>FWWM01000037.1_pt1 | contig 327112 bp, 288 predicted proteins | sample 2228351 | NCBI WGS metagenome assembly FWWM01 (sample SAMEA103939774, study PRJEB20133) | metagenome
TTGGTAGCGCTTTTGAACTACGTGGAGTGGCGCGGGGGTGGGTCTCCCCCCGTTCGGTACCTGGTGCCCCTGGTGCCGTTGTTTTTCCTTGGTCTTGCCCAGGCCCTGCGCCGGGGCCGCACCCGGGCGCTGTTCTTCCTGGCGCTGCCGCCCACGCTCCTCACCGCGTGGATTGCGGTGACCCGGGCGCCCATGCTTTTTAACATTGGCGACGGCGGGCAGTGGCTGGCGGACCGGCTGGCAGCGCGTTTTTCGGTGGATGCCCGGCATTTCTTCCCGTCATACCTGCGGATTTCCCCAGCCAGCTACGTGACGCCGGTGGTGCTGGTGCTGCTGGCCGCGGGGCTCTGGTGCGCGTGTTCGCGTCCGGCCTTTCGCCGCTTCCTCACCCGGCAGGCGGTGGCGCTCTGGCTGGCAGCAGCCGCCGGCTTGCTTTTTGCACTGAGGACGGTTCCCGACCGGGTGGTGGAGCTGGAGGACCCCCAGGTGGAGCACCGGGGCGGGGCTTTGGAGCCCCATCTGGGCGCCTGGTCGCGGTTCTTGTACCCCAACGGCTGGCGGCTTTTCTCCGGGGATAGCCTGGCCGTTCCCCTGCACCTCCCCAAAGCCCGGGCGCTGGTGGTTTCCGGTTGGCTGGAAGGGCCAGGCTCCGGCGAGCTTTGCTACACCTTGGGCTCCGGGCCGGCCTCCTGCCTCCCGGTGAACCCGGGGGCCATAGCTGTGCCGCTTCCGGCGCCGGATCCCGGCCGGCATCGCCTCACCCTGCAGGCGCGGCTGCCGGAAGGGGCAAGCCTGGTGCTGGACAAGCTGGAGGTGCAGCGGTGAGCGTTGGGGTCTTCGTGGTCACCCACAACCACGGGGCCACCTTAGCTGCCGCGCTGGAGGGGCTCAGCCAGCAGGGCGAGCTGGTGGCCAGGGTGGTGCTGGTGGACAACAACTCCAGCGATGAAAGCCTGGCCGTGGCCCGAAGCTTTGAGGGCAAGCTGCCGCTTTCGGTCTTGCCCCTGCAGGAAAACACCGGCTTTTCCCGCGCGGCCAACCTGGCCCTGGCCCAGCTGGAAACGCCGTGGGTCTTATCCCTCAACCCCGACTGCCGGCTGCTGCCGGGGTTTCTCTCGGAGCTGCTGGCGGCGGTGCAAGGGCAAAGGCAGGTGGGAAGCGCCTGCGGGTTGTTGCTGCGCGGTGAAGGCCCCAAGCTTCTGCCCACGGGCCGCGTGGATTCCGCCGGCATGGTGGTTTCGGCCTTTGGTCGGCACCACGATCGCGGCGCCGGCAAGCGGCTCCGGCAGGTCTGGACTCAGCCGGCCTGGGTGTTTGGTGCCACCGGAGCCTGCGCCCTTTACCGCCGGGAAGCGTTGCAGGATGTGGCTTACCCCGGAGGGGAGGTTTTTGACGAGGGTTTTTTTGCCTACCGGGAGGATGCAGACCTGGCCTGGCGGCTGCAACGCCGGGGGTGGCGCTGCCTCTTCTGGCCCGCCGCCAGGGCCGTGCACGGACGGGGGTTGAAGCCGGAGGAAGGACGTGCCGGGCAAGCGCACATCAACCTGCACTCGGTGAAAAACCGCTTCCTCTTGCGCTTGGCCAACGCCGACTGGCGCTGGCACGTGGGTTGTTTTCCGTTTTGGCTCTTCCGGGACCTGTTGGTGATTGCCGCCTGCCTCACCGTGGAGCGCTCCTCGCTGGCCGCCTTCGGGCTTGTGCGGCGTCTTTGGCCCCAGTACCGAAAGCGGGGGCGGGAAAACGCGGCCCGGGCTAGGGTTTCCAGCTGGCGCCTGCTGCCCTGGTTTTACCCGCCCTGGCAAACCCGGAGGTTTGAGCCGTGCGGGTAGCGATTCTCGGCACCCGGGGGATTCCGGCCCGCTACGGCGGCTTTGAGACCTTTGCCGAGGAGCTTTCCCGGCGCCTGGTGGCGCGGGGGCACCAGGTCACGGTTTACACCCGCAAGCACCTGGTGCCGGAAAGGCTTTCCGAATACCAGGGGGTGCGCTTGGTGCTGCTGCCGTGCCTGCGCCAAAAGCACCTGGAAACGCTAAGCCACACGCTGCTTTCGGTGCTGCACCTTTCCCGGAAAGACTACGACGCCGTGCTGCTCTGTAACGCCGCCAACGCCCCGCTTTTGCCGCTGCTCCACGCCAAGGGGCTGCCGGTAGCCCTCAACGTGGACGGGCTGGAGCGCAAGCGCCGGAAGTGGGGGTGGTTGGGGAGGCGGTACTACCTCTGGTGCGAGGCGCTTTCCGCCCGCTGGGCGGATCAGCTGATCACCGACGCCCGGGCCATTCAGCGCTACTACCGCAGGGTTTGGCGGCGGGAGTCAGCCATGATCCCCTACGGCGGCGATTTGGCCTGGCCGCAGAGCCACGAGACCCTCAACACCTGGGGGCTGAAGCCCCGGGGCTACGTGCTGTACGTATCCCGCATTGAGCCCGAGAACAACCCCGACCGGGTGCTTTTGGCCTACCGGCAGGTGCCGGGGGATGTGCCGCTGGTGATGGTGGGTGGCGCCCCTTACGCCCGTAGCCTCACGAGGCGGGTGCAGGAGCTGGCGGTGGGCGACCGACGGGTGGTGCTTACGGGGCCGGTGTACGGGCAGGGGTACCGGGAGCTCATGGCCGCTGCCTTGGCGTATATTCACGCCACCGAGGTGGGGGGTACCCATCCGGCGCTGGTGGAAGCCATGGGGGCGGGGCAAGTGGTGTTTTACCTGCAAAACCGCGAAAACCGGGAGGTTGTGGGGGACGCCGGCCTGGGCTTTTCTTTTGTGGGCTCACCTTCCCTGGAGGAACAACTGGCGCGGTTCCTTGCCAACCCCGAAGCTTTCCAGTTCCTGCGGGAAAAGGCCAAGGCCCGCGTGGCGTCCCACTACCGCTGGGATCAAGTGGCGGCCGCTTACGAAGCGCTTCTGGAGGGCATGTGCTGCGGGAAAGCGCCAAGCTCGTAACCTACCGCCGCTTGCTGTGGGACAGCGTGCTCACCTCCCTGGCCTTCCTTTTGGCCCACCAGCTGCGCTCCCACGGCCTTTCGCAGCTCCTCCCATCCCTCTTCCCCACGGGCCTTTACCCGCTGCGCCAGTACCTGCCGCTCTTGGCTTTGGCGCTTCCCCTGTGGGCGGGTTTTTCCCTGGCTTTTCCCGCAAGCATGCCAGGAAGGCGGGTTTCCCTCGCCCGGGAAATTGCCGCCTGCTGGGGCACGATGGCCCTGGGGGTTTTGGCGCTGGCAGCCCTGGGCTACCTGTTCCGCTTGGACTTTGTGTCCCGCCCCTTTCTCCTCCTCTTTGGCCTTTTGGATGGGCTTTTGCTTTCCGCCGCCCGCTGGCTGGAGCGCAAGACCCCCCTGGGGAAGAAGCTGTTGGCGGCTCCGGAGCGGGTGGTGGTCATCGTGGGCACCACCCCACAGGCCGCCAAGCTGGCGCATACGCTTAAGGAGCACCAGGCCTGGGGCTTTCGCCTGCTGGGTTTCGTGGGGGTGGAGGAGCACGCCAAGAGCCCTATCGCCGGGGTTCCGGTGGTGACCCATGTGGGGGCTTTGCCTGAGTTTTTGGAAAAAACCGTGGTGGACGAAGTGATGGTGGCCCTGCCCCTGTCCCAGCTGGCCAAGCTTGAAAACACCATTGCCCGCTGTCAGGAGGTGGGGGTGCGGGTGCGGGTGGTGCTGGCCCCCTTTCCCCACCTCAAACCGCGGGTGGAGGTGGAGCCTCTGGGGGACCAGGCCATCCTCACCCTGGCCCCGTCCCCCATTGCACCCCTGCCGCTCTTTTGCAAACGGGTGATGGACGTGACGGTGGCGGTGTTGGGCCTGGCGGCCTTTGCCCCTATTTTTCCGCTGGTGGCGCTGGCCATCAAACTGGATTCGCCAGGGCCGGTGTTTTTCAAGCAGTGGCGCTGCGGCTTGCGCGGCCGTCGGTTTTTGCTTTACAAGCTGCGCACCATGGTGGAGGGCGCCGAGGCTTTAAAGCCCCAGCTGTCCCACCTCAACGTCATGGACGGGCCGGTTTTCAAAGCCCCCAACGACCCCCGCATTACCCGGGTGGGGCGGCTTTTGCGGCGCTTTTCCCTGGACGAGGTGCCGCAGCTGTGGAACGTGCTCAAGGGGGACATGTCGTTGGTGGGTCCCCGACCCCCGCTTCCCGAGGAGGTGGCCCGCTACGAGCCCTGGCAGCGGCGGCGGCTGGCCATGAAGCCAGGGCTGACCTGCCTCTGGCAAGTTTCCGGCCGAACCGAGCTTTCCTTTGCCCAGTGGATGGCCTTGGATTTGGCCTACATTGACTCCTGGTCCCTGGGGCTGGACCTCAAGATCCTGGCGCGGACGATCCCCGCCGTGCTGCGGGGGAAAGGGGCAGCGTGATCTTGAAGGTTTCCGAGCGCACGTTGGAGGTCATGCGCTCCACCCCCCAGAGGTAGCCCCTGGGTCGCAGGCCCGCCGGGGAAAAAACCCAGAGGAACGGCACCACCAGCAGCAAGGCGAAGGCCAACGCCAACCACGGGCTGGCCCCGTAAAGCTCCCGCTGGCGCAGGGGGTGCGGAGGCTTGGCGGCCAGGGCCCAAAGCAAGCTCAAAAGCAGAACCAGCAGAAACGGCGGCACGCTGGCAACGGGAAAACGGGGGGCGGAGGCCAACACCCAGGCCAGCCACAGCCCCGCAGGGACACTTACGTGCAGGGCCCAGGTTACGAGCTTGCGGCCAAACGTGGGGCCGCCCGGCAGGTGCCAAAGGTAGGAGCCAAGCCCCAGGACCACCGGGCGGGCCAGGATCCCGGCAACAAGCGCCATGCCCCACCGCCAGAGCTGGGGATCCTGGTGAAAAAAGCGGGAAAGCCCAGCCACGAGCCCGTCCTCCAGCCCCAGGCTGGGAAGCCAAGCAAGCCCCAGGGCGCTGGCGGCCAGGGCCAGATGGCTCAAGAGCAGGTGCCGGCTCAAAGAAGTGCCGGGGGGCAACTGGGGCAGCACCAGCGCCAGCAAAAAGGCAGCTAAAAACGGCGGCAGCCAGTAGGCCCACAGCGCCGTGCGGGTGGCGGCAAAGCCCACCGTGGGCTCGTTCACCAGCGCCCAGGGCTGGGTCCAGGTGGGGAGGGAAAGGCCGATGAACTGGCCGCCGGCTGCCGCGGTGGCCAACCCCTGGATGACCGGCAACGCCCACCACACCAGCACCCAGGCACAAGCGGCCAAAAGCCAGGAGGTGAAAAGTGCCGGAAGCGAAAGCAAACCCTTTGGCATCCCCGCTATCATAGCCTGGTGAAAAAGGTCCTGCTCCCGCTGGTTTTCCTGCTTTTCGCCGGGCCTGCTTTTCCCCAGGCCATAACCACCGGGCGCACCGAAAAAGGCCTCCCCTGGGCGGTGGTGGAGCTGCCGGGAGGGGATGGGGAATGGGGAGCGGTCTGGCTTCCCCCCGGGGTGAGCGCGCCGGCGGGGTGGGAGGAGGCCAGTGGGCCCGTGGAGAGCGTGGTGAGCGCCTGGTTTCCCGCGCTTTCGGCGCCCTCCCAGCTGCTTTCCGCTTTGCCGGCTTTTTCGAGCGCTGTGGCGGTGATCCTGGTGGGGCCGGTGCCGGCCCGGGAGCTTACGGCCTCCCTGGAAGCCCTGGAAGCGGTGACACCGGCCTTGCCTCCCCGGGCTGCCTGCCGCTTTGCCGATGGGCTGGTGACGCCCACCCGCCAGACCGTTGAGGGCTTCCGCTGGAGCTTTCCGTTGCCCCCTCTCTGGGATCCCCGGAGCGAGCTGGCGCCGGTTTTGGCGTTTCTTCTGGAAAAGCGCTGGCAAAAGCTTGGGTTTACCGGGCCGGTGCGGGTGGAGGGCAGTCCCTGCCCGCTTTTGGTGCTGGAACACCGGGGCCCCAACCCCCGGAAAGTGCTGACGATGGCCCGGGAAAGCAGAGCAAAGCTTGCCGCTGCCGTAGGCGAGGGGGAGCTGGCGGACTTTTCCGCCATCCAGCGGCGGGAGGCCAGCCTGTGGGCGGTGGACCCTAAGAGGGTGGCGATGGCCGGTGTAGAGCGGCTGGGGTGGGGGAAGGAGCTGGGGCCGCTCCTTTACCCGGTGGAACCGGCGCCGGCGGCGGTGGAGGCTTTGCTCAAAGAGGTTCTTCTCGCCTACGCCGGGCAAGCGGAGCTCTGGGAGCGGGAGCGCCGCACCTTGCCTCCGGAGGTACGAACGTTGAGCTCCGGCGTGGTGCTGGCCTTTCGGGAAACCGGAAGCGACGTGGGGATCATGGCCGTGGCCTTTTCCGGTGTGGAGGGGGCTTTGGCCCAAGCGCTGGCGCAGGAGGTGGGGCTGCGAGCGGCCAAAAAGGGGCTTCCCTCGCAAGTGTCCGTGGCTCTGGGCATGGCCGCCGCGGCAGTGGTGGGCTCCCCCGAGGAGCTGGTGGAAGCCCTGGAAGAGGTGGCAGCTCTGGTGGGGAGCGCTGCCAGAGAAACCAAGGCGGGTCCTGCCCTGCTGCGGGCCCGCAGCGCCCTGGGCCTGGCCACCCAGGCCTTTGCCGAAAACCTGGGGGTTGTTCTGGAGCTGCCGGAGGGCAGCGATGAGCTGGCCGAAGCCGCGGAGAAGTTCCTTTCGGCTTTGCCTTCCGGCAAGGTGCTGCGGCTGCCGCAGCTGGCCCCCGGTCTTTCCTGGGAACCCCAGGAGGGTCCCGCCCAGGTGGTGGCGGTGGTGGAGCTTCCGGCCACCCTTCCGGGGGCGGTCGCCGCTGAGGTCTTGCGCCAGCGGCTCGTGGCCCAGGGGGTGGAGGCGGAGCTCCAGCATCCCGCCGGCAAGCTGGTGCTTTTGTTTGGGCAAAGCGGGCAGGCCACGGTGCAGCAGCAGGACGAGGCTTTGGGCGCCGCCTGGGCCAACGCCTGCCTCTTTTCCGCTGAGGACGTGGGCAAGGCGTGGGCCAGCCTTTCCCAGCGTCTGGTGGGCTCCGCCGCCCAGGCCACCGCCCGGATCGCCCTTTCGGTGTTCTACCCGGCGCTGGGAAATGGCCACTGGGTGGCCCCGGAGGAAAAAGAGGTGCGGGAAGTGGTGGCCGGTTTGCCGGGCTTTAAGATACTGCCTCGCTTCGGCGTGGGTCGCGCCGCAAGCGAAGACAAGCGTCGTTGAGGAGGTGGGTGTGGTGAAGGTTTCCGAGCAGATGGACTTGCTGTTGAAGGGGTGCGTGGATGTGGTGCGCCCCGAGGACCTGGAAAAGAGGCTGGAACAGGCACAAAAGGAAGGGCGAGGGCTGGTGGTAAAGGTGGGGTTTGACCCTTCGGCGCCGGACTTGCATTTGGGGCACACGGTGGTGATCCGCAAAATGCGGCACTTCCAAAGGCTGGGGCACACCGTGGTGTTTTTGATTGGAGATTTTACCGGCATGATTGGCGACCCCACCGGGAAAAAAGCCACCCGTCCTCAGCTTACCCGCGAGCAGGTGCTGGCCAACGCCGAAACCTACAAGCGGCAGATCTTCAAGCTCCTGGACCCGGAAAAGACGGTGGTGGACTTCAACTCCCGGTGGCTGGGGGCGCTTACCTCGGAGGATTGGATCCGCCTCACCGCCAAGGTTACGGTGGCACAAATGCTGGAGCGGGACGATTTTGCCAAGAGGCTCGCCGCTGGCCAGCCCATTGCCCTCCACGAGCTTTTGTACCCGGTGGCGCAAGCTTACGACTCGGTGGCCTTGAAGGCCGACGTGGAGCTGGGCGGCACCGATCAGCTCTTCAATTTGCTGGTGGGGCGGGACCTCATGGAAAAGATGGGCCTGCCGCCGCAAATCGTCATGACCCTGCCGCTGTTGCCGGGGCTGGATGGGGTGGAGAAGATGTCCAAGTCCCTGGGCAACTACGTGGCAGTGGAGGATCCCCCCGAGGAGATGTTTGGCAAGCTCATGTCCATTTCCGACGAGCTCATGTGGCTTTACTGGGAGCTCTTGACCGACACCCCGGCCTCGGAGCTGGCCGCCCTCAAGAAGCGGGTGGAGCAGGGGCATGAGCACCCCATGGAGGTAAAGTTCCGGCTGGCCCACACCATTACCCGCGACTTCCACGGTGAGGACGCCGCAAGGGAAGCGGAGGCGCACTTCCGCAAGGTGCACCAGCGGCGGGAGGTTCCCGAGGAGGTACAGGAAATTACCCTCCCCGCCGGGGAGCCCCAGCTTCTGGCCAAGCTGCTGGTGGCCAGCGGGCTTGCCCCCTCCAACGCCGAAGCCCGCAGGCTCATGAGCCAGGGGGGAGTAAAGGTGGATGGGGCGGTGGTTTCCGACCCGTTTACGACCGTCCCCTGTACGGCAGGATCGGCACTTTTGGTGCAGGTGGGCAAGCGCCGTTTTGCCCGTTTGCGCTTTGACCCCCGTTCGTAGCCCGGCGACCCAAGAGGTGCAGCCCGGCGGTGGGAAGCCACGCCAGGCCGGCGATGGTGTGCAGCCAGCGGAAGGTCTGGCGCAGCGCCTCCTCCACGCTCACCTGCAACCCGTAGCCCGAGGCCACCATCCCCAGGGCCAAAAGCAAAAGGGCCACCCCGGAAAGCCGGCGCGGCCGGCGGGCCCGGAGGAAGGGGCTGGCGTGCCGGGCCCACAGCAAGCCCAGGAAGAAAACCAGCATCGGCGCGGCAAGCACGTGGGCGTGCTGCCAAAAGGGAAAAGAGGGGGCCACCGCCGCAAAAGCATCCTCGGGTGGCGGCGAAAGCCGCAGGACCAGCAAGGCCACGCCGGTGACACCCACGAGCAGCTGGGCCAGCCAAAAGGCCACCAGCTCAGCAAGGCTCAGCCCCGAGCGCCGCACCCCGTTCATGGCGAAAGCACCTGGTGCAAAGCCAAAACCCGCCGCACTGCAGCAGCGGTGGCCTGGGCGGTGAGGGTGGCACCCGCTACCGGGCGGAGGTTGTCACCCAGACGCGGCGGCTTTTTCGGGGAGGTCCCGGCAAACTGCCGGTACCAGCTCTCCCGGGGCAGGTAGTCCGGGGGCTCGGCAAAGGCCAACACCTCCACCCGCAGCACCTGCCCCTGGGGGTTGAGGATCACCAGGAGGGTTTCCGGCAGGGTGCGCACCCGGTGGGTGTCCAGGTAGGCAAAGGCGAGGAGCTGGCCCTCCCGCTGCACCCGGTACTGGAAAACCAAGCCCGGCACCTCCCCCACCCCCTGGGCCGCGAGGGTGGCCTTTTGCTGGGCGGTGAGGTAGTGGGCTTCTTTTGTGACCCGCGCCCCGGGGAAGGCGAGAGCAATCGCCTCTTCCGGGGTTTTCAGCACCCGGGCGGAAAGGACCGCGGCGCAAAGCCCGGGGAGGAGCAAGGCTCCCCCCCGGCGCAGCAACGTCCCGTTAAAACACATAGCCCAAAGCCAGGTTCCACTGGTTGATGCCGCTTTTCGCGCGGTTTTGCACGTTTTGCGCGTCCAGCTTGAAGATGATTTGCGGAAGGGGCTGGAAGGCCACACCCAGGGTGAGGATCTTTTGGTCGTTGGCGGGGTTGGCGGCAAAGCCTGCGGGCATGGTCTTCTGGGTGTTGATCTTCTCGTAGCGGATGAACGGTGCCAGCACCCGGCGCTCGGCGGGGAGGAGGTCGTAGGCCACCTCCAGGTAGCCCCCTTGCAGCTTTTCAGCCACCGCGGCGCTTCCCGAAAGCCCCAGGGTGCGGTTGAGGGCAGCAGCCTCGCCCACCGTGGCTTGGGCCCAAAGCCCCCGCAACAGCCAGGGACCAAACTGATACTGGCCATGGGCTTCCACGATGCGGGTGGGCACCGAGAGCTCGCGGCCTCCGCTGGTCTTAAGCTTCTGGCCCGCTTCGCCCAGGTAAACGCCGATGCCGGCCAAAAGCCCTGGGGTTTGGGTCCAGTCCACCCTCCCCGCCCACGCGAAGCTTTCGGCTTTGGCTAGAGCTCCCGACTGTCGGCCGGAGCGAAAGCCGGAGGCCGAAAACTTGCTGGCATCCAAGCCGGTGAGGACGTAGGTGCGGTAGGAGAAGGGTCCCACATCCCCGTAGGCGCCAAAGCCCAGCTCCAGCCAGGTGGCGGGCAGGATGCGGGTTTCGGTTTCCGCCCGGCGGGCAGGGAAAAAGGTGGTGGGCTCGTGCACTTCGTTCACCAGGCCCAGGGGAACCAGGATGAGACCGGCCCGCAGGTTGGCAGCCGGGGAGGCGAGCCAATCCAGGTACGCAAACTCCAGCTCCACCGCCCCACCCTTCTGGGTGTGGGCGTGCTCCACCTCCAGCTCGGAGTTGAAAATCCAGCGGTCGTCGAACTTGTAGCCGGTGTAAAGGACGAAGCGGTAAGCATCGGCAATATCCCCCTTGCCCGAAGGGCGACCGTCATCGCGGGTGGAGGCAAAGTTCTGGTACAGGAACTCGCCGTAACCCGCCACCGTTACCCCGGGCTTGGCGGCGTACACCCTGGAGGCCGCCGGGCCCAACCCCAAGGCCCGGGGGGCAGCCATGGCCTCCCCCAGCTCGCCCAAGCGCAGGCGCTCCAGCTCCTCGGCGAGGACCGCCAGCTTGCGCTCCAGCTCCGCCAGGCGCGCGTCGTCCTTGGCCCCTTGGGCGGCGGCCACCTGCTGCCGGAGAGCCGCCACCTCGGCTTCCAGGGCCTTAACCCTCTCCTCCAGGGTCTGCCCCCAGGCGGAAAGCGTGACACCGAACGCACAGAACACAAACGCAACCAGCCATCGCTTCATGGTTTTTCCTCCCTTTGGCCTTGGTGCGGCCAAACGATCTCCTCCACCTGCACGTTGTTTGCTTTGGGGATGAGCCTTCCCCGGTGGGGGGTGGTGAGCAAGCGCAAACCCTTTCCCTCCCGCACCAGGAAAACCGCCGCCACCTCCCGGTGGTTGGCTAAAACCCCCAAGGACTGTTGCGGCCCCAAGACGAAAAGCGCGGTGGACAGGCAGTCGGCGGTGATCCCCTGCGGCGCCCACACCGCCACCGAGCCAAAATCCCGGGCGGGCTGCCCGCTCCGGGGGTCCAGAAGATGGCCCAGGGGCTTGCCGTCCACCTTGCGGGCACGCTCGCTGTTCCCCGAGGTGGCCACCGAGCCGGGGGGGAGGATCCAGGTGGCCACCACCTCCCCGCGGTGGTCGGGGTGCACCAGATCCACGGCCAGGGCTTCCTTTCCCCAAAAGCTCACCTGGCCCCCCAGGTTGAGCTCCACCGCTTGCACCTTGCCGCCCACCGCGGCAAGCGCCGCGTCGAGCGCGGCCCCTTTGCCAAAGCCACCCTCCTCCAAAACCACATCCGGCGCGGTTTTCAAAAGGCGGCAGCTTTCCAAGCGCAGTTTCTCGTAACCCACGGCCCTCTGGGCTTGCGCCAGCTCCTGAGGGCTTGGCCAGCGGCCCGGGCCCCGGAGGTCATAGGCGCGGATCAAAGCTCCCACCGTGGGATCAAAGGCCCCGCCGGTTGCCTGGGCCCAGCGCAGGGCCGTGGAAAGCTCGTGGCAAAGCTCGGAGGAAAGCGGCACCGCTTGCCCCGCTGGTGCCCGGTTGAGGGCGGAAAACTCGCTGTCCTGCCGCCAGGTGGAAAGCCGCCTCTCGGTTTCCTCCACCGCGCCAATGGCTTTTTCGGCCAAAAGGCAGGGGTCTTCCGGGGGGTTGGCCCAAACCCTTACCGAAAGCGTGGTCCCCATGAGAACCACCTGGCGCCAGCAGGTGTTGGCCTCCAGGGGGAGGGCGGCAAGAGAGCAAACTAAAAGTGAACACAATCTCTTATTTGTGGCAGAGGCGGGGCGGGGAAGGAGAGCGTGTATCACCGCCGTCTCCTTACTGGGAACTACCCGCTGCCAAAAGGCAGGTGTTGGTGCAGAGGTCGCAGCGGGCTTCGGGGGGACAGCTGGCGGTGGTTTCCTTAAAAACCGCCAGCGCTTCGCGCGCCGCCGGGTGATCGGAGCGCAGGAAGCGGATGAGGCGGATGAGCGCTGCCCCCGTTTCCTCCGACAGCAGGTGCTCCACCTTGCAGGCGTCCAGCGCTGCCGCTTGCGGCCGAACCCCCAGGATTTCCTCCAGGAACACCCGCACCACCTCCCGCTTGGAGGCCACCCGGGCCACCACATCGGCTCCCGCCCGGGTGAGGTGCAGGCGCTGGCGGGCGTCCACCTCCACCAGCCCGTGCTCCTGCAGGCTGCGCAGCTGCAGGGAAGCGGCCGCCCGGGAAATACCCAGCTCCCGGGCCACGTCTACCGCCCTGGGGTCGGTGCCCTTACGGTTGAAGGCGGCAATGGCCAGGAGGTAGTGGGCCGCCGAGTGGGTGATCTCGTTGGCCTCAAAAGCCCGCCAGGTGGTGGCAAAGCTCTCCATACGCAGGGCAGTCTATAGCATCCCAAAAGCGATGTCAAGCATGCTTAACAATCACCACTCGGCCACTGGCCGCACGTAAATGCCGCCGGCGATGTCGTCCTCTAAGGCCAAAAGCGTGCGGTCCACCTCCACCACCACCGAGGGCTGCTTTTGCTTCAGGTGCACCACCGCCCCTGGGGTGAGGCCGAGGTCCGCCAGCTGCTCCAGGCGGTCCCGGTGCTTGGGGGCCAAGAGCACCACCTTGGCCTGCTGTCCCGGCTTGAGCTGGGTGAGGGGCACCAAAAGCGGCGCCTGCGGACGGCTCAGGGCCTGGCAGCAGCGGCCGGGGGGGATGGGGCGGCCGTGGGGGCAAACCGGAGGGTGGCCCAGGAAGGTGCACACCGCTTCCGCGGCTTCGGAAGACAGCAGGTGCTCCAGCCGGCAGGCTTCCGCTTCGCTGTCCTTCATGGGCAAGCGCAAAACCTCGTAAAAGAGCACCTCGGCCAGGCGGTGGTTGCGCACCACCTCCCGCGCCCGGGCGTCCCCTTCGGGGGTCAACCGCAAGAGGTCCCCGTCCAGCGCCACCAGCCCCTCTTCGATGAGCTCCTGCACCACACCCCCCCAACCTTCGGAGGGGCCGGCATGGATGCGCCGGGCCAGGGCGGAAATGGTGAGGGGGGTTTGGGCTTCCTGGGCGGTCCACAGCTCCTCCAGCACTTCCTCCCGGGCCCAGGTGGGGGGCTTGACCAAAAGCACGTCTTCGCTCATTACGCGACCCTTTTCTTGAACAGCTTGGCGACCCGCGTCAGCCACGGCGAGGTCAGCACGAAGCGGTAGTGGCAGTTGGGACAGCAGAGGGTTTGGCAGTTCTTGGCAAGCGGGCATCCCGCGGGGCAGCTGGCCTGCCCGGGAAAGGAAAAACCGCACAACGGACAGCGCACCCACTCCCGGCTCACAGGGAGACCCCCAGGGCGCGCAGGACGAAGTTCAAAACCCCGCCCACCAGAAAGGCAAAGGGCACGATAAAGGCCACCATGGCCAGGGCGGTCTTCAAGCCCCGCTCCTTGATCATCATGAAGAAGTTGGCGATGCAGGGCACGAAAAGGGTAATGACCACCAGGGCTACCACCGCCTGCACGCCGTCCAGCTTGCCGGCATCCCGCAGGGCGTACAGGCCCGCGGCCCCGTAGTCACGACGCAAGAACCCCACCAAAAACGAGCTGGCGGCCTCGGGCGGCAAACCCAAAAGCCCGGACACCACCGGCTTGGCCAGGCCCTCAAAGACCCGCAAAAGGCCAGTGGCGTCCAAAGAAAAGAGCACCAGGGTGCCGAGGATGAAGAGCGGCACGGCCTCTTTGAGGTACCACTCGGTGCGAGCGGCGGTTTTGATGAAGATGTTGCCCAACTGGGGGACGCGCAGGGGAGGGATTTCCAGCAGGAAATCCGAGGAGCGGCCCGGCAGCAGGCGAGCGGCGGCCCACCCCACACCAAAGAGGGTGGCCGCCACCACCCCACCCCACAGGAAGGTGCCCAGGAAGGACATGCTGGAAAGCATGGCCAGGATCACCCCCAGCTGCGCCGAGCAAGGGACACCTAAGGCCAAAAGCAAGGTCACCAGCACCCGCTCCTTTTTGGAGGGCAAGATGCGGGTGGTCAAGGTGGCCATGGTGTCGCAGCCCAAACCCAAAACCATGGGCAGCACCGCCTTGCCGTTGAGCCCCATGGCCCGGAACACGCGGTTCAACATCACCGCCAGGCGAGGCAGGTAGCCGGAGTCCTCCAAGATGCCGAAGAAAATGAAAAACGTCCCCACCACCGGCAAAACGATGGCCAGCGAGTAGGTGAGGGCCATGGTGAGCACGCCGTAAGGCCCCACCAGCAGTTCGGTGATGAGCCCCGGCCCCAAAAGTGCCTGAAAAAACCGTTGGGCAGCCGGGTTGATGATCTTGCCAAAGAGGCCGTCTTCAATGAGGTCCACCAGAGTGCCGGCGCCAAAAACGCCCACAAACAGGTAGGCCGCCATCAATACCCCAGCCAAGAAAAAAGCACCCCAAACCGGGTGCATGGTGAGGGCCCCCAGGGTTTCCCGGAAGGAGCCGTAGGCCGCCCGGTCGGCGCGGAAGGTTTCCTTGAGGAGCTCTTCCACCGCCCGAAAGCGCGAGCGGGAGAGAACGCCAGCCACCCGCCGCCCCAGCTGCCGCTCCACCTGGGCACGGATGAGACCCACCTCGGCCAGCACCTCCTCCCCCACCTGGGGCGTAAGCCAGGGCAGCAGGGAGTCGTCGCCCGCCAGCAGCATCAGGGCAATCCCCCGCCGGGCAGGCCCCAACGCCTCAGGGAGGAGCGCTTCCACCTTCTGGCAGGCGTCCTCAATAGCCCGGGGGTAGGAAGCGGAGAGGCGCGCCACTGAAGCTTCCGGCAGGCGCTTGGGGATTTGCTCCAGCCCGGAGCCGCGAATGGCGGTGGTGGAAAGCACCGGGATACCCAGGCGGGCCTCCAGCTCCCCGCGGTCCACCCGCACCCCTAAGTCTTGCGCTTCGTCCTGCAGGTTTAAAAGCAGGATTTGCCTGCGCCCCAGCTCCGCCAGCTGCAGGGTCAAGTAGAGGGTGCGGCGGAGGTTCTTGGTATCCCCCACCTGGATCACCAGCGCATCGGGTTCCCGCAGGAGGATGTCGCGGGTGACCTGCTCGTCCTCCGATTGGGGGATGAGGGAGTTGGTGCCCGGGGTGTCCACCAGCTCCGGGGCACCGGGGATGGCGGCGGCCCGGGCGCGGGCAATTTCCACGGTGGTCCCGGGGTAGTTGGCCACGGTCACGTAGGTTTTGGAAAGAGCGCCGAAGATGACGCTCTTGCCCACGTTGGGATTGCCCACCAAAAGCAATCGTGGTGCCGAAGTAGCCTGAGCGGCAGTATGCGCCATAACCCCCCAAGGAGCGGAAGCCTAGCGGCTTCCCGCGCCTCTGTCAAGCATGCTTAACGTTATTGTGAAGCGCGGTATTTCCTTTGGGGGCTATTCGGCTTTGCGGCAATCGGCACAAACCCCGTGGATTTGCAGGGCAAAGTAGCTCGGCCGAAAGCCGTGTTCCTGGCAAACCTGGCGCTGCCGGGCCTCCAGCTCGGGATCGAAGAACTCGATGATCTTGCCGCACTGCACGCACACCATGTGGTCGTGCCGCTGCCCGGGTGTGACCTTCTCGTACACGTAGTGCTCACGACCCAAGCGGGACTTGCGGGCCAACCCGCACTGCACCAGGAGCTCAAGGGTTCGGTAAACGGTGGCGCGGGACGCCTTCTTGCCGCGCTGGCGCACCTGAAAGAGCAGGGTGTCGGCATCCAGGTGGCCGTCGGAGGTGAGCAGCTCCTCCAGGAGCATGAGCCTCTCTTTGGTCACCTTGAAGTTGTTGTCCCGCAGGAACTGCACAAAAAGCTTTTGGGCGCGCTTGATATCCATGACCTCGGCCTCCGTAGCGAGTCTCAAATTCACTAAGGCAAGCCTAGACCTTCTGCTTGGGCGTGTCAAGGGGCAAGCCGTTGGCCATGTGCACCATGCCTTCCACCACACCCCCCTCTTCCACCACAAGGGCCGGCGTCCAAATTTCCGCCAGGACCTTGCCGCCCGGATGCACCACCAGCTTTTCCTTCACCTTCACCTTGCCCTTCACGGTCCCGGCCACCGCCAGGCGCCCCACCTCCACCTCGCCCTCCACCAGCCCTCCTTCGCCCACCAAGAGCTCGGCGGCACTGCGCACGCTGCCAATGACGTGGCCGTGCACCCGCAGGAGGTCGGCAAAGTCCACCTCCCCGCGGATGGTGCAACCCTGGTCCAAAAACCCGTTAAGGGTAGCCGGTCGTTTCATGAATCCTCCCCGGCAAGCTTGCGGTACAGGCGGATGAGCTCGGCCTCGCTGGCAAAGGCAATGCGGATCTCACCCCCCCGCCGGCGCCGATGAATGGCCACTTTGGTCCCCAAACTCATGGCCAGACGGTCCTCCGCCGCCAGCGTCTCAGGGTCCTTGCTGGGTTTGGCCTTGCGGGCCGGGGGGCGCAGGCGGCGTTCCAGCTCCCGCACCGACCAGCCCTCAGCCACACAGCGCTGGGCCAGCTCCTCCTGTTTTTGGGGATCGGAAAGCCCGGCCAGGGTGCGGGCATGGCCAGCGGAGAGCTTTCCCTCATCCACCAGCGCTTGCACCGAAAGGGGAAGGCTCAAGAGGCGCAGGGCGTTGGCCACCGTGGAGCGGTCCTTGCCCACCCGCTCGGCAATTTCCTCCTGGGAGAGGCCCAGCTCGGTGCGCAGCTGGAGGTAAGCCCTCGCCTCCTCGATGGGGGTGAGGTCTTCCCGTTGGAGGTTTTCGATAAGCGCCAGGGCCAGCCTTTCGCCGTCGGTGTCCGCCTGGTGCACCACCGCCGGCACCTTGGCAAGCCCCGCCAGCTGCGCCGCCCGCCAGCGGCGCTCCCCGGCGATGAGCACGTACCCCCCCTCCGCCGGGGCCACCACCACCGGCTGCAGGAAGCCGTGGGTTTTTAGGGAGGCGGCCAGCTCCTGGAGGCTTTCCTGGGAAAACTGCCGGCGGGGCTGGAGGGGGTTGGGGCGGATGGCGCTTACGGGTATTTCCAAAACCCCCCGCCCGGTGCCCCCGCCTTCGGGGAGCAGCGCTGAAAGCCCCTTACCCAGCGCGGCGCGTTTCATGGGCAAGCCTCCGCTCCAAGAGCTCGCGGGCCAGGCTCAGGTACGCCTGGGCGCCGCGGCTCTTGATGTCGTACTCCAGGATCGTGCGGCCAAAGGAAGGGGCCTCGGCCAAGCGCACGTTGCGCGGGACCACCGTGGAAAACACGTCGTCGGCAAAGAAGCGGCGAACCTCCTCCACCACCTGGTTGGCAAGGCTCAGGCGCTCGTCGTAAAGGGTGAGGACCACGCCCTCGATGGCCAGGTTGGGGTTCCAGGCCGCCCGCACCCTTTCCAGCGTGCGCATGAGCTCGCTCACGCCTTCCAAGGCAAAGTACTCGCACTGAATGGGGATGAGCACCGACTGGGCGGCAGCCAGGGCGTTCACGGTCAAAATCCCCAGGGAAGGGGGGCAGTCAATGAGCACCCAGTGGTGAGGGGGCGGGGACGCCTTCAGGGCTTGGGCCAAACACAACGCCCGGTCCTCCTGGGCCAGAAGCTCCACCTCCGCCCCCACCAAATCGGGGCTGGCGGGCAAAAGGTCTAGACCCGGGAAGGAGGAGGGCACCACCGCATCCATGAGCGGCACCAGACCCTCCAGGACGTGATAGGAGGTGGGCGCGTCCTGCCGGCTCCAACCCAAACCCGAGGAGCAGTTGGATTGGGGGTCCAGGTCAATCACCAGCACCTTTTGCTCGAAGGTGGCAAGGGCCGCACCCAGGTTCATGACCGTGGTGGTCTTGCCCACACCACCCTTCTGGTTGGCCACCGCCACAACCCTCTGAAAGCCTTGATCTTCGCCTTGGTGTTTCACGTGAAACATCGCCCCCAAACCACCAACCACCCCCTTTCGGGGTTAGGCAACGGGCAGGTTACCACATCCTCCAGCCCTTCGGGGGGTGTCAGGCAAGCCCTGGGACCCGCCCACCACAAAAACCGCCCGCCGGGTTTCAGGAGTTCCTGCGCCTTCCCCTCCCAAACCTCCCGGGCTAAGGCCCGCACGCTCACGTTTTCCACGCCGGAACAAGCTCCATCTTCCAACCGACCCCGCCGCACTTCCGCCGCCAACCCCAGCTCCCGCACCGCTTCCTTGAGGAAGGCCCAGCGGCGGCTGCGCGGCTCCAGCAGCACCCCCCGCACGTCCCCCCGGGCCAAAAGCAAGGGGATTGCCGGAAAACCCGCCCCGCTCCCCACGTCCAGAAGCCCGCCAGGGACTAACCACGGCGCACCGATCAAGGATTCCAAAACGTGATCCCGCAGCAGGCTTTCCGGGTCCAGCTCGCCGGTTAAATCGCAGGCCTCACCCCACCGCCCAAGCAATTCCAGGAAAAGCGCCAGCGAGGCCGCCAGCTCTTCAGAAACCCCGGCGGCGACCAAGCGATCGCGCCAGGCGCTCCGATCCACTTACGCCCCGCTTGTTTCCCGGCTCAAGAGCTTCTCGGTGAGCAGCTGTTGGCCGATGGTCAGCACGTTGTTCACCAGCCAGTACAGCACCAGCCCCGAAGGGAAGTTCATGAACATCAAACCGAAAACGAACGGCAGCAGCATGAACATGCGCCGCTGCGCCGGATCGCCCGTTTGCGGGGCCAGCCTCTGCTGGAGAACCATGGACGCCGTCATGAGGATGGGCGTGATGTACGTGGGGTCCTTGGCGGAAAGGTCGCGAATCCAAAAGATGAAAGGCTGGTGCCGCAGCTCAATGGCAAAGGCAAAAAGCGTGTACAGCGCCCAGAGGATGGGGATCTGCACCAAAAGCGGCAAGCACCCACCCATGGGGTTGACGCCCTCCCGCCGGTACAGCTCCATAATTTCCTGGTTCATGCGCTGGCGAGCGGCCGGGTCCTTCTTTGCCCTTTCCTGGTACCGCTCCTGAATGGCCTTGATCTTGGGCTGGAGCTTGGCCATCCCCCGCATGGCCACCGTGCTCTTGTGGGTGAGCGGGAACAGCAGCACCCGAATCAGGGCCGTGAGCACAATGATGCCCACACCCCAGTTGCCCGACCACCCGTAAATCCACCGCAAAACCTCCAGGAACAACAGCGAAAGAAAGCCAAAAAGCCCGAAGGAGAGCGTCTCCTCCAGGCCCCTGCCGAAGCTCTTCAAAAGCTTGTGCTCCTTGGGAGCAGCCACCAGCGTGCCGGCAAACTCCCCGGAGCTCACCACCACCGCTCGCCCATCGGCGCCTTCGGCGCGAGCGCCGGCAGCCTGCTCGGGCAGGAACGCCAAAAGGAAGTAGCGGTCCTCCGCGCCCACGAACGCCACGGCTCCGGGGGCTTCAACCTTTTCCGCCTTGCCCAGCGTCACCCTCTTGAGCTTCCCGCCGCTGGCCACCACGAAATCCGCGCGCCCCAAGGTGTCCGTCTTTCCGCCGCTAGCCCAGGTGGCCAGGGAGCCCACGACTACACCCACGTCCTTACCGAAGCCCAGAGCTTTCCCCTCCACCCGCAGCCGGTACGGGCCCTCCACCCACAGACGCTTTTCCACCAGGTGCCCCTGGCCATCCGCCCACCGCAAGCTCACCCTGTTGCCATCCCGCTCCACCCGGTAAAGCTCGCGGTTCCAAGGGCCGTCTGGCACCAGCGCCAGGGGCGGGATGCCGGCACCCACCAGCTCCTGGGGGTTGCCCTTCTCGTCCCGGAAGCCACCCAGTTGCAGGGAAACCACAACCCCACCGCGGTTGCTCACCACCACCCGGAACTCCTGGTCCCCCAAAACCACCTGCTCTTCCCGCTCCCCCACCACGGCTTCCGCCACCACCGGAACAGGCGCAGCTTCCGCCGGCACCGTGCCCTCCGCCGCCGCCGTGGGTGCTGGGCCCGGCTGGCTCAGCTCCGTCGGGACCGGCGGTTTGGGGGGAAACAGGGAGTACCAGACCACCACCGCCACCACCGACAAAAGCACCGCTAAAAGCGCTCGACGCTCCATCCCTTACCCCCTCTTTTCCGGGCGGCCGGGCACCGGATCAAAGCCCCCCGGGTGCCACGGGTGGCACCGCCCCAACCGCCGCAAGCCCAGCCCCAAGCCCCGCCAAAAACCCCACACTGCCATGGCCTCCGCCATGTACTCCGAACAGGTGGGGGTGAACCGACAGGCCGGTGGCAAGAGCGGCGAAACCCACCGCTTGTACCAGCGCAGCGCGCCAATGCCTAGGCGCGCGGCCCAACCCGGGCGATCCCCTTCTCCAGGCACCGTACGAACTCCGCCACCACCTCTGGCCAGGGCGCCTCCGCCAGCTCCTTTTTCACGTTCACCACCACGTCCAGCGGCAGATCTCCCACCAGCCCCTCGCCCCATTTGGCCACCGCCCGCACCCGGCGCCGGCAGCGGTTGCGAACCACCGCTCCCCCCACCCGGCGGGTGGCGGTGATCCCCAGCCGGGGTCCGGTTTCGCCTTCGCGCCAGCGCACGAACACCACCATCAGCCGTCCGTGAACCTTAACGCCCTCGCGATAGGCCTGGGTGAAATCCCGCCGCCGCTTGAGTCCGCGAAATGCCAAAGCCTACGGCGTCAACCGCGCCCGCCCCTTGCGCCTGCGGGCCGCCAAAACCCGCCGCCCCGCCTTGGTGCGCATCCGCGCCCGGAATCCGTGGGTCTTTTTCCGCCGCCGGTTGTTCGGCTGAAACGTCCTCTTCATGGCACACCTCACGCTGGGCTTTTCGCCCTGAGCTTGCGAAGTCTACACGCCCCTTCCAGGCCGGTCAACTGCTGTGTTAGACTACGTGACCCGGTATTTTTGGGATGGAACACACCATGTCCGACACCAACGCCCTCTGGCAAGCTGCCCTCTCCTACCTCAAGGACAAGGTTCCACCCGAAGAGCTGGAGTCCTGGTTCCTCCCCCTCACGCCTCTCCAGAGCAACGGCCACGAACTCCGTCTGCAAGCCCCTTCTTCCGTGTACACCCGTTACCTGTCGGAGCAGTACCTTCCCCTTCTGGAAGACGCTGTGGCCATGGCTTGCGGAAACCCCCTGCGGGTGGTTATCTCCGCTTCCCCCAGCAAGGAAGCCGAAACCCTCCCGGCCTTTACCTTCAACCCCCGGTACACCTTCGACACCTTTGTGGAGGGTCCCTCCAACGCCTTTGCCCGCGCCGCCGCTGTGGCCGTGGCCACCAACCCCGGCAGCGGCTACAACCCGCTCTTCATTTACGCCGGCTCGGGCCTGGGCAAGACCCACCTCCTTCACGCCATCGGCAACCACCTCCGGCAAAACCGCCCCACCCTGCGGGTTTCCTACGTACCTACGGAAAAGTTTGTGAACGACCTCATCCACTCCATCCGCCTGCAAAAGATGAACGACTTCCGCCAAACCTACCGGCAGGTGGACGTGCTGCTCCTAGACGACTGCCACATCCTGGCGGGAAAGGAGCGCTGCCAGGAGGAGTTCTTCCACACCTTCAACACCCTCCACGAAGCGCAAAAGCAAATCGTGCTCACCTCCGATACCCCACCCCACAACATCTCCGGCCTGGAAGAGCGGCTGCGTACCCGCTTTGCCTGGGGTCTGGTTGCCGACATCCAGCCCCCTGACCTGGAAACCCGCATTGCCATCATCCGCGGCAAAGCCCACGTGGAAGGCTACGACCTCCCCAACGACGTGGTTTCCTTCATTGCCGCCCGCAGCCGGGACAACATCCGCGAGCTGGAGGGCTACCTCCACCGCCTCTTCGTGTTCATGACCCTCACCAACCGCCCCCCCACTCTGGAAACGGTGCGGGAAGCCCTTTACCCCGTGCTCCCCAGCGAGCGCACCTCCACCCCCCAGGAGATCATCCGCTTTGTGGCCCACCACTATGGCATTAAGGTGGCCGACCTCAAAGGCCGGGACAACCGGCGCAGCGTGGCCTTCCCCCGCCAGGTGGCGATGTACCTGCTGCGCGAGGTGCTCAACCTCTCCTACCCGGAAATCGGCCGCCTCTTCGGCAAGCACCACAGCACCGTGCTTTACTCCGTGGAGCAAATCGCCGCCCAACGCCGGAAAAACCCCAACCTGGACGCCACCCTCGCTTCCTTTGTGGAACAGTTTCGCAGCTAGACCCTTTTCACGTTTCCCTTTTCCCCCAGCCCCCTTTTTTCCTCCACACCCTTTTTCACAGCCCAGCTCCCCGCTAACCCCATCCCGCTCCTGTCCTTTTGCTTTGCGGTACTTTTTTCCGCACCCTCGACGGCTTCTACGAAAACGTGTAAGCTTTCCCATGGATCGTAGCCGTAGGAGGGCGAACGATGGATGTAACCCTCAACCGCGCGCAGCTTGCCCAGGAGCTCCAGCTCCTGCAGGGCGTCTTAGAACGGCGCACCACCATTCCCATCCTCACCCACGTTTTGCTCACCGCCACCGGGGATCGCCTGGAGGTGGTGGCCACCGACCTGGACCTCACGGTGTTCACCGCCACCCCGGCCAGCGTTCGCCAGGAGGGACGGGTCACCGTGCATGGCCGGGTGTTTTTTGACCTTTTGCGGCAGCTGCCCTCGGATACCCTCCAGCTCACCGTCCAGGAAACTCGCCTCTTGCTGCAAAGCGGCAGCTTCCGTTCGGAGCTGGCCATCCTCGACCCCTCCCAGTACCCCACCCTCCCGGAGCTGCCCCAGGGCCAGGGCTACGCCCTGCCGCTGTCGCTCCTTCACGCCCTCATTGACCGTGCGGCTTTTGCGGTTTCCGCCGAGGAAGGTCATTTCCAGTACAACGCTGCCCTCCTCAACTTGGCCCCTGATGCTGTGGAAATGGTGGGCACCGACGGCCACCGCTTGGCCTTCGTGCGCTTCGCCCACGCCGGCGGCACACCGCCCTTTACCCGCCAGCTGCTGCCCCGCAAGCTCCTGCAGCAGCTGCGCCGCCTGGAAGATGGGCCGGAAAGCCCGGTGTACCTTTCCTTGGGAGAGCGGCACCTGGCCTTCCGCCTGGGTGATCGGGTGCTCATGTCCCGCCTTTTGGAGTCCCGCTTTCCCCAGTACGAAAAGGTGCTCATCCGCACCCACCCCCTCCGCGCCCGCCTTTCCCGCGCGGATTTCATCGCTTCGCTCCGGCGGGTGGCGCTTTTGAGCTCCGATCGCAACCACGGGGTGTACCTGGACTTCCAGCGGGATGCCCTCACCGTGGCTTCCGCCGGCTTTGAGCTTGGCCAGGCGGCGGAGGAGCTGGCCTGCCAGTACGAAGGCGAGCCTTTGAAGGTCTTCGTGAACGCGACCTACCTTTTGGATTTCCTGTCCTCCTGCGAAGAGGAGCAGGTGGAAATGCAGCTGGCCCGCGCCGATGCCCCCATCGTCCTGAGCCCGGTGGCGGAGGAGGGTAGCCCGGCGGAGTGCCTTTACGTCCTCATGCCCATCAAGTTTGCCGGCGCTTGATCCTCGCCTCCCTCTGGTGTCGAAACTTCCGCAGCTTCCCCGAGCTCTCCTGGGCCCCTCCCCAGGGTTTGGTGGTGCTGGCCGGCCCCAACGGAGCGGGCAAAACCAACCTCCTGGAAGCGGTGGCGGTGCTGGGCAACCTCACCTCCTTTCGCCCCGGCTCCCCCACCAGCTGGGTGCGCCACGGTGAGGCGGGCTTTACCCTCAAAGGGCAGCTCCAGGAAGGCGAAACCTCACTGGTGCTGGAGCAGCATGCCCGCCTGGGGCGTACCCTGCACCGCACCCTGCTGCGCGGGGGCCGCCAGATACGGCCTGCCGAGTACCTTTCGCTCTTTCCGGTGGCCACCCTTTCCGCCAGCGACACAGACTTGATTTTTTCCGGGCCCGAGCACCGCCGGCGTCTGCTGGACCGCCTGGCCTTCCAGCTGAAGCCCCAGGTGCTGGACCTGCTCTTGCGCTACCGCCGGGCCCTGCGCCAGCGCAACGCCGCCTTGGCCCAGCATCAGCTGGCAAGCCTCGACGCCTTCGACCGGGAGCTGGCTCGCCTGGGAGCGCAACTCGTTGAGCTTCGGGTGGCCACCCTGCAGCTTCTGGCGCAGGCTCTGGAGGAGGAGCTTTCCCACCTGGGATGGCTTGGTGGCAAGCCCGTTTTGCGCTATCATGCGCCTGAAGGCCCGGCGGCCCACGCCGGAGGCGGCGAGCAGTTCCTGCTTTTGCAACTGCGCCGCTTTCGCGGCCAGGAGCTGGCTCGGGGCCATACGCTGGTGGGTCCGCACCGCCACGACGTTTGCATCACCATTTCGGGACGGCCAGCCCGGGAGGTTTTATCGGCGGGCCAAGCCAAGCTCTTGGCCACGAGCCTGCGGTTGGCCTCGGTGGCGGTCACCGCCAGGAAGAGAAAGGTGGCACCCCTGGTGATTTTTGATGACGTGGACGCCGAGCTGGACCGGGAAGCGTTAGGCCGGCTGCTCTTGCGGCTTCCGGCGCTGAGCCCCCAGGTGGTGGTGTCCACCGCCCACCCCGAGGTGGTGCTCCCCTCCTGTCCCGAAGCCGCGGTGGTTCCCATGCGGGGAGGCACCTTGGCGGTTGACGAAAGGAGCCGTTGGTGAGCAACAACAGCTACACCGCTGAGAGCATCAAGGTCCTGCGCGGGCCCGAGGCCGTGCGCAAGCGACCGGGCATGTACATTGGCGATACCGATGACCTCTCCGGCCTCCACCACATGGTTTGGGAGGTGGTGGACAACGCCGTGGACGAGGCCCAGGCTGGCTTTGCCACCCGCATCGTGGTGCGCCTGCACACCGACAACTCGGTCACCGTGGAGGACAACGGCCGCGGCATTCCCGTGGACATCCACAAGGAAACCGGCCGGCCGGCCGCCGAGGTGATCATGTGCGAGCTGCACTCCGGCGGCAAGTTCGACAACAAGTCCTACAAGGTTTCCGGTGGCTTGCACGGGGTGGGTGTTTCGGTGGTGAACTTCCTCTCCGAGTGGCTGCGACTGGAAATTCGCCGGGACGGGGCGGTTTGGGAGCAGGAGTACCGCCGGGGGGTGCCGGTGACCCCCCTGCAGAAGGTGGGCAAGTCGGCCAAAACCGGCACCACCGTTTCCTTCAAGCCGGACCCGGAGATTTTTTCCATCACCGAGTTTCATGCGGACCTCATGGTGCAGCGCCTGCGGGAGCTGGCCTTCCTCAACCCTGGCCTGACCATCGTTTTCGTGGACGAGCGCACCGGCGCCGAGCACACCTTCCAGTTCAAGGGGGGGCTTTCGGCGTTCGTGGAGTTCTTAAACCGCGCCAAAAACGTCCTTCACCCCAAGCCCATCCTGCTTTCCGACGTCAACGCCGAAGGGGAAGAGGTGGCCATTGCCCTGCAGTGGCACGATGGCTACACCGAAAACGTGCTGGCCTTCACCAACACCGTGTACAACAGCGATGGGGGTGCCCACCTTTCGGGTTTCCGCGCCGCCTTAACCCGCACCATCAACGCCTACGCCCAGGCTAACAACCTCCTCAAGGGGCTCCCGGAGGGCTTGACCGGCGATGACGTGCGGGAGGGGCTCACCGCGGTGATCTCGGTGAAGATCAAGGACCCCAAGTTTTCCTCGCAAACCAAGGACAAGCTGGTTTCCTCCCACGTCAAAGGGTGGGTGGAGTCGGTGGTCAACGCCCGGCTGGGTGAGTACTTCGAGGAAAACCCCAGCGTGGCCCGCCGCATTGTGGCCAAGTGCGTGGACGCCGCCCGCGCCCGGGAAGCGGCCAGGAAAGCGCGGGAGCTCACCCGTCGCAAAACCGCACTGGAAAACAGCTCCCTTCCCGGCAAGCTGGCCGACTGCCAGGAAAAAGACCCGGCCCACGCCGAGCTTTTCCTGGTGGAGGGCGACTCCGCCGGTGGCTCCGCCAAGCAAGGGCGCGACCGGCGCTTCCAGGCCATCCTGCCGCTGCGGGGCAAGATCCTCAACGTGGAAAAGGCCCGCTTCGACAAGATGCTGGCCAACGAGGAAATCCGCACCATCATCCAGTGCCTGGGCACCGGCATTGGCAAGGAGGACTTTGACCTTGCCAAGCTGCGCTACCACAAGATCATCATCATGACCGATGCCGATGTGGACGGTGCCCACATCCGCACCCTGCTTTTGACCTTCTTTTTCCGCCATTTCCGGCCGCTCATTGAACGGGGCTTCCTCTACATTGCCCAGCCCCCGCTTTACAAGGTTTCGGTGAAAAAGGAGGAACGCTACCTCAAGGACGACGCCGAGCTTTCGGCCTTTCTCCTGGAGCGCCTTTCCACCTCCGCTCGCCTCACCCTAGCCAGCACCGGGCAGGTGCTGGAGGGCAAGGCGCTCAAGGACAGCATCCGCAAGCTGGAGGCCTACCTGCAAAACCTGGAGCGCCTGGAAACCCGCGGCTTCCCCCGGGACCTGGTGCTGCTGTTCCTGCGCTTGGGCCTCCGCCACCGCCAGCAGCTGGCCGAGGAAGCAACCCTGGCCAGGCTGCAGGAGGAGCTGGCCGCCCTGGGGTTTGACGAGGTGGAGGTGGAGGAGGACGAGGAGCACCAGGTGCCGCTGCTGCGGGTGGTGGTGCGGAAAAACGGCCTTACCCGTCCGGTGGAGCTGGGCTTTCCTTTGCTCCGCACCTACGAGTACGGCCAGCTGGCCAACCTCTTCCAAGAGCTTGCCGCTTTTGACTTCCCGCCCTTTTACCTGGAGCTGGACGGCCACAAGGAAACCCTGGACTCGGTGGCCTCGCTGGTGGAGCGGGTGTACCAGGCCGCCCGGCAGGGGGTGACCATTCAGCGCTACAAGGGCTTGGGCGAGATGAACCCCGAGCAGCTGTGGGCCACCACCATGAACCCGGAAACAAGAAGGCTCCTGCAGGTGCGGGTGGAGGACGCGGCGGAAGCCGAGGAGCTGTTTACCGTGCTCATGGGGGACGCGGTGGAGCCCCGGCGGGACTTCATTGCCGCCAACGCCCTGGAAGTGGTGAACCTGGATGTGTAAGCGAGGACCTAGGCCTTTATGAGCGACTCCCTCTTTTTCCGGGAAGAAAAGATCCCGGTGTCCATCGAGCAGGAGCTCAAGCGCTCCTACCTGGATTACGCCATGAGCGTGATCGTGGGGCGGGCCCTCCCCGACGTGCGGGACGGCTTGAAGCCCGTGCACCGCCGCATCCTTTACGGCATGTGGGAGCAGGGCAACACCGCCGGCAAGCCCTACAAGAAATCCGCCCGCATCGTGGGCGACGTCATGGGTAAGTACCACCCCCACGGCGACGCCGCCATTTACGACTCCCTGGTGCGCATGGCCCAGCCTTTTTCCATGCGCCACGTGCTGGTGGATGGACAGGGCAACTTCGGTTCCGTGGACGGCGACAACCCCGCGGCCATGCGCTACACCGAGGTGCGTCTTTCGCGCCTGGCCGAGGAAATGCTGGGCGAGGACCTGGAAAAGGAAACGGTGGACTGGCAGCCCAACTACGACGGTTCCCTCCAGGAACCCACGGTGCTGCCGGCCCGCTTCCCCAACCTGCTGGTGAACGGTTCCTCGGGCATTGCCGTGGGCATGGCCACCAACATCCCCCCCCACAACCTGGGGGAGGTCATTGACGCCTGCGTGGCGTTGGCCAAAAACCCCGAAGCCACCGTGGATGACCTCCTGCGTTACCTCCCCGGCCCCGATTTCCCCACTGCCGCTATCATCCGCGGCACCGATGGCATCCGCAAGGCGTACGCCACCGGCCAGGGGGCGGTGCAGGTGCAAGCGCGGGCGGTTATCGAGCACCACCCCAAGGGCGGCAAAACCGCCATCGTCATCACCGAGCTGCCGTTCCAGGTGAACAAGGCCAAGCTGGTGGAGCGCATTGCCGAGCTGGTGCAAAGCAAGGACATTGACGGCATCAGCGACCTGCGGGACGAATCGGACCGCGACGGCATCCGGGTGGTGGTGGAGCTCAAGCGCGATGCGGTGCCGCAGGTGGTGTTGAACCAGCTCTACAAGCTCACCCCCATGCAGAGCTCCTTTGGCATCAACCTCCTGGCTATCGTGGAGGGGCAGCCCAAGGTCCTCACCCTCAAGCAGGCGCTGGAGCACTTCCTGGCCTTCCGCAAAGAGGTGGTGGTGCGCCGCACCCGCTTTGACCTGGCCAAGGCCAAGGAGCGGGCCCACATCTTGGAAGGCCTGGTGATTGCCCTCGATCACTTGGACGAGGTGATTGCCACCATCCGCAAGGCCCCGGATCCGCCCACCGCCAAGCTCCAGCTGTGCCAGCGCTTTGGCCTTTCCGAGCTGCAAGCCCAGGCCATCCTGGATTTGCGCCTGCAGCGGCTTACCGCCCTGGAGCGGGACAAGATCCTGGCCGAGTACCAGGAGGTTCTGGCGCTCATCGAGCGCCTCACCGCCATCCTGGGCTCCGAGCAGCTGGTATTGGAAATCGTCATCGAGGAGCTCTTGGACATCAAAAAGCGCTTTGCCGAGCCCCGGCGCACGGAAATCCTCCCCGATGCCAGCGAGCTGCGGCTGGAAGACCTCATCGTGGAGGAAGACGTGGTGGTGACGGTGACCCGGGCCGGCTACATCAAGCGCTCGCCGGTTTCCGCCTACCGCGCCCAACGGCGGGGTGGCCGCGGGCGACGGGGGGCTTTGGCCAAAGACGAGGACCCGGTGGAGCACCTGTTTGTGGCCTCCACCCACGACGTGCTGTTGGTGTTCACCTCCCGGGGCAAGGTGCACGCTCTCAAGGTGCACGAAATTCCCGATGCTTCCCCCGCTTCCCGGGGCAAAGCCATCGTCAACCTGCTGCCCATCCCCCAGGATGAGCGGGTGGCGGCGCTGGTGGCAGTGAAGTCCTTCACCGAGGACCGCTTCTTGCTCTTTGCCACCCGCGCCGGCAAGGTGAAGAAAACCGAGCTTTCCGCCTTTGCCAACATCCGCTCTGGCGGCATTGCCGCCATTGCCCTGGAGGAAGGGGACGACCTGCTGGCGGTGCGCCTTACCGATGGGCAAAGCCACGTGTTCTTGGGGACCCACCGCGGCATGGCCATTCGCTTCCACGAGCGGGAGGTGCGGCCCATGGGGCGGGTGGCTGCGGGCGTGCGGGGTATTGCCCTGCGGGATGGGGATTTCGTGGAGGAAATGGCCACCTTCCCCGAAAACGAAGGCGGGGACATCCTGGTGGTTTCCGAAAAAGGCTTTGGCAAGCGCACGCCGGTGGAGGAGTTCCGCCTGCAGGGGCGGGGTGGCACCGGCATCATCCTCATGCACCTCACCGAGCGCACGGGGGCGGTGGCTGGCATCCGCCACGTGCACGAGGACGACGATGTGCTGCTGGTCACCGCCCAGGGTATGCTCATCCGCACCCGCTCTGCGGAAATCCGGCGCACCGGCCGGGCGGCGCAAGGGGTGCGCCTGATTAACGTCAACGGTGACGATCGGGTGGTGGCGGTGGCCAAGCTGGCCGAGCGGGAGGAAAACGGAGGGGACGATGAAGCTGTTCATTGATACGGCCAACGTGAAGGAAATTGCCGAGGCGCTTTCCTGGGGCATCGTGGACGGCGTCACCACCAACCCCAGCCTGGTGGCCAAGGAGGGCCGCTCCTACCGGGAGATCCTGGAGGACATCTGCCGCCTCACCACCGGGCCGGTGTCCGCCGAGGTGATTGCCACCGACGCAGCCGGCATGGAGCGGGAAGGGCGGGAGCTCGCCGGCATTGCTGAAAACATCGTGGTGAAGCTGCCGCTCACCCCCGACGGCCTGAAGGTCTGCGCCCGCTTTGCCGAAGAGGGCATTGCCACCAACGTCACCCTCTGCTTTTCCCCCGCCCAGGCGCTGTTGGCGGCCAAAGCGGGAGCGACCTACGTAAGCCCGTTTGTGGGGCGGCTGGATGACGTGGGGCACGATGGTATGCAGGTGGTGCGGGACATTGTGGAGATTTACCAGAACTACGAGTTCCCCACGCAAGTGCTGGTGGCTTCGGTACGCCACGTGCAGCACGTGGTGGAAGCGGCGCTTTTGGGGGCCGATGTGGCTACGGTACCCTTCAAGGTGCTGCAGCAGCTCTACCACCACCCGCTCACCGATGCTGGCCTGGCCCGTTTCCTTTCCGATTACCATGGGGCGCAAAAGCTGCAATGAGCGCTTTGACAGCACCTTTGACCGCACGTAAAGTTGCCTTGCAAGGCGGCAAAGCTGCCGCAGGAGGTGGGTTATGAACTTCACCTCACCGGAGTTTCGGGTGAAGGTGGGCCTGGCGGAAATGCTCAAAGGCGGGGTGATCATGGACGTCACCGACGCCTCCCAGGCCCGCATTGCGGAAGACGCAGGGGCGGTGGCGGTGATGGCCCTGGAGCGGGTCCCCGCCGACATCCGCGCCGAGGGCGGCGTGGCGCGCATGGCTTCCATCGAGAAGATCGAGGAGATCATGCAGGCGGTGTCCATCCCGGTGATGGCCAAGTGCCGCATCGGCCACGCTGCTGAGGCCCGCATTCTGGAAGCCCTGCAGGTGGATTTCATTGACGAATCCGAGGTGTTGACCCCGGCCGACGAGGAAAACCACATTTGGAAGCACGACTTCAGGGTCCCCTTTGTGTGCGGCTGCCGCAACTTGGGGGAGGCGTTACGGCGCATTGCCGAAGGGGCCGCCATGATCCGCACCAAGGGGGAGGCGGGCTCCGGCAACATCGTGGAAGCGGTGCGCCACCTGCGGGCGGTGCAGCGGGAAATCCGCCGTCTGACCACCCTCACCCCGGAGGAGCTGGTGGCTGCCTCCAAGGAGCTGCAGGCGCCCCTGGAGCTGGTGCAGTGGGTGGCGCAAAACGGCAAGCTGCCGGTGCCCAACTTTGCCGCCGGCGGCGTGGCCACCCCCGCCGATGCGGCGCTGTGCATGATGCTGGGGGCGGAGTCGGTGTTCGTGGGCTCGGGGATCTTCAAGTCCGAAGACCCCGCCCGCCGGGCCGCTGCCATCGTCAAGGCCGTGGCCCAGTGGCAGGATCCGCAGGCGCTTCTGGAAGCCTCCCGCCATTTGGGGATGGGCATGCGGGGCCTGGACGTCTCTCGCCTCACCCCCGAGGAAATGCTTTCCCGTCGGGGGTGGTGAGTGGTTGGCATCCTCGCCCTCCAGGGGGACTTTGCCGCCCATCGGAAGGCTCTGGCGGATCGTGGGGTTTCCACCCGGGAGGTACGAAAGCCCGCCGATCTCCAAGGGCTTTCCGGCCTGGTTTTGCCCGGCGGGGAGTCCACCACCATGCTCAAGCTGCTGGCCGAGTTTGCCCTTGAAGCTCCCCTCAAACAGGCCATCGCCGGGGGGCTGCCGGTGCTGGCCACCTGCGCAGGGGTGATCCTCCTGGCCCGGGAGGTGCAAAACCCACCGCAACCGTCCCTGGGGTTGCTGGACGTGGCGGTGGTGCGCAACGCTTACGGCCGGCAGCTGGCCTCCACCGTTGCCGAGCTCACCGTTACAGCCCCCGAAGAGCTGCCCTCCCCAACCCTGGAGGGGGTCTTTATCCGTGCCCCCAAGCTGGTGCAGGTGGGGGAGGGGGTGAGGGTGCTGGCCAAACGCGGGGAGGACCCGGTGCTGGTGCGCCAGGGGGCTATCCTGGCGGCCACCTTCCATCCTGAGCTTTCGCCGAAAAACCCGGTTGTGGACCTCTTCCTGGAGCTTGCAAGGAGGCGCGGGTGAGCCAGTTGATCCGTGTGGAGGACCAGGGTGGCGTCAGCGTCCTGACCATGGCCGCTGGCGCCAACGCTTTAGATGAAAACCTCATTGCCGCCATGCGCGGAGAGCTTGCGGCCCTCAAAGCGGCGGGGGCGCCGGCTCTGGTGCTCGCTTCCCAGCACCCCCGGGTTTTTTGCCCGGGGCTTGATTTGAAAAAGCTGGACGGGGCTGGCCGGGAGGTACTGCGGTCGGTGTTGGAGGCGTTCCTTGCGCTGTTGCGGGAGCTGGTGAGCTACCCCGGGCCGGCCATTGCGGCGGTTTCTGGCCACGCCATTGCCGGTGGCTGCCTTTTGGCCATGGCCTGCGACCGCCGGGTCATGGCCCGCTCCGGTGCCCGCCTGGGGCTTTCCGAGGTGAACCTGGGGATCCCCGTACCGGCAGGGGCGGTGGCCATGCTTTTGGCGCTCTACCCCACCCGCTCGGTGGAGCAGCTGGTGCTGGAGGGGGACGGCTACGGCGGCGAGCGGGCGCTGGAGCTGGGGCTGGTGGAGCGGCTGGCGGAAGCCCCCGAGGTGCTTCCGGAAGCGGTGCGTTTGGCCCGCCACCTGGCCTCCCGTCCGCCTAGGGCCTTTCGCCTGGCCAAAAGCTACATGCGCGCCTCCCTGGCGGAAACCATGGCCCAGCGCGACGCCCAGGAGCTGGACGCCTTCCTGGACTGCTGGTTTGACCCGGATACCCAGGATCGGCTGGCGGTGCTGGTGGCGGAAATGTCCCGCTAAAAGCGGTAGGTTTTGCCCTGTTGCAGCTCTTCCACCGGGTGGGGGAAGGCGGTGGTGGCTAGCTCCCCCCGCAGTTCCTCCAGGTGCCGGGGTTTCAGGTGGAAAAGGTACACCGGCACGTCCTTCTTGAGCTTGGCTAGCTCCTCGGCCAGGGTCGGGGGGGTCAGGTGAAGGGAAAGGTCGGCGACCCGTTGCAGGCGGGTGGGGAACGACACCTCCACGATCACCGCTTGCAGGTTGGGGCAGCGGTTGGCCCAGTCCCAGATTTCCTGCGTGGGACCGGTATCGGAGGTAAACAAAACCGCGCCACCCCCCCGCTCCTCCACCAAAAACCCGCAGGTGGGCACCGTGTGGTTCACGGGGATGGGGGTAAGCGTCAAGTGGTTCAGGGCAAAGGGCACCCGGGGCTTGATCTGCACCAGCTTTACCGCCGGCGAAAGCTGGGAGGGGATGCGGGTGAAGTCCGGCCACAGGTCGTTGTTGAAGAGGTGGCGCTTGACGGTTTCGTAAACCTCAGGGGTGAGCAGGATCTCCAGGGTTTTGCTGCCGTCGGCAAAGGCGTTTTCCACCAGAAAAGGAATGGAAGCCACGTGATCCAGGTGGGAGTGGGAAAGGGCAATGCGGGTGACCTTTTGCTGTTCCTCCAGGCTCAAGGCCTGGGTGAGGGAGCCGGCATCCAGCGCAAGCTCGCCGTCCACCAGAAAGGAGGTCATGCGGCAGGACGGGCTGGACCCTCCGAAGCTCCCTAAGATCCGCCATTCCATGCGGGCATTATACGCTTCAAGCCTCTACACTTTTGGGCTATGGGCGAAGGGTGGGTGGTTTTGGGGAATCCATCGGAGGAAATCGCCAGGCACGTGGCCTGGGACCTGCTGGCGCTGCCGGCGCCGCAGGTGCGGGCTTTGCCCGCGAGGCAGGTGGCGGTGGTGCTCCCCCGCTCCCGGGAACCCCAGCGGGAGGTGTACCTCCAGGCCTGTGAGCGGGATCACGTGCCGGTGGTGCGGCGCCCCTCGGGCGGGGGAGCGGTGGTGCTTGGTCCCGGGGTGGTCACGGTTTCGGCCCTGGCACCCCTTTCCGGTCCCCGGAACACCTCGCAGCTCTTTGTCCGCTTTTGCGGTCTTGTAAGCCGGGCCTTGCAGCGGCTGGGGGTGCCTCCCCTGGAGCTGCGCGGGGTTTCCGACCTTTGCCTGGGCGATCGCAAGCTGGTGGGCTCCTCCCTGCGCCTGCTCCTCCACAGCGTGCTGTTTCAAGCTTCGGTGCTGGTGGAGGCAGATCTCTCGCTTTTGGACCGCTACCTCCCCTTTCCCTCCCGCGCCCCCGACTACCGCCAGGGTCGCCCCCACCGGGATTTCGTGACCACCCTGGCGCAGGCGGGCTTCCCCATCACGCCGGAAGCGGTGGCTACCGCCTTGGAGCACGAGTTCTGCGCCGCGCTTGCCAGCGACGGGGGAAGCGGGTAAGCTCACCACGGCCGATGAAGCGCTTACTGGTTTTGGGCTTAAGTTTGCTTTTGGGGAGCGGGATTGCGGCTTTCGCCGTGGAGGTGACCGCGGTTTCCGGCTCCAAGGTGGAGATCTTCAGCCGGGGCGATCTGGTGGACGTTCTTGCCCTTTTGCAGGTGGCCGGGGTGAAGGTGGGCTTTTCTGCCGCTTCCGGGAGCTACGTGGCCTCCACCGAAAGCCACGAGGTGCACTTTACCCCCGGTGGTTCCCTGGCGGTGGTGGATGGGGAGCTGGTGAGCCTGCCCGGACCCGTGCGCCAGCTGGAAAACCACGTGGTGGCCACGGTGGAAACCGCTGCTGCCATCCTCAAGCCCCTGGGCTTCCGTCTGGTGGGCAACGCCCGGGCATTGTCGCTCCTGGTGGCCGGACAGGTGCCGGTGCTGGAGGCCTCGGTGCTGGCCAGCGGCGAAGCGGCCACGCTGCTGCTTTCCGGGTTGCCGGAAAAACCCCGGGTGGTCCCGGAGGCTGACGGCTTTCGGGTGGTCTTTTCCCAGCCCGTGCAGCTGGCCTCGTCCCCATCGGGGGCGGGGGTTTTTTCCGGGGTGCAGGTGCAGGAAAAGGAGCTGCGCTTCTTTTTGGCTTCCCCCTGGCAGCTTGCCGGCAGCGAGCTTTTGGAAAACCCCCTGCGGCTTTCGGTCCGGGTGGTGCGCCAGGTGGCAACCTTGGCCAAACCCCAGGCCCGCACCCAGCCCCTGGTGGTTTTGGACCCCGGGCACGGGGGTGAGGATGAAGGGGCCAAGGGCCAAGGGGGGCTGGTGGAGAAAAACCTCACCCTGGTCCTGAGCCGGCTGCTCGCCGCACAGCTGCAAAAGGCGGGGGTGGCGGTGCGCCTCACCCGGGAAGGGGACGAGGCCATGGCTTTGGCCGATCGGGTGGCCCTGGCCAACCGCCTGCAGGCCGATTGCTTCGTTTCCATTCACGCCAACGCCTCTCCGGCTCGCGGTGCCCGGGGGGCGGAAACCTACTTCATGAGTGCCGAAGCCACCGATGCCGAAGCCGCCCAGGCGGCGGCCCGGGAAAACGCTGCCGCCGGCGATGTGCAGCTCATCCTCTGGGAGCTGGCCCATGTGGCCAACATGGAGGCCTCCTCGCGGCTGGCTTTGGAGCTGCAAACCCGCCTCAACCGACTGTCCGGCATTCGCGACCGCGGGGTCAAGCAAGCCCCCTTTGCGGTGCTCACCGGCACCACCATGCCGGCGGTTCTGGTGGAGGTGGGGTTTTTGTCCAACCCCGAGGAAGAGGTCCGGCTTTCCTCGCCGGCGGAGCAGGAGCGGCTGGCGGCCACCCTGGCTGAGGGGATCCTGGCCTTCCTGCGCAGCCGGCCGGCGGCCACCCCCACCCCATGAAACGACTGGCGGCCCTGGCGTTGCTGGTAGGAATGGGGGCCTTCGCCTGCCGCCGCGCGGCTCCTCCACCTCCCGAACCCGGTCCCGTCAAAACCCCTGCAAGCCAAACCACCTTTGTGGTTTTGGTCTTCCCCGGGGAGGACCTGCTGCTCCACCGGGAAACCCGTGAGCTCCCGGAGCTCCCTGCGGGCCTGGAAGCGCAAGCGCGGGTGATCCTCCAGGAGCTTTTGGCTGGACCCCGCTCCGCCCTGGCGCCGGTGGCCTGGTGGCCGGCGGAGGTGCAGGAGGTCTTCCACGACGGCAAGGGCACGGTGTTCGTGAACCTCACCCCACCACCGCCGGTGGCCACCGGCAGCGAAGCGGAGCTGGCCTTACAGGCCTCCATTGCCACCACCCTGGCTTTGAACATCAAAACCGTGCAGCGGGTGCAGCTGCTGTTTGGCGGGAAAGAGGTGGAAACCCTGGGGCACTTGGACTTTTCCCGCCCGTTACCACCCCGCTGGGATCTGGTGGCGCCATGACCCAGAAGCTTCCCATTGGGGTTTTTGACTCGGGGATTGGCGGGCTCACGGTGCTTTCCGAGCTCATCAGCCAGCTGCCCGGGGAAAGCTTCATTTACCTCGGTGACACCGCCCGTCTGCCTTACGGCACCAAATCCCCGGAAACGGTGACCCGCTACGCCCTCGGTGCGGCGCAGTTCCTCATGTCCCGGGGCATCAAGCTCTTGGTGGTGGCCTGCAACACCGCCTCGGCCACGGCGCTGCCGGCGCTGCGGCAAGCCCTGGCCATCCCGGTTTTGGGGGTGGTGGAGCCCGCCGCCCAAGCTGCAGCCCGTGTGGCGCGGCGGGTGGTGGGGATCATAGGCACCGAATCCACCGTGGCTTCCGGGGTTTACCAAGAGCTCCTGTCTACCCTGCGGCCGGAGCTCAAGCTTTTGGCCCGGGCTTGCCCGCTCTTTGTGCCCCTGGTGGAAGAAGGCTGGTTTGACCACCCCATCACCCACCAGGTGGCCGAGGTTTACCTGCATCCGCTGCGGGAGGCGGGGGTGGACACGGTGGTTTTGGGGTGCACCCACTACCCGCTGTTGGCCCGCCCCATTGCCCAGGCGTTGGGGCCGGAGGTGGCGCTCATCAACGCCGGACGGGAGGTGGCCCGGCAGGCCGGTGAGCTGCTCCTGCGCGAGGGGCTGCTGGCCGGGCAAAAGCAGGGGGAGGTCACGCTTCTGGTCACCGACGCAGCCCCCCGGGTGCGGCGGCTGGCGGCGGCCATCATTCCCGCCGTGGCGGACCGCCTGGAGCTGGTGGATCTCACAGAAACACACAATGCGAGGAGGTCGCATGTGGGGAGCGCAAGTCTTGCGGGGTGACGGCCGCACCTTTGATCAGCCCCGCCCGCTGTCCTTGACGCTGGACTTTGTGAAGTACCCGGAAGGCTCGGTTTTGGTGCGCGCCGGGGACACCGTGGTGCTGTGCAACGTCACCGTGGAAGGCCGGGTGCCGCCGTTTTTGCGGGACACCGGCGAAGGGTGGCTTACCTCCGAGTACGCCATGCTCCCCCGGGCCACCGAAGAGCGCACCCCCAGAGACGTGGTGAAGGGCTCCCTTTCCGGCCGCTCGGCGGAAATCCAGCGGCTCATCGGCCGCTCCCTGCGGGCGGCGCTGGATTTGGGCCTTTTGGGGGAACGTACGCTGGTGGTGGATTGCGACGTGCTGCAGGCCGACGGCTCCACCCGCACCACCAGCATTACCGGCGCCTTTGTGGCGGTGGTGTTGGCCCTCTGCCGGCTGTGGGAGCAAAAGGCGTTGCCCGGCTGGCCGGTGAAGGACCAGGTGGCGGCGGTTTCCTGCGGCCTGGTGCGCGGCCAGCCCATGCTGGACCTCACCTACGAAGAGGACTCCCAGGCCGATGTGGACCTGAACCTGGTGGGCACCGCCCGCGGTGGCATCGTGGAAATCCAGGGCACCGCCGAGCGGGAGCCCCTGCGCCGCAGCCAGCTGGACGCCCTTCTGGATTTGGCCGAGCAGGGCCTGCAAAAAGCCTTTGCCGCCCAGCGCGCGGTCCTCAACCCGCGCCTGGAAAAGCTCAAGCTCCCCCCTTTGGGCGCCTAGCCGTTCGCTCGAAAAGCCCCTTGCCTTGGGCACCGTCCCGTGGCATCGTGGTGCCAAAGCTGGAGGTGCACCATGAAACGAGCCTTGGTTTTAGGGGGCGGTGGCGCCCGCGGGGCTTTTCAGGCGGGCATGCTGGAGGAGCTGGTCATCCGCAGGGGCCTGGACTTCCAGATCCTGCGGGGTGTTTCGGTGGGGGCGCTCAACGCCTCGTTTTTAGCCCAAGCTGCCACCGCTGGGGACTCCTTGGCCAACCTCCAAGCCAAAGTGGTGGAGCTTAAAAAGCTTTGGCTTTCCGCCATTGAGGGCAACCACTCGGTGTACGGCCACCGCGCCGGTGGCTTTGCTGCCTTAGCTGCCGGTGCCGATTCCCTTTACACCGTGGACCCTTTGAAAAAGCTGGTCTCCCAGCACTTGGACCTGCAAGCGCTGCGCACCTCCGGCCGGGACTTTGCAGTGGGCACCGTCTCTTTGGTTTCCGGCCGCTACCAGGAGTGGACGCCTGCAGAAGAAGACTTTTTGCAAAAGCTCATTGCCTCCACCGCCATTCCCGTGGTTTTTCCCTACGTTGACACCGGCAACGACGTGCTGGTGGACGGCGGTGTGCGGGACATTACCCCCTTAGGTTCGGCCTTTGCTGCCGGCGCCGATGAAATTTACGTGCTCTTGACCTCCCGGGTACTGCCGGAAGCGGATGGCAGCCTCCCGCGCTCCACCGTCCCCGAGCACAGCTACCATCAGTGGTCTGACAATTGGCTGGGCACCAAGGTAGGTGCTTTGGACGTTTTAAAGCGGGTGGTGGAAATCCTCACCGACGAAATTTACCTAGGCGACATCCGCGGGGCCCTGGAGTGGAACCGCATCCTGGCGGCGGCGGAAAACGCGCTGGGTGGCTTGCGGGGAAGCCGCAAGCAGGCCCTGGAGGAGGCGTTAGCCGCCATTGGCAAGCGCTCGGTGCCGGTGCATGTCCTCGCCCCCCGGGTCTGGTACGGCACCGACAACGCCTCCACCAACTTCGACCCCCAGCTCATCGCCCAGGCCGTCTCCCACGGCCGCGAAATTGCCGCCAACCCTAACCTCTGGCTGGTGCCGTAGCTGTGGGCTTCGCCGCCCATCCGAAGCGGGGGCATCTTTGCAGCCTTCCCTCCCTGCCGCGGGCGGCTTAGCCCCGCGAGCCCCAAGGCTAGCCCTGCTCAAGCAGGAGGCACGCTTTTGAGGGGCTGCCGCTCGCGTTCCAGCTCACGAAGCAAAGCGTAGGCTCTCACCTTACGTTTTTCTGCTGAACCGCTGCGCGCAGGCGCTACGAGCTCCTGAACGCATTTCCTTTTCCCAGAAAACCGCGGCGCCCAACCCGGCTTTTCGTGGTTACAATGTGTTTCGTGCGTTCACAAAGCTTAAGTTCCGGCGGTCGGTTCCCGGGGTGCCAAAGGGGAAGGTGCGGCCGGCAAAAGAAACGCCTGTTCCTCCACGGGAACCGTTTGGGGCTGCAAGCGTTGCTGGAAGGCCAGCGGCAAGCGGCTCAAAACCTTTTGTTAGCGCCCTGTGGAAGGCGCCGCCCGTAGTTGAGCAAGGGGGAGGAGAGGGTATGGCACGAAAGAAGACGCCAAGTTCGCCCAGCAATTCCGTGGAGGATTTCCGCCACCAAGGGGCCCGCAGGAAGAACAACCCGCCAGCGGGTATGGCCCCAACCTTCGAGGTTCGCGAGAGGGAAACCACAAGGTACTCCTACGACCCTCACCTGGACCCACAGTTGGTGTGGGCTGGCAAAGCTGAGCACACCTCCTTTGCGGTGGACGTGGTTTCCCTCCACATCCACGAACGCATTTCCACCAAGGCGATCCTTCGGGCGGTTCAAAGGCCGGAGCTCGTTCAGGCTGACCTCTTCGGTGAAACCCCACTTAGCGCCGATCAGCAGGTGGAGTTTTACAAGCACGAAGTGGGCTGGGCCAACCGCCTCATCCTGGGCGACAGCCTCCTGGTCATGAACTCCCTTTTGGTTAAAGAGGGCATGGCCGGCAAGGTGCAGATGGTTTACATGGATCCCCCTTACGGCATCAAGTACGCCTCCAACTTTCAGCCCCGCATTGACCGTCGGGATGTCAAAGACGCCGACGAAGACCTCACCCACGAACCGGAGCAAATCAAAGCCTACCGCGACACCTGGAAACTGGGCATTCACTCGTACCTCACCTACCTTCGCGACCGCTTGCTTTTAGCGCGCGAGCTGCTGGCCGAAAGCGGCTCTATTTTCGTGCAGATCAACGATGAAAACCTGCATTTGGTGCGCTGCCTTTTGGATGAAGTGTTTGGCCGGGATAATTTCGTGGCGGTAATACCGTTCATTAAGACTGCTGGGCAGACAAGTCAGCTGATAGCCTCAGTTTGCGATTACCTTCTTTGGTATGCAAAAGACAAAAACGCAATTAGATATCGGCAGCTCCTGAGGGGCAAACGAAGCGAGGAACTTTGGATGTTCGACCACGCAGAGGCTGACGGGGGAGCAGTCTATCCCGCAAAAACCCCGACCCAGCTCGCGGAAGGCTGGCGCAGGGTTCACATCGAGGATCTGAGTTCCAAGACACCGTCCAGAACCACCATCGCACCCTTCCTATTCGAGGGACACATTTTTCAACCGCCACCCAATCGCGGATGGAGAACCAACCTCGATGGGCTCAGTCGACTGGCTGTCGCGGAGCGTCTCGTAAGGCGAGGGAGCAGAGTCTGCTACAAGCGGTACGACTCGGATTTTCCCGCATTCCAAATTCCGAACCTGTGGGATGATGTCCCAACGGGTTATGCTGGCGAACCTCGCCTGTTTGTTGTCCAGACAGCGTCATCAGTCATCGAGCGCTGTATCCTGATGACCACCGACCCGGGCGATTTGGTGTTGGACCCCACCTGCGGCTCGGGCACCACCGCCTACTGCGCGGAAAAATGGGGGCGGCGCTGGATCACCTGCGATACCTCCCGGGTGGCCGTGGCCATCGCCCGTCAGCGGCTCATGACCGCAAAGTTCGACTACTACGAGCTGCTGGACCCTGAACGGGGGCCGGCGGGTGGTTTCAAGTACGAGACCGTGCCCCATATCACCTTAGAGAGCATCGCCAAGAACACCGAAATTGACGCCATTGCGGCCAAATACCAGCCGCAGATTGACCAGGCGCTGGCCGATCTCAACCGGGCGCTGGTAGGCGCCACCGGCCGGTCGCCCCTTCAGGAATGGGAGGTCCCCCGCGAGGTGCCGCATCCCCTTTGGCCGGAGGACGCCGCCTCCGCCTACGAACCGCTGTGGAATGCCAAGAAGAAGCTGCTTTTGCTTTCGGAAGAGGTTCGCGACGAGCTGCAAAGGGTGGCCCAAGCGCTGGGCACCACCTGGTCATCGCTATGCGACGTCCCCAACACCCCGCCCAAGGCAGGCTGGCCGCAGAGCGTGCGCCAGGCCTACCTCAAGCTGCAGGACCTGAAAAAACAGCTGCTGGAGGCTGAACCCCAGGTGCCGGAGTGGCTCCGCACCGTTTACACCCTCACCGGTCACCGGTGGGAAACGCTGTGCGAGGTGCCCGAGCCGGTGCCCGGTGAGGATTGGCCTCCGGAAGCAAGGGAAGCCTTACGCCGCTTTTGGGAGGCCAAGCGTGCCAAGCGCCGGGAAATTGACGAAAGTATCCAGCGCAACGCACCCCAAGAAACCCTTTACGACCGCCCCAAAGTGGTCCGGGGTCTTGTGCGCGTTTCCGGTCCCTTTACCGTGGAGGCCATCCCCGTTCCTGCGGTGGAAGACCCCACGCAAGCACCCATCCCGCAGTTTGAAGAGACCGCCGGGGCAGACCTGCGTGCCCTTCCCGATGAGGATTCGCACGCGCCGGTAGGTTCCGCCGTGGCTTGGCAGGAAGGTCGAGTTTCTGACCGCGCCGGCGATTACCTGACCACCATGCTCAACCTATTGAGCAAGCAAGGCGGCGTGCTTTTCCCGGGGGGCAAGAGGCTGGAGCTTGAAAACCTCCGCGCCCTTAACCTCGGCCTGCTCCACGCCGAGGGTGAAACCAAGCGGAACGGAACAACCCTGCGGGTGGCCATTTCCTTCGGGCCCCCCTACGGGCCGGTGATGGCGTTCCAAGTGCAAGAGGCCATTCCCACGGCCAAGATGAACGGCTACGCCATCCTTATCTTTGCGGGCTTCAGCTTTGACCCCGAGGCGCAGGCGCTGATCCAAAAGGCACCGGTGGCGGGTTTGGAAGTGCACTTCGCCAACATCGCGCCGGATGTGCTGGTTGGCGATTTGCTAAAGACCACCCGTGCGAGCCAAATTTTCACAGTCTTTGGCCAGCCCGATGTGGCGTGGAAACGGAATGACGACGGGACCTATGTCGTGGAACTGCGAGGCGTTGACATTTACAACCCGTTGACAGGGCAAACGGAGCACTCCCAAGGCAGCGAGGTGGCCGCTTGGTTTTTAGATACCGACTACGATGGCAAAACCTTCCACATCTGCCAGGCGTTCTTTCCCGGCGACCCCGATGCCTGGGACAAACTCCAGCGTGCCTTGAAGGCGCAAATTGACCCTGAAGCTTTCCACAAGATGCGCGGCACCGTTTCCTTCCCGTTTGAGGTGGGCAAATACCGCCGCGCTGGCGTAAAGGTGATAGATTTTCGCGGCAACGAGGTCCTGCGGGTGGTGAATCTCTCGGAAAGCTAAAGGAGGATGCCTATCATGGGTAGAAGGTACGTGAATCCGCCGGTGGTCGAGGCAGTTTGCGAATTCCGGCTCACCGAAGACAGCCCTTGGGACATGACTGTCCCTGGCTTGGTTTATGAGAGGCTTAAGGACGAGTTTCCCCACCGCGAACAGCGTTTGTCCCAAGAAGTGGAGCTCACGCAAGGGCCCGATGGCCTTCAGCAACAAATCCGCACGAGCGAGCGCATCTTGCTCTTCGCTGAAAACAGGACGTCGTTTGTTCAGGTAGCACCCCGCCTTTTGGCAGTGAACTCGCTAAGGCCTTATCCCAGCTGGGAAGGGTTCAAGCCTCGAATCACAAAGGCCTTTGAGAGTCTAGCCCAGGTCACCGAGGTCAGGGGGCTCGACAGGCTTGGACTGCGGTTTATTAACCACGTGGAAATACCTGGCTCGCCAAGGGAGTTAGACAAGTACTTCCAATTTTACCCATTCCTCGGCCCCGATCTCCCCAACGATATTGAAGGCTTCATTGCGGGGTGCCAATTCGGATTTGAGAACCGCAGAGATATCTGCAAAGTCCAGCTCATTCGCGCTATTTCCAGCAGTCCAGAACGCCTCGTTATTTTCTTAGATATCGACTACTTTCTTGCCAAACCGGGGGGGGTCGATCCCAGGTACGCTTTGGATTGGGTGGAGGAGGCCCATAGCAAGGTGGAAGCCGTATTCGAGGGTTGCATTACCGATCGTCTAAGGGAGCTTTTTGGGGAGGTGAAATGATGCGCCAACAGATCTACAGCTTTAACGCTTCGGAGCGGATTGCTCCGTGGAACATCAATCCGACAGTGCCTTCCCCATCGAAGCCAGAGCGACGTGTTGGACGTTTCATGTGGGCGGATCCCCGCGGAATAGTTGTGTCGCCATTGCCTGAATGGCCTGCGGAAGATGTCACAACCTCACTTACAAGGCAAATCAACGATCTTTTATGGCGTCTTCGACAGCAAGGAGTTCGCCTCAACAGGCCCGAAGAAATCCAAGAGTATCTTCTCCTGTTTCCTGATACGATCGAGGCGCTGGAGGAAACGGTCAGGTGCGCATCGAAGGTTTTGGTTGAAGCGCAATTGGGCCTGGAGGTATACCGAGATCCGGAAATCCAGGACCAACACCTTGTGCTTTATGCGCGATTAAAGACCTATCCCGAAAACGTTATGGAACAAATCCGAATCGCTCGTGAGAAGAGCCGGGGATATCTTCTTGGAAAAAAGGGGTGGCTCCATCTCACGACGGACTTTAGGCCGGCGGAGTGAGGTTGCATGGGCTTCGACTGGAACGAGTTTTTGGCTCTGGCGTCTTATTTGGCCGGGGAAACCGGTACCCGGTACTCCCAAGAAGCCGCAAAGCGCACCTCGGTAAGCCGGGCTTACTTTGCTACCTTTTGCTATGCTCGCAATTACGCTACCAGCAATCAAGGCTTCAACCCAGCGCAAAGAGCAATTGATCACAAGCATCTCAGAGAGCATTTTAAAAAGTTGGGTGGGATTTGGGCCGAGGTCGCTGAAGCTCTTGAGGATTTGCGAAAATGGCGCAACCAATGCGACTATGACGATGTGGTAAATGGTTTGGATAGGCTGGTCGCAGAAGCGATCTCGGCAGCAAAAACGGCTTTAACACTATGTGGGTAAGCGCCTATGTCCCTTCTTGTTGACAACCCCATCATCAATTCGCCCTTTGAGGAGCCCACTCGCTTTTGGGAGTACAGAGAGGGCCAGCCGGTGCTGGCGGAAGGGCGACGACCGGCTGGTTTTTATCTCAAAGCTCGTACCCGCGGGCCGCAGGTGGCACTCCTGGAAGAGGAGTTCGTTCCCCTCGAGCAAGTCAACGCTATCCGCGAGAGGGTGAGAGCTTGGCGTGCCAGGGGCTACCCAGGGGTGACGCCCATAACCCGACACCTCCTCAACCATTGGAATGACCCCGAGCGAGAGCGCAAGCTGTTTTTCTGCCAGCGGGAGGCGGCTGAAACACTCATCTGGCTGGTGGAGGCGCCCCCTGCCGAGAGGCAGGGCATCGAAATTCCCAAAGACAACACCTTGACCCGCTACGCCTGCAAGATGGCCACAGGTTCGGGCAAGACCGTAGTGATGGGGATGGTCATCGCCTGGCAGGTGCTCAATAAGCTGGCCAACCCCCAGGATCGCCGCTTTTCCGACGCCGTGCTTTTGGTATGCCCGAACCTGACGATCCGTGAGCGCTTGCAGGTGCTTTTGCCTTGGAAGCCCAAAAACTACTACGACAAGTTTGATCTTGTTCCCCGGGGCTTCATGGAGCGTCTCCAGCAGGGGAAATTTGAGATCACCAACTGGCATCTCTTTCAGCCGAAAGACGACAGCCGGTCGCGGAGTGTGGTGCAGCGAGGTGTGGAAAGAGGGGCAGCTTTTTGTCGCCGGGTGCTGAAAGAATTGGGATCGAAACAAAACATCTTGGTCATCAATGACGAAGCCCATCATGCTTACCGCCCCGCTCCACTTCCCGAGGAAATGCGAGCTGGGCTTTCGGCGGAGGAAATTGCTCAACGTGAGGAAGCAACGGTTTGGGTGAGCGGCCTCGATACAATTCACCATGAGCGCGGCATCAACTTCTGCGCCGATTTTTCTGCCACGCCTTTTTACATCAAGGGCAGTGGTTACGACGAGGGGGCTCCTTTCCCCTGGGTGGTTTCGGATTTTGGGCTGGTGGATGCTATCGAGTCGGGAATCGTAAAGATCCCGCGGGTGCCGGTGGACGATGATAGCGGCGCTCTCATCCCTAAGTACTTCCGCCTTTGGGAGTACATCAACCAGCAGCTTCCTGCCTCCGAACGGCAAACAGCGCGCCGTCGCGCCAAACCCGAATCGGTGTTGCGGGAGGCGGAGGGGGCATTGGCCACTCTGGCGTCCGAGTGGAAGCGGACCTTCGAGGAGTTCCAAAAGGCCAACTCGCCGGTGCCACCGGTGCTCATCGTGGTTTGCGACAACACCGATTTGGCCAAGTTGGTTCATGAGCACATTGCCCGCGGCAATGTGCTGTCTGAGCTTGCGAACCGGAGCGGGCAGGAGGTTACTTTTCGCATTGACACTAAGCTGTTGGCAGAGGCCGAAAGCGCCCAGGAGGGTGAAACGCGACAGGAGGCAGCCGAACGGCTGCGGAGGACAGTGGATACGGTGGGCAAAACTGAGTGGGACGGCGAAGGCGACCCTCCGGGCAAGAACATCCGCTGCGTGGTCTCGGTGGGGATGTTGAGCGAAGGCTGGGATGCCCAAAACGTCACGCAAATTCTTGGCTTGCGCGCCTTCGGCTCGCAGCTCTTGTGTGAGCAGGTGGTTGGCCGAGGGCTACGGCGGATGAACTACGACGACTTTTCGGAGCCCGAATACGTGGACGTTTACGGTGTGCCTTTTGAGGTGATTCCCATTAAGAAAAAACCGATTGGGCGGTCGGGTGGCGAGAAGGTTTCCACTCTCGTGCGCGCCCTGCCCGAAAGGAAACACTTGGAAATTACCTTTCCGCGGGTTGAGGGCTACATCTTTGACGTGCGCCAGCGAATTCGGCTGAACTTGGAGAAAATGCCCTATCTGACAATTGATCCAACCCATGAGCCCACCGAGGTGGTAGCCAAGCCTGCCGTAGGGTATCGCGTAGGGAGGCCCGACCGCCTAGGGCCGGGTGCAGAAGTACTGCACGACCGCAACCCGTTTCACCGCGAAAAGCGACTGCAAGCGGTGGTTTATGAAATTGCTGCCGAGGTGACCGGTCGGCTGAAGGACAAGCGGCAGGACTGGGTTGCTCGCCATCTTTTATTTCCACAGGTCCTGGCGATGGTTTGGGAATACCTCGAGGAAAGGGTTGTGGTGGTGGATCGGGAAACCCCTCTGGAAGAAATTGCCCTCCTGAGATACAAAGAGCGTATCATTGAGCGCTTAAGCCAAGCCATTGAACCGGATGTGGCCAGTGGTGAACAGCCAATTTTACCGGTTATCGAGCGGTTTCGACCGCTCGGCTCCACGTCCGAGGTGCTGTTTCGAACCGTGCGCCCGACAGTGGGGACCACCAAAAGCCACATTAGCCACGTGGTGCTTGATGCTCCCTCGTGGGAGCACAGCGTGGCCCATCACCTAGAGAGCGCCCCCGAAGTCGTGGCTTACGCGCGCAATGACCATTTGGACTTCACCATTCCATACGAATGGGAAGGGGTGCGGCACGAGTACCGTCCCGACTATATCGTGCGCTGGCAAGGCCCAGACGGAGCGCTTATCAACGTCATTCTTGAGGTGAAAGGGTTTGAATCCGAGCGGGACCGCCAGAAGGCTGTGGCTGCCGAGCGATGGGTTCGCGCGGTGAACTATCACGGTGAGTTTGGCCGCTGGGTCTATTGCGTGTGTCGGCACCCGCACCGCGTGCGGGAGCAAATCACAGCAGCAATCAGGGCCGCCGGGTTTAGCTGAAGCGGCGGGCTGCGCCTGACCCCTGGGATGCCCTACGCAGCCAGCACCTGCCACCAGGGGGTGGCCAGGACGTGACGGGTAAGGGGGAACGTTTCGGAGCCGGCGTAAAGCAGCAAGCCCCGGGGTGCGTGGTCCGAATATTCCTGGCAGAAGGCCTCCAGGGCCCTGGCATCTTTGGGAATCAGTTTTTCCGAGGTTTTCACTTCAATGGGAAGAAGCTGGTGGCCGTGCTCCACTACAAAGTCCACTTCCAGTCCGTCAGCGGTGCGCCAGTAAAACAGGCCCGGGCGCTTGATCTGACAATCGCGCCAGGCCAATAAATCCAGGAGGACGAGGTTTTCCAGGTGAACGCCGCGGGGCTCGGGCTCACCGCTCAGGTGCAGAGCCAGGCCGGTATCCCCCCAGTACAGCTTCGGCGCCTTGATCAGGCGCTTTGTACGGTTAACCGCATAGGCAGGCAGTCGAACGCAAAGGTAGCTGGCTTCCAGCACGTTGAGAAAGCGGTGGACCTGGGGCTGGGAAAGGCCGCAGTCCCGGCCCAGCTCCGTTTGGTTTAAAAGGCCCCCCAGGCGCCATGCACATGCCTGCATGAGGCGTTGAAAGTCGGCAAGATTTTCCACTGCCCGCAGGTCAGGGAGGTCCCGCTCCAGGTAGGTCTGGATGTACCCCGCAAACCAGAGTGCCTGCTGCGTCTCTTCCTGCAGGTGATACGCGGGAATTGGAAACCCTCCCAGACGAACCGCTACGCGAAAGTCTTTCCATTTGCCCGGGGATTGGGTCAAAACCTCCTCCCAGCGGTTGGGGGTTACCCTCAGGAGCTCGCTCCACAGCCCGGTGCGGCCCCGGCCTGCAAGCTCCGCCTGGGTTAAAGGCCAGAGCGTCACGTAAAAGGCCCGTCCCGCCAAAGTGTCGGCAGTGCGCCGTAGCATCAGCAAATTGGCAGAAGCCGCGAGGACAAAACGCCCCTGTTGCCTGGGGCTACGGTCCACCGCCCGCTTGAGGGCCAGGAGCAGCCCGGGGGCGCGCTGCACCTCATCGAGAACCATACGGGGAGCACGCTCCACAAGGACCTCCGGGTCAGCCTGGGCCTGCAGACGCGTGCTCAGGTCGTCCAGGGTGAGGTAAGGGAGCTGAGCCAGGGTGGGATCGCTGCGGACAAGGGTGGTTTTGCCGGTTTGGCGGGCACCGGTGATCACCACCACAGGCATGGTGGTTAGAGCCTGCTGCACCAGCGAGGCCGCAGCCCTGGGAAGCCAGGATGGGTGAACGGCGTATTCCACGAAGGTATGATTATCATACTTTCGCGGAATAGGCAAGGGCACAAACCGGCCGTCTCCCAGCCGCTATGGACTGCCTTCACGCCTGGAACGCCCTGAGCACCTCCAGCACGTAGTCAATATCCGCTTCGGTGTGGGCGGCGTTGATTTGGAAGCGGATGGTTTCTTCGCCGCGGGGGACCACCGGGTAGGTAAGGCCAACCACCAGGACGCCGTGCTCGAAGAAGTGCTGTACCAGGCGTTTGGCGCGCGCGGTGTCGCGCACCAAAAGCGGCACGATGGGGTGCGGTCCGGGAATCGTTTCCCAGCCCAGCTTTTCCACCCCTTCCCGGAACCGCTGGGTGCGGGCCTGGAGCGTGCGCAGGCGCTCCACCCCTTCCGGGGAGTCGGCGATGTTCACCGCTTCCAGGGCGGCGGCGCAGTCGCCCACGCCTAACGGGTTGGTGTAAATGTAGGTGTCGGCCTTCTGGCGGATGGCCTCAATGACTTCCGGTGAAGACGCCACAAAGCCGCCGTTGACGCCAAAGGCTTTGCCAAAGGTGCCGATGAGAATGTCGCAGCTGGCCTGTGTGTGCTCCTCGGTGCCGCGGCCGGTACGCCCGTAGGCGCCCACGCCGTGGGAGTCGTCCATCACCGTAACCAGGCCCTTGGGGAAGCGCTCCCGGTAAGGCTCCAGCAGGCGGTTGACTTCAGCCAGAGGCGTAAAGTCCCCGCGCATGGAAAAGATGCCGTCAAAGATCACCACCACCCGCTCCATGCCCGGGGGCACGGCATCCAGGCACTTTTTGAGCTCCTCCAGGTTGTTGTGCTTGTAAATGGCGCGGTTTTCCCTGGGGACACCGGCAATGCGCATGGCGCGGATGATGGAGTTGTGGTTGAGCTCGTCGCCAATCCAGTAGGTTTGCGCCGATGCCAGAGCGAGCCCCTGCCCCAGGTTGGCGGTGTACGCGGAGTTGAAGATCTTGGCGGCGGGCTTGCCCACGTACTGCGCGATGCGCCGTTCCAGCTCTACGTGATAGGAAAAGGTGCCGTCAATGAAGCGCACCGCCCCGGGACCGGCGCCCAGCTCCCGGGTGGCGCGGTCGGCGGCTTCCAAAAGCCGGGGATCGTGGGAAAGGGAAAGGTAGGAGTTGGAGTTCATGCGCAGGAAAAGCTTGTCCGAACCGGCCAGCCGGTAGCGCGGCCCCAGACCGTCCCTGGGGGGCACGTAGCCCACCACCACCCGTTCCGGCGCCTTGGCCCGACCTTCCTGTTCTAAGGCTTTGACTTCTTCCATGAGCGAGGCGGAAAGACGCGCCAGTGACATGCCACCCTCCTTGCGGCGGTAGCGTAACACGACCGCGGGTCCGGGAGACCGCTACCGATTGCACTTGGAGTTGCAGAAAAGTGCCACTATTTGGAAGCCTCGAGTTTTTGACGGCTCGCCAAAAGATGAAGGGGGCTTTTGGGATCGCGCGGGATTCCTAGGAGGCCGAAGAAGATTCGTCCCGCTGGCTCGGAAGATACCGCCTAGTAAACGTGGCTGACCGTGAAAGGCAAGGAAAAGCTGGTGTTCCAGCCAGGGGTACTCACGGTCACATTGAGGGTGTAGGCGCCCTGCGGGAGGGGGGTGTCACCCAGAAGCAAAGGCTGCTGGAAAGGGATGAGGCGGTAGCGGGCCCAGGCCAGGGGCGCCATGATGAGGCAGCCGGGGTCGCGGATGGCAAAGCTTTTGAGGGTTTGGTGGTTTTCGTCCTCGATTTCGCCGGCCACCTCCAGGCACAGGGGAACCCCCGCCTGGCCGTCGGGCGTGGGGTCGAACAACCACAGGGCCAGCGTGCCTTCCAGGGAGGGAAGCTGCTGGGGGTCCACCGGCGGCATGAGGTTTAAGACGTATTGCCTCCGGGAGAGGGCCAGGGCACCGCCGTAGCGGGGCAGCCCGTCAAGCTCGTCGCGGCGCATTTCTTTGAGCTGCCACAGGACCCTCCCCGCGAAGCTCGCCTCTTCCCTCTGCACCAGGCCCACCCCCGGGGCAAACCATTCCGCCACAATGCCCGCATCCCGACAGGGGGTCTCCCAGCGCACGAGGACCACGTTTTCAAAGCGCCCCGCAGGCACGGTCACGGTTTCTTGGCGGCTTGCTAGGGTGAGGCGGGCACCATCGGTGCAGGGAAGCGGGCGTTCCTGGGGCACGGGTGCCAAACGCAGGGTCCAGCTGATGCCTTCCGGAGCCCCCAGCCGGTACCAGAGGAAGGCCTCGCCGGTGGGGCCGATTTCTTCCACTGTGCCGCCCGCGCTGCGCACCAGACGGGCGGGGCCTGGGAAGTAGCCTTCCAGCAGTGCTGCAGCGGCAGCCGTTGAGACCGGCACCACCCCCGGCTTAGCGCTCACCACCCTTTCCCCGCCGGGAACCCCGCTTACCTGGTAGACCCAGGTGGTCCCTGGCTGGAGGGGGAAGTAGCTCACCGGGCGAAGCGTCGGGCGAAGCTGGGCCTGCTGGACGGCAAAAAGCAGAGAAAGCAGCAAACCTCCAACCATGGCAGGATCTCCGCCATCAATATGGGCGTACTTCCCGGTGCCGGCAAGCTACCTGTGGGAAAGCAGCCGTGGTATTTTGAGACCATGGCCAAGCTGCTTCTGGTGGATGGGCACTCCAACCTTTACCGGGCGTTCTTTGCCTTAAAAACCCGCCTTTCCGCCCCCGACGGCACACCCACCGGCGCGGTGTACGGCTTTTTGCGCATGTTTCACAAGATGCTGCGGGAGCTGGCCCCCACCCACGTGGCGGTGGCCTTTGACGTTTCCCGGGAAACCTTCCGCACCCGCATACTGGAGTCCTACAAGGGCACCCGCCAACCCATGCCTGAAGACCTGCGGGTGCAGGTGCCGCTGGTGCAAAAAGCCCTGGAGCTTTTGGGGGTGACGCTGCTTTTAACCCCCGATGTGGAAGCCGACGACATGATTGCCAGCTTGGCGGAAAAGGCCGCGGCGGAGGGCTTCGAGGTGGTGATTGCCACCGTGGATAAGGACCTCATGCAGCTGGTGCGGGACCCCCACATCAAGCTGTGGCACACGCGCCTGGAAAGGCTTCTGGACGAGCAAGGCGTGGCCGAGGTTTTCGGTGTGCCGCCGGCGCAGGTGGTGGAGGTTCTGGCGCTGGAGGGGGACGCTTCGGACAACATCCCCGGCTGCCCGGGGGTGGGGGAAAAAACCGCCCGGGAGCTCATCCGCCGCTTCGGGTCGGTGGCCGCGTTGTACCAGCACCTTGCGGAAGTCACGCCGCCCAAGGCGCAAAAGGCGCTGGCGGAAAACCGGGAGCTGGTGGAGCTTTCCCGCACCCTGGTGGAGCTCAAACGGGACGTGGCCTTGCCCTTTGCGCTGGAGCAGCTGGCCCGCCGCCCCCCATTGCCGGACCTGGCCGACTTTTACCGCTCCCTGGGGTTTGCCAGCTTGCTTTCAGAGCTGGGCCCTGCCCCTTCCCCCCCGCCCGTTTCTCCCGCGGAGCTTCCCGCTTTGCCGTGGGAGGAGCTGGTCCAGAGCCTGGAAAAAGCCGACCTTCTGGCCTGCCGTTTGGTGGACGGGCAGCTGGCTGTTGCTTGCGCTCAGGGTGTTGCTTCGGCTTCGGCGGAAAAGGCCCTGGCCGCCCTGGGTCCCCGCTTTTTTGCCGCCTGGTGCTACGACGCCAAGGCGCTGCTTTCGGGCTTGCGGGACGCCGGGGTGGCCGTGGAAAGGTCCTGTCAGGACGCCATGCTGGCCGCCTACGTGCTGGCCCCCGGGGAGGCGGTGGAGCTTTCGGCGCTCTGCACCCGCTACCGGGTGCCGGCTCCTCCTCTTGCCACCCCTGAGGGGGAGCTTTCGGCGCTTTTGGCTTTAGCCCCCAAGCTCCGGCAAGCGCTGGAAGCGGAAGGGGTGGTGGAGGTTTACGAGAAGCTGGAGCTGCCTCTGGTACCGGTGCTGGAGGACATGGAGCGGGTGGGGGTGAAGCTGGATGTGGGCTTCCTTGCCGAACTTTCCACCAAAGTGGCGGCGCTCATGGAAGCCCGGGAGCGGGAGATCTTCGCGGAAGCTGGCGGCAGCTTCAACATCAACTCCCCGAAGCAACTGGCCGAGGTGCTCTTTTCCTGGAAGGGGATGCCGGTGCTGCGGCGCACCAGCAAAACCCGCGCCCCCTCCACCGATGCCGACGTGCTGCAGGAGCTGGCGCTGCAGGGCTTCCGTTTGCCAGCTTTGATCCTGGAGTACCGGGAGCTTTCTAAGCTCAAGTCCACCTACCTGGACGCCCTGCCCAAGCAGCTGGGGGCCGACGGCCGCATCCACACCCGCTTCAACCAGGCGGTCACCGCCACCGGCAGGCTTTCCTCCTCTGACCCCAACTTGCAAAACATCCCCATCCGCTCGGAGCTGGGCCGGGAGGTGCGGCGGGCCTTTGTGGCGGATGCTGGCAAGCTCCTGGTGGTGGCCGATTACTCGCAAATTGAGCTGCGGGTTCTGGCTCACCTTTCCCGGGATCCGGCGCTGGTTTCCGCCTTTGAGCGGGGGGAGGACATCCACGCCGCTACCGCCGCCCTGGTCTTTGGGGTGGCTTCCGAGCTGGTAAGCCCGGACATGCGGCGGGCCGCCAAGACCATCAACTTCGGCTTGATTTACGGCATGGGCGCCTACGCCTTAAGCCGCGAGCTGGGGGTCAGCCAAAAGGAAGCGCAAGCGTTTATTGACGCGTACTTTGCCCGCCTTCCCAGGGTCCGGGAGTACCTGGAGGGCGTGAAAGAGGAAGCTCGCCGCACCGGCAAGGTGCGCACGCTCTTTGGCCGGGTGAGGCATATTGCCGGGCTGGATTCGGAAAACGCCAACGTCCGCGGCAACGCCGAACGCATGGCCATTAACGCCCCGGTGCAGGGCACCGCGGCTGACCTCATGAAGCTGGCGATGATCCGCACCTACGAAAGCCTGAAAGCCCAGGGTTTCCCCGCCCGGTTGCTGTTGCAGGTTCACGACGAGCTGGTCTTGGAAGCGCAAGCCGAAGCGGCCCAGGACGTGGCCTCGCTGGTGAAGGCCACCATGGAAGGGGTGGCGAGCCTCGCCGTACCCCTGAAGGCGGACGTGGGCGTGGGACCTTCCTGGGCAGAAGCAAAGGGGTAAGATAGCGCCATGCATACGGCGATCCTGTTGGTGCTCTTGGCGGTGCAGGAAGGAAGCCCCAAAGCGGAAAAGCCCTGGGAGCGCAAGGTGCAGCTGCCGGTGCCGGTGCCCATGGAGCTGCCGGCGGTGCCTCCCACCAACCCCTTCTTTTCGCCGGTGGACCAGCAACCTGCCCCCCGGCAAACCCCTATGCGCGAGGACTTCCCGGTGACGGTCTCCGCCAGCTTCGCAGCGTACGTGGACAAAAGCGGCACCTGCCGGCGGGCACACCCCATCGCCAACCCCTTCCCCGGGGTTTTGGAGCCGGTGCGACAGGCACTTTTGGAAACCGAGTTCACGCCGGCCAAGGCCTTCGGGCAACCGGCTGCTGTGTGGGTGGATGTGAGCGCGGATTTGCGGGGGGAGGTCAAGGAAGGGCGGATGGCTCAGCTGGTGGTGACGCTCCCCGATCCCGGGGAAACCCCGGAGCCGGAAGCCGTTTCTCTCCCCCCCGGCGATCCCCGGGACGCTCAGCTCCCCTCCACCGCTTTGGACCAACTTTCGGCAATGCCCGTCCCCAAGCGCTTTTCCGCCAAGGTCCCGGGGCAGGAGTTCCGCCAGCCGGTGAAGCTCCTGGCGGAGGTGGGAACCGACGGCAAGGTCAAGCGGGTGGTGTTCCTGGCCTGCCCTGAGGGCTTGCGCTCGTGGGTTTTGGCTTCCTCCGCCAGCTGGCTTTTTACCCCAGCGCAAGCCAAGGGCGCCCCCACCAGCGCCTGGGTGGTGCTTTCGGGGGTTCTGGAGGTGACGGCGGGAACGCTGCGGGCGGAAGGCTTGCGGGTCAGTCGGACGAGCTCCTACCCCGCGAAGTAGGCAGGATTCGCCTAAACTCCCCCTCCCGGCGGGTGACGCGCTGGGAGTCCAGCCACTCCAGGATGGGGATGGCCAGCTTGCGGGTGAGCCCAAAACGGTCCTTGAATTGCCCCACATCAAAGCGCTCCACACCCCAACTGCGAAGGGAGGCCACGATGCCGTCCAAAGCCTGCCGATGGAGGATCCATTTGCCCCCCACCCGGACCAGCCGCCCCTGGTCCACCAGCAGCTTCACCAACCCCTCCACCGCCTTGGGCGGGGCGGCAAGCTGGGCTGCCGCTTCTTTCGGCGAGGGCGCGGCAAACCCGGCCTGGCGGTAAAGCTCCTCCAGCTTCACGGCCAACGGGCTTGTGAGCGGTTGGAGCTCGGCGGCAAAAAGGCGCCCCCCCTGCTCCCGGGCGAAGCCCTGGGCTACGAGCGTTTCCAGGTAAAAGGCGCGCAGCGCCTTGCCCTCGCCCAGGCCCAGAGCCTGGAGGAGCTCGCTGGCCGGCAAACCCAGCTCCCCCTTTTGCTTGAGGATGCTTTTGGCTTCCGCCAGAACCTCCGCCACCGCCCGTATAGAGACCACCAGCACGTCCTTGCCGGGGAGGAGAACCACGTGCCCTTGGGCTTCCAGCTGGCCTAAGGGTCCCTGCATCCCCTCCGGAAAAAAGCCCATGTGGGCGGCGAGTTGCGAGAGGCTTACACCGGTTCTCCCGGCGCGCTCCACCAGCGCCAGCACCAAAGCGGCCCGCTGGGCAGGCGGAGGTAGCTCCGCCAGCATGGGGAGCCCCCGGCGGGAAAGCCGGGGAAGGGTGGTGTCCAGCACCACCCCGCCGCCCACCGTGGTGGCTGGCGTCATGCGCCGCAGGATCACCCGATCGCCCGGGAAAGCCAGGATGGGGCTAGCCAGCCGCAGGAGGGCGCGGACAGGTTTGCCGGAGCCTCCCGAGCTTAAGCGCTCCACCGTGGCCACCGTGCGGGTGGCCAGGAGGTGAAGCCAGAGCTTTTGCCCCTCGGCTAGAGCCGGCGCCTCGGGAAGCAGCGTGAGCTCCGCCGCCACGCGAGCCGTGGGTTCCCAAAGGCCTGAGCTCACCACCTGCGCCCCCCGGGGGATCTCCTCGGCCTTCACCCCAACCAAAGCGAGGGCCACCCGCTCTCCGGCGCTGGCCTTTTCCCGTTCTTGACCGTGCACCTGCAGGCTGCGCACCCGCAAGGTGCGACCGGGGGGAAACACCCAAACCTCTTCGCCCACCTTGACCTGCCCCCAGCGGGCGGTGCCGGTGACCACGGTGCCGGCTCCCGGCAAGCTAAAAACCCGATCGGCGGCCAGACGGAAGGGCCGGTGGGGTTCGGCTTCCCGCTGCACGCTGCGGGCCTCCCGGAGGATGGCCTCTTTGAGCTCCTGAACGCCTTCCCCGGTGGTGCTGGAGCAAGGGACGATGGGCGCTGCGGCCAGCGGCCCGTGACCCAGGAACGCGGCCAGCTCCGCTTTTCGTGCTTCCAGCTCCGAAGGGGTGACGAGATCCGCTTTGGTGAGGGCCACCACGCCGCCCCGGATACCCAGGAGCTCGAGAATAGCCAGGTGCTCCCGGGTTTGCGGCATGATCCCCTCGTTGGCGGCCACCACCAAAAGCGCCCGGTCCACCCCCCCTGCCCCGGCCACCATGGTGTGCACCAGCCGCTCGTGCCCCGGCACGTCCACAAAGGAAACCTCCACCTGGCCTTCGGGGTCCAAGAGAGGGGCAAACCCCAGGACCAGCGTGATGCCCCGCTCCTGCTCCTCTTTGAGGCGATCACACCACACCCCCGTGAGGGCATGGACCAGGGAGGTCTTGCCATGGTCAATGTGCCCGGCAGTGGCAAAAACCACGGCCTTCATGGGGCGCATGCTAGCGGCGGGGATGTGGGCCTGCAAGCGGCGAGTCCGCCTTCACCGGTGCCGGCAAAGGTTCTGAAATTCCAAAGCCCGTATACTGCTGCCGTGGCGGCGGAGCAGGAGTTCAAGTTTGCGGTGACGAGCCTCCCAGCGGTACGCGAAGCCCTCCGGGGCTTGGGGGCGTCGTTGAAGGTTGAGGCCACCCTTGAGCGCAACTGGGTTTTGGACGATGCCCAGGACAGCCTGCGGCTAAAGGGGTGCCTTTTGCGCGTGCGCCAGTGGGGGGAAAGCCACCTCCTCACGTACAAGGGTCCTGCTCGCTTTTCCGCGGGGCTGAAGGTTCGGGAAGAGCTGGAGGTGGGCCTTTCGGCCAGCGAGAAGGCGCTGGCCATTCTTGCCGCCCTAGGCTTTTCCCTGGTTTTTTACTACGAAAAGCAGCGGGAAACCTGGAGCCTGGGCCGGGTTGAAGTGGCTCTGGACCACACCCCCATGGGTGATTTTGTGGAGCTGGAGGGGGAGGGGCCTGAGTTGCGGCAGGTGGCTGCGGCTTTGGGCTTTGCCCCGGAAGCAGCTTTGCGGGGCACGTACCTGGAGCTGTGGAGAAGCTATCGAGAGCATCACCCGGAAGCCCCCGAGCACATGGTGTTCTCATGATCGGTATGCTGCTGGCGGCTGGGCTTGGGGAGCGCATGGAGCCCCTTTCCTCGCTGATCCCCAAGCCGGCCCTGCCGGTGTTGGGCGAACCGCTTTTAGCCACAAGCTTGCGAACCTTGCATCCCACGGGCTGCAGGCGGGTGGTGGTGAACCTCCACCGCCACCCGGAGCAGGTGGTGGCGGCGGTGCAGCAGGTAGCCTGCGGGCTTTCCGTGGTTTTTTCTTTGGAACCGGAGCTTTTGGGGCCGGCGGGTGGGCTTTCGGCAGCGCGAGCGGCCTTTGGGGAAGGGCCGGTGCTGGTGGCCAACGCCGACTGCTGGAGCCGCCTGGACCTGCAACCCCTTTTGGCTTCTGCCCAACCGGACCGTACGGTCCTGGCTCTGCTGCCCCACCCGAATCGGGAGCAGTGGGGGGCGGTGCATCTGGACGCCGAAGGGCGCGTGGCGGCTTTTTCCCGGGCGGGGGAAAACCTCCAAGAGCCCGGCTACCTTTATACCGGCTTTCAGCTTTTGGGCCGCGAAACCCTGCGCTTCTTGCCCCCGCCCCCGGCCCAAATGTCCGCCTTTTGGCAGCCGCTGATGGCCGGAGGCCGGCTCTTTGGGGTAGTGGTGGCCGGGGAGTTCCGGGAAGCGGGGGACCCGGCCGCTTACTGGCAGTTGGTGATGGAGGTTTTGGCGGGGACCAGCTTCGTGCACCCTTTGGCTTCCGTTTCCCCTTCGGCCCATCTGGAACACACGATGGTGGCGGCGGGGGCAAGGGTTGGCGACCACGCCCGGCTTTCCCGTTGCGTGCTGCTGCCGGGGGCGGAGGTGGGCTCCGGGGCCTGCCTTACGGACTGTGTGGTGGCGGGCCCGGTGCCGGCCGGCGCTTTTCTGGAACGGGCCTTGATCATGCCCGGGGCGGTGTACCCGCTTGACGCTAAAAGCGCACCGGCTCCCAAAGCCCACGCTGGGCGTTCCAGGTAAAAAGCCGGGCCGTGCCCAGAGGGGTGACCCGCAAAGCCAGCACCTCGCTGCCGGAGGACAAAAACACCGAGCCGGCGGTAGCCCCTGCGGTGGGGCTAAAGCTCAGGATGCCAGCACGCCCCACCTGCAAGCCGTCCTCCGCGACCGACCCTCGTCCCCCTGGCTGCGGGACCCGCCACCCGGAGGGCAAGCCCAACCGCACCTGGGAACCAAACTCCCGGAAGTACACGGGGTTTCCCACCACCCGGTCGCGGCCGGTGAGGTAGTCCTTGCGGGAAACGCCGTTGCCGTTGCGGTCCACCACCAGCACGTAAAAGCTCCCCCGGGGATCCACGTCGAACACCAGCCCCACCTTGGCCAGGTGTTGGACCGCAAGGGTCTGGCATCGCTGGGCATCGGTGAGCAAGCGAAACCCCGCGTGCCTCAGCGCCCCCCGGCGGTACATTCGGGAAAGGTCAGTGGAAGCCACCCCCAAAACCAGCGCCATGATCCCCAAAACCACCAGCAGCTCCACCAGCGAAAAACCGCTCTTTTTGTTCATGGTTCCTCCCGGGAAAGAGTGGGGGCGGTCAAACCGCCCCCGTCCCGTCCACGCCACGTCTTTTTTGGTTTTTTGTTAGTTTCCTCCAGTGGCCTTTTGACCCTGGGCGCGCTTGCGCGCCGAGGCCACCTTTTGCTTCAACGTTGTAGGTCCGCTGGTTGTCACGTAGGGTTTCATGAGGTCAAAGGTCTTTTCCCCGATGCCCTTAACCCGCATGAGCTCCTCGGGGCTCTTGAACGGCCCGTTTTTCTCCCGGAACTCCAGGATGCGCTGGGCCAGCGCCGGCCCCACCCGCGGCAGGAGCTTGAGTTCCTGAACGGAGGCGGTGTTGATGTTCACCACCCCGCCCTTTTCGCTATCGGCCAGCACCGGAGCTGCCAGGCCGGCCAGCAATGCCAACGTCACCAACGTTCTCCTCATGGTTTTCCTCCTTTCTCTTACTTGTGCCCTTTTCTCTTATTTGTGCCCTTTTTGTTTGCTTGCCCTTGGTTTGTGGTTTTGCTTTTTTCGTCAAGGTCCTCGGCTCTTCATCGCTCACCTCCCGCGCAAAACCAATGAAAGGACCGTGCCAACCCGCGGCGTTTTTGCTAACTTCTGGCCCTCAAACGAGTTGGCAAAAAGCGCTTGGTTTGGTGTAACGGCTTTGGTGTTAAGCTTTTTTGCGGGAGGAGGGGAAGTGGCCCGGGCGGTGCAGGCCAAAGGGTGTCAAGGTTTTTTAACAGGTGCAAGGGAAAATTACACCCTGGCTTTGGCCAACGTGCTGGACGTCCCTGCCCTTTACGCTCTGGACCGCCTTTGCTTTGCCCAGCGGGCCTGGAGCTGGGAAGCATGGTTTGAAGTGGCCTGTTGGCCGGAGTGGACGTGCTTGGTGCAGCGGCAGGGGAAAAGGATCATCGGGGCCATGGTGCTTTTGCTTTGGCCGCCGGTGGCGCAGATTTCCTCCATTGCCGTGCACCCCGCCCACCGGGGGCGGGGCCTGGGGAGCCGCATGCTGGCGGAGGCCATTGGTCGCGCCCGGCGGGCGAGGTGTCGCTGGGTGGCTCTGGAGGTGGACCGCGAAAGCCCCGCCGTGCGTCTCTATCGGCGCTTTGGCTTTGGGGTGGTGCGCCGGTTTACCGAGGACGGGATCCCGCGCCTGGAGATGGTGCGGCGCCTGGGGGGCAGGCGGTGAGGACCGAGCTGGCTTTGGTGATTACCGGGGCTTGCGGCATGCGGCTTCCGGTGCGGTTTTCTGAACTCGCCTTGCAGCACCCCCAGGTGGATCACCTGCACATCGTGTTTTCCGACGGGTCGCGGATGGTTTTGGCCCAGGAGCTGGGTAAGGAGTGCGCCGAACCCCACGGGTTCGTGCGCCGGCTTTCGGTGGCGGAGGAGGCCAAAGCCAAGGCCTCGGTGTGGCGGGAGGCGGAAATAGCGGCCCCCATTGCTTCCGGCTCGTACCTCCTGCGGGGGGTGGTGATCCTCCCCTGTTCCGCAGCCACGGCTTGCTCGCTGGCTTCCGGGGTTTCCCGGGGGTTGGGTCAGCGGGTGGGGGATGTGGCTTTAAAGCAGCGCTGGCCGTTGATCCTGGGTTTCCGGGAAACACCGCTTTCCCGCATTCACCTGCAAGCCCTTTTGACCCTTACCGAGGCGGGAGCGGTGGTGATGCCCCCCATCCCCGCCTTTTACGTGACCGGTGAAAGCTTGGAGAGCTTCGTGGAGCACTACTGCATGCGGGTTTTTGACCTTCTGGGGCTTCCTTTTGATGCTCCGCACCTCCGCTGGCAGGGGTTTCCGCAGTGAGCTTCCGCGCTTTTGTGGCCAACCTTTCCGAGCTGGTGGTGTTCCCCCATACGGTTTTTGCCTTGCCCTTCGCTTTCATTGGAGTCCTTGAGGCGGCTTCCGGTTGGCCCTCCGGGCGGGTGGTTTTCTGGGTGCTGGTGGCCATGGTGGGGGCCCGCACCGCCGCCATGGCCTTTAACCGCCTGGCCGACCTTCCCTTCGACGCCGCCAACCCCCGCACCGCTGGACGGCCGCTGCCTTCGGGGCGTTTGCGACCGGTGCACGCCTGGGCTCTGGTGTTGGCCGGCGCCGGGGCGCTGGTGGTAGCTGCCTGGCAGCTCAACCCCTTGTGCTTGGCGCTTTCCCCTTTGGCCCTGGCTTGGGTGCTGGGCTACTCCTACACCAAGCGCTTTACCGCCCTTTCCCACCTGTGGCTGGGGTTGGGCCTGGCCATGGCGCCGGTGGGTGGGTGGCTGGCGGTGACCGGGAAGTTTGCCCTGCCGCCCGTGGTTTTGGCGGCGGCGGTGGCGTTTTGGGTGGCGGGGTTCGATGTGCTTTACAGCCTTCAGGACGTGGAGTTCGACCGGCGCGTGGGGCTTTACTCCCTCCCCGCCCGCTGGGGGGTGGCCAAGGCGCTTTGGGCTTCGCGGGTTTTCCACGGCCTCGCAGCCTTGGGTTTTGCTGCTTTTGCCGTGCTGGTGCACGCCCGCCTTTGGGGAAGCTTGGCGGTAGCCCTGGCGTGGAGCTTGCTTTTGGTGCAGCACCTGTTGGTGGGCAACGGGCGCCTGGAGAGAATCAACGCTGCCTTTTTCACCGCTAACGGCGTGCTTTCCCTTTCCATGCTGGTGCTGTTTTCCCTTGATATCATCAGCGGGAAATGAGCGAGACCCCGTTCCCCTTTCGCCATGTTGCCGTGGAAGGCCCCATTGGTGTGGGTAAAACCTCGCTGGTGGAGCGCCTGGCCGCCCGTTTTTCCGGTGTGAAGGTGCTGGAGGACGTGACCAACCCGTTTTTGGAGCCCTTTTACCGCGGGGTGCCGGGGGCAGCGTTTCAAGCCCAGGTGTTTTTCCTGCTTTCCCGCTATCAGCAGCAGGTGGAGCTGCAGCAACCGGAGCTGTTCACGCAGCTGGTGGTGGCCGACTACACCATGGCCAAGGACCGCATCTTTGCCCGCCTCAACCTCTCGGATGCCGAGTTTGCCCTTTACGACCGGCTCTACAGCCTTTTGGTTCCGGGTTTGCCTAAGCCCGATCTGGTGGTTTACCTGGAAGCCTCGGTGGAGGTTTGCCTGGAGCGCATCCGCAAGCGGGGAAGGCCGTTTGAGCGTACAATAGATGCGGCGTACTTGCGGCGCCTCAAAGAAGCGTACGCCGAGTTCTTCTTCCACTACAACGAGACGCCGCTTTTGGTGGTGAACACCGATGATTTGGACTTTGTGCACCGGGAGCAGGACTTTGACGCCCTGGTGGCAAAGATGGTGCGTGTCCGGCGGGGCACGCATGTTTTCATACCGCTCGGATCCGGGACATGACCGAGACGGGGAGCAACCGCTGCCTTTGACTTTTCGGGCGGCGTGGATCCGGCAACGGACCGCGACCTGCCTCACCGGATCCGTCGGTCCGGGAGGGACCGATGGAAGAGAAAATCACAGCCTCGGCCATTGCCAACCGTAAGGGCAAAGACAAAATCGTGATGGTCACCGCCACCGACGAACCCACCGGTCGTTTGGTGGACCAGGCCGGTGTGGACGTGGTGTTGGTGGGGGATTCCCTGGCCATGGCGGTGCTGGGGCGACCCAACACCCTCTCGGTGACCATGGAGGAAATGCTCCACCACATTCGGGCGGTGGCGCAGGGGGTGCGGCGGGCGCTGGTGGTGGGGGACATGCCCTTTGGCTCCTTTCAGGTTTCGGTGGCGGAAGCCGTGCGCAACGCCTGCCGGCTGGTGGGAGAGGGGGGTGCGGAAGCGGTGAAGCTGGAGGGCCCCAGGGTGGCGGAAATCAAAGCCATCGTGGCCGCCGGCGTTCCGGTGATGGGCCATTTGGGCTTAACCCCCCAGTCCCTGCACCTTTTAGGCGGTTACCGGGTGCAGGGCAAGAGCCTGGAGCAAGCCCGGCACCTTTTGGCTCAAGCCCAGGAGCTGGAGGAAGCCGGGGTCTTTGCCCTGGTTTTGGAGGGCATTCCCCCCAGCTTGGCCAAGGCCATCACCGCCAGGGTGGGCATCCCCACCATTGGCATTGGCGCCGGACCCCACTGCGACGGGCAGGTGCTGGTGCTGGCCGACCTCTTGGGTCTTTCCCCGGGTCTGGTGCCGCGCTTTGTGCGCCGCTACGCCCAGCTGGATGTGGCCATTCGCCAAGCGGTCGCCGCCTTTGCCGGGGATGTGCGCAGCGGTAGCTATCCGGCGCCCCAGGAGTGCTACCCGGACCCGCCGGAGCTTTCCGCTTGGGTGGAAGGGGAGGTGTGAGATGCTGGTGGTGACCACCATTGCTGGAGTGCGGGCTCGGCGCCAGGAGCTCTGGCGCCAGGGCAAAACCGTGGCCTTTGTCCCCACCATGGGGGCGCTGCACGAGGGGCACCTTTCGTTGGTGCGGCGGGGGCGGGAGCTGGCGGACGAGGTGTGGGCCTCGGTGTTCGTCAACCCCACCCAGTTTGGCCCCGGTGAGGATTTCGAGCGCTACCCCCGGAACCTGGAGCGGGATGTGGAGCTCCTCACCCGAGAGGGGGCCGTGTTGGTTTTTGCCCCCCCGGTGAAGGAGATGTACCCCCGGCCGCCCGAGGTGCAAGTGGCCTTGCCCCACCTTGCCTCGCACCTCTGCGGGGCCCACCGCCCGGGTCACTTTTCCGGAGTGGCGCTGGTGGTGGCTAAGCTCTTCAACATCGTGCAGCCGGAGGTGGCGCTCTTTGGGGCCAAGGACTTTCAGCAAGCGGTGATCATCCGCCGCCTGGTGGAGGACCTGAACTTCCCGGTGCGCATTGAGGTGGTGCCCACCGTGCGGGAGGCCGACGGCCTGGCCATGTCCTCCCGTAATACCTACCTCGGCGAAGGTGAAAGGCAAGAGGCTCTGGCCCTTTGGCACGCCCTCACGGCGGCCAAGGCGGCGGTGGAAGGCGGCGAGCGGCGCGGTCCGCAGCTGGAAAAGCTCATGCTTGCCACGCTAAAGCAGCACCCCGGGGTGCGTCCCCAGTACGTGGCGGCGGTGGACCCGGAAACGCTTGCGCCGGTGGAGCACATCAAAAGCCGCGTGCTTTTGGCTGTGGCCGCCTTCGTGGGAAGCACGCGGCTCATTGACAACCTCTTGGTGGAGGTGGCCCAATGATGCTACGGCCCTTTTTGCGAGCCAAGATCCACCGGGCCCAGGTGACCCGCTCCGAGCTGCACTACGTGGGCTCCATTACCGTGGACGCTGAGCTTCTGGCAGCTGCGGACATGCTGCCCCTGGAAGAGGTGGAGGTTTACAACATTACCCGCGGCACGCGCTTTTCCACCTACTGCATCCCCGGCAAGCCAGGCAGCGGCGAAATCGGCATCAACGGCGCAGCTGCGCATCTTGCCCATGTGGGGGACTTGGTGATCATTTGCGCCTACTGCTTCTTGGACCGCGAGGAGCTCCCCCACCACCGCGCCCGGGTGGTGCTGGTGGACGAGGGCAACCGCGTGGGTCAGGTGCTGCTCAAGACCCCCTTTGACGAACCGGCTTAGAGGTACTTGAGCATTTCCTTAGCGAGGCCGGCGTCCTTGTAATCGGGAGCCACCTCCAAAAGGTGCGTTAAAAGCTCCTTGGCCTTGGCGTTGTTGCCCGCCCGTACGTACAGCATGGCCAACTCGTAAAGCGCCGGCGGGTAGTCGGGGTTGACGCTCAAAGCTTGCTCCAAGAGCGGTTTGGCCTTGTCGTCTTCGCCCTTGTTGATGAACTCTGCCGCTTCCGAAAACAGCACCGCCGGGTCGGTGGGGTTGGCCTTCTTGTAAGCCGCCATGTACTGCTCGTAAAGCGCCTTGTCGCCTTTGGCCAGCGCGGCGTTGGCGGCTAGGGCCAAGCACGGGGCAAAGTTGGCTTTGGCCGCCAAGCATTTCTCCGCGGCAGAAAGCGCATCGGCGGGCTTGCCGGCCTCCAAATCGGCATCCCCCAACGCCAACCAGGCCAGGTAGAGATCGGGCTTTTTAGCCACAGCTTCGGCAAATTTGGCGCGGGCTTCAGGCTTTTTGCCCGCTTCCCAGAGGTCGCGGCCTTCCCGCAGCTCGCGCAGCCCCGGTTCCTCGGCTTCCACTGCCGCCTCTTGCATGCTCTTAAGCGTGAAGTTGAGCTCCAGGGTTTGACCACCGATGAGCGGCTTGTTGAGCTGCTCGATGGCCTGATACCCCGGCGCTTCCACGTGGAAGAGGTACTCCTTGGTGGCGTCCACGATCACCAGCGAGTACTTCCCCTTGCTATCGGTGGTGAGCTCCTTACGGAAGCTGCCCATGGCCGGACAGGTGATGATGATCTTGGCGCCAGCGATGGGGTTCCCCTTCACGTCGGTCACGACCCCTTTGACGTGCCCTTGCGCTTGCGCGAACAAGGACACAGGCCAAGCCAGTACAAACGCCGCAAGGAAAAGGCGCTTTCCCATTGCTACCTCCCAGGGGGCATCCCCCCGTCACAGTGTATGCCGGAGAACGCCCGGGGGCAAGGTTGGGAAGGCGGGAAGCGGTTTTTTAAGAACGCCTCGCCTGGTTTGGGGTTGTTTCCTGGCAAGCGTTCACGGGGCTGGCTGGTGCGATGGCGGCTAATGGCGGAAGCGGCGGAGGGTTTCGGCCATTTCTTCAAGGCGCGTCTGGCAAAGGCCGAACACCGTGCCTTCCGGGTAGCGGCCGGCTTCGTCCCGCTTTCCCGCGGGCACGCCGGTGAGCAGCTCCAGCCCTTCGCTGACGTGGGAAACCGCATACACGTGGAAACAGCCAGCGCGCACGGCATCCACCACCTCGGGGGAAAGGTGGAGGTCCGGGACGTTGGCCTGGGGGATGATGACCCCCTGGCTTCCCGAAAGCCCCCGGGCTTTGCAGAGCGCAAAAAAACCCTCGATTTTCTGGTTCACCCCGCCGATGGCTTGCACGTTGCCGTGCTGGTCCACGGAACCGGTCACCGCCAGGTCCTGGCGCAAAGGCAGGCCGGACAGGGCGGAGAGGATGGCGTACACCTCAGCGGAGGAGGCGCTGTCCCCTTCCACGCCGCCGTAGGATTGCTCGAAGGCAATGGAAGCCTGCATGGAAAGCGGCACGGAAAGCGCAAAGGTGCCGCGCAAAAAGCCCGTGAGGATCAGCACGCCTTTGTCGTGGGTGCGGCCGGAAAGCCGCGCCTCCCGCTCGATATTCACCACCCCTTCGGTGCCCAGCGAAACCCTGGCCGTCACCCGCCCCGGCAAACCAAAGGCAAAGTAGCCCAGGTCGTACACCGCCAAACCGTTCACCTGCCCCACCGCCTGCCCTTCGGTTTGCACCACCAGCAGGTGATCCACCATGAACTGCAACAGCTTTTCTTCGGGCAGGGAAAAGCGGGCGCGCCGGGCGGCGACAGCGGCGGCAATGTGCGGCGCGCTCACCACGCTGGCGCCTTCTTTTTTGGCCATGAAGCCGGCTTCCCGCAACACGTCGGCTACGTCGGAAAAGCGGGCGGTAAGCCTTCGGCGGGGTCCCCCCAGGCGGACCCCTTCCTCCACCAACGCCTTCATGCCCTCCCGGTCCAAGGGGGGGAGCTTTTCTTCCTCCACGATTTTGGCCATGACGCTGAGGAAGTCGTGCACTTCTTTCTTGCCCAGGGGGATGTCGCGGTCGAAGTCGGCTAAAACCTTGAAGATCTTGCCAAACTCCTCATCCACCTCGTAAAGGGCATCGAAGAGCGCGCGATCCCCCAGCATCACCACCTTCACCCGCAGGTCAATGGGTTCCGGTTGCAGGGTTTGCCCGGAAAGCGCAAAGAGCGTTTCCCGGGGGCGGATGACCACCTGCTGGTGCCGTAAGGCCCGCTTCAAAACCGGCCAGGCCCCCGGCTCGGAAAGCACATCCAACGCGTTGAGGACCAGAAACCCGCCGTTGGCGCGGGCCAAAGATCCGGCGCGGATGCGGGTGTGATCGGAGGTGGCGCGGGCGCCGTCCATGAGGCGAGCCTCCACCGTACCCAGGAGGTTGGGCACCGAAGGGTCGGTTTCCACCACCACCGGACGGCCCTGGGTCTGGCTGTTGTCCACCACCAGGTTGACCGCGTAGCGCACCAGCGTTTCTTCGGAAGGCTCTGCTTCCAGGAAGGCCTGCAGGTTGGCCAGCAGATCCTCACCGGCTTGCTGCAGGTAGGGCTCCACCCGCGGGTCACCCACGGCCCTGGCAATGGCCGCCAAGCCCTGCTGGAGGCGCGGCTGAACGATGGCCCGGCGCAGCTCCACTGCCTTTTCCTGGATCTCGGCACCAATGGCCACCACCTGGTTCACCACCTGCTGCAGTTCGGCGGTAAGCCTCTGGTGCGTCTCGCTGAGGCGCTGGAGCTCGCCCTCGGGAAACTTCCCTTCCCCGGCAAGACGCAACAGCTTTTCCATGGAAACCGGCCGGCCCTCCACCACCGCCAGGATTTCCGGATGGGTGACGGTGCCCGCCTGCACCTGCACCAGCGTAAAGCCCGCCTCTTGCACTTCCGCTTCAAACTCCCGCAGGAGCTGGGCTTGTTTTTGCTGGAGGTCCTCGATGCGGTCCTCCAGGAGCTTCTGCACTTCAGGGCTGGTGAGAAGGGCGGGAAGCCACCTTCCCAGCTCGCGGACCAGCGCGGCCATGCGCTCCCGCAGCACGCTGCCGGCCCCCGCCCGCAAGCGCAAAAGCTGCGGGCGCTCGGGAGCTTGAAAGTTGAAAACGTAAGCGAGGTCATCGGGCGGCGGGCCCCCCCGGGAGAGCTTCCGGAGGTGGAGCTCCACGGCGGTCATCTTGCCGGTGCCCACCAAACCGGTGACGAACACGTTAAAGCCCGGGGAGTCAATGCCCAAACCAAACTCCAGCGCGCTCACCCCCCGTTCTTGCCCGACGATGCCCGTGGCTTTGGGGATGTCGTAGGATGAATCCCCGGGGATCCACCCGTCAGGGCAGAAGAAGCGCAACTGCTCGGGTTGGAGCTCCTGGGCCATGGTTAAACCTATCCTACCATCACCGACTCCTCGGCCAGCTCAGGTTCCGGCTGGGGTGTGCGACCCAGGAGGGCCACCGAAAGCGTCAGCGGGCCCACCCGGCCCACGTACATCATGGCAATCAAAACCAGCCAGCTCCCGGGTTTCAGCGAGGGGGTTATACCGGTGGAAAGGCCCACGGTGCCAAAGGCCGAAACCACATCAAAGGCTTCCCGCAGGAACGTGGACTGCGAGGCCAGGCCCCCGCTGCTCCCGTGCTCCATCAAGCTCACCGCCATGAAGCCGGTCACCACCGCGGCGGCGGCGAGCAGCGTGAGGGTCACCGCCGCGCCCAGGGTGTCGGCGGAAAAACGCCGCCCCATGGCGGTTACCTTGCGGTGGGAGCGCACCCGTGCGGCAATGAGCGCCAAAAGCACCGCTGCTGTAGTGGTTTTGATGCCGCCGCCGGTGGATCCCGGGCTGGCGCCAATGAACATGAGGGCCATGGTGAAGATCAGGGTGGCGGGTGTGAGGCTCCCGTAGTCCACGTTGGCAAAGCCGGCGGTGCGCGGGGTAATGCCCGAAAGCCAGCAGGCCCACAGCTTCTCGTTCCACGGCAGAGGGGCCAGGGCGTTTTTCCATTCCAGAAGCGCAAAGCCCAGCCATCCTAAAAGCAGCAAAACCCCGGTGGCGGCCAACACCAAACGGCTGTGCAGGGAAATGGGGCGGCGTTTGTCCGAACGCCACCGTTCAAAAACCTCGGCCACCGGGAAAAAGCCCACCCCGCCAAAGATAATGAGCAGCCCCACCGTGAGGTTTACCAGCGCGTTGCCCCGCCAGAGGATCAGGGAATCGGGGTGCAAGCCGAAGCCGGCGTTGCAAAAGGCGCTCACCGCGTGAAAAAAGCCCCAGGCCAAAGCGGTAGCTCCTTTTTCCGGCCAGAAGGCGGCGGCCAAGAGCAGCCCTCCCACGGTTTCCACCACCACCGTGGCCCCCATGACCGTGCGCAAAAGCGGCCAAAAGTCCTCCCAGGGCTCGGAGGAAAAGGAGCTCATCACCATCTGGCGGCCAAAAAGCGAAAGCCTGCCCCCCAGGAGCAAGGCAAAGAAAAGCCCGAAGGTCATGACCCCCAGGCCACCGATTTGTATAAGCAAAAGGATCACCACCTGGCCTGCCACCGTAAAGTCGCCGGGGGGCCGAACCGAAAGGCCGGTGACGCAGGTGGCGGAAGTGGCGGTGAACAGGGCCTCCACGAAGCTGAGCTTTTTGCCAGGCACGGCCGCCCAGCTTTGGGAAAGCAAAACGCTCCCCAGCAAAATCGTCACGGCAAAAGACGCCGCCATCACCTGGGCGGGGTTAGCTCTTTTCAGCTTCATGGCCACTCCGCAGAACCGGAAGGAGCAAGATCGCGGCAAGGCATGTCAGGGAAACCCCCAGCACCGTCATCCACCCCACGCTGCGCAAGCCCGGGTAGTGGCTGGTGATGAGCGAACCGAAGCCCACGATGGTGGTGAGGGCCGCCAAAACCACAGCGCGGGTGGTGCCCGCCGCGCCCGCCGGGTCTTCCCGCAAGCGGTGCACCAGGTGGATCCCGTAGTCCGAGCCAATGCCCAGCACCATGGTGGTCACAAACACGTTCAGCGGGTTGAGGGAAAGCCCCAGGATGGCGGCAAGCCCAAAGGCCGCTGAAAGCCCCGCGCCCACCGGCAGCAGGCAGAGCCACACATCACCCCACCTCTTGAGCTGCGCAAACAAAAGCACTAAAACCGCCAGAAGGCCCAGGGCTGTAGCCCACAGGGCGTCTTGCCGCACGACCTGCCGCAGGTGCTGGGCCAACACGTTTACCCCTACCAACGAAGCCCCCGGCGTGGCCTTCACCAGCTCGCTAAGCTCGGGTGGGGCTTCCCTCCGCCACATGCCCGGCGGGGCATACACGGTGATGGCGGTGCTGACGAAGCCATCCCCGTGGAAAAGCTGCCGCTGGATGAGGGTTTCCAGGGGTGTCCCCCGCCACATCTCGTAGCTCACCGGTGCTTGTGGCGAAAGCATTTTGCGGGTGAGCTCCAAACCCGGGGCAAAGGCTTCGGCCACCAAGCCTTCCCCATCCAAAGCCTTTCGGAGGCTGCTGACCACCTTTTCCGGATCCCACCCCTGCTGGGCCAGCCAGGCTAAGGTTTCCCTTTGGGAGGCAAGGGGCGGCACCCAGGTGGCCACCGATTCCACCCGGGCAATCACCCCCCGTTTTTCCAGGCCTTTCAGCTTTTGCACGAAATCCTGGGTTTTCTGCAGGAGCGAAAGCTCGTCTTTGGCCTCCAGCCGCACCACCATGGCGTTAAACCCCTGGCCAAAGGCCGCCGCCACCTCTTCCTGCACCGCCACGCCGCGGTTGGAAGGGGAGCGCATGTGACGCACGTCATCGTCAAACTGCAGCCCCAGGGCTCCAAAAGCCGAAACCAGAACCACTACCACCGTGCCCCCCAGGATCCAGGAACGGTGGCTTTTAGCCCAGGCCAAAAGCCTTTCCACCGGAAGCCAGGGCACCGGCGGCGAAACCGGCTGGGGGCGACGGCGCAAGCTGGTCAAGGCGGGGACCAGGAACAGCGCGGAAAACGCCAAAAAAAGAATGCCCGTGCCGGTGAGCAGCCCCAACTCCTTGAGGCCCACAAAGCGGGTCACCAAAAACGCGTAAAACGTGGCCCAGGTGGTGAGGGCGCCCAGGAAGATGGCCGGTCCCGCTTCCACAGCGCAGGCGTCCCAGGCGTCGGGCAGATCCAGGCCCTGGGAGCGAGCCTCGCAGTAGCGGGAGTAAAGCACGATGGAAAAGTCAATGCCCAAGCCAATCAAAAGCGCCGAAAAGCCGGCAGCAGCAGACGAAAGCACGGGGCGGGCCAGGCCGGCGAAGGCAAAGGTCAGGGCCAAACCCGCCAAAAGCGGCGCGGAAATGACGGTAACCGCCTGCCAGCGGCGAAACGCCAAAAACAAAAGCAAGCTCACGCCCAAAAAGGAGGTCAGGGAGTTGAAGATGGCGTCGCTGCGGATGAGGGAGGCATCCTCCAGGGCGATGCGGTGCCCACCCCCAAACTCCACCGCGGGAACCTGCCCTTCCTCCACCTCCCACTCCTGGGCCACCTGACTTCGCGCCGCCGCCACCCTCTTTTCCAGGTCTGCAAACAGCTTTTGATCGAAGGCGATGTCCTGGGCCGGTGCAGTGGGGTGGGCGAGGATCACCAAAAGCGAGTGATCACTGGCCAGGAAGTACCCGGAGGCGGTATCCACGCTCAAAGACTCGGGGGAGCTCCCCAAATGACGCAAGAGCAGCGGAAGAACCCCCAAAAGATCGCGGGTTAAAAGCTCCTTCGTGACCATCGCCTGGGGGGTGTCCAGCGCCTGCCGGATTTCCCTGGCCCGCTGGGCCAAACCTTGAGGGGAAAGGCGGGCCGCCAGCTCGGCTTTGCCCTCCTCGTCGAGGAACAAAAGCGCGTGAGCTAAAACCGCATCCGCCAGCCGCAACGGGTCCTGCAGCCGGGCCTCCACCCGGGAAAGGTAGGGGCTCTTTTGCAGTTCCTCTTCCAGGGCGTCGGCTAAGGCAAAGGCCATCTCCAGGTTTTCCCCTCGGGGGATGCGCACCACAACCAGCAAAGTGTCGGCGGCGCCAAATTCCTCCAGGACCGTCCGGAACTCGGCCACCAGCGGGTCTTTTTTCGGCAGCATGTTGAGCACGTCGCTGTCGAAATGGATGCGGGTGCCAAGGAGGACTCCCGCGACCACCAGACCGAGGGCCACCGCCAGAACGGTCTTGGGGGCGCGCAAGCCAGCTCGCGCGCAAAAAACCGCCAAGGCCGAGGATGCCCTCACCGCTCGTTCCCCACCACCTTGGGCCAAAAGGAGCCGAGATAGCTCACCAGCGAAGCCACGGTCATGAAGAGCGCCACCCACAGCGCCACCCGGGAAAGGTGGGACCAGCGCCCCAGCTGGTGGCTGACGATGGACAGCGAAACCGCCACAATTTGCGAAAGCGTCTTGAGCTTGCCCCACCAGTTGGCGGGGATTACGACCCCCTGATCCTGGGCCACGTGCCGCAACCCGGAAACCGCAAACTCCCGCCCCACAATCACCACCACCATCCACGCCGGGGCCAGATTCAGCTCCACCAGGGAGATGAACGCCGCGGACATGAGCAGCTTGTCGGCCACAGGGTCGAGGAAGATGCCAGTTTTGGTGACGGCGCCCAGCTTGCGGGCCAGGATGCCGTCAAAGAGGTCGGTGAGCGCTGCCAGGAGGAAGATGCCTAGCCCCCAAAACTCGGAGCCCTCAAAGCGCGTGAGCAGCACCACCACCAGAAGCGGCACCAAAGCGATGCGAAAAAAGGTCAGCGCGTTGGGCAAGTTCCACATGGCCTGCCGATTGTAGCGGAAAAAACTTTGGCCTCGCCGGCCAGAAAGTCCCAACGTTCTCATGGTGAGGCGGCGCCTGTGGCAGGGTGAAGGAGAGACTGCCAAACGGGGCGGCTTACGGCGTGTAAAAGGTTTCCACCCCGTTGCGGCTTGTCCGCACCACCAGCCCCTGGCGTTCCAGCTCCAAGAGGTGGCCGTAGAGGTCGGAGTAAGCCAGGAACAAGCTGAGGCCGCGGGCCTTGGGGTACATGGCGGTGAGGATGGTGGCCAGGGTTTGCGGCTGGGCTGAAAGGTGCCGGAGGATCGTTTGCGACCTCTGTTCCTGTTTGGCCAGGGTTTCCCGGGCCAGCGCTGCTACCTCCAGGATGGCGGGCCCGTGGGCCGGAAGCAGAGCCCGGGGGGGTGAGCTGGCAAGCTTCTGCAGCGTGCTGCGGTACACCGAAAGTGCCGGAAAAGGGTGGGAGGGGTTTTGGGGGTCGGGCTCCAGCACCGCGTTGGGGACGATGCCGGACAAAAGCACATCGCCGGAGAGCCAAACCCCTTCCTCGGGGAGCTCAAAGGCCACATGCCCCGGCGAGTGCCCGGGGACGTGGTGGACCCGCAGGGGGCCATGCTGGGAGGGGATTTCCTGGCCATCCGCCAGCGGCGAAAAACGCTTCAGCGGCTTGCTGGTGCGATCCAAAGCCCAGAGCCCCACCATCATCAGCATGCGGTTGGGGAAACTCACCCCCAACCGGTACAGCACGCGGCTCAAGTTGGCGAAGTGCCGGCGGAGCCCCAGGTTGTTGCGATCCGCGGGGTGAGCCAAGACCTTAGCGCCGAAGGCTTGCAGCCTGCGCGCCAAACCCATGTGGTCGTGGTGGCCATGGGTAATCAGCACCCGCCGCACGTCTTGCGGGGCTACGCCGTACGCAGCGAGCCCCGCCTTCAACGCCCGCCACGCCGCCCCGGTGGCGGGGCCGGTGTCCACCAAGGTAAGGGGGTCTCCGGGCAGGAGGTAAACCCACACCGGCCCCACCGGGTACGGGGTGGGCAGCAGGATGGGGTAAACGGGACGGGCAAGCTGGCCTGCAAACGCAGGCACCTCTTCAAGCTTCACCGGCAATGGCCCCTACCGCTCGCTCCCGCCTTCACCCTCGCTGTACATGGCGTCCACCAGGTGCCCGTAGCGCTGGAGGATCACCCGGCGCTTGACCTTGAGGGTGGGGGTGAGCTCGCCACCGTCCATGGTGAATGGCTCGGGCAACAGGCGGAACTTCTTGATGGTTTCAAAGCGCGCCAAACCGCTGTTCACCTGGTCCACGATGCCCTGGTAAAGCTCCAGCACGGCGGGGTGGTTGATGAGCGCCTCGCGGTTGTCGGTGGGGATGCCCTTGGCCTGGGCCCAGTGGGTGAGCTCTTCGAAGTTGGGGACAATCAGCGCCACCACGTACGGCTTGCGATCGCCAAAGAGCACCGCGTTTTCCACAAACTTGGAGGTCTTGAGCTGGTTTTCGATGGGTTGCGGGGCAATGTTCTTGCCGCCGGCGGTCACCAGGATGTCCTTCTTGCGGTCGGTGATCCGCAGGTAGCCTTCCTCGTCCAGCTCGCCGATGTCGCCGGTGTGGAACCACCCTTCGGGGTCAATGGCTTCCCGGGTGGCTTCCGGTTTGTTCCAGTATCCCTTCATCACGTGTCTGCCGCGGGTGAGGATTTCCCCGTCGGCGGCAATCTTCACCTCCACGCCGGGAATGGGCGGCCCCACGGTGCCGAGCTTTGCCTTCCTGGTGGTGTTCACCGTAATCACCGGCGAGGTTTCGGTAAGGCCGTAGCCTTCCAGGACGTAAATGCCCACAGCGTGCAGGAACTCGCCAACGTAAACGGGAAGCGGAGCACCCCCGGAAATGGAAAACCGCAGCCTGCCGCCGAAGGCGTTGCGGATCCTCTTGTACACCAGGGCATCGAACAGGCGGTACTTCAAGCCCTTCTTCCCGGTGCGGAAGGCCCGCAAGGCTTCCTCGATGGCAGCCTGGAAGATCTTTTGTTTCAAGGGCGAGCCGTGAGCCCCTTCGGCCATGATGCGGTCGTACACCTTTTCGTAAAAGCGCGGCACGGCGGTAAACAGGTGCGGACGGATACGGCGCAGAGCCTCGCCGGCTTCCAGGATGCCGCAGTAGGCGATGGTGGCGCCTTTGTAGAAGAGGATATAGTCCACCAGGCGCTCCAGGACGTGGGACAGGGGGAGAAAGCTCAAGGCCACCTCGGAGTGCGGCGGCCAGTCCTGCACGGAAGCGGAGGAAACCGCGTTAAACACGAAGTTGTCGTGGGTGAGCATGGCCCCCTTGGGTTCGCCGGTGGTTCCCGAGGTGTAAATGATCGTGGCCAAATCTTGCGGGCTCACCCGCGGCACCATGGACTCCAGGATTTCCGGCGCTTTTTCCTCGCTGACCGGCGCGCAAACGTCGGACCAGGACCGCACCCCCTGGGGAGGTTGTCCTTCCATGAGCACCACGTGGGCCAGGTCAGGGCAACTGCCTTTGGCCTCCAGAACCTTGGCCAAAAGCTCGGGGTTTTCAGCGATGCAAACCTTGGCCCCGGAGTCCTTCATGATGTGGGCGATTTGCGGTGCCAGAAGCGTGGTGTAAATGGGCACGTTCACGGCCCCCAGGTGGTGGAGGGCGAAGTCCACCACGTGCCATTCGGGGCGGTTGCCGGAAATGAGGGCCACGCGATCGCCCTTCTTCACGCCCAGCTTTTCTAAGCCCAGCGCCAGGCTTGCCACCAAGCGGCTGACCTCCCGGGCGGGGAGCCGCCGGTCGGCCCCTCCGCGGGCATCAATCAACGCTGGCTCGGGCGTAGCCTGTCGCCAATTCCTAAAAACCTCCGATAACGTGGTTGGTGCACTCATGGTTCCCCCCTTTTCCCATGGGCCTCGTTGCTTTCGCTGCCGCAAAGGCCGTAGAAGAGCACCTCCAACAACGGCGCCAGCTGTTCCTTGAGACCTGACGGCTTCTGTGACAGTACCCAGGCGGTCACCAGCTCGTCCACGGCCCCAAAGATCACCCGGGCTGCCACCTTGGGATCCAGCTCCCGGCGGAACACTCCTTGGGAAACGCCGCTGGCTACGATTTCCTGCAGCAGCTGCAGGTACTGCGACACCTGTCCCTTGGCGATTCGCCGTAAAAACTTGCGGGAGTGGCGAAGCTCAATTTGAAAGACCGTGGCAAGAGCGCGGTTGGCCTCCAGGCTCACCAGGTGGCGCTCCAAAACCGCGTGCAGCCTATGCCTGGGGTCGGCCAGGCGGGCGCAGTCGCGACGAGCCCGCTCCACAAAGGCCTGGGCGTGCTCTTCCAGCACCGCCGTGAGCAGGTCTTCCTTGCTGTCGAAGTAAAGGTAAAGGGTGCCGTCGGCCACCTGCGCGGCGGCAGCCACATCCCGCATGCGGGCGCCGAAATAGCCCTTCTCCGCAAACACCCGCACCGCCGCCGCCAGGATCGTCTTTCGCTTGGCTTCTTTCCCCTGCTCGCCCCTGGCCACGGCTCCCCCTGACTGAACCTTCATTCAGTCTCGAAGATAGGCTTTACTTTGTCAAGGGGTCAAGCTCGCGGCCGCTTTCAGTCGTACTGCGGGAGCTCTTCCAGCGCGTCGGGGGTTTGAAAGGCGCCGGTGGCCATCTCCACCACCCAACGGTGAAAGTTTTCCTCTGCACCGGTGACCGAAAACTCGAGGATTTCCGGCAGCTCGTAGGAATGCAGCTCGCGGATGGCCTCGGCCACTTGCTGGAAAAGCGCGGAGCGGGTTTTGATGAGCAAAAGGTACTCGCTATCCGAGCACACCTTGCCCTTCCACCGGTAAATGGAGCGCAAACACGGCACGATGTTCACGCAGGTGGCCAACCCCCTATGGACGAGCTCTTCCGAAATTTCCACCGCTTGCGTTTCGGTCCCCACCGAGGTTACGATGAGGCTGATCGGCTCCAGTTCCGCCATAGGTCAACCTTAAAACTTTGGCGGGGGCTCGTCAAGGAGCCGACGGGGACCTATATTGGTTATAGACCGCGAACACGGGGGCGTACCGGGTTCGACGGGGGACAACTGGGCTGGCGGCAGCGTGTCGTGGTCCGTCGCCACGTAAAACAGGCGGAAACACACAGCTGCCAACGCTGAACTCGCTCTGGCTGCTTAATTGACAGCCACGCCGACACCAAGGGGTCGCGGCCCGAGACCCGGTGAAGGCGTCGCGTAACGGGCTAGGGTTTCCGGGGTGCTTGGGACCGGAAGCCGACACCCACGCAAGCTGGCTCCGCCGGTAGGGCGCTTGCTCCCGGCCAGCGGGGCGAGAGAACAAAGCAAGCTGCACACGGAGACACCGCCGGCACAGGTCCTTCGGACGGGGGTTCGATTCCCCCCGCCTCCACCATTCTTTTTTCCCCCAGGCAAAATGTTGCTAGGCTTTTCCGGCGGGAGGGTAACTATGAGCCGGACGCAGGTGGTGGTGTTGGGGGCGGGGAGGGTGGGGCGGGCGATGGCCTGGGATTTGGCCCGGGATTTTGCGGTGACCGCGGTGGATGTCTCGGAAAGCAACCTCCACTGGTTAGCCCAGCGCCACGTCGCGACGGTGAAGGCTGATGTCACCAATGCCGGGGAGCTGGCCCGGGTGGTGCGGGAGGCCTCGTGGGTGGTGAACGCGGTGCCGGGCTTTTTGGGGTACCGGGTGCTCTCCGAGCTTGTGGCCTTGGGCAAGAACGTGGTGGACATTTCCTTCATGCCCGAAGACCCGCGGGCTTTGGATGGGGAAGCCAAGGCCAAAGGGCTTTTGGTGGCGGTGGACTGCGGGGTGGCGCCGGGGCTTTCCCACCTGGTGCTGGGCTATTGGTATGCCCGAGCTGCGAAGCTCGAGCGCTTTACCTGCTACGTGGGCGGTTTGCCCAGGGAACGGGTGCTGCCCTGGGAGTACAAGGCCCCCTTCTCGCCGGTGGACGTGCTAGAGGAGTACACGCGGCCAGCTCGGTTGCGCCGGAACGGTGCCGTCGTGACGCTCCCGGCCATGGCTGAGCCGGAGCTTGTTTACATCCCGGAGGTGGGCACGCTGGAGGCCTTCCTCACCGACGGCATGCGCACGGCCCTGGAAACCATCCCAATTCCCCACATGGAGGAAAAAACCCTGCGCTACCCGGGCTACCGGGAGAAGATCCTGCTGCTTAAGGCCTCGGGGCTTTTGGACGGGGAGCCGGTGGAGGTTTCAGGGGTGGAGGTTTCGCCGCTTTCGGTGACGGCCAAGGCGTTGGCCAAAGCGTGGCAGTTTGCGGAAAACGAAGCGGACCTCACGGTCATGGTGCTCAAAGCCGAGGGGTTTTTTGCTGGAGAACGGCAGGAGCGGTCGCTTTTCCTTTACGACAGCTTCGATCCCGCCACCGGCCTTTCATCCATGGCCCGCTCCACCGGCTTCACCGCCACGGCGGTGCTCCGGGCCCTGGTGGCCGGTTACCACCGCGAGCCGGGGGTGCTGGTGCCCGAGGTTTTGGGGCAAAACCCGGATCTCACCCGCTTTGTGGTTTCCTCGCTGCGGGAGCGAGGGCTTGCCATCCGTGCGGAGGATTTATGACGCGCTCGCCTTGGGTTCGGTTGGCTTTGGCGCTTCTGGCGCTTACCGTTTTGGCCCTGGGGGCGTTGCGATCGGCGCGGGTGTGGGCCGAAAGGCAGTTTGAAAAGGAGCTGGGGAGCCTGGAGCCGGCCGCCTACACCCGACCGGCGGTGAAAACCGACGATAACGCCGCCCGCTACTTTCTGGCCGCCGTGGGCAAGCTGCGGGTGGAGGAAGAGGAAGCCAAGCTCCTGGCAGCTTGGGCTCTTCACCCCGAGGATCCAGCGGACGGGCGCCTGTCCGCTCTTGTGGCCAAAAACGAGCCGGCGTTGCGCCTGGCCAAACAGGGGGCCGGGCTTTTTTCCAGCTTTTACGGTTTGGACTACGCCAGCGGCTTTCACGCCGCGCTTCCCGATCTCCCGCAGCTGGTTACCCTGGGGCGGCTTTTGGGCTTGGAGGCACGCCTTGCTCGGGAACGGGGGGAAGCGGGGCGAATGGCCTCCGCCCTTTCGGCGCTGGCAAGCCTTTCGGCGAGCTTGGAGTCCGAGCCGGGGATCACGGTGTTCCATGGGGGGGTGAGCCTGGAGCGCCTGCAGCTTGCCGAGCTGGCCCTGGCTCTGGAGGATCCCCGCCTGCCCACCGCAAGGCTTGCGCAGCTGAGGGATGCCTTTTCACCGGTAGCGCTGGAGGAGGTGTTTCGCCGGGTGGTGGGTTTGGAAGAGGCTTCGCTGCGCCAGGAGGTTCCGGAGAAAACCGGGCTCGCCACCTTTGGGGCGGCGGATTTCTGGCGTTTTTCCGGCGCACAAAAGGCGCGTAGGCTCGCGGCTCTGGGGGCACAAGCGTGCGCCCGGTGGGCGGCGGACACCCGTTGGGAGGAGCTCGGCAACCACGAAGCCCGGCTGCTTTTGGTTTTGGCGCAGGCGCAAGGGGTGCGGGCCTCGCGCCTGTTGCTGCAAGCCGCCACGCTTTGCCTTCGCCACTCCGGGGAACACGGCAGCCTCCCGGCTTCTTTGGGGTTTTTCCCGGAAGCGCTGCGCGAAAACCCGTTTACCGGTAAGCCGCTGGCTTACGATGCCAGCACCGGGAGCCTGGCGGTGCCCGATGGGGTTAAGCTGTGGAGCACGCTTCGCCTGCCCGCCCCCCCGCCGCCGTTTACGGTTCGGTTGCCTTTGGGGGCGGAAAAACCCGCACGCCGGTCTCGCGAATAGCCTTCTGGAGGCTTTCCGGCAAGCTGTGCCAGTCCACCAGGTCCACGGTGAAGGGCAGGGTGGAGTCCGAAAAAGCCTGGGACAGGCGGGCCAAAAGGGTGAGCGGCACGGGTTCTGGAGCTTTCAGCACCAAGTCCAGGTCGGAAAAACGCTGGGCCTTGCCTGTGACCCGGGAGCCAAAGGCCCACACCTCGTACCCTGCCGGCAAATCCGCAAGAAGCGAGCGAACCGGCTGCAGGTGGCGGGGCTCGAGGTCAAGCACCTCGCTACTCTTTGGGGAAGTGCTCCACCTTCACCTGGAGGTGGCCTGCCAGTTGATCCGCTTCCCGGGTTAAGGCGCGGGCAATCACCACCCTTTGGATCTGGTTGGTGCCCTCGTAAATTTGCGTGATCTTGGCGTCGCGCATGTACTTCTCGATGGGATAGTCGCGGCAGTAGCCGTAACCCCCGAAGAGCTGCACGGCATCGGTGGTGACCCGCATGGCGGTGTCGGTGGCCATTACCTTGGCCATGGCGGCCAGCTTAGAGACGTTGGGCAAACCCGCATCAATGGCCCGGGCCGCGGTGTACACGAGCTGCCGGGCCGCTTCAATTTGAATGGCCATGTCCGCCAGCATGAACTGAATGGCCTGGAACGACATCACCGATTGGCCAAACTGCTGGCGCTCGGAGGTGTAGCGGATGGCCCACTCCAGAGCCCCCTGGGCCAACCCCACCGCTTGCGCCGCCACCCCGGGACGGGCGCGGTCCAGGGTCATCATGGCGTTGGCAAAGCCGGTGCCTTCCTTGCCACCGAGCAGGTTCTCGGCGGGGACCCGGCAATTGTTGAAGTGCAGCTCGTGCACCGGCACGCAGCGGATGCCCATGGTGTCTTCCCGCTTGCCGATTTCAAACCCTGGCGTGCCCTTTTCCACGATGAAGGCAGAAATGCCGCGGGTTCCCCGGCTGCGGTCGGTGGCGGCGTACACGGTGTAAAGGGAGGCCACGCCACCGTTGGTGTTCCACTTCTTTTCGCCGTTAATCACGTAGCTGTCGCCGTCCTTCTGGGCGGTGGCAATGAGGGAACCGGCATCGGAGCCAGACCACTTTTCGGAAAGCCCGAAGGCAATGAGCTTTTCCCCCTTGGCCACGGCGGGGAGGTACTTTTGCTTTTGCTCCTCGGTGCCCCCCAGCACGATGGGGAAGCTTCCCAGGGCGTTCACCGCGTAGGCCACACCAATGCCGCCACAGGCCCGGGAGAGCTCTTCCACCACCACGCACATGTCCAGCACACCGGCGCCGTGCCCTCCGTACTCTTTGGGGATCCAGATGCCCATGAGGTCGTAGTCCTTGAGGGCCTGGATCACGCTCCAGGGGTATTCGCCGGTGCGATCCAGCTCTGCGGCCACCGGACGGGCGTACTTTTCCGCCACTTCCCGGGCTCGGGCCTTGTATTCCTGGGTGCGAGGGGGGAGAAGTTCGGTCATGGCAAGCCTCCTTTCGCAAACGGGTGCCATTGTAACAGAAGGGTTTCACGTGGAACGTGGCAAAATGCGCCGTGTTTTCATCGCGGGTTCCCTCGCTTGTGCCCAACCGCTGGTCGCAGATGCTTTCGGCCTTTCCCCCCCGCGTGGACCTCACGGTTTCCAACCCCACCCTGGTGGGTTTGCCCTACCCTCCCGACCTTTTAGCGCCTCTGGCTGACCCCCGGGGGATGGCCTACCACCCCGCGTCGGCGGGGCTTTCCTCGGCCCGGGAGGCGGTGGCCCAGCTTTACCGCGCCCAGGGCCTGCCGGTGTCCCCGGAGCAGATTTTGCTTACCGCTTCCACTTCCGAAAGCTACAGCTTGCTGGCCAAGCTCCTGTGCGAGCCCGGCGAGGGCTTTTTGGTGCCCCAACCTTCCTACCCGCTTTTCGAGCACCTGCTGCGGGCGGAAAGCTGCCAGACGTTTTTTTACCCGCTTCCCGAGGAGACCGGGTTTCGCCTGGATGCCGCCCGCATTCCCCTCCGGGAAGGGGTCAAAGCGGTGGTGGTGGTGCAGCCCAACAACCCCACGGGAACGGTGGTTCCGCCCGGCGAACGGGAAGCGCTTGTGGCGCTGTGCCGGCAACGGGGGTGGGCTCTGGTGGCGGACGAGGTGTTCTGGGAGTTTCCCTTAAGCGAAAGCCCGAGGCAAAGCTTTGCCGGCAACCCCCATTGCCTGACCTTTGTGCTGGGGGGGCTTTCCAAGCTCGTAGGCTTGCCGCAGCTGAAGGTGGGCTGGATGGTGGTTTCAGGGCCGGAAGAGCTGGCAGGGGAGGCCTTCTCGAGGCTTGAGTTTCTGGCCGACACCTACCTTTCGGTGGCCACCCCCACCCAGGAGGCTCTTCCGGAAATCCTGTCCCGGGGGCTTGCGGTCCGCCAGGGCATTGGCGAGCGCGTGAAAGCCAACCTTCAGCTTTTAAAGCAGGAGCTTGCCGCGTTTCCCTTCCTGCAGCTTCTGGAACCGGAAGGCGGCTGGAGCGCGGTGCTGCGCTTCCCCCGGGTGGTAAGCGAAGAGGATTTGGTGTGCGAGCTTTTGGAGAAAAGCGGCGTGGCCCTCTACCCCGGTTTCTTTTTTGATTTCCCCCACGAGGGGTTCCTGGTTGTGAGCCTCCTGGTCCCACCGGAGCATTTGGCCTTCGGCCTTACCGCCCTGGGCCGAACGCTGGAAGGAAAGCTTGCAAGCTGTGCGGAACCGGGAAGCTAAGCCCCCAATGCGCTTTGTGGTTAGGCGGTCTTTTGTGGCCTATCGACTATTGGTGTGGTTTGTCCCTAACGCCGCGGGCTCCGCAGCATCCAGCCGGTGCCAACCCTACGGTTTTGGCCGGGGCGTTTCCGCGCTCCCTGCCGAGGTCTGTAAGCCGAAACGTGCCTTTTTCTGCCGGTTTCGGTAACCTTTGGCCGTGGGAAGGTCGCAGACGCTGGTTAGAAAGCTTGCTGCTGGATTTATCTTTGCCGCTCCGCTGTTCGCTGGCAATGGGCCTTCAAAGGTGTCCTCTTCTTCCCGCGAAACCCTTCTTACTGTTTCCCCACCAAAACTAACCAAAGGCCCATGCGTGGTGTCGCCAGCAAAAAGCGGTATGGAGGCGGGGAAGGACAACGGGAGCGATGCGGTCCTAAAAGCCGCACAAGCAGGGGATTGGAGCCTTTGCAGGTGCCTACTGACCCACGGAGCAGAGGTTAGCGCCCGAGACGGGCTCGGCCGGTCAGCTTTACACTACGCCGCCGAGAAAGCCCCCCAGGAGGTCGTTGCGCTCTTATTGGCCAGGTCGAGCGACGTAAACGCTGCGGACAACGGTGGCGTGACCGCGCTGCACCTGGCGGCGGGGAACGGCAGGCGTGAAGTGGTTGAACTTTTGGTGGCCAGAGGAGCTAATGTAAACGCAAGAGATAGCAGCGGCTTGAGCGTCCTCCACCACGCGGCTTTTGGTGGAAGTGCTGAAATAACTGAGTTCTTGATCGATAAGGGCGCGGATGTGAATGCCAGTAACAACGCTGGCGTGACCGTCGTTCACGTGGCGGCTTGGAGTGGCCATCTACCAGTGGTGGAACTCTTAATAGCCAAAGGCGCCGATGCGCAGAGGAAAGCTAGAGATGGGAGGACGACGCTGCATTTTGCAGCCCTCAGTGGAAACCGAGAGGTGGTGGAGTTTCTCCTGGCCAAAGGCTTCGATGTGAACGCCCGCGATGAAGACGGCCAAACGGCGCTGCATTGCGCTTCTTTCCGCGGGAGCCGGGAGGTGGCGGCAGCTCTAATCGCCAGGGGTGCCGACGTTAACGAACGCACTCGACGAGGCGAAACGCCCCTGCAGATAGCCGCCGAGGAGGGCCACCGGGAGGTCGTGGAGTTTTTACTCGCCAACGGTGCCCAGGTAAACGCTGAGGACGATGCCGGCTTCACTGCTCTTCACAGCGCGGCCTACAGAGGCGAGCACCATGTGGTGGAAATATTGGTGGCACATGGAGCCGATGTTAACGCGAAGACTGCTGGCGGACGGACGGTCCTTCACCAGGCGGCCTATAGGGGAAGCCGGGAGATGGTGGAATTTTTGGTGGCCAGAGGCGCCGATTTGAACGCCAGGGACAACGATGGGCAGACGGTGCTTCACGAAGCTGCCTATGGGGGAAGCCGGGAAGTGGTTGAATTTTTGGTAGCCAGAGGCGCGGACGTTAATGCGAAAGACTCCAATGGGCGGAGCGTGCTTCACTCGGCGGTCCTTTCCGGAAAGCGTGACGTGGTAGATTTCTTGATTGCCAGAGGAGTCCAGGTGCAGACGAGGGATAAATGCGGCTGGACCGCCCTTCACGAAGCGGTTCGCAGTAGCAATCCCGAGATAACGAAGGTTCTGATTGCCAAAGGTCTAGATGTCAACGCACGGAATAATTCAGGTGTGACGGTCCTGCACGTGGCAGCCAGGCACGGACGTGGCGATGTAGTTGAGTTGCTGGTTCGTAAAGGCGCTTCTGTCAACGCAAAAGACACCGATGACTGCACCCCTCTTCACGCGGCAGCATTAGGTGGAAGTCTCGAGGTTGTCAAACTTCTGGTTACCAAAGGGGCGAAGGTGAACGCAACGAACAAAGAAGGCTGCACACCTCTGGATTTGGCTTGGAAGGAAGCCGTCGTCAGTTACCTCCGCCGGGTAGGTGGAAAGCCGGGCAGCTGCAGCGAGCGAGGTTGCAATGGGGGGGTGAAGAACTTAAGCAAGATGGGCCTCGAGTGCGCGTACTAGGCTCGAGGTGCCATTCCGTTGCCGGTGGAGAGGGTGCGCCCTGAGGTTTGCTGCTCCCCCGGTCTGGGGTGCAGCAGGGTAAAAATGTGACCTATGGGCTTACCGAACGCAGGCAGGTAGCGCAGCGGACCGGGGGGCTTGTGGATCAGGAGACAGGTTAGGGCCTGGGCGGGCCTAGCGACCACCCCCACTCGAACCTTGAGCTCAACTTCAGGGCCTGGAATAAGGCTTTCCAGCCTGCCGGTGACGGTATCAACCCGTTTGCTCCCGCCGACCGGGAAGCACCCCGGTACCTCCCCCTGCGCGTTAAACCGACGAACCGGCAGTGAGCAGCGCACCTCCAGGTAAATTCCGGGGCGAGCGGGGCAGTACATTTGCACCGGCGGCGGCAACGGGCTTAGACTTGCCAACCGTGCGTGGCAAACCGCAAGCAAAGGGGGCAATATGAGCCAGACCACAAGCCTTCGCGAGCAAAAAACCGTGCGCTGGACCGCCATGGCGCTGGTTTCCATGGGCATGCTGTGCGGCTACTACGTGGCCGATGTGGCCTCGCCCTTGAAGCCGCTGTTGGAGGGCCAGCTGGGGTGGACCAGCACCGAGTACGGCTTTTACACCGGGGCTTACGGCTGGTTCAACGTGTTCTTGGGCATGCTGGTGGTTGGGGGCATTGTCCTGGACCGCCTGGGGGCGCGGCTTACGGGCTTTTTGGCCATTGCCTTCATGTTTTTGGGCACGGCGGCCCAATGGTGGGCGCTGGCTACCACCTCCCTGGCCGGTTCCCAGTGGTTAGGGGTGAAGGCCCAGGTTTTGATGGCAGCTTTGGGCTACGCGCTTTTTGGGGTGGGCATCGAGTGGTTTGGCATTACCGCCACCAAGATCATCGTGCGCTGGTTCAAGGGGCATGAAATGGCCTTAGCCATGGGGCTGCAGGTGGCGGTGGGCAGGTTGGGCACCGCTGTTGCTTTGGGAAGCGGTGCTGCCATTGCCGTGGCTTTAAGCGTGGCCGGCCCCTTTATGGTTGGGACCCTGGCGTTGGCCTTTGGCTTGGTGGCCTTTCTGTTTTTTGCTTCGCTGGATCGCCGTCTGGATGCCAGCGAGCGGGGAAGCGAAAGTGCAAACCCGGAGGACCAGTTCCGCCTTTCGGATATTGGCGGAATCCTTTCGGATCGGGGCTTTTGGTTGCTCACCGGGCTTTGCGCGCTTTTTTACTCGGCGGTTTTCCCGTTCTTGAAGTACGCCCCGGACCTCATGGTGCAAAAGTTTGGCATTGAAGAGCGGCTTTCCGGCATCATCCCTTCCCTTCTGCCCTTTGGCACGATCCTGCTTACCCCGTTTTTTGGCAACCTCTACGACCGCAAAGGAAAAGGCGCCACCATCATGCTTTTGGGCGCGCTCTTCATCACCGGTTCCCACCTCTTGCTGGCGGTTCCTTTCCTGAAGTTCTGGCCGGTGGCGGTGGTGGCGGTTTTACTTTTGGGCGTTGGGTTTTCCTTGGTGCCCTCGGCCATGTGGCCATCCGTGCCCAAGATCGTGGAGGAAAGGCGGCTGGGCACCGCGTACGCCCTGATCTTCTTCATCCAAAACCTGGTGGCGCTCATGGGGGTGCCGTACCTCATCGGCTGGGTTTTGGATCGCTTCTGCCTGCGGGGCAAGGAAACCGTTACCCAGGAAATTGCCGGCAAGCTGGAGGAAATCGTCAGGGTGCACTACGACTACACCCTGCCCATGCTGCTGTTCGTGCTGTTTGGCCTGCTGGCGGTGGGCTTTGCGCTGGCTTTGAAAGCCGAGGACCGGCGCCGGGGCTACGGGTTGGAGCTGCCGGCGGGGAACGTGAAGTAACTACAGCCAGCCGCGGCGGCGAAAGGCGCGCAGCATCCCCAGGGCCAGCACCACCATGATCGCCCAGAGGGCGGGGTAAGCCCAGGGCCAGGCCAGCTCCGGCATGTGCTGGAAGTTCATGCCGTAAACCCCAACGATGAAGGTGAGGGGCAGGAAGATCGTGCCAATGACGGTTAAGACCTTCATCACCTCGTTGGTGCGCTGGGCCACGGTGGAAAGGTAAAGCTCCAGGAGGCCGGCCGCGGTTTCCCGGTAGCTTTCCAAAATGTCCAGAAGGTAGAGGACGTGATCCTGCACGTCCCGCAGGAAAACCCGCACCTCAGGACTTAAAAGCGGACTTTCCTCCCGCAAAAGCGCTCCCACCGCCTCGCGCAGCGGCCAGAGGGAACGGCGCAGCCGCAAGAGGTCGCGGCGGAGCTGATGAAGTTGCGGCAGGATTTGGTCGTGTTGCTGCAGCAAAACCTCCTCCATGCCCTCCAGCCGCTCCCCCAGCTTTTCCAAAACCGGGAAGAAGTGGTCCACCGCGGCGTCCACCAGGGCGTAGGCGAGGTAGTCGCTGCCAAACTCGAAAAGCCGACCGGAGCCCACCGCCAGCCGCTTTTCCACGGTGGCAAAGAAGGCGTTGGGCTTTTCCTCCACGCTCACCACCAGGTCGGAAAACACCAAAAGGCTCACCTGCACCTCTTCCAGGCCGGCTTCGGTGAGCGCTGGCACATCCACCACGAAAAAGAGGTAGGAAGCGTGGGTTTCGGCTTTTGGTCGCTGGCCGGGGTTGAGGATGTCCTCCAGCACCAGGGGGTGGACCCCGAGCCTTTTCCCCAGCTCGGCCACCGCGCGGTTGTCGAGGCCGGTGATCCGCAGCCACCCCCGTTCCCGGGGGAGGGCAAGGGCCGCCGCCACCGAAGGGGCTGACGTCTTGCTTACGCCTTTGGAACCGTAGGTGAACAGCTCGAAGCTGGCGCGAACGCCGGTTTCCGGAAGGGTTCCGGGCGAGGTTCCCGGTGGGTGGTAGCGCTTGAGACGCCGAACCATGGCCGGCGTCATTGTACGCTTTTAGCCTGCCCCGGGAATTGCCCGCGAGAAAGCCTTACGTTTCGCTCTTTTGGGCAAAGCGCTCCCACTCGGACTCAAAGGAAAGGGAGGCCAGCGAGCGCATGCGGTCCAAAAAAACAACGCCGTCCAGGTGGTCGTACTCGTGCTGGATGACCCGGGCGTGGAAGCCCGAAGCCTCGAACTCCACCACCTCGCCTTCCAGGTTTTGAGCCTTCACCCCCACGCGCAGGTATCGGGGCACGAGACCCCGAAGACCGGGGATGGAAAGGCAGCCCTCCCAGTCCTCCTCCTGGCGCTGGTCCAGGGGCGTGAGCACGGGGTTGACCAGAACCCGAGGGGGAACGTCTTCCCCGTAATCCGCCGGCACGTAGTACGCGAAAACCCGCCACCCCACGGCAATTTGCGGCGCCGCCAAGCCTACCCCGGAGGCGGCGTGCATGGTGCGCACCAGGTCCATGGCCAGCTCCCGCAGCTTGCGGGTGCCAAAGCGCTCGGGGGGCACCTCCTGGGCCCGCTCCCGTAACACCGGGTGCCCCAGGCGCACCACCTCGCGAATGCGGCCGGCGTTACCGGCCAGCTCCAGGCTTGCCAGGGAGGCCAGGTTTGGGGGGGAAGAAATGGCCACCCTTACTCCACCGCAAAGGAATGCCCGCAGCCGCAGGAACGCACGGCGTTGGGGTTGTCCACCACAAAGCCGGAACCGCGGAAGTCTTCCACGAAATCCACGGTGGCCCCGGCCAGGTACTGGGCGGACAGCGGATCAATGACCACGGTGATGCCGTGGGCTTCAATGACCGTGTCGCCTTCTTGCCGGTCGTCAAAGGTAAACCCGTACTGGAAACCGGAGCAGCCGCCGCCCTCGATGAAGATGCGCAGGGCCTTTCCCGCCGCTTCCGGCATCGTTTGCGCAAAGAACTTCACCTTTTCCGCAGCCTTTTCAGTCAGTTCCACCATGCAAAAACCTCCTGGAGCCTCAGCGCTCCGCGAGAATAAACGCTTCTTGCGGCGTTTTCATTCCCTCACAACCCCTGCTCGGCCAGGAAGCGCTCGGCTTCAATAGCGGCCATGCAGCCGCTGCCGGCAGCGGTGACCGCCTGGCGGTACACGTGGTCCTGCACGTCCCCACAGGCAAAAACGCCGGGCACTGAGGTCCTGGTGGTTCCCGGCTGGGTCACGATGTAGCCGGCGGCGTCCAGCTCCAGCTGGCCCACGAAGAGCTCGGTGTTGGGCTTGTGGCCGATGGCCAGGAACACGCCCTGGGTGGGGTAGGTGGTGCGCTCGCCAGTGCGGGTGTTTTCCAAAACCACCGCTTCCACGCCCTTTTCCTTGCTGCCCAGGATGTCGGCCACCACCGCATTCCACACAAAGGCAATCTTCGGGTGGGCTTTGGCCCTTTCTTGCATGATTTTGGAGGCCCGCAGCTGATCACGCCGGTGCACCACCGTCACCTTGGTGGCGTAGCGGGTAAGGAAGAGCGCTTCCTCCATGGCGGTGTCGCCTCCCCCCACCACCACCACCTCTTTGTCCTTGAAGAAGAACCCGTCGCAGGTGGCGCACGCGGAAACCCCGTAGCCCATGAGCTCCTTTTCCGCCGGAAGCCCCAAAAGCCTTGCGGAAGCGCCGGTGGCAATGATCAAAGCGTCGGCTGTGAACTCACCGTGATCCCCGGTTTGCACCCAAAAGGGCCGGCGGGAAAGGTCCACCTTTTCCGCCTGGGTAAAGAGCACTTCCGCTCCGAACCTTTGGGCTTGCTCCCGCATGCGGTTCATGAGCTCCGGGCCCTGGATGCCCTCGGGAAAACCGGGGAAGTTCTCCACCTCGGTGGTGATGGTGAGCTGTCCGCCCGGCTGCATGCCCTCCAGGACCACCGGGGAAAGCTCCGCCCGGGCGGTGTAAATGGCGGCGGTAAGCCCCGCTGGCCCCGAACCCAAGATCAAAACCCGCACCCTGCGCCCCGTCCCCATTTTCTATCCCTCCGCCGGGGATTCTACTCGCAAGGCAGCCGCAACGTTACGGGCTGGCGCCGGCGGAAGTAAAAAACCTCGTTGACCCCAAGCCGTGAAAGCCGCGGAATGACTTCGGAAAACCCAAAGCCCACTTCCTCGGGGGCATGGGCATCGGAGGCAAGCACCAGCGGCACCCTTGCCGCGACCAGCCTCTCCAGCAGGGAAGGCGAGGGGTAATCCTCGCCCACCGGCTTGCGGCGGCCGGCGGTGGAAACCTCCACGGCGGTGCCGGTGGCCGTAAGCGCCGCGATTACCTTGGACTCCAGTTCGGTCAAAGGCCTTTCCGGAAAAAAGCCAAACTTCTTGGGCAGGTCCAGGTGCGCCATGACGTCAAAAAGCTGTGAGCGAATGGCTTTTTCCAGCTTTTGCCAGTACCTGTGCCAAATGGCTTCCACCTTTGCTGGGCCCTGCTCGTAGAGCCTTTGCGATGAGGGGGCATCCACCCAAAAGCCGTCGAGCCAGTGCACCGAGCCCAAGACCACGTCGAAGGGGTAACGCCGCAAGATCTCGGCTAGCTGCTCCTCGTGGCCTTCCACGAAGTCAGCTTCGATGCCCAAAAGCACCTCGATGGTACCCCGGTACTTCTCTTTGAGGGCCAGCACGCTGTCCACGTATGCCGGAAGCTGCTCCGGGGCCATGGCCAAGGTAGGATCGTGCGCTTCGGGGGGCAGCCAGTAAAAAGGGATGTGGTCGGTGACGGCCACCGCCGAAAGCCCCAGGGCGATGGCCTGCCGCACGTAATCCTCCTCGTGCCCCCGGGCGTGCCCGCAGCGGAAGGTGTGGGTGTGGAGGTCGGCAAGCCCTGAAGCTTTTAGCACGCGCCCATGATCTCCTGGAGGATGGCTTCGGCGGCACCCCGGGGGTCGGGGGCTTGGGTGATGGGGCGACCCACCACGATGAAGTCAGCCCCTTGAGCGACCGCCTCTCCCGGTGTAGCCACCCGGCGCTGGTCTCCCGCGGCGGCGCCGGCGGGGCGGACGCCGGGGGTGAGGAGCACGAAGGGGGGCGGGAAGTCACCCCGCAGCAAGGGCAGCTCCTGGGCCGAGCACACCACCCCGGAAAGGCCAGCGGCTTGGGCCAAACGCGTCCAGTGCTTGACCCTCTCCCCTGCCGAGCCAGGGAGGTTCAGCTCGCGGAGGGCTTCCTCGTCCAGCGAGGTCAGTACCGTCACGGCCAGAACCAGCGGCGGTTTTTGCCCCGGCGGGGTGCCCGCCTCGGCCCCCGCCCGGGCGGCTACCATCATCGGCCGCCCGCCAGCCGCGTGCACGTTGAACATGCTCACACCCAGGCGGGCGCAGGCAAACGCCGCCCGCTCCACGGTGTTGGGGATGTCGTGGAGCTTGAGGTCCAAAAAGACCCTTTCCCCCCGTTCCACCAGCCACATCACAAAATCCGGGCCCAGAGCGGTGAACGCCTCCAGGCCCACCTTAAAAACCCCCACCGAACCGCTTAAGGCCTGTACCAGCTCTTGAGCCTCCCGGCGGTCGGCGGTATCCAGAGCCACCACCAGCTTGCCAACGGCTTCCTGCCAGGTCACGGCCACACCAACCCCCCAATGAGCTCCCGTACGTCTTTCACCCCTTCCTTTTGGCAAAAGGCCTCCAGCTCCGAAAGCACCGAAAGGCAAGCGCCGGGGTTCCGGAAGGTGGCGGTGCCCACCTGCACGGCGGAAGCCCCCACCAGCAAAAACTCCACGGCATCGGTGCCGGTCATGATGCCGCCAATGCCCACCAGCGGCGCCTGGGGAAAGGCCCGATGCACCTCCCACACCAAGCGCAAGGCCAGCGGCTTGATGGCCGGGCCGGAAAGGCCCCCGAAGCCGGTGGCAATGGAGGGTTTTCGGGTTTTGGCGTTGACGCTTAAAGCGCGGAAGGTGTTCACCAGGGTGAGCGCATCGGCGCCGGCGGACAACGCGGCCTCGGCCACCGCCAGCGGGCTGGGGGCGTTGGGGGAAAGCTTGACCCACAGGGGGCGCTGGGTGAGGGGGCGCAAGCCGCTTACCAGCGAGGCCAAGAGCTTGGGGTCATGCCCGAACTCCATACCGCCTTTGTTCACGTTGGGGCAGGAGACGTTGAGCTCGTACGCGGCAATCCCCTCTTCCTTTTCCAGCCGCTGAACGACGGTGGCGTACTCCTCCTCGGTTTCCCCAAAGACGTTCACCACCACGCACGCCCCGCGCTGGCGAAGGGTGGGCAGCACCTCGGTGCAAAAGGCTTCCACCCCGATGTTTTGCAGGCCGATGGAGTTGATCATGCCCGCTGGAGTTTCCACGATGCGCGGGTTTGGATTGCCGATCCTGGGCCTGGGCGAGAGGCCTTTGGTGACCACCGCCCCCAGCGCCTCCGGGGGGCAAAAGTCCACCAGGTCCAAGCCGTAGCCAAAGGTACCGGAGGCGGCCAGCACCGGGTTTTGGAGCTTGAGGGAACCCACGTTTGTGGCCAGCTGCACCATGCTCACCACCTTTCCGAAAGCTCGGTGGCACGAAACACCGGCCCTTTTTGACAGGACGGTGCGTAGGTGCCGTCGGCAAGCCTCACCACGCAACCCAAGCACACGCCTACCCCACAGGCCATGGGTTCCTCCAGGGAAAGCTCGGCCTCAACCCCTCTTTCCCGGGCAAGAGCGGCCAATGCCTGCAACATGGGGTTGGGACCGCAGGCCAAAAGTCGGCTTGTGCCCTCTTGCCATCGCTGGCCCAAAACCTCGGTGACCAAGCCGTGCTCGCCGAAGGAGCCGTCGTCGGTGCAAAACACCACGCGGCCGGCAGCCACCTCTTCAATTTCCCGGCGGAGCAAGAGCTCGGGCCCGGAGCTGGCCCCGTAAAAGAACGCAAACTCGGTGCCTTGCCGGCGAAGCTCCCGGGCAGCAAAGAGCACCGGCGGCAGGCCAATGCCCCCGGCCACCAGCACCGGTTGTGGACCGGCAGATGCCAGGTCAAAGCCCCTCCCCAGAGGGCCCAGCACCGCAAGCTCGCTGCCCAAGGGCAAGCTGCGGAGCATGGCGGTGACCTTGCCCACTTCCTTGACCAGCAGCTGAAGTGCCGTTCCGCGTTCCTTCGGGGTCACGCCGGCCACCGAAAACGGCCGGCGGAGCAGGGGGTCGGCGGCCGAACCCACACCCACCATCACGAACTGGCCGGGCTCCGCTTGAAGAGGTGACGGGCAGGCCAGTTCCAGCGCGAAGCAACTGGGGGAAAGGATCTGCCGGCCCACCAGGACGGCCCTCTGATCCAGCCGAATGTCCATGCCGCGGGCATTATCCCCGAAAGCCTCAAGCTTGCCAAAGGCGGTACCATGTCTTGCCATGCACCGCCGTCGCCTTTTGTTGGCCTTGTTTGCCGCTCTGGTGGCCGGGGTGGGGCTTGCCTCCTTACAGGTGCTGCTGTGGCCGCAGGTGACGCCTTCGGCTGGAAGGGCCCTTTTGGCTGCCCTGGCCTGGGGAAGCTGGAGTGCCCTGTGGTTGGGCCTGGGTGGGTTTGCCCTCTGGGAGCTCGTGGTTTTGGTGGCCCGCCTTTTTGGCTGGCGCCCGCGATGGCCCCAGCTTTCCACGGCCATGGCTGTGGCCGGAGTCTTTGTGGCGGTGGTGGCGTTCTTCAACCAGGAGGCCACCCGGGAGGTGCTGCCGGCAGCCCACCGCCAGGCGTTGGGGGTGGTGGCGGCTTTGGGGATCGTCTGGGCGGCCGCCTGGCTTGCCACCCGGCGGTGGTGGTCTTCCTGGCTTCCTGCGGCGCTCTTCGCGGTGTGGGCCGCGGGCGTTTGGTGGCCGTGGTGGGGGGCGCAGCAAGCGGCGGTAGAACCCGAGCTGGCCCAACCGGCCCAAGGGTTTCCCTGGGAGCTGGGGCCAAAACCCCGGCGGGCCCTGGTGGTGGTGTGGGAAGGGGCGGATGTGCCCTGGCTTCTCCCCCTCATGGACGGGGGCATGATGCCCTTTTTGCAATCCCAATGGCCGCGGGGGAGCTGGGGGCACCTGCGCACGGTGCAGCCCTTCTCCCGGGCAGCGAGCCTGGCCACCCTGGCCACGGGGTGTTCCCCGGTGCGGCATCAGGTGGTGGGGCGAAGGGCCTACCGCTTGCGGTTTCTCACCGACCAGCCGGTAAGCCTCCTGCTCCGGGGTCCCTGGCCTTCCCCCCACCAGCTCCCCTGGCGGTTGTGGCAGCGAGCCGCACCTCCCCCTCCCAGGGAGCCCACACTCTGGCAAGCTCTGGGGGGCTTTGGGGTGAGCTCGCTGGTGGTGGGCTGGCCTTTCCCCTGGCGGGGGGTTGCGGAAGAGGTCCCCTGGGAGCAAAGCCCGCCGTTGGACCCCGGTTGGCAGGCCGCCGTTGAGGAAGCCACAAGCGGCAGCGCTTCAAAAGCCGGGCCCACCCACCGGGCCTTTGCCCTTGCGGCCGAAGTCGGCCTGCGCGCGGCGTTTGGTTTTCGCGAGCAGAAGCCCCAGGTGCTCATCGTGCACCTGGACCTTCCTTCCCGCCTGCGGCCGCTGTGGGCGGGGGAGGACCCCGGCGGGGTTCTCCCCTTGGCCGCCCAGTTCCTGGATAGCCAGCTGGCCGAGCTTTGGGCGCTGTTCGGCGATGAAACCACCTATCTTCTGCTGGTTTCTCCTTACGGGATGGCGCCGCCCCGCCCCTGGGACCGGCTTTTGGCCAACGTGGGCTTGACCGGACGATGGCCGGTTTCGCCGAAGGACTCCCCGGACGGATTCTTTTTCCTCCTTGGCCCGGGTGTTGCCCCTGGCGGGCGGGTGCGGGGGGCCAGGGTGGCGGACGTCATGCCCACGCTTATGTACCTTCTGGAGCTGCCGGTGGCCAAGAGGCTTTCCGGTCGGGTGCTGTTGGGTGCTGTGGAGGAGGGCTGGGCGGGCTCGGTGCCCCTGCGGCTGGTCCCCGCATACCCATGAGCCGGCTTCTCAAGGGAAAAATGGTGCGCCCGCCGCGATTCGAACGCGGGGCCTTCAGATCCGGAGTCTGACGCTCTATCCGGGCTGAGCTACGGGCGCACAGGATGGGGTGAGCGAAGGGATTCGAACCCTCGACCACTGGAGCCACAGTCCAGCGCTCTGCCAGCTGAGCTACGCTCACCACGCGTTTGGCCTGCCTGAGAGGATTCGAACCTCTGACCCAGGGATTAGAAGTCCCTTGCTCTATCCAGCTGAGCTACAGGCAGCCACTCCCCCAGTGGGGGTTTGGTCGGGGCGAGAGGATTTGAACCTCCGACCACCTGCGCCCAAGGCAGGTGCGCTACCAGGCTGCGCCACGCCCCGTTCGTGTGGCTTTGCCGCTCCCAAAGAGCTTCCCCCAACGCCGGGGGATGCTCAGACTAGCAAGGTTACGCTGCCTCCGTCAAGGTGATCTCTAGGGGAGCCAACAAGCTACCGTAAGAGCTCGCTTCCCCCTGAAGGCGCTAACCTACCGCTATGGTGTCCAACCGGGCGCTGGCGGAGGCGCTGTTCCGTTTGGCCGAGTCCTTCCCCCCGGGGGACTCGCGCCTGGCTTACCTGCGGGCTGCCTATGCGGTTTTCGACGAGCCCAGAGAGGTGGCCGCCGCTCGCCGCCTTCCCGCTGGCATTCCTTTTGAGGTTTTGCCCACCGTAAGCCTTCTCGCCCGCTGTCGGGGGGAGGACGCGTTAGCCGCGGCGGCGGCCCGCTTTTCCGGGGGGTACAGCGGGCACCGTCAGGGGCTGGCCCGCCAGGGTTTCTTTTCCGCTGCTGAGGTGCTGGCTTTGCCGGTGGAGGAGCAAGCCCGCAAGCTGCGGGGTGCCGTTCACTTCCACACCCGGGCCTCCGATGGTTCATCTTCGTTGGAAACCATGGCCCATGCCCTGCGCCGCCGGGGCTACTTTTGGGCGGTGGTGACCGACCATACCCAGGGGCTGGCGTGCGTAAACGGCATGGACTCCCGCGCCCTGGAACTGCAGAAGCGGGCCATTGCCCGCTGGAACGAGCGGCACGGCGACGAGCTGGAGTTGGTCCCGGGGGTGGAGGCGGAAATCCTGGAAGATGGGCGGTTGGACGTGCCCCGAAGCCACCGCCAGGGGCTGGTGGTCTTGGCCGGCCTCCACACCGGCCTGGGCAGCAGCCGCGATCAAACCTCGCGGTTGCTCCGGGCTCTGGAGGAGCCCGGGGTTTTTGCCTTGGCGCACCCCAAGGGGCGGCTCTTTGCCCGCCGCCCCGGCATTCGCGCCAACTGGGAAAAGGTGTTTGCCGCCGCGGCCGCAGCGGGTGTGCTTCTGGAAATCAACGGCTTTCCCCGGCGCCAGGACCTGGAGCCCACCCTGGCCAAGCTCGCCTTGGAGCTGGGGTGCCGTTTCGTACTGGGTTCCGACGCCCACCATCCCCGGCACCTGGTTTTTGATCGCTGGGCCCTGGCCATTGCCACCGCAGCGGGGGTTCCCCCGGAACGGGTGGTGAACTTCCAGCCCCTGGGCCGCGCCCTGGAAAGCCCGGGAGCGCTGTCATAGGAAAGAGAGAGTATTCACAAATTGGCCGGGAGGGTTTAGGATTTCCGGTGGGAGGTGGCTATGGGCTTTCTCCAGGAGCTCAAAACCCGGGCTTCCAAGGTCCACGGGCGGGTGGTTTTCGCCGAAGGCGATGATCCGCGCATCATTGAAGCTGCAGGCAGGCTGGTGCAGGACGGTGTGTGCGCGGTAAGCGTGGTTTGTCCGGCGGAAAAGCAAACCCCCGAGCATCAAAAGCTTACTGCTTTGGGCGTGGAGGTCGTTGATCCCCAAAAGGATGGGCGCCGGGAGCAGTTGCTCGAGCACCTGTACGCACGGCGCAAGGAAAAGGGCTGGACCCGGGAGCAAGCAGCCGCGGCACTGAACGACCCCCTGTACTTTGCCTCCTGCTTGGTGGCCACCGGGTTTGCCGATTGTTCGGTGGGTGGGGCAGTGCGCACCACGGCGGACACGGTACGCGCAGCGCTCCACGCCATTGGACCGGCGCCGGGGATTGCCAGCGTGTCTTCCTGCTTCGTGATGGTGCACCCGGATTCGCGGTGGGGGCACAACGGCGTTTTGGTTTTTGCCGACTGCGCGGTGCTTCCCGATCCAACCCCTGAGCAGCTGGCGGATGTGGCTGTGGCCTCGGCGGGCACCTGCCGCTCGGTGGTGGGAGGGGAACCCAGGGTGGCGCTCTTGTCCTTTTCCACCAAAGGCTCGGCGGAGCACCCTTTGGTGGATAAGGTGCGGCAAGCTGGGGCAATTTTGGCGCAAAGAAATCCGGATTTTGCCTTTGACTTTGAGCTGCAGGTGGATGCCGCTTTGGTCCCAGAAGTGGGAGCACGCAAAGCCAAGGGCTCGCCGGTGGCCGGTGCCGCCAACGTCCTCATCTTTCCCGATCTAGATGCCGGCAACATCGCCTACAAGCTCACCGAGCGCCTGGGGGGCGCGCGGGCGCTGGGTCCGCTCCTGCAGGGGCTGGCAAAGCCTGCCAACGACCTCTCCCGCGGGTGCTCGGCTCAGGACGTGGTGGAAACCGCCATGCTTTCGCTCCTTCAGGCTACAATGAAACGGTGAAAGTTTTGGTGGTAGGCAGTGGGGCGCGGGAGCACGCGCTGGCTTGGAAGCTTGCCGCTTCTCCGCAGGTGGAGGAGCTTTACGCCGCTCCCGGCAACCCGGGTATGGCCCGGGTGGCCGACTGCGTCCCCATCCGTGCCGATGCCATCGTGGAGCTTGCGGATTTTGCCGAGAGCCTGAAGGTTGACCTCACGGTGGTAGGCCCGGAGCTGCCGCTGGTTCTGGGCATTCGCGACGAGTTTGAACGGCGGGGGCTTCGGCTTTTCGGTCCCACCCGGCGGGCTGCGGAGGTGGAAGGCAGCAAGGCCTTTACCAAGAGGCTCTGCCAGAACTACGGCATCCCCACGGCCCCTGGGGAAGTGGTGAGCAGCCGCCAGCAAGCCGCCGAGGTGGCCAGCAAGCTGGGCCTTCCCGTGGTGTTCAAAGCCGATGGCCTGGCGGCTGGCAAGGGTGTTTTGGTGTGCCGCACGGCGGAGGAGCTGGACGAAGCCCTGGAGCGCTTTTTTGAACGCCGGGAGTTTGGTGCCGCCGGTGAGCGCGTGGTGGTGGAGGCCTGTCTTTCCGGGGAAGAGCTGTCGTTTTTGGTGGTCACCGACGGGAAGTCCGTGTGGCCGCTGCCGGCAGCCCGGGATTACAAGCGCCTGCGGGACGGGGACCAGGGCCCCAACACCGGTGGCATGGGTGCCTTTTCCCCCGCTCCCCTGTCCCGGGAGCTGGCTTCCACGGTTCTTTCCCAGGTGATTTACCCGGCGCTGAAAGCGCTGGCCCACGAGGGCCGGTGGTACCAGGGGGTGCTTTACGCCGGCTTGATGCTCACCGCTGACGGTCCCAAGCTTTTGGAGTTCAACTGCCGGCTGGGCGACCCCGAGGCGCAGGTGATCCTCCCGCGCCTGGGTGGGGACATTGCTCCCGCGCTGTTAGCGGTGGCCAAGGGCGAGATGGGAAGCCCGGAGATCACGGTGGAGCGGCAAGCCAGTGCGTGCGTGGTTTTGGCGAGCCGCGGCTACCCCCAATCCCCGGAAACCGGCCACCCCATTTCGGGGGTGGAAGAGGCGGAAGCGTCAGGGGCTTTGGTTTTCCATGCCGGCACCGCCATGGCGGATGGCCAACTGGTCACCGCGGGGGGGCGGGTGCTTTCGGTGGTGGGGGTGGCCGGCAGCTTGCGGGAGGCGGTGGACAAGGCCTACCGGGCCGCCGAACAAGTGCGCTTTGAGGGAGTTCAGTTCCGCCGCGACATTGGGAGGGGATTTGTCGATGGCTAAGGTGATGATCCTCATGGGTTCGGCTTCGGACTGGGGGACCATGCAGGAAACTGCCCGTGTGCTTTCCCAACTGCAGGTACCCCACGAGGTGCACGTGGCCTCGGCCCACCGCACCCCGGAGCGGGTTCGCCGCTTGGTTGCCGAAGGGGAAGCCGACGGCGTACAGGTGTTTGTGGCGGGGGCTGGCATGGCGGCCCACCTGGCTGGCTTCTTGGCCGCCCACACCACCAAGCCGGTCATTGGGGTGCCGTTGCCGGGAGGGGTGGCCGACGGTCTGGACGCTCTTCTCGCCACCGTGCAAATGCCCGGGGGCGTGCCGGTGGCCACCGTGGCGGTGGGCAAAGCCGGTGCTCGCAACGCCGCTTTCCTGGCCGCGCAAATCCTGGCGTTGCAGGACCCGGCCTTGGCCGAACGGCTGGCCCAGGAGCGGCGGGCCAGCGCCCAAGCTGTGGAAGAGGCCGACAGGAGCTTGCAGCTGGACACCACCTAAACCTTTTTGCTTTTTCCTCCGTACACTAGTCAACGGAGCTGGAGGGTGCTATATTGTTGCCAGACGTTAAGGAAGAGGAAGCTATGAAAGATCCGGAAAACTCCGAAGGCGAAGGCGTCACCACGCGAAAGCTGGTTCGTCCCGCGCTGCCCGACGTGAGCGAGCGCACCCTGCCCTCGGCGAGCTTGCGGCCCGGGGTGGTCTCGCGTCGGCAGGCACCGCCCGAGCAAACCAACGCCGAGAACTATTACTTTGTCAAGCAAATGCAGGCCAAAACCCCGATGGTGGTGGTGCTCACCGATGGCACCGAGCTTCGGGGTTGGATCGAGTGGTACGACAAGGACTGCATTAAGCTCAACCGCCACGACGGACCCAACCTCATGATTTACAAGCACTCCATCCGCTACATGTTTAAGGAGGAGGAGCTCCGCTATCACCGCCGGCGCAAGATCAAGGAGTAAAGGTCCGTCCGGCTAAGGTGTCGAAAAGCTCCAAGGGCGTAAGCAGCCGGCGTTGGCCAAAGCTTTCGGCCGGGAACGCCTGAAGTGCGTGCAGGGCTCGCCGCAGGATGTAGGCGAAGTTGTCCCGCACGTGGCGGGCGGCGCTGTCCTGCTGCATGGCGTGCAGCACCTCCAGTTGCTCCACCAGGGCCTGCTCGGGGTTAACCTCCAGCAGGAAGTCTTTGGGGGAAACCGGCGTGGGGGTGGGGTTTCCCAAAAGCAGAGCGTCGAGGTCCTCAAGCTTGAGTTTTTGTCCCACCGGCTCACCGGCGGAGGGTCCATCCAGCACGATGGGGTGCCGCCGGCAGTTGGCCTCGTGGAGCTCTGTGGACTGCACGATCCAGCCCAAGTTGTAGAGCTTAACGTGGGAGGAAACGTAGCGCTGGAGGAAGGTCACAAACGGCACGATGGCGTTTTCGTAGCTTTCCCGAATGCCGTTGAAGAGGTTCAGCACGAAGTGCACGTGAAAGGAGGTAACGGTTTCCGCCAGGGCCCGCACCGCCGGCACCTCCCCCAGGGCCAGCAGCAGGTCTTTGAGGAAGGCGTCCAGGTTGGGGAGGCTTTCGTCGTAAACGTCCTCCACCTTGTCCAAAAGCGCGTTGATGGTGGCCAGGTGGGAACGGGTTTCCCGGTCCTTGGCCAGAGGGCCCTCTTCCGAGAGCACCAGCCGCAGCTTGCGGAAGATCAGCGCCTTGACGATATCCCCGGCGGCAGCGGTGGCGGCTGGGTGGTGGGGGGTGAACACCAGGATCCCGGAGTTGGAGTGCGGCAGAAAGTCCAAAACCGCCGCATCCAAACCTGCCCGCAGGTCCAAGACCACGAAGCGGGCCGGCAGCTCGTTGATGGCCCGCATGAGGCGGTAGCGGTGCATGTCCTCAAAGTTGATGAACTCCTCCATGGCGTGCTTGGGGGCCGCCACAAAGGCAAAGTTGCGGAAATGCCCGTGGGGATCGAGCTTGTCGGGGAGGGTGGTGAGGCAAGCCTCCAGGGGTTCCCCTTTGCGGAAGAAATGGTACAAGTCCTTCTTCACGGGGGCGTCAATGGTGTTGCGCACCGAGGAGGTTCCGGTGTCCAGGTCCACCAGCACCGTAGGGGCCACCCGCGCCAAGGCTAAGGAAAAGTTCACCGCGAAGGTGCTTTTCCCCACACCCCCTTTGCCCGAGCTCACGGTGAGGATGCGCTTGGCCTTCATTGGCTGCCGGTGAGAAGCGCTTCCACCCGCGCGCAAACCATGTCCAGGGCCACGGTGTTGAACCCCCCTTCGGGGATGATCACGTCAGCCCACCGCTTGGAGGGCTCCACAAACTCCAAATGCATGGGGCGCACGGTGTCCAGGTACTGGCTGATCACGCTTTCCACGGTGCGCCCACGCTCGGCAATATCCCGCCGCAAACGCCGGATAAAGCGCAAATCGGCATCGGTGTCCACGAAAATGCGGATGTCGAACTGCTCCCGGAGGGCCTTTTCGGCAAAGATCAGGATGCCCTCCACGAGGATGACCTTGCGGGGCTCCACCCGGCGGGTGGTGGCGGTGCGCACGTGGGTGGTGAAGTCGTAAACCGGGATTTCAACCGCTTCCCCCCGCTTTAAAGCCAGGAGGTGGGTCACCAAAAGCTCGCTTTCCAGGGCGTCGGGGTGATCGAAGTTGCGGCGGATCCTCTCCTCCGGCGGGAGGTGGCTTAGGTCACGGTAGTAGCTGTCGTGCTGGATGTACGCGATGCGGTGGGGGCCAATGCGCGACACGATGGCTTCCGCCACCGTGGTCTTACCCGAGCCGGTGCCGCCGGCCACCCCGATGCACACCACCTTGCCCAGCCCCCCCGGTGCTCCCCGATCTTGCCTCCGCGCCATGGGCTCCAACCTTCGAGGCGTGATTGTAACCCCGCCAGCCGTTAGAGTAGCGGCATGCGGCGCTGGGTGGCGGTGCTTTCGCTTTTGGGCGTGACCGTGGTTTGGGGGGCTACGTTTCCAGTGGTCAAAACGGCCCTGGCCTCGGCTTCCGTGGGGGTATTCCTGTCATTGCGGTTTTTTCTGGCTTTTCTGGTTTTGCTGGTGGCTTCCTACCGCCGGGCCCGGCCCCGCTGGGACAAACCCGCCCTGCTCTGTGGGTTGCTCCTCTTTGCCGGTTATGCGTTGCAAACCGCCGGCCTCACGCAAACCCTTCCCTCCCGCTCGGCGTTTATCACCTCCCTGTCGGTGATCCTGGTGCCGCTGTTGCAGTGGTTGGTGGCGGGAAAGTTGCCGAGCCTGCGGGTTTGGCTGGCGGCGGCGCTGGCGCTTTTTGGCCTGGGGCTTCTCCTGCGGCCGGAAGCGGCTCCGGTAAGCCTTGGTGACGGGCTTACGTTCCTGTGCGCCTTGGCCTTTGCCGGCCACGTGCTGGCCTTGGAAGCGGCCGTGCGGCGGCAACACCCCTCGGCGGTGAACACGGTGCAAATTGGGGTGGTGGCCCTGCTTTCGCCGGCGGTGGCGCTGGCCACGCCTTTCTCGCTCAAGTGGACGGCGGAGCTCGTGGTTGCCTTGGCCATCACCGGTGTGCTGGCCTCGGCTTTGGCTTTTGCTGCCATGGCGCGGGTGCTTTTGGTGCTGAAGGCCGGTGAAACCGGGGTCATCCTGGCGTTTGAGCCGGTGGCGGCCGCGGTGGTTTCGGTGCTTTTAGGCTACGAGCCGGTAACCACCAGCATGCTCTTTGGGGGTCTTCTGGTGGTCAGCGGGGTGGCGTTGGTGGCCGGCAGCGAGCGTTAGTCTTCAGCTACGGGTAGCGTCACCAGGGTTTTGGCGTCCACCGTGAGGTAGCGGTTGGCACCCAAATAAAGCACCGGCGCCATGGCCTCCACCCGCAAGGTGCCATCGGGGGCAAATACCGCGTCCCGCGCGGCCACCCGCAGGATTTCGCCCACGAACAGCGTTTGGTCGCCAAAGGAGTGGCGCTCGCTTACCTTGCATTCAGCGGCCACGTAGGCGTTGGCCAAAAAAGGCGCGGTGATCACCTCGCTTTCCGCCAGCTCCAGGGCAAAGGCCGCCACCTTGTCCACGTCCCTGCCGGAAACGGTGCCCAGCTTGGCCACCAGCTCCACGTCCTGCCAGGGCAAGAAGCTTAAGGAAAACTCGCCAGCTTGCAGCAGAAGCTGGTGGGAGTGCGTTTTTGGCGAGATGGAAACCCCAAAGAGGGGCGGGCGGGACGCCAACGGCCCGGCCCACGCCACCGGCACGAAGTTGGCTCTTTCCCTTTTGCTGTCCCAAACCCCCACCACACATAAAGGGCGCGGGTAGTAAAAATACGCAGCACCGGGTTGCAAGCTCTTGAAGTCCATCGTTGCGCTCCCTGGGGATGATAGCGAAATTTCCCGCTGGGCCCTAGCTGCCCCCCAACGCCAAGCCGCGGTCTACCCTTTTGACGTTCCCATCCTTGGACAGCACGAACACCCCGTCGGCGGTGAGAAACACCAGGCTTTCCCCCATGGGTACTACGTCAGCCGCCGGCTGCGGCAGCTTCATGAGGGTGACCGGCTCGCCGGTGGGGAGCTCGGCCCTCACCAGGGCTGGTGGGCAAGGGTGCCCCACGGCGGTCACCAGCTTCCCCCCGGCGCAGGCCAGGGCGCCACTGCAGGCCAAAGGAATGGCCCTGGATTCTTGCTGTTCCGGGCTCACCATGCGCACCTCGTGACCGTCCCCGGCCACCAGCAGCTCCTCGTATAGCCAGCAAAACCCGAATACCCCGGGCAGAGCTCGGCCGGCAGGCAAAAGCCGCAGCTCCCGGCTGGGCCAGGCCAGCGCTGCCAGAGTCTTCCCCGAAGGCGAAACCGCCAGAGCCCGGAAGTCCCCGGCCTGCACCTGTTCCACCCCCTCGCCGGCAAGCGACACCCGCCAAATGCCCTGGGAGTCCACAAATATCAGGTCCTCGCCGCTGGGGTCTAGCTGCGGGGCCAAAACCCACCGCGGCCAGAAAAGCAAGAGCTCCTCGCGCTCTCCGGTTTCCCAGACCACCGCAAAACCGGGAAGCTCGGGTTTGGCCAGGAGGAAGCCTTGCCCGCGCACCAAACCTGCCGGTGCGGGGGTGGGCAAGCCCTGACTGCGGCGGCGGGCCTGCCAGATGCGTACCGCTTCGGTCGGTGCTCCGGGCGGCAGCTCTTGCGAGGGCGGCAGGGCCCAGGCGGCGCGCAACGCTTCATCGCTGGCCAGCACGGTGCTGTCCTCATCCTCCGGTTTCTTGGCCAGACCGAAGTGGGCGGGCTCGGCCAGGGCGGCGCGCAAAAGGCGCGGCGGAGGTGGAAAGCGCTTGCCCCGATTTTCCGCCCACGCGCGCAGCAGCGCCATGGGCTCCCGCCTGGCTTGATCGGGTTGCCCAAAGGTTTCCACGAGAAAGGCGGCAGCCTGGGCCAGCTCCGGGCTGGCCCTTCCCGGAAGCGTGATTTCCCGCAGCCGCGCCCGCCGGATGCGGTAGGGCTCGCGGGAATCCAAGCTTTGGCGAAGGAAGGCCTCTAAAGCGGGGGCTACGGCCTTGGGCTCCACCCATTCGCCAATGGGGAGAAGCTCCGGAGGCGTACTGGCCAGGGCCAGGCTCCCCAACCACGCCAGGCTTTCGGCGACTCGCAGCACAAGCTCGCCCACTCCGGGTTGCGGGGCAGCGGGGCTTTTTTGCGCCAAAAGCCACGCTGTGGCCGCGGTTCTGGCGGCATCCACCGCAGTGGTTGGTGCGCTTTCCGGCAACAGCAGCAGCACGGTGTGAGCAAAAGCTGTAGCGGTAGCGGTGGGTTGGGGGGAGAAGCCATAAAAAACCCGTAGGCTTTCGGGCAGCTCGCTGCTGACCGCCGAAAGCAAGCGCTGCAAAGCCGACGTAAAAGCCGTCCCCTGCGGGGGCTGGACGGCGCTTTCGTTTTTGGGCACTGTCCCGCCGGCGAGCACCATGCACGCGGCAAGCTCCGGGTCTGAAAAGCGAACCGTTGGGAAGTCACCGCTGGGAACCGGGGCGAAATGGATTTTAAGCCCGTGGGGAGGCTTTTCTCGTAAAGGGGCCTGGCTTGGCGATGCGACGGCAGCGGGCCCAAAGAGGGTCGTGAGGGTAAGAATCCACGCGGGGACTTGACAAACCGCGTTCATGGCCCGAATAATACAACTAGAGGTCAACAAGGAAAGGAGGAGCAAGCATGAACAAGTCGGAACTAGCATTGAAACTTGCAAAGAAGGTGGGTCTTACCCAGGCCAAGGCGGCAGAGGTGGTGGATGCCATTTTCTCGCCGCACAAGGGCATTGTGGCCGTGGAGCTGGATGCCGGCCGCAAGGTCACGATCCCGGGCTTTGGCACGTTCTCCACTCGGAAGCGGGCTGCCCGTCAGGGTCGCAATCCGGCTACCGGTAAGACCATCACCATCCCGGCTCGCCACTATGTGGCCTTCAAGCCGGGCAAGACTTTGAAGGAAAAGCTGGCTAAGTAACGCCGGGAAAGGGAGGAGGAGGTCCCATGAACAAGTCTGAGTTGGTGGCAAAGTTGGCAAAGAAAACGGGTCTTACCCAGGCCAAGGCTGCCGAGGCCGTGGATGCCATCTTCAACCCATCCAAGGGCCTTTTGGTGGGTGAGCTGGCGGCCGGGAAGAAGGTCACGCTGCCGGGGTTTGGTAGCTTCTTCGTGCGCAAGCGCGCCGCCCGCAAGGGCCGGAACCCGGCTACCGGCAAGCAAATCACCATCCCGGCTCGCAAGTACCCGGCCTTTAAGGTGGGGAAGACGCTGAAGGAAAAAGTTTCCAAGTAGCTTTGTTGGCGGTTGTTGCTGCCCTCTAAGGGGTAGCACGCTCCGGGGGTTTCCCTCGAAACGGAGGGTGTCGGCTCCCCGGGGAGCAGCAGGAGGCGGCTTTCACCTTGAGGGCACGCGGGAGCGTGCCCTTTTCCTTTTCGCCTTTCAAGCCAAAAGTCCCAAAGCTTCCCATGCGGTTTGGCACGCTTTCCGAAAGAGAAGCGTTTTGCCGTTGAACATTCTTCACTCCTTTTTGAGATTAAGACGCTCGCACCCTCACCACAAGATATAGGGGTGTCTGGCCGAGAGAACCCCTACCTGTTGCGTAGGGCTCTTGACAAGCCGCCGAGGGCGTGCCCATACTTGGGTTGCCAAAGGAGGAAGGACGATGGCCGCGGAATCAAGCGCACTGTCCTCGCACGCTGTAAGTGTCTCGAAACCGCAGGGTTTGATCTTCACCCGTTACTTTACGGTGAAGGGCAAACACCCCTTTGATTTGGTGCGGTGGGAAAAGCGCACCGCCCGGATCACGGGAGCTGATGGCCGGGTGGTCTTCGAGCAGGAGGGCGTGGAGGTTCCGGATTTTTGGTCGCAAACCGCCACCAACATCGTGGCCCAAAAGTACTTTCATGGGCGGTTAGGGACTCCAGAACGGGAATACTCGGTTCGCCAGCTTATCTCCCGGGTGGTGGATACGCTCACCGCTTGGGGTCAGGAGGGTGGCTATTTCGCTGACGAAGAGTCCGCTGAGGCTTTTGCCGCCGAGCTTGCGCACCTCTTGCTGCACCAAATGGCGTCCTTCAACTCCCCGGTTTGGTTCAACGTGGGCGTTGAGCCCCACCCCCAGTGCTCCGCGTGCTTTATCAACTCCCTCAAGGACTCCATGGAGTCAATTTTGGACCTGGCCAAGATCGAAGGGATGCTCTTTAAGTACGGCTCCGGCACCGGCACCAACTTTTCCGTGCTGCGTTCCTCCAAGGAACCGCTGGCCGGCGGTGGGGTGGCTTCGGGTCCGGTTTCGTTCATGCGTGGCTTTGACTCCTTTGCCGGGGTCATTAAGAGCGGGGGCAAGACCAGGCGCGCTGCCAAGATGGTGATCCTCAACGTGGACCACCCGGACATCGTAGCGTTCATCAAGTGCAAAGCAGAAGAGGAGAAGAAGGCCCACGCCTTGATTGCCGCCGGCTTCCCGGCGGGGTTCGAGGTGGAGGGGGGCGCTTACGACTCGGTGCAGTACCAGAACGCCAACCATTCGGTGCGGGTCACCGACGACTTCATGCGGGCGGTGGAGGAAGACGGCTGGTGGGAAACCCGCGCGGTCACCACCGGTGAGGTAATGGGCCGCTACAAGGCCCGGGAGCTCATGCGCATGATGGCGGAAGCCGCCTGGGTTTGCGGGGACCCCGGGATCCAGTACGACACCACCATCAACCGCTGGCACACCTGCAAAACCTCCGGCCGCATCAACGCCTCCAACCCCTGTAGCGAGTACATGTTCTTAGACGACACCGCGTGCAACCTGGCCTCTTTAAACCTCATGAAGTTCGTGGACGAGGAGGGCAACTTCCAAACCGAAGCCTTCTGCCGGGCCGTGGACACCATGATCTTGGCCCAGGAAATCATCGTGGACTTTGCCCACTATCCCACCCCGAAGATTGCCGCCAACTCCCACGAGTACCGGACCCTGGGCTTGGGTTACGCCAACCTGGGGGCGTTGCTCATGTCCGAGGGCTTGCCCTACGACTCCGAGGAGGGGCGGGCGCTGGCCGCGGCCATCACCGCCCTCATGACCGGTGAGGCCTACCTGCAATCGGCGCGCATTGCCGAAAAGATGGGTCCCTTCCCCGGTTACGAGCCCAACCGCGAGCCCATGCTGGAGGTCATCGCCATGCACCGGGACGCCGCCCACCGCTTGCCGCTGCGGGGTATCCCCCAGGAGCTGCGGCAGGAGGCGGTGCGGGTGTGGGACGAAGCCCTGGCGCTGGGCGAAAAGGTGGGCTACCGCAACGCCCAAGTCACGGTGCTGGCGCCCACCGGTACCATCGGCTTCATGATGGACTGCGATACCACCGGCGTGGAGCCGGATTTGGCGCTGGTGAAGGTCAAGCGCCTGGTGGGGGGCGGCACCATCCGCATCGTCAACAACACCGTGCCCAAGGCCTTGGCGCGGCTCGGGTATAGCGAGGAGGAACGGAAAGCCATCCTCGAGCACATTGAAAAAACCGGCACCGCTGAAGGGGCGCCTTACCTCAAGGAGGAGCACCTCCCGGTGTTTGACTGCGCGTTCAAGGCGGTGGGTGGTACCCGCTTCATTTCCCCCATGGGGCACCTGCGCATGATGGGGGCGGTGCAGCCGTTCATTTCCGGCGCCATTTCCAAGACCGTGAACGTCCCGGAGGAAACCACCCCGGAGGAAATCGAGCGCCTCTACATCGAGGGGTGGAAGCTGGGGTTGAAGGCGGTGGCGGTGTACCGCGACAACTGCAAGGGCTCCCAGCCGCTGGCGGCGGGTGGTGCCACCACCGCCAAGCCTGCAGGCGAGCCCGAGTTTCGCCCGGTGCGGCGCAAGCTCCCCGACGAGCGCATGGCCATTACCCACAAGTTTTCGGTGGAAGGGCAAGAAGGCTACATCACCGTGGGCCTTTACGAGGATGGCACCCCCGGGGAGCTGTTCATTACCATGGCCAAGGAAGGCTCCACCCTCTCCGGGGTCATGGATGCCTTTGCCACCGCCATTTCCTTGACCCTCCAGTACGGTGTGCCCCTGGAGTTTCTGGTCAACAAGTTCTCCCACGTGCGCTTTGAGCCGTCGGGGTGGACCAACAACCCCCAGATCCCCTACGCCAAATCCATCATTGACTACATCTTCCGCTGGCTGGCCAGCAAGTTCCTGCCGCCCGAGCAGCAAGCGGCGGTGGGGGTGCAGCCGCTCCCGGCCGGCGAGGAAAAGCTCAAAGCCATCACCATCCCTCAGCAGCCGCGCCTCTTTGCTGCGGCCGGCGAGGAAGGGGGGCAGGTGTTTGTGAACCAGGCGGATGCGCCGCCCTGTCCATCCTGCGGCATGATGATGGTGCGGAACGGTGCTTGCTACAAGTGCTTGAACTGCGGCACCGTGCACGGGTGTTCCTAGCCCGCTTGGCGCTTGGGTGGGTCCGCCACTCGGATGGCCGTGCGGCGGGACTGCTGCGCCAGCCCACTGAGGCCAACGGCGTTTCCGGTGTGCGTTTCGCCCAATTGTGAAGCTAAGGCGAGGGAGCTTGCCAATCCCAGGGGGGTGCCCGGAGGCGGGCACCCCCGGTCTTTAGGATGCTGCAGGAGCCTTTTGCGAGAGGAACGCCAAAACTTTGGGGAAGAACTCTGGCTCCAGGTGCACGTCCGAATGCCCCCGCTGGGGCACCATCCACAGCTGGGCTCGTCCGTTGGCTCCAGCTAACAACCGCTGGGCGTGGGAGGGCGGCACCACGGTGTCGTTGGCACCGTGCACCAAAAGCACCGCCGGCACCTTGGCGATGTTCTTCTCCGGAGCCAGCTGGTCCAAGCGGGCTCCCACCCGCCACTCGATAAAGCGGAAGAGGATGGGGGCTATGGGGGCAAAGATAAACCGCCCAAACCCCAGCGCAATCATGGCGTCCCGGGGGTGAGCGAAGGCGCCCACCGTGACCACCGGCTGCAAGCGGGAATCCCGCGAGGCGGCGTAAATCGCCGCGCTGCCCCCAATGGACAACCCCAGCACCGCAAAGGGAGGCTTGTCCCCTCGGCTTTCCAAAAAGTCCGCGGCGGCCCGGATGTCCTCGGCAAACTTCTTCATGGAGGCAAAACCATCCCGGTCCGAAAGCCCATGGTGGCGGGCATCGAAGGCCAGGGTGGGAAAGCCGGCTTGCGAAAGCACGCGAATGTAGGGGAGCATGCGCTCGGCGTTGCGTCCCCAGCCGTGCACGAGAATCACCGGGCTACGGCCACTTTGATCACCCGGGGGGAATGTGAGCCACCCGTGCAGCCTTTTCCCGCCCACTGTGGCGAACCAAACCTCCTGGAAGTTCAAGCCCAGTTCCCCCGGGTTTTTCCGAGGGGGAACCCGGGGGTTGCGCCAAGCCACCCACGTGAACAGGAAGCCCAAGCCCAAATAGGCCGCGAAGCCTAAAGCTAACCAGGCAATCCACCCCATGGGCAGAGTTTACGCTCCGCGTGCCGAAGGTTTTTTCGGCTGCCGTTTGCAGCCGCTATTTGCCCAAAAGCCCAGCCTTGAGGTCCTCCGAAGGCGGCTTGGGTCCCAGCCACACCGAAAGCAAGGCATCGGCAAACTCCTTGCCCTCGATGGTGCCCACTTCCTTGCCGCCAAAGCTCACACTTGTGCCCTTGCCGGGGACGTAGGTCATGAGCACCTCTTCCCCTTCGGCCACATCCCGCCAGAACCCCAAGAAGCGCTCGATTTCCTTGGCAAGCTTGGTTTGGGCGGCAGGAGCGTTCCCGGCAAAACCCTCCTTCCAGGCTTCCACCAGCCGGTCCTTACCCACATCCCGCAAAAAATGCATGACCATCTGCCGGGGCTGATCGGCAGCCAAAATGGCGGCAGGGTCACTGCTCTTTTGGGTGAGGTACAAAGCCCCCACGTAAACCTTGAACACCGCCTTCTTCCTTAGGCCCATGCCGTTGAGCTGCAGCACCTGCCCGTTGACGTTTTTCCGCTCGGGCATGGTGACACCGGCCAGCTCACCGGCGGCCACCGCCGCCGCCACCCCGAAAGATGCAAGGACCAAAAGCGCTGTCTTCCTCATGTCCCCCTCCCGGCCCTAAAGGCCTTTGCAGTTCATAGCTAACTCTACCGAGCTCCGCCCGCTTCGGCAAGCGCTACACTCACCCTATGAGCGAACCCATGGAATTTTGCATGAAACCCATTGGCTATGTGGAAAGCCCCTACACTTCGGAAGAGCAAATTCCCAAAGGCCGGGGAGCTAAGCACGAGGCCGAAGGCACCTTGGTGGTTCACCCTGAGTTCGCCGAAGGGCTGCAGGACATTGAGGGTTTTTCCCATTTGTTCGTAATTTGGGTCTTCCACCGTTCCCAGGGTTTTTCCCTTTTATCCCATCCGCCAACCGCCGACCGGCCCCACGGGGTTTTTGCCACCCGCTCCCCCCGCCGGCCTAACCCCATTGGGCTCACCGTGGTGGAGCTTTTGGGCCGTGAAGGCAACCGCTTGCGGGTGAGACGCGTGGACATGCTGGACGGCACGCCCATTTTGGACATCAAGCCTTACCTTTCCTCGATCCCCGAAGAAAAGCTCCGCCGCGGCTGGATGGAGGAAGAAGGGGTCCGAAACTCGGGCCTTTAGTCCCTCGCCAAGCCAAGGCCCTCGCGGCAAGGCCTGCACTGGTGCCCGGGGACCAAACGTAAACTGCAACCAAGACTCGTTTGTGACATGACGAGCGCTTTGTCTTTGGGGGCTTGACATCTACGGAAACGTTATCGTATTTTTTCATCCAGAGGTCTTGAATGTTGACCACGACCACTCAGCACGCGCTTCGAGCCCTCACCACCCTGGCGGTTTTGCCCCCAGGCCAGAGGCTCTTGACCCGGGAGCTGGCGCGGATTACCCGGACGCCCGTCAACTATCTGGGGAAGATCCTGGTAACCCTCGAGCACGCGGGGTTGGTCTCCGGCAAACGCGGGTTGCACGGGGGATACTGCCTGGGAAAGCCTGCCCATGAGATTCCTCTTTCGTTGGTAGTGCAGGTCTTGGAGGGGCAGGGGGGGTTGCCGACTTGCTTGCTAGCGGGCTTTCGGGATTGTTCTGACGAAAACGGGTGTCCTGTCCATAGCCGTTTTCGCCACCTGCGCACCCAGTGGGAGCAGTTTTTGGCGGAGACCACGCTGGCCGATTTGGCCGAGGGTGCGGAGAAGGACGTGTCCAAGCACTTTTCCCTGTGGCATGAGGAGGGAGGCAAGGTGTGAGAACCGGTAAACCCTTGGCAGTTTTGATGGTTTTGTGGGCCAGCGGATTGGGAGCGGCAGAGGTCCCGGAGGCGGCCCAGGATTTTCGTCTCAACTGCATGAGCTGTCATACCATTGGCGGCGGGCGGCTCACCGGTCCCGACCTCAAAGACGTGGAAGCCCGCAAGGACCGGGCATGGCTGGTTCGCTTCATCCAAAACCCCAAGCAAATGTTAGATTCCGGTGATCCTTACGCTCTCCGCCTGCGAGACGAAGCCCGGGGGGTGATCATGCCCACGCTGCCGGGCATGACCAAAGAGCGGGCGGAGCGGCTCTTGGATTTGATTGCCGCCGAATCCAAGCTGGAGCGTTCCCAGTTTGCCGGCCTTATCATTCCCGAAACCCCCTTCACTCCTGAGGACGTGGCAAAGGGAAAGGCGCTTTTCTTAGGGAGCTCGCGCGCCCAAGAAGGAGGGCCCCCCTGTCTTTCGTGCCACTCGGTGGCGGGTCTATCCGGTTTTGGGGGTGGCCGTTTGGGCCCCGATTTGACCTTGGCCTTCGAACGGCTGGGCGGCCGAAAAGGGCTGGCCCAGTGGCTTTCGGCTCCGGCCACCCCCACCATGCAGTCCCTCTTCGCCAAAAAGCCCCTGGCTTCCCCCGAGGTGCTGGCGGTAGTGGCGTTTTTGGAAGATGCCGCCAAACGCGGAGGGCAGGTGCGCGCGGAAACGCCCTTGGAGTTCTTCCTTGTGGGCGTGGGTGGGGTGGTCCTGGTGCTTTGGGTTTTTGGGGCGGTGTGGCGCTTCCGCTTCCGGGCGGTGCGGACGCCTTTGGTGCGAAAAGCTTCCTTGCGAGGTGAGGCATGAGCAAAACCGGAAAGCATCCGTGGATTTCCGATGTGGTGCGTCCCAGCTTGCGGCAGTGGGAAGAGTTTTACCGCAACCGTTGGCAACACGATAAGGTGGTGCGCTCCACCCATGGGGTGAACTGCACCGGCGGCTGCTCCTGGCAAATTCACGTGAAAGACGGCATCGTCACCTGGGAAATGCAAGCCTTGGATTACCCCTCCCTGGAGGTGGGCCTTCCTCCTTACGAGCCCAGGGGGTGTCAGCGGGGTATTTCCTACTCCTGGTACCTCTACTCGCCGCTGCGGGTGCGTTACCCCTACCTGCGGGGGGCGCTTTTAGATCTTTGGCGGCAAGCCCGCAGCCGCTTTGCCGATCCGGTGGAAGCTTGGAAATCTTTGGTGGAGGACCCGGAAAAACGGCGCCGCTGGCAACGGGCAAGGGGTAAAGGGGGGTTCCGGCGGGTGAGCTGGGACGAGGTATTAGAGCTCATTGCTGCCGCCACGGTGTGGACCGTGAAGCGCTGGGGCCCCGATCGGGTAGCGGGGTTTTCCCCCATTCCTGCCATGTCCATGATTTCCTACGCTGCCGGTTCCCGCTTCTTGCAGCTCTTGGGGGGCGTAAGCCTTTCCTTTTATGACTGGTACTGCGATTTGCCCCCGGCTTCTCCGGAAACCTGGGGGGAGCAAACCGACGTTCACGAATCCGCCGATTGGTACAACGCCAAGCTCTTGGCGGTGATGGGCTCCAACCTCAACATGACGCGCACCCCTGACTGCCATTTTGCCGCCGAAGCCCGGCACAACGGCTCCAAGATGTGGGTGTTCTCCCCGGATTTTTCGCAAGTTTCCAAGTACGCCGATGAGTGGGTGCCGGTTTTGGCGGGGCAAGATGGGGCCTGGTGGATGGCGGTAAACCACGTGTTGCTTTCGGAGTTTCACCACCAGCGTCAGGTTCCTTACTTTTTGGACTACGTCACGCGCTACACCGATGCCCCGCTGCTGGTGGAGCTGCTCCCCACCGCCAACGCCTTTAAACCTGGCAAGCTCTTGCGAGCTGCGGAGCTGGCCAAGTACCAGGACCAGGAGCACGGGGAGTGGAAGTTCCTCATGTGGGATCGCCAGCAAGGGCCCAAGATGCCAGGGGGCACGGTTGGCTTTCGCTGGGGAAAGCAAAAGGGCCACTGGAACCTTAAGCTCCAGGACCCCACCGACGGCACCCCCATCCAGCCGGAGCTCACGTTTCTCCCTTCGCACCACCAGGAGGTGCTGGTGGAGGTGGAGGATTTTGCCGCCTCCCGCACCCTCCTTCGGGGTGTACCTGCGCGGGTGGTGAGCACCCGCTCGGGGGAAAAGCTGGTAACCACCGTGTACGACCTGCTCATGGCCCAGTACGGCGTGAACCGCGGGTTAGGCGGTGAGTACCCCAAGGGTTACGAGGACGAGGCCACTCCCTACACCCCTGCTTGGCAAGAAAGGTTCACCGGAATCGGCCGGGAAACCCTTCTCCGCTTTGCCCGGGAATGGGGCACCACCGCCCAACACACCCAGGGCAAGTGCTTGGTGATCATTGGTGCCGGCATCAACCACTGGTACCACAACAACCTCATGTATCGGGCGGCCATTCACGCTTTGATGTTTTGCGGGTGTGTGGGGGTAAACGGCGGGGGACTGGCCCACTACGTGGGTCAGGAAAAGCTGGCACCCATGGAAAGCTGGTCAGCTTTGGCCTTTGCCCGCGACTGGTGCCCGGCTATCCGCTTGCAAAACGCTCCCTCCTGGCACTACGTGCATTCCGACCAGTGGCGTTACGAGCGGCAGTTTGCCCAGTACCATGCCCTGCCGGCCGAGGCTCACCCCCTCACCCAAGGTCACACCATGGACCTGCAAGTCAAGGCGGTGCGCTGGGGTTGGCTCCCCTTTTACCCGCAGTTCAACCGCAACCCGCTGGAATTGGTGGCCCAGGCGCGGCAAGCCGGAGCGCAAAGCGAAGGGCAAATCGTGGCGTGGGTGGTAGAGCAGCTGCAGCAAGGCAAGCTTGCCTTTGCCGTGGAGGACCCCGACGCCGAGGAAAACTGGCCCCGGGTGTGGTTCATTTGGCGGGGCAACGCCCTCATGTCTTCGGCCAAAGGCCACGAGTACTTCCTGAAGCACTACTTGGGAACCCACAGCAACGCCATTGCCCCGGAGTTGGCGCAAGGGTACCTGGAAGAGGTGCAGTGGCGGCCAGCGGTGGAAGGCAAGCTCGATCTGGTGGTGGACTTGAACTTCCGCATGGACACCTCGGCCCTTTACGCCGACGTGGTGCTGCCGGCGGCCACCTGGTACGAAAAGGCAGATCTCAACTCCACCGATTTGCACTCGTTTATTCACCCGCTTTCCGCCGCGGTGCCCCCTTGTTGGGAATCTAAATCGGACTGGCAAATTTTCCGCGCCATCGCGCGCAGGTTTTCGCAGCTGGCAGCTCCCCATTTTCCGCAACCGGTGGAGGACTTGGTGGCCACCCCCCTGGCCCATGACACCCCAGCCGAAATTGCCCAGCCTGCCGTTGGCGATTGGAAAAAAGGCGAGGTGCCGCCCATCCCCGGGAAAACCATGCCCAACTTCAAGGTGGTGGTGCGCGATTACCGCCAGTTGGCGGAGCGCTTTGACTGCTGGGGCCGGTTGGTGAGGGAAAACGGGCTAGGGGCGCACGGCACCAGCTACCCCATTGCCGACCTTTACGACGACTACCTGAGCAAAGCTCCCACCCGCACCCTCGATGGCGAAACCTACCCCTCCCTGGCGGACGATGTGGACGCGTGCAACGTGATCCTGGCCTTTGCCACCGTGACCAACGGCGAGCTGGCCTACCGCTCCTACAAGAACATGGAAGAAAAAACCGGCTTGCCGCTGGTGCACCTGGCGGAAAAAACCCGCGCAGTGCGCGCCGATTATGCTCACCTGCAAGCGCGGCCTTTCCGCTTCTTAAACAGCCCCATGTGGTCGGGCCTGGTGGATCAAGGGCGTGCCTACTCGCCTTTTACCTACAACGTGGAATGCCTGGTCCCCTGGCGCACCCTCACCGGGCGCCAGCACTTTTACCTGGACCACGAGCTGTATCTGGCTTTTGGTGAGCACCTGCCCACCTTTAAGCCCAGACCCGCGCCTTCCCAGTACGCCGACCTTCTGGCGACCGGCCAGGGCCCTGGCAAGCTCTTGAACTACCTCACCCCCCACGGCAAGTGGCACATTCACTCCACCTACGGGGACAACCAGCGTATGACCACCCTTTCCCGTGGGGTGGAGCCCCTGTGGATCAACGATCAGGATGCAGAGGAGCTGGGCATTGATGACAACGACTGGGTGGAGGTGCACAACGACCATGGGGTGGTGGTGACGCGAGCGGTGGTTTCGGCGCGCATCCCCCGCGGGGTTTGCATTCAGTACCACTCTCCCGAGCGCACCTTTTCGGTGCCCAAGTCCCCGCTGCGGGACTTCCGCCGTGCTGGGGGGCACAACTCCCTTACCCGGGTGCGGCTCAAGCCTAACCTCATGGCGGGAGGCTACGGGCAGTTTACCTATCACTTCAATTACTGGGGGCCCACCGGCGTGAATCGGGATACCCACGTTTTGGTGCGCAAGCTCCCCAAGCTGGTCTGGTAAGGGGGTTGCCATGGACGTGCGTGTGCAAATTGGCATGGTTTTTCACCTGGACAAGTGCATCGGCTGCCACACTTGTTCCATTGCTTGCAAGAACATTTGGACCGACCGCAAGGGCGCCGAATACATGTGGTGGAACAACGTGGAAACCAAGCCCGGCACTGGCTACCCCACCGCCTGGGAGGACCAGCAAAAGTACCGCGGAGGGTGGGAGCTGCGGGGCCGTCGCCTGCGCTTGCGCTCCACGGGGAAAGCGCGGGTGGTGGCCAACATCTTCCACAACCCGCACATGCCTTCCCTGGACGACTACTACGAGCCCTGGACTTACGACTACCAGCACTTGTTTTCGGCCCCAGAAGGACCGGACCAACCCACCGCCTTGCCCGTCTCCATGGTCACCGGCAAGTACCTGGACATCGAGGCTGGCCCCAACTGGGACGACGATTTGGGTGGCTCCCCGGTGTACGCCGCCAACGACCCGAACTTGCAAAGCCTCACCCCAGCCCAACGCCAGCAGCTGTTTGCGGTGGAAAGGCTCGTTTTCTTTTACCTGCCGCGCATTTGCAACCACTGCTTGAACCCCGCGTGTGTCGCCGCCTGCCCCTCGGGAGCCCTGTACAAGCGGGGCGAAGACGGGATTGTCCTGTTGGATCAACAGCGCTGCCGAGCCTGGCGTTCCTGCGTGGCGGCATGCCCGTACAAGAAGACCTACTTCAACTGGTTCACCGGAAAATCTGAAAAGTGCATCCTTTGCTTCCCCCGGCTGGAAACCGGCCAGGCGCCGGCGTGCTTTCACTCCTGTGTGGGGCGCATTCGCTACCTGGGGGTTTTGCTTTACGACGCCGAGCGGGTGGAGGAGGTGGCCAAGCTCCCTAAGGAGCAGCTCATTGAAGGGCAGAGATCCCTCATCCTTGACCCCTTTGACCCGGAGGTGCAAGCCGGGGCCCGCCGCAACGGCATTGGCGATGACGTTTTGGAAGCTGCCCAAAAATCCCCCGTCTACCGGTTCGTGAAGGTTTGGAAGCTGGCGCTTCCCCCCCATTTGGAGTACCGCACGCTGCCCATGCTCTTTTACGTGCCGCCCTTAGCTCCGGTCATGGCGCGGGTGGAGGGCGGCAAGGTGGAGCACGAAAGCGAGGACCTCTTCCACGACATCACCTCGGCGCGCGTTCCCCTGCAGTACTTCGCCAATCTCTTTGGCTGTGGGCAGGAGGCCCCGGTGCGGTACGCCTTGCAAAAGCAAAAGGCGGTGCGGTGGTGGCGCCGGGCGGTGACGGTGGGGGATGTGAGCCTGGATGAAGCCGAGCGCATGTTGCGGCTTTCGGACTGCACCCCCCAAGAAGCGGAAGCCATCTATCGCCTCACCTCCCTTTGCACCTTTGCCGACCGCTTTGTGATTCCTCCGGCCCATCGAGAAAAGGCCATTGCCATGCTGGAGGACCCCTTGGAGCACAAGCAGTCGGTGGGCTTTGGGTTCTTGGCCGGACCGCGGAGGGGCCTGTGAGCGAAAGGCTCTTGCAAAAAGCCCCCGAGCTTTTGGCCTACCCGGATAAGGCCTGGTGGCCCCGAGTGCAGCAGCTGGTTGCTGAGTTGGAAGGCCAGTGGCAGAAGGCGCTGGCACCTTGGGTGGAGGCGTTGCAGGCCCTGGCACCAGAAGAGCGGGAAGAGCTTTACGTTCGCACCTTCGACTTTGACCCTGCTACGACCTTGGAAATCGGTTGGCACCTCTTTGGGGAGGATTACCGCCGGGGCGAGTTTCTCGCTTCCTGCCGGAGGCTATTGGCGGAAGTAGGCGTGCCGGAACAGGGGCAGTTGCCGGACCACGCCGGCTTGCTTTTGGCCGCCTTACCCGCTTTGCCCCCACCCAAGGCGGAGGCGTTTTTTGCAAGCTTCCTCCACCCCGGTTTGGAAAAGGTTTCTTCGGCCTTGGCCCAACGGGAAAACCCTTACCGCTACCTTTTGGAGGCTTTGGACTGCGCGGCAGCAGCGCTTACCGCCCGGCCGGCGGTGATGGGAGGCAGCCTATGAGTAGCATCAACCTCATGCTGTTTGGCGTTTTGCCTTACCTTGCGTTTTTCACGTTTCTGTTGGTGACGATCCACCGCTACCGGGCGCAAACCTTCACGTACTCCGCACTTTCTTCCCAGCTTTTGGAAAACCAGCAGCACTTTTGGGGCCTGGTGCCCTTCCACTACGGCATCCTCCTGGTGCTCTTAGGACACGGGGTGGCTTGGCTCTTCCCCAAGGCCATTCTGGCCTGGAACGAAAAGGCCTTCCGCTTGTACCTCTTGGAGCTCTTGGCGCTGGTTTTGGGGCTTTTGAGCTTGGTGGGCTTGGGGGTCATCCTCCAGCGCCGGCTCAGGGCGCAGCGGGTTACGGTGGTGACCTCGGTGGCCGATTGGGTTTTGTACCTCTTGCTTTTGGTGCAAGTAGCCAGCGGCGTATTGGTAGCGGTGCTCCACCCGTGGGGGTCTTCTTGGTTTGCCTCGGTGATGGCTCCCTACCTTTGGTCGCTGGTAAAGCTTTCCCCCGATTTGACCGCGGTTGCCGCTATGCCTTGGATCGTCAAGCTCCATGTGGTCAACGCGTACCTGCTTATTGGCTTTTTCCCGTTTACCCGCTTGGTGCACATCCTGGTGGTGCCCAACCCTTACCTGTGGCGCAAGCCGCAGGTGGTGCGCTGGTACCACCGGCCGGGAAAGCTGGAGGAGCGCCTATGAAACGGCTCATCACCAACCCGCGATGGGGACTTTGGGGCGCCACTTTGGGCTTTTTTTCCGGCTTTGCCGCCGTGGCCCTCTTTGGCCCTTCCGCCGGGCGACTTAAGGAAGCCCTCGGTCTTTCGCCCATGGAGGTGGGCTTGTTGGTGGCAGTGCCGGCGCTTTCCGGCTCACTCCTGCGCATCCCTTTTGCCGCTTGGACTGACGGCAACGGTGGGCGTAGGCCGTTTTTGGTGCTGCTCGCCCTTTCTCTGCTGGGCATGGGCGGGTTGACCCTGCTTTTGAACGTGGTGGGTCTCGAAGCCCTGTCGCACGCCTATTTCCCCGCCATTTTGCTGCTTGGGGTGTTGTGCGGCTGCGGCATTGCCACCTTTTCGGTGGGCATTGGGCAAGTGGCGTACTGGTATCCCCACAGCCAACAGGGGCGCGCCCTGGCGGTGTACGCCGGGGTGGGCAACCTGGCGCCCGGGCTTTTTTCCCTGCTGCTGCCCTGGGCCCTGGCGAGCTGGGGCTTGCCTGGCTCTTACCTGGCTTGGACGCTGTTTTTAGCTTTGGGCCTTTCTTTTTACCTGTTGGTGGGGGTCAACGCGCCTTATTTTCAGCTTTTAGCCCAGGGCTTGCCGACGGCAGAAGCGCAAGAAAAAGCTCGCCAGTTTGGCCAGGAGCTTTTCCCTCGGGGGAACCTCAAAGAAAGCCTCCTTATTTCCGCCCGCAACTGGCGCACCTGGTTTTTGGTGGGCATTTACTTCACCACCTTTGGTGGCTTCATCGCCTTAACCGCTTGGCTTCCCACCTACTTTCGGGAGTTTCACGGGCTTTCCCCCATTGCCGCCGGGATGCTCACCGCCCTTTACTCCTTGCTCACCTCCGCCATCCGCATTGGCGGCGGGGTGATGGCGGACAAGCTGCGCTCCGGTGGGGAAAACACCACGGTGCTGGCGTTGCTTTTCATGCTGGCGGGAGCGCTTTTGCTCACCGGTGCTGAGGATTTGCCCTTGGCCTTGCCGGGGGTGATTCTTTTGGCCTTGGGGATGGGGGTCACCAACGCCGCGGTGTTTAAGTTGGTGGCCAAAGAAGTTCCGGAAGCCGTGGGGGGAGCCGCCGGTTGGGTTGGGGGGCTGGGGGCTTTTGGCGGCTTTGCCATTCCTCCGGTCTTGGCCTTTGCGGTCAACGACCTGGGCAGCCGGGGCTACGCCGTGGGCTTTGTGGTGTTCGTGTTTTTGAGCTTGTGCTCGCTGGCCGCGGTTTGGACCCTCAAGTACGCGCCTGGGGAAGTGGAGGCCCCGGCTCATGACTAGCCGGCTCGTTTCGTGGGTGCTGGGGGTGGCGGTGGCTGGCTCCTGGGGGCTTTGGCTGCTGCAGGTTCGCCACCTGCGCCTCCCGGGAAACGACGTGGGGTACGAGCCCGACCAACCCATTGCCTTTTCCCATCGGCTTCACGCGGGGGAGCTGGCCATAGACTGCCTTTACTGTCATTTCGGTGCCGAGCGCAGCCGCCACGCCGGTATTCCCGCCGCCTCCGTGTGTATGAACTGCCACCGTTTTGTGACCGCCCCGTTAGGGGCCGTACGGGCCGAGGAAGCCAAAGCGAAAAAGGAAGGGCGGGCCCCGGGGCTGGTGGTGTCTCCGGAGTTGGCCAAACTCTATCGGGCTTTGGGGCTTAACGAGAAACTCCAGCCTGAGCCGGGAGCACCGCCGCAACCTATTGCTTGGGTGCGGGTGCACCGGCTGCCGGACTTCGTGTACTTCGACCACCGTCCCCATGTGCTTTCCGGCGTCACCTGCCAAACCTGCCATGGACCGGTGGAGACCATGGAGCGCCTGCGGCAAGCCAGCGACCTCACCATGGGCTGGTGTGTGAACTGCCACCGCACCCCGCGGGAAGTGAAGCCGGGAACCGTGCTTACCGCTTCCGTGGACTGCGCGGTGTGCCACTTTTAGAGGAGCAAAGGGGATGTCAGGGCAAAGAAGGGCATTGAACCGCAGGGACTTCCTCAAGGCTTCGGGGTTTGCCACCGTGGGGGTGCTTACCGCCTGTCGCCGAGCACCGGTGGAAAAGGCCATTCCCCTTTTGGTGCAACCGGATGGGTTTGTGCCGGGCAAGGCCCGGTACTATGCCTCCACCTGCCGAGCGTGTCCTGCAGGGTGTGGGCTTTTGCTCAAGATCCGCGATGGGCGGCCTATAAAGCTGGAAGGTTACCCTGCCCACCCCCTTTCCGGCGGTGGGCTTTGCTCTCGCGGCCAGGCGCAAATTATTGAGGTTTACGACCGCTTCCGCCTGGCCCAGCCGCAGCGCGCCGGTGCCCCCAGCAGCTGGGAGCAAGCCGATGCTTGGGTATGGGAGCTTTTGGAAAGCGGCAAGCCCGTCTTCATGCTTACCCGCCCCACCGCGTCGCCTACCGAGAGCTTCTGGTGGCGGGAGCTTTCTCACCGCTTCCCCCAGGTGCGGGTGGTGAGCTACCAGGATCCCCAATGGGAGGCGGTAGCCAAAGCCCATGAGCAGCTCTTTGGGTTGCCGGCGGTGCCCGCCATTCGGCTGGAAAAGGCCCGGGTATTGGCCTCCTTTGCCTGCGATTTCCTGGGGACTTGGCTTTCGCCGGTGGCCTTGACTGCCGGTTGGAAAAAAGCCCGCGGCTTGGTGGCTGGCGACCCCAAGCCCGCCTACCACCTGCAGGTGGAAAGCCTGGTCACCGTCACCGGAGGCAAAGCCGACCAGCGCCTGGCGGTGCACCCGCTGGAAGCGGACTTGGCCCTCCAGGCGCTTTTGAGCTTCCTGCAGTCTTTGGCTGGCCAAAGGCCTTTACCCCTGCCCAAACTGGCTCCGGAGCTCCTGGGCGCCATGGAGGGGCTTGCCCACAAGCTCTGGCAAGCCCGGGGCCAAGCGTTGGTGCTGTCGGGGTCAACGGAGGTCGCGGTGCAACGGCTTGCGTGGGCGGCCAACGATCTCTTGGCTGCCTACGGTGGGCTTTTGGACCTCACCCGACCCTGGCAGGCGGGCTGTGGGAGCACGGCCCAGGCCATGGAAGTTCTGGAAACGTTGGAGGCGCAACCCCAAACCCCGGTCTTCTTCCTTGGGGTGAACCCGGTTTACGAACTGCCCCAAGGGGAGCGGTGGGCGCGGGCCATCTCCGCCTGCCCCAACAGCCTTGCCTTTGCCCTTTACCCCCACGAGGCCGCCTCCCGCTGCCAGTGGTTATTGCCCCAAGCTCATCCGTTGGAGTCCTGGGGCGATTGGGAAGCAAGCTGGGGTTTGGTCAGCCTCCAGCAGCCAGGTCTTTCGCCTTCCACCCAGGCGCTTTCCCTGGCGGAACTTTTGGCCCGGTGGTGCGGAAAACCTGTGGGCGGCCGGGAGCTGGTGGCCGCCACCCTCTCCCAAACGTCGGAAGCCACCAACCCCAACTTTGAGCAAGCGTTGCGGCAAGGGTTCGTTCAGATTCGGCGGGAGGCTTTGAACCCCAGGCCCCTGGCTTGGGAAAAGGTCACGCCGCTGCCGGAAAGCCAGGGTGCCGCTTTTAGCGTGGTGCTTTACCCCTCGCTGTCCGTGGGGCAGGGGGAGCAAGCCATGAACCCCTTCCTCCAGGAGCTTCCCGACCCCATCACCAAGCTCACCTGGGGGAACGCCGCCACGCTGGCCCCAGCTACCGCCCAACGCCTAGGTCTTACCGAAGGGCAGGTGGTGCGCTTGCAGCGTGGCCAAACCACCGTGGAGCTCCCAGTGGTTCTGGTCCCCGGGCAACATCCGGATGTGGTGGGGGTGGCCTTAGGTTACGGTTGTGCAGGTACCGAGCGCTTTGCCGGCCTCGGCCCCCGGTGGGTTTCGGCTCGGCCCTGGGTAGGGCGGGTGGGGGTTCGGGCGGTGGAGCTGGCGCAGTGGGATGGGGAGCAGCTGCGCTGGTGCGTGCCGGCGAGCGTGACCCCGCTGCCGGTTCGCCGGCGTCTTGCTCGCACCCAAGACTACCCGTTTCCGGAGGTACCCGCCCACCTGCAACCGTCCCAGAAGCCCTACCGGCACATTGTGCAGGAGTTTTCCCCCCAGCAGGGGGGCGGGGAGACGCGAGAAGAAAAGCCTCTGGCCAACCTTTGGCCCGAGGATTTTCCACCGCAAGGGATCCGCTGGGCCATGGCCATTGATCTCGAGGCCTGCACCGGTTGCTCCGCCTGCGTGCTGGCGTGTCAGGTGGAGAACAACGTGCCGGTGGTGGGCGCCGATGAGGTCAGCCGGCATCGGGAAATGCACTGGCTGCGCATTGACCGCTACTTTCTCCCCAACGGCCGGGTGGCCTTTATGCCCATGCTTTGCCAGCAGTGTGGGCACGCCCCCTGCGAGACCGTGTGCCCGGTGCTGGCCACGGTTCATTCCAAAGACGGGCTCAACCAGCAGGTCTACAACCGCTGCGTGGGCACCCGGTATTGCGCCAACAACTGCCCGTACAAGGTGCGCCGCTTCAACTGGTTTAGCTACGCCCGCTGGCAGGAGCAGGCTGCTCCGCTGTTAAACCCCGACGTCACCGTACGGAGCCGCGGGGTCATGGAAAAGTGCACCTTTTGTGTGCAGAGGATTGCCGCCGCCCGCATGGAAGCGAAGGAAAAAGGCCAACCCTTCACTGGAGAAGGTGTGGTCCCCGCCTGCGCCCAAAGCTGCCCCGCCCAGGCCATCACCTTTGGCAACCTTTTAGATCCCGCGAGCCCCGTGAGCCAAGCTTTCCGCAGCGGGCGGGCCTATCGGGTGCTGGAAGAAACCGGTGTGGATCCATCGGTGGCGTATCTCAAGCTTTTCGCCCGGGAGGGAGAGCATGGCTGAGGTGGCTTGGCAAGAGCCGGCAATTCTGGGGAAAAAGACCCTGGACCAAGTGACCCGGGACGTTTCCCGAGCTTTTGAGCGCCCCCCCGGGCGTCTCTGGTGGTTGGGCATGGTTCTTTCCCTTACGGCCTTGGGCTTTGGACTTTGGGCGGTGGTGCATTTGCTTGCCAAGGGCATTGGGGTTTGGGGCTTAAACCGCACGGTGGGGTGGGCCTTTGACATTACCAACTTCGTTTTTTGGATTGGCATTGGCCATGCCGGCACGCTTATTTCCGCCATTTTGTTTTTGCTTCGCCAGCGCTGGCGGACTTCGGTCAACCGCGCCGCGGAAGCCATGACGATTTTTGCGGTTATTTGCGCCGGTCTTTTCCCTTTGCTGCACATGGGCCGTCCCTGGCTGGCCTTTTGGATGTTCCCTTACCCCAACACCCGCGGCTCGCTGTGGATTAACTTCCGTTCGCCCCTGGTGTGGGACTTTTTTGCCATTGCCACCTACTTCACGATCTCTTTGCTCTTTTGGTACTTCGGCATGATCCCCGACCTGGCCACGGTGCGGGATACCACCTCCTCCAAGCTGCGGCGGGCCGTGGCCTCGTTTTTAAGCCTGGGCTGGGTGGGTTCCCAGCGGCAGTGGCTGCGGTACGAAACGGTGTACCTGCTGTTGGCAGGCCTGGCCACTCCCCTGGTGGTGTCGGTGCACACCATCGTGTCCTGGGACTTTGCCACCTCGGTGATCCCCGGCTGGCACGCCACCATCTTTCCCCCGTATTTCGTGACGGGCGCCATTTTTTCCGGCATGGCGATGGTGCTCACCCTCATGATTGTGGCCCGGGCCACCATGGGACTCGAGGATTACCTCACCCTTCGGCACCTGGACGTGATGGCCAAGCTGGTGCTCACCACCGGCAGCTTGGTGGGCTTGGCCTACCTTACCGAGCTCTTTTGTGCCTTCTATGCCCCCTCTCACTTTGAGCCCTTCGTCTTCCTCAACCGTCTCCGGGGGCCCATGGCCTGGTCCTACTGGACCATGATGGCTTGCAACGTGCTGGTCCCTCAGCTCTTGTGGTTCCGCAAGGTGCGCACCACACCCTGGGCGCTTTTTTGCATCAGCATTCTGGTGAACGTGGGGATGTGGTTTGAGCGCTTTGTGATCATCGTGACCTCCTTGCACCGGGACTACCTCCCTTCCTCCTGGTCCAGCTATACCCCCACGGTGGTGGAGGTGGCCACCTTGGTGGGCTCCTTCGGGTTGTTCTTCACGTTGTTTTTGCTCTTCATTCGCTTTGTGCCGGTGCTTGCCATGGCGGAGGTCAAGGCCACCTTAGCTTCCGGGGAGGAGCACCCATGAGCCGCCGCTTGTTTGTGGCCTATTTTGACCAGGAAGGCAAGCTCCTGAGCGCCATCGCCGCGTTACGCCAGGCTGGCTTTGGGGTGGTGGACGTGTTTACCCCCTATCCCGTGCACGGCCTCCATGAGGCCTTGGGCTGGCAGCGCTCCCGCCTTCCTTACGTGACCTTTGCTTTGGGGGTCTTGGGGGCTGCTTTCAAAGTGTGGTTTGAGTTTTGGACTACCGGCGTTTCCTGGCCGCTCAACGTAGGCGGTAAGCCCTTTAACTCCTTGCCCGCCTTTGTGCCGGTGACCTTTGAAGTGATGGTGCTTTTGGCCGGCGTAAGCACGGTGCTGGCGTTTTTGGTGGTGACGCGCTCGTTCCCCGGGAAAAGGGCCCGCCTCCTCAACCCCCGCCTCACCAACGACCTCTTTGCCTTGGTTCTGGAGCAGGTGGATGCCCGCTTTGACCCGGGGGAGGTGAGGGCGGTTTTGGCGCCGTTTGCCCCGGTGCATGTGGAGGAAAGGGTGGAAGGGGGTGAGGGGCTATGAGGCGTTGGTTCTTGAACGCCGGCTTGCTTGCGGCCTTGCTTTTAAGCTTGGGGTTACACCGTTGGGTGAGTTGGGACCCGAAAAAACGCAACTTTGAGTTTGCCCCGGACATGGCTCGTTCCCCCCGGTGGAACGCCTTTGCGGAACGTCCCGGAGCGCCAAACCAACCGGTGCTGCAACCCCCGGTTCCCGGCACGGTGCCGGTGGATGCCACGCTTTGGGCCTTTGCACCGGGACCAGAGGAGGCCCAAAGGGCAGCCCGGGAGCTTTTCAACCCCATCCCGCCGGAAGACCCCCGGGTTACCTCGCGGGGTGCGAGGCTTTACCAAGCCTTCTGTCAACCCTGCCACGGCGCCGGGGGTAACGGGGATGGTCCGGTGGTGCTGCGCGGCTTTCCTGCCCCCCCGCCTCTTTCCGGTGACAAGGCGGTGTCCATGAGCGACGGCCAAATCTTTCACGTGATTACCTTTGGCCAGCAAAACATGCCGGCATACGGCGGCCAAATTGCCGAGGAGGAGCGATGGCTTTTGGTGCACTACGTTCGCTTTCTGCAACGGCTTCCCAAGAAGTGAGCAGCCTGAAGCCGCTGTCTGCCAGCCTGAGCCGCTGGGGTTTGGCGTTTTTGGCGGCGGGCTTGGGGTTTTCTTTGGTGTGGCCTGAGCGTTTGGCCGGCGCGGTGTTGCTGGCGTCGCTGTTTGCCCTTTCGGTGGGGGTGGGGGCCACCTTTTTCGTGGCCCTGCACAGTGCGGTGGCGGCGCACTGGGGTGTGGTGGTGCGGCGGGTGGCTGAAGCCCTGGCTGCCACCACCATCTGGGTGGCACCGGTGTTTTTCCTGGCCCTGTTGGTGGTGGGCCCTGGGCTTTACCCCTGGGTGCACCACGCCGAAGTGGGATTTCGCGGCCTCTGGCTCTCCTGGCCTTTCTTTTTGGCTCGCGCCTCTTTGTACCTGGGAGCGTGGGTGTTTTTTGCCCGCCGCCTGGTGATCTTGTCGCTGCGGCAAGACGAAAGTCCCAGCCTCGAGACCGCCGCGTCGTTACGAAAGACCTCGGTGGCGTTTTTGCCGGTTTTTGCCGTGAGCTTTTCGCTGGCTTCCTTTGATTGGCTCATGTCCCTGGCACCAGAGTTTGTCAGCACGATTTTTGGCGTGTACGTCTTTTCCGGCACGTTTGTAGCGGCCTTGGCGGGGCTTACCTGGTTGGTAACGGTCTTGCTCCAGCGGGGACCCCGGGGCGTAGGGCCACTGGCCCCCTACGTCAACGCCAACCACCTCCATGACCTGGGGAAGCTGCTCTTTGCTTTTTCCACCTTTTGGGCCTACATTTGGTTTTCGCAATACATGCTTATTTGGTACGCCAACCTTCCGGAGGAGGCGAGCTACTTTGTGGAGCGTCTTGCCGGTTTTTGGCAGCCGCTTTTTATTTTGAACCTTTTCCTCAACTGGGTGCTACCGTTTTTTGCCCTGCTTCCCCGGGCCAGCAAGCGCAGCCCCAAGGCTTTAGCTATGGTGTCATTGGTCCTGCTCGTGGGTCACGCCCTGGACCTTTACCTCATGGTGGGGCCCAGTTGGCATTGGCAGGCCCTGCCATCGCCGGTGGAGGTCCTGCTCCTGGCCGGGGCTGCATCCTTGGTGTTGGCGGCGGCTTTGGGCTTTTTGCGGCGGGTGCCGGTGGTGCCACTGGGGGATCCCTTCCTGGACGCCAGTCGCCACCACCGCGGGTAGCTTTTCGGTTTGTGGCCGCCGGCAATGGCCTCAGCTAAGAGGTCGCGGCCTTCTGATAGCGGGTGCGGATGGTGGGGATGAGGTACTCCCCAAAGGCCCGGTGGAGGTCGTAGCGGGGGGCGAAACCCCAGTCCTGCCGTGCCGCGCTGTCGTCCACATCGGCGGGCCAGGAGTCCACGATGGCCTGGCGCTTGGTGTCCACCCGGTACGAAATGCTGGCCTGCGGAAAAGCTTGCAACACCAACTGGCGGATTTCTTCGGCGGTGGGGGCGAAGCTACCCACGTTGTACACGCTCCGCCGCAGTCTTTCCCGGGGTGCTGCTGCTAACTTCAACAAGGCCTCCACCCCATCGGGCATAGCCATGAAGGGGATTTGCGTGTCTTCCCGCACAAAGCAGGCGTAGGGCTCGCCCTTGGCGGCGGCGTGAATCATTTCGGGAGCAAAATCCGAAGTGCCTCCCGAGGGGATCGTCACCGCCGAAATGAGCCCGGGAAAACGCACGCAGCGAAAGTCCACCTTCCCAGCCAGAGGTTCTGCCGCCAGTTGCCGGTAGTGATGGGCGTAGTAGCGCCCCAAATGCTCGCAGTACAGCTTGTTGCAACCGTACATGGTGATTGGCTGCAAAAACTCGTCTTCCTTGACCTTCCCGGCGGCAGCTTTGGTGGCCAAGTCCGGCAGTCCGTACACCGCAATGGACGAGGGGTACACAAAAACCACCGGGCGGCCGTGGGATTCCCCCTGCCGCTGGGCAAACTCCAGGAGGTTGAGGGTGCCCTCCACGTTTACCTGGTGGGCGGCCACCGGCGTGAACTCCCCCCGGGTGGAAAGCAAGGCGGCAAGGTGAAAGATCAAGTCCACCTCAAATTCGGCAAGAATCCTGTCCAAAAGCGCCTTGTCCAGAATCGAACCCACAAACTCCCGGTGAACTTTGGCCTTAAGCTCCGGGGGCAATTCCCGCACGTCCAGACTCACCAACGTGTGGGCCCCGTTTTCCGAAAGCCGCTCAATAAGGCCATGACCAATTTCCCCTGAAGCGCCGGTTATGAGCACCACCGGTTTGCGCATACGCCCCTCCGCCTCGTGAAGCCTAGCACAAGCTAGGCGTCACGAAGACCCCTGGGAAATCTAGGTACCCAGGGCCGGGGCTACGCGATGGTGACCTCGGGGCAGAGGTACACGTCCTGGATGGCGTGCAGGAGCGCGATGCCCTTGTCCATGGGTTTCTGGAAGGCCTTGCGGCCGGAAATGAGCCCCATGCCGCCGGCGCGCTTGTTGATGACCGCCGTGCGCACCGCTTGCGCCAGGTCCGAAGCGCCCTTGGATTCACCCCCGGAGTTGATGAGCCCCACCCGCCCCATGTAGCAGTTGGCCACCTGCCAGCGGGTCCACTCGATGGGGTGGGGAGGCACCAGCTTGCCGTAGGCTTCGGCTTTGGGTTTGTTTTTGAAATCCAGGGCGGGATAGCCGCCGTCCACCTCGGGCTGCTTTTGCTTGACGATGTCCGCCTCAATGGTGACGCCCAGGTGGTTGGCCTGACCGGTGAGGTCGGCCGCAGAGTGGTAGTCGGTGCCTTCCTTCTTGAAGGCGTTGTTGCGCAGGTAGCACCACAGGACCGTGAACATGCCCAGCTCATGGGCGCGGGCAAAGGCTTCGCTCACTTCCTGGATTTGCCGCCGGCTTTCCGGGGCGCCAAAGTAAATCGTGGCGCCCACTCCCACCGCGCCCAGGTCAAAGGCTTGCTCCACGCTGGCAAAGGGGGTTTGGTCGTAAATGTTGGGGTAGGTTAAGAGCTCGTTGTGGTTGAGCTTGACGATGAACGGGATCTTATGGGCCCATTTGCGGGCAACGGCCCCCAGAACCCCGAGGGTGGAAGCCACCGCGTTGCAGCCGCCCTCGTAAGCCAAGCGCACGATGTTTTCCGGATCAAAGTACATTGGATTTGGAGCAAAAGAAGCGGCACCCGAGTGCTCCACCCCCTGGTCCACCGGCAGGATGGAAAGGTAGCCGGTGCCCGCCAAACGGCCGGTGTTGAACACCAAGCTCAAGTTGCGCAGCACAGCCGGCGAGCGGTCGGAGGCGGCCACCACCCGGTCCAGGAAATCGGGCCCCGGCAGGTGCAGCATGTCTTTGGGTATTCCCGTGCAGGTGTAGTCCAAAAGGCCGGCATCGGCACCCAGAAGCTCTCGGATCCTTTCAATCATGGTAACCTCCCGTGGCGGGAGGATTGTAGCAAAGCGGTGCTGCGGGCGCTTCTCCTGCTCGGCCTCTGGGTTTCCCGCCTGGGCGCGGACGTTTTGCCCGTGTCTCAAGTGCAGGGGCCGGGCTTGCGGTCCCCCTTGGAGGGGCAGGTGGTGACGGTGGAGGGGGTAGTGACCGGCGTGGCCGCTTCCGGGTTTTTCGTGCAGGATCCGCAGCCCGACGGGGACCCGGCCACCTCCGAAGGACTTTTTGTCTACACGGGAAGCCCTGCCCCTTCGCTTTTTATGGGAGAGCTGGTACAGGTGAGCGGGAAGGTCCGGGAGTACGTGCCTTCCGGTGATCCCGCAAGCCCCCCTCTCACCGAGCTGGTGGACCCCCAGCTTGTCCGCCTGGGCCGGCAGCAGCCGCTTCCAGAACCGGTGGTGCTTTGGCAGGAGGCGCTGCGCCCCGAGGGAGGGTTGGATCAGCTGGAGAGGTTCGAGGGGATGCGGGTGGCGGTAGCTTCCCTTAAGGTGGTGGGGCCTACCTTAGGCAAGGTACAGGAAACCGAAGCCACGGCCACCAGCACCGGCGTGTTTTTTGGGGTGCTGGAAGGGGTTCCCCGCCCGTTCCGGGAGCCTGGCTTTCCCCCCTTGGATGCGCTGCCTGCGGGCAACCCACCCCGCTTTGACGGCAACCCGGAAATTCTCCGGATAGACACCACCTGCCTGCAGGGGGGCCAGCCGCTGAACGTCCAAGCGGGTTCACTGGTGGGCAACCTGGTGGGCCCTTTAAGCTTTGCTTCCCGCCGGTACACCTTGTGTCCTGAACCGGTTTGGAGCGTGCTCCAGCAACCCCCCGAGCCCGCTACGCCTCCAGCTCCCGCCTGGGGTGAGCTGGCCGTGGCCTCGTGGAACCTCCAGAGGTTCTACGATGCCCAGGACGATCCCGGCGTTTCCGAGCCGGTTCTCACCCCGCAAGCTTGGGAGCTGAGGCTTGCCAAGCTCGCCGGCGCTGTGGCCGATTTTTTGCGGTTCCCCCACGTGCTGGTTTTCCAGGAGGTGGAAAGCCTGGAGGTCCTGCAGGCCCTGGCCAGCCGCCTGGAGGCAGCTGCCGCGGAAAAATTAGGAGAAAGCCCAAACTACCAGGCGATCCTGGCGCCGGAGCGGGACCCCGGGGGGCTGCGCCTGGGAGCGCTGGTGGCCCGCTCGCTCCGGGGGATGCACGTCACGGTAGAGGAAACCAGGTCGGTACTGACCGAAAGCGTGCTTGCCAACCCCGACGGCAGTCAGGAGCCGCTCTTTGACCGCCCACCCCTGCTTTTAAGCCTTAAGCTGCAGCTCTCCGGACAACCGCTTCGGCCTTTTGCGGTTCTCGGCGTGCACCTGCGTTCCATGAACGGCCTTTTAAGCAACGCCGCTGCCGGCCACGGCTGGCCTACCGAAGGGGCGCGGGTGCGGGCCAAGCGGGCGCAACAGGCGGAAGCCCTGGCCCGTTGGGTGGACGGCTTTCAAAAGCAAAACCCCACCACTCCCCTCGTCGTGCTCGGGGACTTCAACGCCTTCGAGTTCAGCGACGGCGTGGTAGACGTGGTGGGCACCGTGGCGGGGACCCCTGCTCCTGCGGAAGCGGTGGTGGTGCCTACCCAGGACTTGGTGGAGCAGGATCTGGTGGTGCTCACCCAGCGAGAAGCGGCGGGACAGCGCTACAGCTACGTTTACGACGGCAGCGCCCAGGCCCTGGACCACGTTTTAATAAGCCAGGGGCTCCTTGGCAGGGGTTGGCGGCTCTTTCGCCCGCGGCTGGCGGCGGACTTTGCCGAGGTGACCCGCAACCAGACGGCGCCCTACCGCCTTTCGGACCACGACCCGCTCGTGCTTTATCTGCAACTTCCCCGTTCACCCCGGCGGCTGCTGCGGGCTCACTGACGAAAGGAGACGCTTTACCCGAGCTGCTACCATGAGACCATGTCGCAACCGCCCTGGCGTTCTGTGGCCCAAGGTTCGCCTTTGCTCACCGGTTTGGAGCCTTCGGTCCAGGAGGAAATCCTCAAGCAAGCGGTGTTCCGTAAGCTCCGGCGGGGCCAGGTGTTGTTTCGCCAGGGGGAACCGGCGGAGGCCCTGTACGTGGTGGCGGCGGGCAGGCTCAAGCTGGTGCAGGAGGACAGCTTCGGCCATCAGGTGGTGGTGCGGTTTGTGAACCCACCGCAGGTGGTGGCAGCGGTGGCCGTGACCCCCGGGCACCGCTACCCGGTGACGGCCGTGGCGGTGGAGGAAGGGGGAGTGGTGCTGTGGCCCGCGGAGAGCCTGCGGGAGCTTTGCCGTCGCTTCCCCGCCTTGAGCCTTAACGCCACCGCGCAAATTGCCGCCCACATGGAGGACATGCAGCAGCGGTTTTTGGAGCTGGCCTCCGAGCGGGTGGAGCAGCGCCTGGCCCGCTGCCTCACGCGCCTGGCCCGGCAGGTGGGGCGTCAGGTGCCGGAAGGTATCCTTTTGGACGTGCCGCTTTCCCGCCAGGACCTGGCCAGCATGACCGGCACCACCCTGTATACCGTTTCGCGCATCCTTTCCCACTGGGAAGGGCAGGGGATCGTCAAGGCGGGGCGGCAAAAGCTGGTAATCCTCCGCCCTCACGCCCTGGTGGCGGTGGCGGAGGATTTGCCGGAAGGGGGGAAGCCATGAGCGCACCGGTTGCGGTGGTTACCGGAGGAAGCAAAGGCATTGGCAGGGCCATTGCGTTGGGGTTGCTGCGGGAAGGGTATCGGGTGGCGATTGCCGCCCGGGATCCTCAAGCGTTAGGCGCGGCGCAGCAAGCTTTAGCGACGGAAGGCGAGGTGCTGGCGGTGCCCGGCGATGTGCGGGATCCCCAAAGCTGTCAGGACCTGGTGGCTCGGGCGGTGGCCTGGGGTGGAAGGCTGGATGTGCTGGTGCACAATGCCGGCGTGGGGGTTTTCAAGCCGGTGGCGGAAATGACGGTGGAGGAGTTCACCGAGCAGCTACACACCAACCTCTTTGCGGCCTTTTACCTTGCCCGGGCGGCCCTGCCCCACCTGCTGCAAAGCCAGGGTTGGGTCATTCACGTGGCTTCCCTGGCGGCCCGCCACCCCTTTGCCGGCGGTACGGCGTACTGCGCCAGCAAGGCGGGGCTTGTGGCTTTTTCCGAATGCCTCATGCAGGAGGTGCGGCAGCAGGGGGTGCGGGTGGCGGCGGTGCTCCCCGGCTCGGTGGACACCAGCTTTGCCGGCAACCCCACCGGTGCCTCCTGGAAGCTAGCCCCCGAAGACGTGGCGCAAGCGGTGCTGGACCTTTTGCGCTTCCCACCCCGCGCCCTCCCTTCGCTCATCGAGCTGCGTCCCAGCCGGCCTCAAAAGGGGTAATCGCTGACAGCACCTGCGCTGGGGGGTCAGGGGCTGCGCCTTTGGGAATCCCGGCCCCGGGACCCAATCATTGCTGTGCCTGGCTGGAGTTGGTCCGCCCTTTGACCCACCAGCCTACGACCGCTAGGGCTAGCCCTACCGCCAGACCCAGCCCTTGCTTCCAGCCGAAGCCGGGGGCGCCGCCCAGGCCCAGGGGATCGGCAAAAGCGGCCAACAGGGCCAACAGCAAGCCCACCGCAAATAGCAGAGCTGCAGGGCTTTTGGAAGCCATGGCCACCTCCTTTACTGCCGGCGGGAGAGATGCCGCGCCGGCTGGCCTTTGCCCACAGGCACCACTTGCATTTGCAGGCTACTGCGGTTGTGGGGGAAGAGCAAGAGCACCCGTGCCGCGGTGTTGGAGCTCAAGGAAAGCGACAACACCTGCCCCGGGGCCGCCGGCAGCGCGGCCACGCCGGTAATACCGGGAAAGCTCACCGCATTTCCCCCCACCCGCGCCGGGATTACCGGCGTGCGGGTGGCTTCCCCAAAGGAATCGCTGGTCACAGCCCAAAACTGGAAGTTGCTTCCAGGGGAAAGCCCCACCTCGCTCCCCGGAACCGCCAAAACCATGACGCTGGAGGCAAACGCCGGGATGTGCACCCCTTCCGGGGAGAGCCCCCCTAAGGGGGCTACGTCTTGGCAGGCGCCGGCGGGCAACGGGCACACCCGCACGGAAAAGCCGTCCGTGTCGTCCACCGCTCGCCGGTTTTCCAGCTTGAAATCGGCGGTGCCGTCCTGGTTGGTATCCAAAAACACCTGAACCTTCACGTCCTCGGGGGAAACCCAGGGGGCTTCGGTTTTAACGCCAAAGGTAATTGTGGGGTTGGAGCTGTTGTCGCTGGCCACCCCCAGCGCCATCAGGCGAGCTGGGCGGGGGTTGCCGGTGGGGGCTGCCTGGTAGGCCAGCTCCAGGGGAACGACCAGGGGCGTGAGGCCCGGTTGCGGGTCGCCGGTGAGGCTGAGGCTTGCCTGAGAGCCGGCGTTTTGCAGGCGGGAAGGCTGCGCCACGAGGTTGCCGCCGGGCTTTAAGACGGCATAGACGGGCACAACCCCAACCAGCTCGTCCTGTTCAAAGGCGTAAAGGTGGGCGGAAAGCTCGGTGAGGAAGAACCGAGGCCAGTTCCCCTGGGTGGCCGCTTGGGTGCCGTCCCGCACCACCCCCAAATCCTGCCAGGTTTCCACCTGCACCGTGACCTCCCGCTCTTCCCCTGGCCCAAGCTGCAACCCGCTTGGCACCACCGAAAGCCGAACCCCGGTCAGCGCCTGGGTTTGCTGCGCCGCCAACCTGAGGCTTACGGTGCGGTTGGTGAGGTTGGCCACCTTGACTTGGCCGGAGGCGGCTTGCCCTGCTTCCAAAAGCCCCAGGGAAAGCGAAACGGCTTGCGGGGATTCGCTGGCGTAAAGCAGGATGGGCGTGGAAACGCTGCGCTCCACGTTGACCCGCCCGGCGCCCACCCGGGAAACACGGTGGTAGGGCTCTTGTCCTTTCTGCTGGCGGTAGAGCCAGGGATCGGCGCCGTTCATGAGCAGCGCTTTCAGCTGCCAGGCCGCAAGCTCCGGCCTTGCTTGCTTGAGCAGGGCGGCCGCTCCGGCGACCACCGGCGTGGCCATTGAGGTTCCGGAAAGGCTGACGCCTTCTCGTCCGGTGCCGTTGGCCGCGGAAAACACGCTTTCACCTGGTGCGGCAAGGTCCGGCTTGAGGACCAAATCCCCCCGGGGGCCCCGGGAGGAAAAGGAAGCCACCGTGTCTTCCCGCGCCCGGTTGGTGTAGAGGAACTGGTTGCGGTAGCGGGCGGTGAGGCGGACCTGGACCCCTTGGCTCAGGTACTCCCGGAGCCGTTGGCCCACCGAAAGCACGGTCATTTGCGCCGGGATCGTGATGGAGGCAGTGATGGAGGTGTCGTTGCCCATGGTGAAGGGGTCGCCATCGTCCTGACGAACGATGAGCACACCAATGGCGCCGGCGTTTTGAGCGTTGAGGACCTTGCGCTTAAAGGTGCAGGTCCCGCGGTTAATGAGGGCAATTTTCCCCGCAAGGGCGGCAGCGGAAGCGGGGGAAAAGGGCTCGCACCCCAGCTCTTCCCCGGGTTGGGGTTGGGCCAAAAGGCCCTGGCGATCCCCCGACGTAGCCAGGTCGGGCCCGAAATCCGCTTCGCTTGCTGGGTAGCTCCCCGCGAGGTTTTGCGGGGCCAGCACCTCAAAGGCCCCCACCACCGCTCCGCTGTCCACCGCTGCCGCCACCGCCAAAGCCGCCGTCGCGGCTGCCGGCGAAGAAACGATGAACGTGGTGTCCCCCGAGTTTCCCGCGGCAGCCACCACCAGGATGCCCGCTCGGGCTGCGTTGTTGGCCGCTTCCGCGTCGGGATCGTCGTTGCTTCCCCAGTCGGAGCCCAGTGACAGATTCACGATGTCCAGGTGATCGGCGAAGTTGCCGTCGCCGTTGGGATCTGCGGCCCACTCCAAGGCTTGCGCCACCAGGGCGGTGGAGCCGGAACAGCCGAACACCTTGAGGGCGTAAATCTGCGCCTCCGGGGCCACGCCCGGAGCCACGGCCAGGTCGGCCAGGGGTGTGGCCAGGGAAAAAGGCCCTGGAAACGTGGCGCCGTCTTTGGTGACGCCAAAGCCCGCGACGATGCCGGCCACATGGGTGCCGTGCCCGCCGCAGTCCATGGGGTCGGGGTCAGGCTTAGGCGTGCGTTTGGACGGTGTGTCGGAGCCAGCGTCGTAGTTGTCACCGGCAAAGTCCCAGCCGCCTACCACCTTGGCGTTGGGGAAGGGCGCATCGCCCAGCTTGGTGCTGTCGTTGCTGCTGTACCCGCTCCCCGGCCCCCCAAAGTCCCGGTGCAGGTAATCCACGCCGGTGTCAATGATGCCCACGCGCACCCCCCGCCCGGTGTACGCTCGGTTCCACACCTGCGGGGCGCGCACCAACGGTCCCGCCGTGGCCAAAAGGGGCTTTTTCGGCCGCAGAAGGCGGAGGGCTTTCACCTGGGGCATGGACCGAAGGAGCTCCAGGCTTTCATCCGGCACCTCCAAAGCCACGCCGTTTAAAAGCCGGCTTACGCGGTAAATCTCCTGCGCTTGCACGCCGCGCCGGTTCACTTCCGCCAACAAGGCCTCTTGCTCCTGCTGGTTGGCGGCCAGTTGGCTGCGGGCTAAGGCCAGGCTTTGCACGCCTTTTTTGCCATTTTGCCAGTGGGCAATGGCGGGAGGGTTTTGCAACTCCACGAAAACCTGGGCAGCCTCCACGAGGGCTGGGGTTAACCAGAGGGCGAGGAAGTGTAGAGTACGCATAGGAAGGGCATTGTAGCCCGGAGGAAGACCAGGGGCTTTTGATGGGTTTACCTGGAGGGCCGAAAGGGCCAGGAGGTCAAAGACGTGATCGAAGCGTACGAGACGCAGTTTAAAAAGCAACTGGCGGACCTGGATCCCCAGGAAACCGCCGAGTGGATTGAAGCCTTTGATTGGCTTGCCGAAGCCAAGGGCCCACTGCGGGCCGCCTTTATCCTGCGCAAGCTCTTAAAGCGTGCCCGCATGCTGGGTCTTGGCATTGAGCCCATCCAAACCCCGTACATCAACACCATTTCTCCTGAGCAGGAACCCGAGTTTCCCGGAGACGAAGCCATGGAAAAGCGCATCCGGCGCATCGTGCGCTGGAACGCCATGGCCATGGTTTCCCGGGCCAACAAGCACTACCCGGGCATTGGCGGCCACCTTTCCACGTATGCGTCGGCTGCGGCGCTCTACGAGGTGGGTTTCAACCACTTTTTCCGCGGAAAGAACCACCCGGGTGGCGGTGACCAGGTTTTCATTCAAGGCCATGCCGCCCCAGGGATTTACGCCCGGGCGTTCCTGGAGGGCCGGCTCACTGAGGCAAACCTGGAAGCCTTCCGCCGGGAAACCACCGGTATCGGCCTGTCATCGTACCCGCACCCCCGCCGCATGCCGGATTTTTGGGAGTTCCCCACCGTTTCCATGGGCTTGGGGCCGTTAAACGCCATTTACCAGGCCCGCTTCAACCGCTACCTGCTTCACCGCGGTTTGAAGGACACCTCCCAGCAACGGGTTTGGTGTTTCATGGGCGATGGGGAGGCCGATGAACCGGAGGCCCTGGGTGCTTTGCACGTAGCCGCCAACGAGGAGCTGGACAACCTCATCTTCGTGGTGAACTGCAACCTGCAGCGCCTGGACGGGCCGGTGCGGGGGAACGGCAAGATCATCCAGGAGCTGGAAGCGGTGTTCCGCGGCTCGGGGTGGAACGTGATCAAGGTCATCCTTGGCCGCGAGTGGGACGAGCTTTTGCGCCGGGACAGCGAAGGTCTCTTGCTCCAGCGCCTCAACGAAACCGTGGACGGCTGGTGGCAGCGCTACCACGCCGAAGGCGGCGCGTTTATGCGCCAGCACTTCTTCGGCGCCGACCCTCGGCTTTTGGCTATGGTGGAGCACCTTTCGGACCGGGACATCAAGCACTTGAAGTTTGGTGGCCACGACTACCGCAAGGTGTACGCCGCCTACGCTTTGGCCACCGAAACCAAGGGCCGGCCTACAGCCATCCTCGTGAAAACCGTGAAAGGGTGGACGTTGGGGCAAGAGTTCGAGGGCAAAAACCCCACCCACCAAATGAAGAAGCTCAACGTTGCCCAGCTCAAGGCGTTCCGCGACGTGCTTCACCTGGAAATCCCCGACTCAAGCCTGGAATCGGAGGACCCGCCCTATTTCCACCCTGGCCCCAACTCCCCGGAGGTGGAGTACCTCCTGGAGCGGCGGCAGGCCCTTGGGGGACCGCTCCCTGCCCGCCGGGTGCAGGTGCAAGTACCGGAGCTTCCTGATGAGGACGCCTTTGCCGAGTTTTTTGCGGGCTCCGAGCGGGAGGTTTCCACCACCATGGCGTTCGTGCGCTTGTTGCGCAACCTCCTCCGGCACAAGGAATTCGGGAAGTACGTGGTGCCCGTGGTTCCCGATGAGGCCAGAACTTTCGGCATGGAGTCCCTCTTTGCCGAGGTCAAGATTTACGCTCCCAAGGGCCAGCTTTACGAGCCGGTGGACCACAACTTGCTCCTCGCGTACCGCGAAGCCAAAAACGGGCAGATTTTGGAGGAAGGCATCACCGAAGCGGGGGCTATGGCTTCCACTACCGCCGCCGGGACCGCCTACGCCACCCACGGCCTGCCCACGGTGCCGTTTTACATTTTTTACTCCATGTTTGGCTTCCAGCGTGTGGGGGATCTCGTTTGGGCCTTTGGCGACAGCATGGGGCGCGGGTTCCTTTTGGGAGCCACGGCGGGGCGCACCACCCTCCAAGGGGAAGGGCTCCAGCACTGCGATGGGCACTCCCACGTGCTGTTTTCGGTCATGCCCAACGTTCGCGCCTACGACCCCGCCTTTGCCTACGAGGTTGCGGTCATCGTTCGCCACGGGCTTGAAGCTATGGTCCGGCGCGGCGAGGACTGCTTGTACTACCTCACCCTTTACAACGAAAACTACCCCCAGCCACCCATGCCTGCGGGCGCGGAGGAAGGGATCGTCAAAGGGCTCTACCTCCTGCGCGGGGCTCCGGAAGGGCTTCCGGTGCGCCTGCAGCTTTTCGGCTCCGGCCCCATCCTCCGGGAGGTGCTTCGGGCTCAAGAAATCCTGGCCGCGCGGTTTGGGATTGGGGCCGAGGTGTGGAGTGTGACCTCCTACCAGCAGCTCCGGCAGGAAGCCCTCGCCTGCGAGCGCTGGAGCCGCCTCCACCCCGATCAGCCGCCCCGGGTCCCCTACGTGACCCAGGTGCTTGCCGATCACCCTGGCCCCATTGTGGCTGCAAGCGATTACTTGAAGCTCATGCCGGACATGGTGGCGCGCTTCGTGGGGCGCCCCCTCCTGCCCTTGGGGACCGACGGCTTTGGCCTTTCGGACACCCGCCCAGCCCTCCGCCGGCACTTTGAGGTTGACGCCGAGCACGTGGCGGCTGCGGCCCTGTACCAGCTTGCCCGCGAAGGGCAGCTTGAGCCCAGCGCCGTGAGGCTCGCCCTTACCGAGCTGGGCCTGAACCCCGAAGCCCCCGACCCGGGCGCAGGCTAGGAGCTCCCGAGCTGAAGGGCCTTGGCCCTTTCGCGCCCCCACCAACGCAAGTGGAACCTTGACAAAAAAAAAAAAGCACCAAACTATGGGTGGGAGCCGTGGAATGAGGCAGGCGGCTTCCGGGAGGTCGCTTATGACGCTAAGGGAAAGCCGGACCGACCGCCGTTTTGGGTTTCTCGCGGGTGTGATCTTCATGGTTATCGCCTTAGCTCTGGGAAACCCGGGCGCTAGCTTCAATCCCAAGAAATGCTGGATGGGGATTTGCGGGATGCAGTGTAACGCGACGTTCGAGTACTGTGTCGAGACACCCAACCCCACGTCGTGGTGCTCCACGATGATCGTCATGGGGTGCGCCACGGAGCCCGATTCCAACTGTTGTCAGCGATCCTTTGCCTTGTTTTAGAATGGGTTGGGGCACCGGAGACCCCGAACACTTGGGGTAGACCCATGAGCGCCGCCAAGTGGCTTGTAACCACAGTATTGGTGACGGGCTATGTGGTTTTGGTTCAGGCGCAAACGGGCAAGCCCCAGTGGAAGCTGCTGTTCCTTCCAGCCGCCGAGAAAGGCGAGGAAGGCTTGCCCGGTCTCGACGCCTTTTCGGTCCATTTGGTGCCCGAAAACAGCAAGGATGAGGAGCTCCTCCGCCCTGCAGGGAGGGAGTTTTCTTTGGGCGGGGAACCCAACCGCTTTCGCGTGTGGCTCGAAGCCCCAGGTTTCATAAGCCCACGGCAGTGGATCCTGGTCATCGGTGAGCTGCCACGCGCTGAAGCCGCAAGCCGCCCCGTGCGTCTCCCCGTGGTTCGCGCGGGGGCGGTTCGATTTTCTGGCCACGTGGACGACGCCGTAGGCTTGCGGCTTTTGCTGCTCGAAACGGGTTTTGCCCGCAGGGTGCCGCCGGGGAACCGCAAGCAACCGGTGCAAGTTCCCCCCGGGGTAGTTGTGGGTGCGCTTTTCCACACGGGCCGGGGTGAGTACCTCGCCGTAAGCCGGCCCACCCAGGTCAAAGCCAACGAAGTTGCGCCTCTTGAGATCTCACCCCCGCAACCACCCCTCACTGACCTCATGGTCAAGTTGGAGCCTCCCCGCGTTTCCGAAGGCCTCCCCCAAGTCCGGGTGGTCCTGCGAACCCCTGATGGCCAAGTGGCAGAGCCCGAGGCCAAGGGGGGCGATGCCGGGGTTTGGTACTGCTTTTGGTACGGCCTTCGAGCCCGCTGGGGGGAGGTGGAAGTTAGCGGTACGGAATTTGTGGCACCGAAGAGCCAGGTGGCGTTGCCGGTGGGGCGGCTGGCCGTAGCCGAAATCAAGCTCGCCGAGCCTCCGTCGCTTTTGGTGGAGATGCGGCTTCCCCAGGAGCTAATCGAGGAGCGGCGGGTCGAGGTTGTGGCTGGTGACGAGCTCGTGGCGAAAGCCGCGGTTCCGGCTCAGGAAACCACCGTGTGGTTTCCGCGGGTGCCGCCAAAGCCTCTTGCTGTGCGTCTTACAACGGGTTCTTGGGTTTTTGTGGAGCACGTTGAGCCCAAACTTGGGGAAGAAAACACGGTAGTGTTCGAGCCACCGGTTTTTACCGTGCACGGGACTGTCTTTGTTGGGGATACCCCCACACCGGGAACCATCGAGTTTGCAACCGACGCTCCCGGCAAGTGGGTTTCCGTGGCCACCGACGACGAGGGCCGCTACCGGACCGTTCTCTTTGCGGAAAGCCCTTGGGCGCGGGTGCGACCGGAGGGGGCGCAGGAGTCGGTACTTCTTGAAATCAAGGCCCCGTTCCGCCCCGAAACCGAGCTTGACTTTCACCTCCCGGCGGTGACCCTAGAGGTCGTGGTCCGGGGCAAGCCCTCCGGTGCGCCGGTGGAGGGGGCAGAGGTCAGCATCTTGGGCGCCACCGCCCAAAAAGCAGGACCAGTTTATTTGCTCCGCGCCCGAACGGACCGGCAAGGTCACGCGCGTTTGGGCCCTCTGCTTCCAGGGCGAGTGGAGGTCAAGGTTGCCGCCTCGGGCTACCGAGGGCAGCGGCGGGCGTTGATCCTCGAGGAGAACGGTCGGGCCGAGGTGGCCTTTGAGCTGGAGCCGGAAGGCGAAGGGCGAGAGGTCAAGCTCGTGCTTCCCTCAGGCACCCCGGCAAGGGGCGCGCGAGTATGGGTTTTTGCATCACCTACCACTGAGGCTCGGTGGGGCGGGGAAGCCGACGGCACCGGCACCGTGCGGGTGCCGGCAGGCCTGTGCTGTCTTTTGGCCATCACCCACGACGACGCCGGTCTCACGCGTGTCCCATGGTCCGATGACCACGAGACACCCACGGTGGTTTTGCAGCGGCGGGCCGCGCCGCTCCGCATGTGGGCGCGGCGGGCTGACGGAACTCCGGTCCCGTTCGCCCGGTTGCGCCTGTGGGTGGGGGGCCAGCTCGTGGGCGAGGAGCTGGCCTTCCGGTGCCTCGGCACCCAGCTCGTGTTCGATCACGCCGGCTTCTGGGCAACCGCGGGCCTCCCCGCGGCACCCGTCGAGGTCGTGAGCTTTGAGCCTGAAGCCGCCAGCCTAGGGCGGGGTGGAGCTTTCGATAGCCAGCGCCAAGAAATCCCATACCCCTGGCCGCCCGAGGTGGTTGTGCAGCCGTTCCGGTAGCCCGGGCCAGACGGTGTCCAAGCTTTGAGCCTCCCTTTTAGAGGCTCGGGAGGCATTTGCAAAAGATGGCCTTGCCATCGCCAGGAGCGTAGTAATCGGGAAGTTCGGCTACAAGCTCGTAACCGCAGGCAAGGTAAAAGGCGCGGGTTGGGGCGTACTGGGGGCGGGTGGAGGTTTCCACGTACACGCGGTGGCGGCCCTGCTTTCGAATCTCGGTTTCGGCTGCTTTCAGGAGCACCCTCCCCAGACCGCCTCCCTGGCGCTGGGGAGTCACGGCAATCCAGTAAAGGTCGGCGGCATCGAGCGTGGCGGGAATTGGGCCCCAGCACGCAAACCCCGCAACCTGGTCGGCCTCTTCGGCCACGAGGAAGCGGTAATGGCTTTGATCTTTCAGGCGCAGGCGGTCATCCACCAGCTCCAAGGCGACGGCGATCTCCTCGGCGGAAAAAAAGCCGGTGGCCGTAAGCAGCTCGAAAACGGCCTGCCGATCCTCAGGGATGAGCTCCATGCGTATTACCGGCGCCACGCTGCCTCCAGGATGTAAGCCACCACCTGTTCAGGCGAAAGCCCGGCTTGGGCGGCAGCTGCCAGGAACCCCGCGCCAGGGGAAAGGCAAGGGTTGGCGTTGACCTCCAGGACCGCGGGTTGGCCATGGCGGTGGCAGCGGATGTCCACCCTGGCGTACCCCCGAACCCCGCAGGCGGCAGCGGCCCGAGCCGCCAAGGCCGCCACGCGACCCACGAGAGGTTCCCCGGGGCTGGGAAAAACCCGCACGGTCCCGCGGTCGGCCGCCGAGCCTTCCATCCACTTGGCTTCGTACGTAACCATGGGGGGAAGCCCGGCGGGCAAGCCGGAAAAATCCACTTCGGCCACCGGCAGGACGGTAAGCGCCCCATCCACCTCCAAAAGCGAGACGTTGAACTCCCGCCCGGGGAGGAAGGCTTCCACCAGCAAGGGCTGACCGCCAAAAGCTTCCCGGAGCCGCTGGGCGCGGGATTCAAGCTCCTCGCGGGTCCAGCACAAGGGGTTGCCGTCGAGGCCTAAGGACGCGTCTTCCCACGCCGGTTTCAAGACCCACGGGGGCGGGAACGGTGGCGTGTCGCCCGTAAACTCCAGCCCGGGTGGAACCGGAACCCCCAAATTCACGAGGTGGGCGCGGGTGGCCAGCTTGTCGGTGGTGAGGCGCAGCGCTGCCGCCGGCGAGCCGGTAAAGGCCACCCCGTGGCGCTCTAAGGCGGCGGCAAAGGCACATGGTGGCCAAGGGTTGGCCGGAAGGGCCTCGAAGAAGTTGCACACGGTGGCGCCGCCAAAGGCCGCCACGTTTTCGGGATCCGTGATGGCTTGAGTCGCAAAGGGGACGCCCAGGGCCGTCAAGGCCGCGGCCGCCATGGCCACTTGCTCCAAAACATCGGCGGTGGCGGGATCGGCACCGGCAGGCACCGGGTTATGGGCAACTACCACCGACGGGTCCACGCTGCCTCCACGATGGCCGAAAGCAGCTCCACGTACTCCACCCCCGCCAGGCGGGCGAGGATGGGCAAGTCCGAGCGGATGGGGTCCAGGCCGGGAAGGGGGTTGGCTTCCAGAAACTGCGGCGTGCCGGTTTCATCGCAGCGGAGGTCCAACCGCGCCGCATCCCGGCAACCCAAAAGGTGATACACCGCCAATGCCAGATCACCGGCCTGGCGAGCGAGCTCCTCATCCTGAAGCAAGCGGTAGCGGACCCTTTCCCGGTACTCTTCCTTGTTCAGGGCGGTGTACGCTTGGGCTTCCGCCCGCTCGGTAAACTCCACCTCCATGACCCCTAGCACCCGGGCTCCGCCCCCGTTGCCAACGATCCCTACGGTGACTTCCCTCCCGGGCAGGAACCGCTCCACCAAAACCGGTTGTTGAAAGCTTGCAAGCAGCTCCCGGCACACCTCCTGGAGCGTGCTGGCGTCCTGCGCCTGGCAACGGGCGGAAATGCCTTTGGAGCTTCCCTCCGCCACCGGTTTGGCAAAGTAAGGCCCGGGAAAGGGGATTTCCCGCAGGTCTTGCGGGCTTTCTACCACGAAAAACGGGGCGGTGGGCAAGCCCGCATCGCGCACCACCCGCTTGGCCATGGCTTTGTGCAGGGTGAGGGCGCAGGTGAGGGGATCCGAGAACGTGTACTTTTGCCGGTAAAGCTCGCAAAGCGCCGGCACCTGCGCTTCCCGGGAAAAGCCGGTAAGCCCTTCGGCAATGTTGAAGACCAAATCGTAGCGCTGCCCTTGGGCAAGAGACCGAGCCAAAGCTTGGCCGTTTCCTACCAAGCTCACCTTATGGCCGCACGCGTGCAAGCCGGAAGCAATTCTCTCCACGGTGACCCGGGGATCGAACTCCGCCACCTGCTCAGGGGTGAAGCCTTGGGCCAGGTAGTCCTCCTGGCAATCGAAGACGAAGCCGAGATGCAGCCCCTTCATGCTTGGGGTGGGTCCTGGTACGTATAGAGCTTTCCCGCCCAGTTGCGCAGAATCCAGGTTTCGCCCTCATGGGCCACCACGGATGGCGGTTGCAAGGGGATCTTGCCCCCGCCGCCTGGGGCATCCACCACGTAGGTGGGAACCGCGTAACCGGTGGTAAAGCCGCGCAGCTGGCCCATAATTTCCAGCCCCTTGGCAATGGAGGTGCGCAAGTGCGAGGTTCCCAGCACCGGATCGCACTGGTAGAGGTAGTAAGGCCGCACCCGCAGCTTGAGCAAGCCAGTAAACAGCTCCCGCAAGGTGTTGGCGTCATCGTTGACGCTGGCCAAAAGCACCGTTTGGCTGCCCAAGGGGATGCCGGCATCGGCCAGGGTGTCGCAAGCGGCCGCTACCTCCGGGGTTAGCTCCCGCGGGTGGGAAAAGTGCAGGGAAAGCCAGACCCGGTGCTTGCGGAGAACCGCCGCCAGCTCCGGGGTGATGCGCTGGGGGAGAAAGCCCGGGACCCGGCTACCCAGCCGCACGAACTCCACCGACGGCACCGAGCGGACGGCGGAGAGCAAGGCGTCCAGCCGATCGTCGGAGAAAAGCAGGGGATCGCCGCCGGAAATCAGCACGTCCCGCACCTCGGGATGGGCGCGGAGGTAATCCAAAATGGCCTCCAGCCGCTTGGGTAAGGCGTTTAAGTCCCCTTGCGCCACCAGGCGCGAGCGGGTGCAGTACCGGCAGTACGCCGCGCAGGCATCCTGGGCCAGCAGCAGCACCCGGTCCGGGTAGCGGTGCACCAATCCCTCCACCACCATGTGCTGGTCTTCCCCGCAGGGGTCCACCAAGTCCCCGGGAGCGGCCACCAGCTCCTCTTCCCGGGGGATCACCTGCTTGCGGATGGGGCAGTTGGGGTCCTCGGAGTCCATGAGCGCCGCAAAGTGGGGGGTAACCGCCACCGCAAAGCGCTGGGAAGCCATGGTCAACCCCACCCGCTCGGCTGGGGTCAAGCTCAAGAGCTTCTCAAACTGGTCCAGCCGGTGGAGGCGGTGGCGCATCTGCCAACGCCAGTCTTGCCAGGAAACCGGATCGTAGGTCTCCCCGAACACCGCACAGATGGCTTCGCGGCTTACAAACTGCTGGGTTGCCGATGGGAACGCCTGTGCCTCAAGCATGAACGTGTTCCTCCCTAGCCTCACTCCAGTCCACGGGGGGAAACTCCAAGTGGAACCGAATGACGGCTTGTACAAAAGATGGCGGGGCTAGGAAAGCTGGTTGCACCTCACCCGTCCAAAGAAACAAGCACAGCCGCTGCCAGGAGAGATGAGCAGCTTTCCGAGGCTACTACTTGGAGGCTTTTCGGTAGCCGAGTCTAGCTCCATGGCGCGAAAGGTAAACCTTCTTTTCCAGTTGTCAAGGGGGTCCGGGTCAAAACGCCAGCAAAACCCAAGCTAAGGCGAGGAAAAGCGTGATGAGGCTCACCGGCACCCCCACCCGAGCGTGGTCTCGGGCTGAAATCCCGACCCCCAGTTGCGCCGCTTGCTCCACCACGATGATGTTGGCGATGCTGCCCACCACCAGCAAGTTGCCCGCCAGGGTGGAAGCCAAAGCCAGGATAGGTCCTGCGGCCGGATAGGTGGCAGAAGGCAAGAGCAGCATTACGGCAGGAACGTTGGAGACCAAGTTGGAAAGCGCTGCGGCGGAAAGGAAAAGCACTGCCGGTTGCGAGAGATCCAGGCCCCAGCCGGAAAGCTTGCTCAAAGCTGCCGCCATCCACCCCTCCACCGCAAAGGCGTGGTTCACCACAAAAAGCCCCACAAAAAGCGCCAAAAGCTGCCAATCCACCAAGCCCAACATTTCCCGGGAGGCCATTCTCCTTGAGGTGAGCAACAGCCCTGCCGCGGTGACCGCCACGATTTCCCGGGGCCAGGGGGTCACGCTAAACGCCAGCACCACCGCGCCTAACACCACGAGCCCCTTAGCCGCTTGCCAGCGGGACAGCTCCCGGGCCGTGATGGCGGGTATGGGCGTGTGGGCGAACCACTGGCCTTTTTGCTGGAGTACCAGCACCAGCCAGCAAGCAGCCAGGCTCAGAATCACCACCGGGAAAGCCAAACCCAGGTAGGACAAAAACCCCAGGTGGAGCTTCTGGGCGATGAGCATGTTTTGAGGGTTGCCCATGAGCGTGGCGGCGGAACCGATGTTGGCGGCACAGGCAAGCCCCAAAAGAAAAGGCACCGGGTCCAAGCCCCGGCGGGCGCACCCTTCCACCAAGATGGGAGCCATGGCCAAGCACACGATGTCGTTCACGAGAAAAGCCGAAAGCACCGCGACGACTACCAACAGCCAGGCCAACAGCACGGGGGGCGCCACCGCCGCTGAAGCCAGCCGCCGGGCAATAAACGTGTAAAACCCGGCCAGGCGAAACTGCGCGGAAACCACCATGAGCCCGGCCAAAAGCGCCAACGTGGGGACATCCACCGCTTGCCACGCCATTTCCGGCGTGACCCGGCCGCTGGCAACCAGGGCAATGGCGCCCAACACCGCCACGCCGGTGCGGTCCAAAGCCAGGCCCGGCAGCTCACCCAGGAACATGCCCAGGTAAACCGCCACAAACACCGCCAAAACCAGCCAGTCCACGCCGCTACTTTACACAAGCCCCTCGCGCAAAAGGAAAAGGGGCGCCGAAGCGCCCCTCTTGGTGTTGTTAAGCAGCTGTTACGCGTGCCTAAACCCCGCGACTAATCCCCTTACCAAATCACCTTTAGGTAGTACGGCGAGGTCGTGGAGTAGGCTCCGCTGTACCCGTAGACCCGGGCGTACACGTAGACCGTGGCTGTCCCTGTGTTCTTCCAGATCACCTGCTCCCTCACACCGGTTCCGTAAGTGCTGGAGGCCAAGGTGGTTCCCGAGCTGTTGTAAAGGTAAAGCTCGTAGTCCTTGGTGCTGGGGGGCGTCATGAACACCACGAGGGTCTTACCGGCCGGCACACCGATCTTGAAGTAATCGTTGTCGGTGGAGCTGCCGACGAAGCCCTTGAGGTTGGTGCCGTTGGTGCTGATGGTGTTGGCGGTGGAGAGCGAGCCGTTGGACTCGGTCTCGTTCATGTTCACCGGTCCGCCAGGCACGCCAACCGCGTCCCAAGCTTTATGCACATAGGTGGCATAGGTGGAGCCGTAAAGGTCGGTAGCTGCCTGCGCGGTGGCGTTGCGGGCTCCCACGTAGGTGCTGGAGGAGGTCAGATAGACGGTAAGGGCCCGGTAAAAGATCTGCTCGGCCCGGGAAAGCCCAATCGAGGTTACGGCAATGGAGGTCTTGGCCCGGGGATGGCTGCCACCGCTGACCATCAGGTAGAAGGCCAGGTTGGCAACGCCGGAGTTACCGTGCACCCCGCAGTAGTCGTTGCTGGAGGATGGCGTGCAGTTGTAGGCGTAAAGCCGCTCCGGGTAATAGTCTCTTGAATACCCGTCAGCCGTGGGGTTGTTCATGTAACGGAGGGCATCCCCTGCGGTGGCGGGGGTGTAGCAGGCCTCGCCAATCTTCCATGTGTTGGAGCTGATACCGCCCGCACTGTACGCCTCGGTGGCCGCGCCAAAAATGTCGGACATGGCTTCGTTGAGAGCGCCGGAATCGTTCTGGTAGGCAAGCCCGGCCGTGCGATCGGTGACCGCATGGGTGAGCTCGTGGGCCACCACGTCCAGGGCTTTGGCAAAGGGTCCGAACGTTGTGCCATCACCGTCCCCATAGACCATTTGCGAGCCGTTCCAGAAAGCGTTGTTGTAGTTGCTGCCATAGTGAACCGTGGAAATCAACTGGGCACCGGCGTTGTCGTAGGAGTCGCGGTTGAACTTGGTCTTGTAGTAGTTGTACGTAATGCCCGAGTTGTTGTAGGCGGCCATGGCGGTGGTGTCCGAAGAGGACCCACCTTCCACAAACATCAAGGTGCCGGGCAAGGACGTGCCGTTGTTGGCGGTGTAGATCTTGCGGTACAGGGCACGGTGAAGGAGGCCCTCTGCCCCCAGGAACTCACCGGTATCGCTATCCGCGTAAACCCGATCGAGGTAAGGTTCTCCATCCCTCTCATAGGCCACCGTCGCTTGCCAGGCCAGCCGCAGGCCCTCATCGGTAGGTACATACACCAGCTCGGGGGCCGTCACTACCGTTCCCGAGGCAATTCCCGCCGCCGGGGCGGCCGCTTGCAGGGCGGTTTCTGCTTCCAGGAGAGGTTGCGTCGGTATTTCCGACGCAGGCACGAACTTCCCGTTGATGGCCAAAACCTTTCCGGAGGCTGCCTCCAGGTGCACGATGAGCTCGGCACCTACCACCGGTCGGCCCTGAAACGTCTGCTGGAAGCGCACGTGGATTTGCCCGAGCTCATCCTCCTGGACCCGGCTGAAGGCAAACTCTTCCTGACCCGTGGCAAGAAATACCGCCCGCTTTTCTTCCAGAAAGGCGAGCGAAGCTCCAACCGGGTCGCCCCCAGAAACCCGGCCGAGGTTGCCGGCGAGGAAGGTGGGAACGCCCCGCTCATCGAAGGACGCCAGCGACAGCTCCATGCCCGAGAGGATCCGCTCCTGCTCGTGGCGCGGGGCTTGCTGGACCGCGGCAAAAGCTCCGCTTGCCATCGTCAAAACCAAAAATGCTGTTAGTGCCTTTCGCATAGCCCCGTCCTTTTCCTGGCACCAAGCTAAGGTGGCCCCAGAAAGCCTGTCAAGGCCCTTGCCGCAGTGACAAAAATTGCTCACAAGCTTTCGTACTAGCTCGAAAATGTTTCAATGGGGAGCTGCTCTCGAGCCACCTGCCTGAAAAGTTTTCAGAACGCGCCGGCGGGTGTCGATCCCGGTGAAAGAAAAGGGGGGCGCCGAAGCGCCCCCCGGTTCCAGCGCGGCTTGGGGTGCTAGAAGTCCAGGCGGATGGCCAGCTGAATGGTGCGCGGCGTGCCGGTGTAGGACTTGGCGCCAAAGGTGGAGCGCGGCGTTTCCCCCGTGCCCCAAATGGTGTTGGTCACCGTGTATTCCTCGCGATCGGTGCAGTTAAAGCACTCGGCAATGGCCGCCAGCTTAAAGCCCTTGATGTCAAAGGTCTTTTGCAGGCGCAGGTCCAACGACCACGTGTCCGGCTGGCGGAAGCTGTTGCGGGGGAAGTGTTTGCCGCCCACCGTAGGACGGTCAGTCCCGGAGTCCTGGTCGCCGTTAAGATCGGCACCGGCAAAGGCGGTGTAGGGCTGCCCGGTGGCAAAGCGGAACAAACCGGAGAGGGAAATCCCCCACCACGGCGTGTTCCAGGTCCCGTTGGCGGCAATCTTCCACCGCTGGTCGCGGTCGGACCAGCCCCAGTTCAAATCCAGGTTGTTCTTGTCCTCGGCAAAGAGCCCGGCAAAGTTGCGCTCGTTGGAGTCGTTGTCCTTGTCCTCGGACCAGGTCACCGACAGCATGCCGAAGAAGCGCTCCACAAACCGGCGCTGCAGGAGCAAGCTGATCCCCCAGTACTTGGAGCGGGCATCGGAGGTGTACACGGTGACGCGGCCGTAGGCCGGGTTGGGGCGGTTGCGGTCGTAGTGGGGCAGGCCGTTGGCGGAGGTGGTGCCATCGTACCGGAGGTTAGCATCAGTAAGCCGCTCCAGTTGTTTGGACTCGGCGTAGGTGATGCTCAAGGAAGCGGCGGTGTTGGCAAAGAGCTCCCGCTCAAACTCCAGGGTGACGCGGTCAGTATAGGGGTTGCGGAAGTTGGGGTCCACCGTAAACACCCCCACGCCGCGGGGGATGGGAATGGAGGAGAAGTCCACCCGTTCTACCCCCTGGGGATTCCAGGCGGAGCCCCAGCCGGGAGCCAGCGGGTCGGTGGGGGGCCCAATGACGTTGCCGCGGTTGTCCCGCTGGGCGAAGATCAGGTACTGGGTGCCCTTTAAGCCGTTGGAGGTGTTGGTTTGCGCCCAGAGCAGGGCCGGTGTACGGCTCCAGAAGCGGCCGGCAGAAAAGCGCACCGCGGTTTTGGGAGCCGGGGCCCAGGAAACACCGATGCGGGGCGACCACTGGTTATCCTCATCGGGGATCTTGCCGTTGAGCTTGTAGGTGCCGTCGGGATTTTGCTCCCGCAGGTTCAGGATCGGGAAGTCGGGGTTATCCAGCCGTTCCCACCGCAATCCCAAGGTGAGCGTGAGCTGGGGGGAGAGGAACCATTGGTCTTGCAGGAACGCCGCGTACTCCTTTTGCCCAAAGTTGGAGCGGCCGGCCTCATCGGCGGTCAAGCCCTGCAGACCGCCAAACTGCCGATATTCGGACCACTTGCCGGCCAAAAAGTCGGCCTTGTTGTTGAAGATGAAGACCCCCCGCCAGTTGCCCTTGAAGATCTGGTCAATGGAGGTGTCGTTGTACTCAAAGCCGCCCTTGAACACGTGGTCTTGCCACATGTAAGTGACGGTGTCAAAGATGGTGGTGCGGTCGGCGGTGGAGGTAATGGGCAGGAAGCTCACTTCCCCGTAGTTGCCGATGCCCCGCACCTGGATGTCCGGCAAGCCCAGCCCCTTATCCCGGCGGGGCGTGTCCTCCAAAACGTACTGGAAGTTGAAGTCGTTGAGCAGGTTATCGGACCAGGTACCGGAATAGGAGGCCACGTAGGAACGGGAGAACATCCCCTCGATGCCGTTGTAGGACTCGGTACGGGTGGGGCTGGTGGAGGTACCGTTGATCCCCTCGTAGTCCCCGTAGTTCATGCGGGCCATGAAGCGGTGCTGGGGGCTTGCAAAGAAGTCAAAACGGGTAAAAAGCACCCGCCCGTCGCGGGTTTGTACGTACTCCGGCGGGGACGCCAGCACCGGATACTTGGCAAAGATGTCGGCGTCCAGCACCCGGGGGTCAATGGGGATCGTCAAGCTCTGGTCTTGCTGGTCGTAAGAGGTGAAGAAGAAGAGCTTGTCCTTCATAAAGGCGCCGCCGAAGGAGCCGCCGAACTGCTTCTTCTCCTGGTCCAGCTTTTCGCCCACCGGCGGATCGGAGGCGAGATCCTGGGGCTGCCAGTAGTAAAAAGCGGAACCGTGGTAGTCGTTGGTGCCGCTCTTGGTAATCACGTTGACGAAACCGCCGCCCGAGCGGCCAAACTCGGCGGAAGCACCGTTGGTGATCACCGCAAACTCCTTAATGGACTCCTGGGAAATGGCCAGGGGTGCCCGTCCCTCGGCGGTGCCGTACTGGCCACCGAAGAAGGCGTTGTTGTAGTCCACGCCGTCCACCGTGACGTTGGTGTTAATGCCCCGCTGCCCGGAAATGGAGATGTAGCCCCGCTGGGATTCCCGGCGGGTCTCCGGGGTGAGGTACACCAGGGAGGTGAAGTCCCGGCCGTTGAGGGGCAAGCTCTTGATTTGCTCGTTGAGGATCGTGGCCCCCACCGTGGTGTTGGTGACCTCCACCAGCGGCGTTTCGGCGGTGACGGTCACGGTTTCAGCGGTGGTGGCGGCCGGCAGCGTGAAGTCCACCGTGGGTGCCGAGCCCAGAACCAACCTCACATCGCTTTTCTCCAGGGTGGCAAAACCCGAAAGGCTGGCTGTGAGGGTATACACCCCGGGCGGCAGGTTCAAGAGCCGGTAAAACCCGTTGGCATCAGCCACCGCCCGCGCCATGAGGCCGGTTTCCTGGTTTTTGGCTTCCACCAGAGCCCCCGGCAGGGGCTGACCCTGCTCGTCCTTCACCGTACCGGTGATGCGCGCCATGGTGACATCGGTTTGCGCCCAGGCGGCAGCTGCAGAAAATAGCAGCAGCGCCAAGGCCACGCTTCGTAACAACAGTGCCCTTCCTCGCATAGACCTCCTCCTTTCATCCCCCAAACATCGAGGGGCATCTTACACTCTAAACCTAAGCCCTGACCTTGAAAACCCCGTGAAGCCCTGGACAGGCAAACCTCAAGCTGGCAACCTGGAAACGTGAGCGTGGTGGTTTTTTCAAGCCCTGAGCTTTTAATCCTCAACAAACCGCCGGGCCTCAGCTTGGCCACCCGACGAAGTGCCCCCGGTGACGTGGAGGAGCGCCTCCGCAAGCTCTTGGCTTCCGAAGCCTTGGCTTTGGGTCCCGGTCCTTTGTTTTTGGTGCACCGATTGGATGTGGGCACCACAGGACTGGTGCTGGTGGCCCGCAATGCTGCCACGTTACGGCTTTTGTCCCAGGCCCTGTCACAGGGTGAAATCCACCGCAGCTACCTGGCTTTGGTCTGGGGCAAACCCCGACCGCAAGAAGGGGTGTGGGAGTCTGGGCTTTCGCCGGATCCCAGGGATCGCCGCAAGATGCGGGTGGACCCGGCAGGCAAAAAAGCCGTGACCGCTTACCGCCGCTTGGCCCATGTTCCCCCTGTGAGCTTGCTTTTATTGCAACCTCGCACTGGCCGCACCCATCAAATTCGCGTGCACCTCTCGGCCGCCGGTCACCCCATCGTGGGCGATGACCTGTACGGTGGACCCAGACACCATGGCGTCAAGGACCCCGAACTCCGGCGTCTTTTGGCGCCGTCCCATCCGCTGCTCCACGCCTGGCGGTTGCAGCTACCGGAGGGTATGACCCCCTCGGTGGTCACCGCACCCCTGCCGGAGGAGTTTCGCGCCGTGCTGGAAGCTTTGGGGCTTTCTCATGTGGTGGAAGAGCTGGCGGCTTTCGGCGAGGAGAGCGCCTCCGCAAGCTCGGCGGCAAAAGCTTCCCATGAGAGACCGTAAGTAGCTGCCACCATCGCCAGCGTGTCGAAGCGGCTCAAATCGCACCCCACGCAGGCCATGGCATGCCTGGTAAAAACGCTCGCCGCCTGGGGATAGAGGGCCAGGAGCTCAGCCACCGTCCAGCGCCGGTCCACGAGGCATTCACCCATAAGTCCAGGCTAATCCGTCGCCCCGTTTCTTCTTTGCGCTGCCGCAAAAACCCCGTTTGCCCGGAAGGCTCCTTGCGGGCTGGCAAGCAGACCCTGCAACCTTGACAACGGCCAGGCTTTTGCGCTACAAAGCCTTGCTCCCGCGAGGGAGCTGGTCCGCAGTAGCTCAACGGTAGAGCGTCCGGCTGTTAACCGGAGGGTTGGGGGTTCGAGTCCCTCCTGCGGAGCCATTTCCCTTTTAGTAGTTTCTCCTCAGTTGTTGCGATCCTCCTCCCCCCTCGCCAGTAAGGCCGGGATGGGTGGCGCGTGGTTGCAGCAAAAACGGCTCCACCGCCCCGCGCCTAGGCCTTTCTACCGGAAGGCCACCAGGCGCCTTTCTTGAAGTCCCTAGCGTCTCCCGGAGGGTTTCATCCGCTGGCTTGTGAAAAGCTCGCGCTGCGGAGGACTTTCTCCGGCCCGAGGGTAACCGCTGCGCTACCGGAGGAGCTTCCGCAGCCAGCTCCCGGAGGCCCGAAGCAGGCATCAAGAACGAAGCCGTCGGACGCGCTCGAGCAGGTGGGACGCTGATTTCCTGGCACTCCCGGAGTCGTTGAGACTGGTCTCAGAATGATATACAAGGCTCTTGCATTCCCCGTCAAAACGTAGAGAGTGTTTTTCGCCTCCGCAAACCAGCTTTCCTGCAATTGGCCCGGTGCGCCCAGGGGCGGTGCGCATCGTCCGGTCGGTGACAGGTTGACAATGTGGCAGCACGGTGTTACATTACAAGTGTCGCATTCATGGGGAGGTGACCGGTGCTGGGCGCGAGTTTGGAAAGAGCTGGTTTTCAGGCTGTTCGCGGTGGGGTTCGCCCGCCACGAGGCCGTGGGAGGGCTTGGGCTGGTTTTGGCTGCCCAGCCAACAGGGGGCAGACGAGCAAAAGCACACAAGCTCGGGTTTTTCCGGGCGCTGGGGCAGAAGGAGCGATTGTGCCGTGAGTAAGAAGCGTTACTCCATTGGGGAGCTGGCAGCGGCGGCGGGGGTTTCCCGGCGAACCGTGCGGTACTACGTTCAGCAGGGCCTCCTGCCCGCACCGCTGGGGCGGGGGCGGGGCGAACACTACGACGACTCCCATTTGGCCACCCTTTTGCGGATCAAGGCCTTGCAGGAGCAGGGGCTGACTTTGGAAGAAATCAAGCGGCGCTTTGGTGGCAACGAGGGTCTAGGTGCGCCACAGGTTTCCGATATGGCGGTGCGCTTGCGAAAGCCTGCCCCTGGGGAACGCTGGCTGCGGCAAACCGTCATGTCCGGTTACGAGCTTCACGTCCAGGAGGGGTTTGCGGCGCTGGACGAAGGGCAGCTGCGACGTCTGGCGCTGACCCTGCAGGAGCTTTTGCAGGAGGAAAACCGTTAAGGAGGTGAAATATGGCTCCAGAAAAGAACCAATGCGACGGATAAGTACAAGAGTTCATTAAAAGTAGCTGAACAACATAACCTTTTGATCCCGGCAACGTGCATTTGCAAAGCAGGCTACTTTTAAAAACCAAATGTAAGGCAAATAAACAAAACAAACAGGAAAGGAGATTCAATCATGAGCGTTGCAACCAAAGAAACGGCCAGCGGCATTTTCGTGGCGTCCAGCCAAAAGCCGCTGCCTTTGATGGGTGTCAAGGTTTTGGCCGAAATTCGGGGCTTTTCCAGCCAGGTCACGCTTCAGCAGCGCTTTCGCAACGCCGAAGACGTGCCCATCGAAGCCGTGTACGTTTTTCCACTCCCGGAGGCTTCGGCCCTTTTTGCGCTAACCGTGGAAACCAACGGGCGGCGGATTACCGGCCAGGTCCAGGAGAGGGAGCAAGCGTTTGCCACCTACGACGACGCCATCCGCGGCGGTCATGGGGCAGTGCTGGTGGATCGGGAGAGGCCCAACGTGTTCACCGTTTCCGTGGGCAACGTGCTGCCCGGGCAGGAAGTGACGGTGGAACTGCGGTGGGTGGCGGAGCTGGAGCGCAGCGGGGAAGCGGTGCGATTTGTGCTTCCTACCACCGTAGCCCCCAGGTATGCGCCGCTGGAGGACCGGCTGGGGGTGAGCCCAACCCCTGCCGAGCAGGTGAACCCGCCGATTAGCCTGGATGTGCCCTACGGGCTTGAGTTCACCGCCTTGGTAAGCCACCCCCACGGCGTGCGCGAAATTGCGTGCCCTTCCCACCAGGTGCGGGTAAAGCCGGAAGACGGCGGCTTCAGGGTACAGCTCACCAGCGAAGTGGTAAGCATGGACCGGGACCTGGTGCTGCTGGTGACCCCACAAAAGCTCTGGGAGCCGTTTACCCGCATGGCTAACGGTGTGGACGGCGACCGCTTTGTGGCTGCGACCTTTGTGCCTCCCGTAAGCGATCTGGCCAAAAAAGAGCCGCGGGAGTTCCTCTTTTTGGTGGACTGCTCCGGGTCCATGGAGGGTCATTCCCTGGAACACGCCAAGCAAGCCTTGCTCGCAGCCCTGGACGAACTGACCGAGGCGGATACGTTCGACATTTTGGTGTTTGGCAGCACCGTGGGCAGTTTGCTGGGGGCTTCTCGTCCGGCGGATGAGCTGTGGCGCGCCAAGGCCCGGGAAGCCGTGCGCGCTCTGGAAGCCAATCTGGGGGGAACGGAGCTGCTACCGGCTTTGGAGTTCCTCCTCAACCGGCCGCTGGACCCCACCCGCCAGCGGGTGGCCATCGTGCTCACCGATGGTGAAATCAGCAACGAGCAGGCCATCCTCGAGCTTCTCCGTAGCAGACGGGAGCGTGAAACCCGGGTGTTTATGGTGGGTGTGGGCTACGGACCCAACGAGTTCCTGATCCGCTCCCTGGCCCGGGTCGGCCTTGGCGCCGCTGAGCTGGTTCACCCCAACGAACCTATTAGCCCGGCCATCATGCGTCACCTCCAGCGGGCTCGCCAGCCGCTCTGGACCGACCTGGAGGTTCGCTGGCAGGGTTCGGATCCGGAATGGCAAGCGCCGGAAGAGCTCGCGATCTTTGCCGGCGAACCCATCACGGTGTACGGTTGCTTCCGGGATGGCTTGCCCAGCTCGGTAGAGCTCCGCGCCACCTGTAACGGCGAGCCGGTTACCTGGGCCCTTCCGGTGGTAGCGGAACAACCCGGGGAGGACCCCAGCCTGGCTATCCTGGCTGCGCGGGCAGCGGTGCGAACCTGGGAGGAACAGCTGAGCGCCCCGCGCTTTGGGGGTTCCAACCGCCACGATCGCCGTCAGGAGACCCTGCGGGAGCGGATCCTGCGCCTGGCGCTGCGCTATAACCTGGCCTCTTCCCTTACCTCCTTCGTGGGGGTGGAAGAGCGGCAGGAAAAGAGCAACGAGCGGGCTCCAGAGCTTCGCCGGGTCCCCACCATGCTCACCTACGGATGGGGTGGGATTACCGTGGCGTCAACCATCCAGGCGCCGGCGTCCACCGCTCCGATGGGCATCGGCCACGAGCTCTTGTTACGAAAGCACGATTTCGATGATCTCCGTTTTTGCAAACTCAGCGAGGAAGATTTGCGGCGCTACGAGGACGACTTAGGGTTAGTCAATAGCGTACCGCAGTATCCTCCCTTTTTCATTTCCCAGGAGCTCCTGGATTGGCTGAAAGCGCACAATTTTTCCGTGGACCGCTTACCTGCAGCCATGGCTCAAAAACCCCGATTGCTCCGCGCCACGATCGCCGCTGTGGAGCCGCTGGTTACCGTTTCGGTCCAGGAGACCTGGGTGACTGACGGTCTCGACCGCTTGGTCCGTAAAGCACGAAACGTAAGTAAAGCTCCTATTCTCGCGCCGGCGCTTGCCAGGCTTTTAGCTGCCGTCCTTCTCCTCGAGGCCCTGGAGCGGGTGGAAAAGGAGTCTCCTCAAATAGCAGCGACGTTTGCCGAAGATATTCGAAAGCTGAAAGAAAAGCTCCGCGTTTTCCAGAGGGAAATAAGGAAGCACCTCACGACGTACGGTGCCCGCTTCGACGAGGAGCTTGCTACCGTGCGCAAAGTCCTTGAGACGGAACACATTTCCCCGTTCGAGGTTATCAGGTGGCACCCGATCACGTTGGGCATTGGTCCTGCGAAGGTCTACTGATGAAATTGGTGTTCGGACAGGGATCTTTAAACTTGGGTAATTTTGGGGACAAACGCGACGTGGAGCTTCGGCTTCCGATTCGCAGAGAAGCGTTTCTGGCAGATTTAGGAGCGAAGCTGACCCAGCTAAAACGCCCAGGAGAAGCCGTCTGTGGGGTGTTGCCGCAATGGAGGGGGTACGGCACGCCGTACCCCCTCCGCGGCACCTTTTTTACTCCTTTTGATCCAAGCTCACCGGCCCGGGACCCAGCCCGAAGACCACCAAAAGCCCGCCGAGGATGGCGAGGTTTTTCATGAAGTGAATCATTTGCATTTGGCGGTCTGCCCCTTCCAGTGCCCAGAAGTTATGGAAGATGAGGGTCGTGGGGATCAGGAACACAATTAAAAGCAAGGCGCCAACGCGAGCTTTGAACCCCAGAAGCAGCGAAAGTCCGCCAGCCAGCTCCAGGACGATGGCGGCGGTGAGGAACACCGGAACCAGCGGCATGCCCTTGCTCTCCATGTAGCCCGCGGTGCCTGAAAAGTTAAGGATTTTGTTGATCCCCGAGATGATAAAGATGAGGGACAACAAAAGCCTGCCCAAGGGTGGAGAAAAACGGTTGATCGTGTCCATCATGGTCCTCCCTCCTCTGGCCCGTTTTGGGCCGTGGTTTGAGCCACATCCAAGAGCCGAGAGTTAAGCCTTTCCAAAAACATTTTGAGTGTTTCCGGGCGCGCTGAAAAAATCGCGTACTGCCCCTGGCGCCGTACGTTCACAAGCTGGGCCCGCTCCAGGATGCCCACGTGGTGCGAAACCGTGGACTGCCCGATGGGGAAAAGGCGAGCGAGCTCGCCGCAGGTGATTTCCCCGGCACGGGTGATGGCTTCGAGGATCGCCAACCGCCGCGGGTCGGCTATGGCCTTGGCCACCTGGAGGAAGAGCCGCTCGTCCATCGTTCTCCATAATACGACGTATTGACACACATCGCAAGGCATTTTTGGATTGAGAGAAAGAACGCCCCCCGGGCCGCTCGGGGGTGGCTGCTGGGCACGTGCTGGGAAGAGAAGCCCTGCACCGGTCCTTAGCTGGCGGATTCGCGTAACCCAAGGGTGCAAACCCCAACAGGACCGGCCCGGGCATGATGTTCTTGTCTGCAGCCGTTAAGAAAGCACTGGTAGGTCCCCAGGGGTCACCGCCGAAGCCGCATTTGGCAAGCACCCTCCGGCTCCTCTTCGCGCGTTAATGTCCCGGCAAACCCAGCGCCCCCAGATCCAATCTATTTGGACGCGCGCTGGAGCCGGTGCCGGCATGGGTAAAAATCTCGACAGGCCAAGCCATGGCGGCTTTACGGCACCTTGGGGTGGCTTCTTGCCGATACTCCCACGACGGGGGGTTGCTGCTTTGCTTTTACCGGACCACTGGAAAGAATGCGTGAGGCAATCACCTTTAGTGGACGGCTGTCCACTCCTTGAGACGCTGCGTAAAGACGACCGAGCGCTTCCACAGCAACATCTGCCCTTCCATGTGAAGCGTGACCTGTTCTGGCAAAGGCGGTGCTTGCGGGTCGGAGGGAAAGACAAGCGTCAGCTCCCATTTTTTAATGAGCTTTTCTGGGTTTGGCACACGGTAAAGGACCTTCCACGGCGCTCCGCTTTTGGCGTCAACCCAGGCAACGCCCTCAAGGTTCATCGTTTTACCCTTTGCTTTATCCTCCTGTGTTGCTGCGAACTCGAAACGGAAAACGCAACGGTCGGCTAAAGCTTCGGGAATGACTTTTTGGAGCCGAAGCTGTCCTTGAGAGGCCGCAAAAAACGGCGTTCCTTGCGCGGTGACACGAAACTTAATATTAATGTCGGGCTTTCCGCTTTCCTGCCGTTGCACTTCTTAATCCGGCTCTCCTTTTTTCCAGCCCCTTAGTGTCCAAACCTCGGTCACCGTCCCTCGCGCCTCGCCGTCCCCGGAGAAAACTTCGGTGTGGCTTTCCACGTGGGCCGGCGCGAAACCGGCAAAATGCTTTGCCTTTTCGGCCAGCGCTTGCCAGAGCCGTTCCCTCTCGGCGCTGCTCGCCCCAGCACATGCCGTCAACACCAGCATAAGCGCCAACCCCATGTTCCCGTGCCTCCTTCTTGAACCTCAGCGTATCCCCGCCTCCCGCCAAAACCGCCCAGCCAATCAGCTTTCCAAACACACCACGCAGCGGCGCAGCAATTCTAGTCCGAAGGGATGTGTTTCCGCGATCCTCTTTTTCCGACACGAGTTTCAGTCATTTCCAGGGTAAGCAACTATTCTCCGGCAGGTCAGACCAGTGCGTTAACCCGTTCATGGGACGCGCCGCAACGAAAGTGCGCTTTGGGTTCGGTTGGATAGTTGTGCCGTCGCCTGGAGTCGGAGAAATCGGGGAGCCCACGACTGGGCGTATGCGGGGGAACCCACACCTTCCTACCTTTCCTTCGATTTTGGGGTCACCTAACACTGGCGGCCTAACTCAATTTCTCCCCCCGCCCCGTCCGGTGTGGGCAAGGAAAGAAAGCACAACGTAAAGAATAGCTGCTTGCAACATGAGGCGACGCCATGGTCCTTCGCTAACACTTTTGCGCTGGGCCGGCTGCCAGATTGCGCTCGCAGAGTGCGACACTGCCCACAAGGCCTGCCGCGGTTCGGCCTTAAGAACCTTTTGCCTTGTTGTTTTTAAAGGCAGCCGAAGTGGCAGTGGCTGGCTTTCGGCGCCCTATAACCCGCAGCCCCTTGACATTCCGCGCGCAATCACCGATACTATAGCTTGGAGTTACTCAATGGTTTCCTCACGTCGATCTGCAGCGTCTCGAGTACCTCCTCAGCTGATTTGTATATCAATGCCTCATGCTATTCATATTTTACGCACATAGCATAACATGATCATCCTAAGCTATTAAGTAACAAGGAGGCTTAAGATGAAGATTAAGCGAGTAACACGCAACGGGAAAGTGTTCGCTGAGGTTTCTGCCGGCAACTCCTCTTTTTTACTTGCTGGGCCTGAGAGTCCCGGTGACGACGTTCAATTCCGCTTGACCCTTGTCGATCCGAGGAAAGGTGACGAGGTCCGGCTTGTTAGTGAGGGGGGTTCTTTTAGAGTTGAACATGCTGTCCTGCTGTGGACGAAGCGAAAGCCAAAGTAAATTCCTCTTCCAGCTCCGGTTCCAGCGCCGGCAAGTCGGTGGTGACCAGTTGCCGCAAGCCGCTTAAGAACTTTTCAAATTGGTTTGCAGCAATTTCGTAGCCCTGCTTTTGCGTGCCGGTGGCCGGGGCGGTGGCGGTGTAGATGCTCGAGACGATGCGCACCACCCGATCGCGAATGCCCGGGAGGGTGGGTTCGTTGCGCCGGGCCATTTCCCGGTCGCCAAAAAGCTCCATGTCCAGCCGCAGGAGCTCGGCTTCCAGCTGGCGCAGGCGGGTGCCCCATTCGGGTTTGGCTGCCGGGGTGCGCTCGATGGCCACCTTCAAGCGCTTGATGCGCTCGCCGGTGTCGCGAACCACCTCGGAGGCGGCCAGCACCGCCCGCTGCAGCCGCTGGACCTTGCGGTGGAAGGCCAGCTCAGCTTGCTTGTCCTTGGCCTCCAGGGTCGCCTGGCCCAGGGGGATGACCTCAAACGAAACCGGTCCGGCCAGGAGGGTTTCCACCCCCCGCACGCGCTGGGAGAGACTCACCTGGTACGTACCCGGGGCCACCAGAGGCCCGAGCTCCCGGGGTTCCCAGGGGGCGGGCTCGTCTTGGGGCCTTTCGCCGCGGATGGGGTGGGCGGGTGGAAAACGCAGGTCCCAGGTGACCCGGTGCATGCCCTTTTCCTTGCTGCCCTCCAGACGGCGGATGACGTTGCCATCCAGGTCGCTGACGGTGAGGATGATGGTCGGAGGCTCCTCCTGCGCTTCGGCCCGCAGCTGCTCAGGGGTGGGGTAGGGTGGGGTTTTCCCCTGTTTTTCCGCTTCCTTTTCCCCTTTGTGGCGTTGCTCTTTGAGGGTGAGGAGCTCTTCCTTCAAAAAGTAAGTGAAGGTGGCGCCAAAGGGAGGGTTGGGGGCGGTGAAGAAGCTGTCCCCCTGGGAGCCTTTGCCGCGGCTGCCGAGGGGGGTGCGCTCGATGTAGGCCCAGGCGGGTTTAACCGGGAACAGCAGCGCCGGTTTTTCCAGCTTTTCCCGGGTCAAACCCCGCAGGGGCGTGTAGTCGTCCAGCACGTAAAAGCCGCGGCCAAAGGTGGCCAGCACCAAATCGTTTTCCCGTTCCTGAATGGCAATGTCGCGCACGGCAATGGTGGGAATTCCGCCGGTGAGCTTGACCCAGTTTTGGCCGGCGTTGGCACTGAAGAACACGCCAAACTCGGTGCCGGCAAACAGCAGGTTGGGATCCTTGGGGTCCTCCACGATGCTGTACACCACGTGGTTAGCCGGCAAGTTGCCAGCGATGTTTTCCCAGGTCTTGCCCAGGTCCCGGGAGCGGTACAGGTACGGTGTGAAGTCCCCCATCTTGTGGTTGTCGAAGGCAGCGTAAAGGGTGTGGCGGTCAAAGTGGGAGGGTTCCAGGTCAGCAACGTAGGTGCGCTCGGGCACCTGACCCACTTTTTCGATTTTTTGCCAGGTTTTGCCACCGTCTTCAGTGATTTGAATGAGGCCATCGTCGGTGCCCACGAACAGCAGCCCTTCTTTGAGGGGCGATTCCGCAAGAGACACGATGTTGCCGTAAAAGGACGTCGAAGCGTTTTTGGCCACCGCATCGGCTGGCCAAACCTTACCCATCACCGGCAGCTGGTTGCGGTCAATTTGCCGGGTGAGGTCGCCGGAAATGGGAACCCAGCTGTCCCCACGGTCGTCGGAGCGGTACACCCTTTGCGAGGCAAAGTAAAGCCGCTTGGGGTTGTGGGGGGAGATGATGAGCGGGGAGTCCCAGTTCCAGCGGTTGGGGGGATCCCCCGGGCCCTCCTGGGGCTGGATGTCCACTTCTTCCCCGCTGCGCCGGTCGTAGCGCACCAGCCCCCCGTACTGGGATTCGCTGTAGAGGATGTTGGGGTCTTCGGGGTCCACCCGGGTGACGAAACCGTCGCCACCGGTGGTAACGAACCAATCGCTGTTGACGATGCCGGAAGCCGAGGTGGTGCGGGAAGGCCCGCCCAGGGTGTTGTTGTCCTGGGTACCGCCGTACACGAAGTAAAACGGCTTGGAGTTGTCCACGGTCACCCGGTAAAACTGGGTTACCGGCAGGTTGGGCTTGAAATGCCAGGTGGTGCCGCGGTCCCAGGTTTCGTAAAGGCCGCCATCGCAGCCCACCAGCCAGTGGGCGGTGTCGGTGGGATCAATCCACATGGCGTGGTTGTCCACGTGCTTGGTTTTTTCTCCCACCCGGCGGAAGGTCTTGCCCCCATCGGTGGAAACGTGCAGCCAGGTGTCCATGGCGTACACGGTGTTTTGATCTTTGGGATCGCAGGTGAGCTCGTTGTAGTACTGCCCCGAGGAGGTGTGGTAATCCGAGCGCTTTTCCCAGGTTTCCCCGCGGTTGGTGGAGCGAAATACCCCCGATTTGCCGTTGGCAGCCTCCACAATGGCGTAAATCACGTCAGGGTTGGCGGGAGAAACGCAAAGCCCAATGCGGCCTTTGTCCTCCTTGGGCAGACCTTTTTCGATCTTGCGCCAGGTTTTGCCGGCATCTTCTGATTTGTAAATCGTGGACTCCGGCCCGCCGTTGATGAGGGTCCAGACGTGCCGCCGCCGCTGATAGGAGGTGGCGTACAGCACATCCGGGTTGCGGGGATCCATCCACACTTCGTTGATGCCGGTGTTTTCGGAAACGTGGAGGATGCGGTTCCAGGTCTTGCCGCCGTCGGTGGTTTTGTAAAGACCCCGGTCGCCGCCGGCAGCCCACAGGGGCCCCTGGGCGGCCACGTACACAACGTTGGAATCGCGGGGATCAATCACGATGCGCCCAATGTGCTCGGATTTCTCCAAGCCCACACGCTGCCAGCTCTGGCCGTCGTCCCGCGAAACGTACACCCCATCCCCCCAGCTCACCGAGCGCTGGCTGTTGTTTTCCCCGGTGCCCACCCAAACGGTGTGGGGGTTTTGGGGGTCCAGGGTCACGCAGCCAATGGAGTAGGACTTTTCCTTGTCGAAGACCGGGGTGAAGGTGACGCCGCCGTTTTCGGTTTTCCAAACGCCACCCGAGCACACCGCCAGGAAGTAGCGCTTGGGGTTTTGGGGATCCACGGCAATATCGCAAATGCGCCCGGAAGCCACCGCCGGCCCCAAAGCCCGAAACTCCAGCCCCGCAAAGTTTTCCTCGTTCCATACCGGGTCTTTGGGGGTTTCGGCTTTCTTTTCGCTGGCCTGGGCAAACCCCACCGCCAGCACGACCACAGCAACCTTAATCCAACGCATAGCGCCCTCCTCGGGGATGAACCCCTGTCCTTCTACGTAAGGAACCCTCTTGGGTTGCCGGGTGCCCCTCAGCCAAAACCGAAGCCTTAGCAAGCTGCGCCTGCCCAGATCGGCCGAAGGGCAGCGCCTTAGCGGAAGCTACTGGGCTCGCCCGAGCTTGAGGAGCGTAAAGCTTAAGGTCACGCGGAGAGCTTCCGCCCAGAAATCTTTAGGAAGGCCGCTTGGGGTGGGCAAACGGTAGCCCTCCACGCGGACCGTGAGGCGCGAGCCCACAAACGGCCAGGGGTGGAGGCGGAAGAGGTTGGGGCCGGCGGGGATGAGCTGGAGGCAGACCGGACCCTCTTTGAGCGGCACTTCGGGAATCTCCCACCGCGCCGGGGGGCGCAAAAGGTAAATCGCCAGCGCGTCCACTACCCGCATGATGTGGCGGTTTACCTCGTCCTGGCCGGTGGCCTGGATTTGCCGGAAACGCGGCTCCTGGACCAGTTGCTCCCGGAGCCGTTGCAGGTGCTGGCGAAGCTCGAGCACAAACTCTTGGTGCTGGTTTGGGGAGTAGGTTTCCGCCAGGTGCAGCACGTGGTGCCCCACCAGGTACTCTACGTAGCGACCCCGCTGGGTGGCGTGGGCGAGGCTTTCTCGCCAGAGCCTCTCCCGCTCTTCCCCCGAAGGCCACGTTTCAAACCCCAGTGGTCCTTCTGCCTCATCCCATTGGGGGTACTGGTCCCAGTGGTCCCACCCGGCATCGTGGAGCAGCACCGCGGCCAGGACCTCGGCCCGGGGGGAGGGGCGTGGGGTGATGCGGTTACCCCAGTGCTCCGCCAGCTGGAAGGCCAAGAGAGCGTGGGCGGATTGGGTCACGAGAACCAAACCATCGGCAGTGGACCTCACGATCATTCGCTGGGCTCCTCGTTGCTTTTCAAACCCCACGGCGGCTGGGGTTGGGGCGCTCGGGTGGGCGTGCGCAGGCCAAGGGGACGTTGCGCCTGCGGGGCCACCAGGCCAACGACCAGGTCGGCCACGTTGGTGCCGGTGGGGCCGGTGATGATGGCTTCGGGAAGATCGGCAAAAAATCCCCAGCTGTCGTTTTCGGCAAGTGCTTGTTGAGTGTTTTTGCCGCGCTTGGCGGCACGGGCCACGGTAAAGCCGTCCACCACCGCACCGGCTGCCGGGGAGGTGCCGTCAACACCGTCGGTCCCGGCGGCCAGCAGGCACCGGTGGCGGTGGCCAGAAAGCTCCACCGCGGCGGCCAGGGCCAGCTCCAGGTTGCGCCCGCCGCGCCCTTCCCCTGAAACGCGCACGGTGGTTTCACCCCCCGCCAGGATCGCCGTTCCCGGAGCTGCGTTCACAAGCAAGGCCGCCAGCACCCGGCCCACCTCCCGCGCTTCCCCCCGCAAGCGGCGCGTGAGGATCCGCGGCCGGAAGCCTTCGCCGGCCAAAGTGGCCGCCATGGCCTCCAGCGCTTCCCGGTTGGAACCCACAAGCGCGGTGGCTTTGCCGTCCAGGCGCGGGTCCCCGGGCTTCGGGGTTTCGATTTCCGGGCTTTGCAGCGCGTGGACCACCTGGCGAAAGCGGGTTTCCAGGCCAAAGCGCCGCAGGACGGCCAGAGCGTGGGCAGCGGTGGTGGGGTCCGGCACCGTGGGCCCTGAGCCCACAATGGCCAGGTCGTCCCCGGGCACGTCGGAAAGCACCAGCGCTAAAACCGAAGCGGGACAAAGAGCGGCCAGACGACCCCCAAACAGCATCCCCAGGTGCTTGCGCACGGTGTTGAGCTCGGCAATGGTGGCGCCGGCGGTCATGAGCTCCCAGAGCAAGGCGTCCACCGTAGTGGTTTCCAGGCCGGGAAGCGGCGCCATAAGCAGGGCGGAACTACCGCCGGAAAGCAACAGCAAAAGGCCGTCCTTGGGGGTAAGGGCCGCAACGGCAGCGGCTATTTCCCGGGCGTTGGCCAGGTTTTCTTGCGAGACCCGGGGGTGGCTTCCGCACTTTGCGTGCGGCGCCACAGAAGCGGGCACCGGGGCCTGGTGCGGCACGTAAACCCACAGAGCATCGGGGCGGCGCAAGCTGTGGGTGAGAAAGGCTTCCGCCAGGGTGCCGCCTGCCTTGCCCACCGCCAGCACCGCAAGTTTCCCCGGGGGTTCCAGCACGTGCTCCCCGAAACGCAAGCCCCGGGGGGTAAAGGTCAGCTGCCGCATGAGGGAACGCGGGTGAACCGCCTCGAGACCCACGGCGAGAACCTCGCGGGCAAGCTGGGCCAGGGGCGTCACGGCTTTAAGTGGAGGAACTCCTCCATGTGCTGGGTGAGGATGGTGCGGGTTTGCGGGTCGGCCAAGCTCAAACGGTACTCGTTGATGATCATGACCTGCATGCGCAGCCATTCCTGCCAGCATGGACCACACACCGATTGCTGCACCTTTTCCCCCAGGCTCCCGGGCATGGGAGGGGCAGGCATGGGCTCACTTACGGTTCCACAACGGCGACAGGTAATCGGCACGGCTCCCCCTTTCTCCGCGTAGAATAGCTGGGCATGGGCGGCTTGGTAAGGGGGGAAAAACTGAAAGCGGTGCTGGTGGACGTGGGTGGCACGCTTATTGAAGCGGTGCCGTCACCACCGGAGGTGTACGCCGAAACGCTGTCCCGCTACGGCCCTGCGGTTTCCCCAGCGGAGGTAGCACCGGTTTTCACCGAGGTGTGGCAGGAGATGACCCAGGAGCACCCCCTGGGCCTGGACCGCTACCACCTTTGGAAGGGTGGCGAGCGGGCGTGGTGGGGGGCTTTTCTGCGGCGGGTGCTGGAGCGTCTCCACCACCCCGCCCCTTGGCAGGAGGTTTTGGATGAGCTTTTTGCCACCTTCGCCCGCCCCGAGCGGTGGCGGGTTTACCCCGAAGCGTTCTCGGTGCTTAAGCAGTTGAAGGACAAAGGGGTCAAGGTCGGTGCGGTTTCCAACTGGGATTCCCGGCTGCCCCAGCTTTTGCATGGCCTGGGGCTTGCCCCGCTTCTGGATGTGGTGGTGGTTTCCGCTTTGGAAGGGGTGGAAAAGCCAAACCCGGAGATCTTCTCTCGGGCCCTGCAGCGGCTGGGTGTGAGCGCCGCGGAGGCCACCCACTGGGGCGATTCGCCTTTGGACGATTACCGGGGCGCGCAAGCCTGCGGCATCTTTCCGGTGCTCATCGATCGCCACGGATTGTTCTTCGACTCGTACGTCCGCGCCAGCCACCTGGGGGAGGCCTATGAGCTCGTTTTCGGTTAAAGCCGTGGTTCTGGCGGGGGGCTCCGGTACCCGCTTTTGGCCCTTTTCCCGCAGCTCGTTGCCAAAGCAGCTGCTGCCCCTGGTGGAGGGCCGCTCGCTGTTGCGCATGACCGTGGATCGCGTGCTGCCCCTTTGCGGCCGCGAGGGGGTGACGGTGGTTACCGGTCAAGGCATTGCCGAGGCGGTAAAGCAAGAGCTTCCCGAATTCTCCCCGGAGCAGTTTCTGATAGAGCCCTGCGGGCGAGACACCGCTGCCGCGGTGGCGTGGGCTGCCTGGCGGGAGCTGGCAGCAGGGGGAAACCCCGTGCTTTTGGTTTTGCCCGCCGATCACTGGGTGGGGGATGGGGAAGCTTTTCGTCGCGTTCTCAGCGCCGCCACGGAGCTGGCCGCGGAAACCGGCGGCTTGGTGACGGTGGGCATCGTCCCCACCCGCCCGGAAACGGGCTACGGTTACTTGGAGCTGGCCGAAGAAACGGGCGAAAGAAACGGCGTTCGGTGCTTTCGCGTGCGCCGTTTTGTGGAAAAGCCGGACTTGGAAAAGGCTCTTGCCTTCCTTGCTGCCGGTTGCTACCGCTGGAACGCCGGGATCTTTGCCTTTACCGCGCAGGCCCTGGCGGGGGCTGTGCGGAAGCATTTGCCGGAGCTTGCCCGGGGCCTGGACGCCATGCTGGCCGATAGCCGCCACCGGGGTGAGACCGGGGCTGTCGCCCAGCATTACCCGTCTTTGCCGCGGATTTCCATTGATTACGGGGTCATGGAGAAGGCCGACAACCTGTGGGCGGTGGACGGTGCCTTCCCCTGGCACGATGTGGGCTCCTTTGCCAGCTTTGCCGAAATCCTGCCCAGGGGTGAAGCGGGGGTGAGTTTGGGCCCGGTGGTGGCCATGGAAACCCAGGACTGCGTGGTGCTTTCCCGGGGGCCGCTGGTGGCCACGCTGGGGGTTCGGGGCCTGGTGGTGGTGGCCACCGAAGACGCGGTGCTGGTGACCACCGTGGAAAACGCGCAAAAGGTCAAGGCACTGGTGGCGGAGCTGGAGAAGCGGGGTCTAAGCCATTTGCTTTAAGGCTTCAGCAGTTGTTCACCACCAGGTAAAAATCCTCGGCGGGGGCAAGGTCAACTACCCTGCGTACCACCACTTCCCCCCGGTAGTTCACCGCTTCGATCACGTGACGTCCGTAGCCAATGTCGCTAAAGGCGCGGTCGGAGCCGGCTTCCACCGAGAAGACTTCCTGGCCATCCACAAAAACCGTGACGTCGCAGGGGCTCTCGTTGACCACGATAAGGTCGCTCTTGTCGTCCAGGATGTCGGAGCCGCAACCGACCAGCAAAACCATGACCGCCGCCAGGAGCCCCCGTTTCATGGTAGCCACTAGAGTACTGCAGTTCGCCCACCGCGGCAACGGCCTTTACCGCGCAAGGCATTCGTGGTAAAAGGTGTTGTGCGCGGAAGCGCCGGGGGTGTGCAATGACGCGAAAAACCCTTGGTTTGTTGGTGGCGGGGTCGCTGTTTCTCTGGGGTTGTGAAAAAAAGCTCATGATTGGCGTGGTTTTGCCGGAAACCGGACCGGCGGCTGTGTACGGGGCGTCCATCAAAACCGGGGTCAAGCTGGCCTTTGACGAAGCAAAGGCCACGCAAAAGCTGCCCCCCGGCCTGGTGGTGGAGTACCGGGATTCCGGTTCCGACCCGGCCAAGGCTGCAGCTTTGGCCGATGCTTTGTACAAAGCCGGGGCCTTGGCCATTGTGGGCGGGGTTACCACCTCGGAAGCCCAGGCCATGATCCCCATTGCCGATAAGCGGGAAAGGGTCCTTATCTCGCCCTCCGCTTCTGCACCGCAGCTGGCGCGCATGAGCGTGTATTTCTTCCGCGTTTACCCCTCGGACGACCTGGAAGGGGCCAAGGCCGCGGCTCTCATCACCACCACGCTGTCCAAGAGAAAGGTGCTCGTGGTGCAGGAGGACAACCCCTACACCCGGGGGCTCTTGCCGGTTTTCCTGGGACAGCTGAACTCGGCCCGCGGCACGGTGGTGGGGACGGTGGTGGTGGGTGAGGCAGGTTGGGAGCAAAAGCTGCGCGACAGCTTGACCGCCCTGCAACCGGAGGTGGTGTACATCTGCGGTTACGGCGATGCCATCCTCAACGCCGTTTCGGTGATCCGCGGTGCCGGTTTTGCCGGCAACATCGTCACCACATCGGCGATCAACACCGCTACCCTCTTGCAAAAGGGCGGAAAGCTCCTGGAGGGCGTCTATTTCCCCTTGGCTGGCTTGGACCTGGCCAGCACCCAGGAACCCACCCACACCTTTGTGAAGCGCTACCACGAGGTGTACAACTTGCTGCCGGATACCTACGCGGCCCACGGCTACGATGCGGCGCTGGCGCTCATTTACGCTTTGGAAGGACAGCCTCCGCGCTCCGGGCGGGATATCCAGCTGCGCTTGAAGGGGCTGGGGGAGCGTCGGGGTGTGACGGGTCCCCTGGCCTTTGACGATTACGGCAACATCAAGCACTTCCCCCACAGCTACTGGGTCCGTGATGGCAAGGCCGAGGACTACGATCAGTACTTGGAGCAAAAGGAAGCTGAGCTTCGCCGGAAGCTCTTGGAACTGGCCACAGGTGGGGGCCAGTAGCCGGTGACGGCGGCGGTACGCCAGCTTATTGCCTCGCTTTACAAAAAACGGGCCCTGGTTTGGGTGTTGGTGGGGCGGGAGCTGAAAGCGCGCTACCGCGGGACCGTGGTTGGCTACTTCTGGTCATTGCTGAACCCGTTGCTCCTGCTTTCCGTGTACACGGTGGTCTTTACCTTCGTGATCCCGGCGCGGGTGGCCAGCGCCGCACCCTACCCGCTCTTCCTGTTTGCCGGGCTTTTACCCTGGGTGTTCTTCACCGGGGCGCTTTTGGATGCCGCGGTGGTGCTGCCGGATAACGGGCCGCTTTTGAAGAAGGTCATGGTGGAACCTGAGGTTTTCCCGGCGGTGACCGTGCTCTCCCACGCTGTGCATCACCTTTTGGCGCTGCCGGTGCTGCTGGTGGGGGTGGTGCTGGCCAGCCTGATCCTGGGACATGCATTCCCCTGGACGCTTTTCCTGCTACCGGTGGTGGTGCTTCTGTGGCTCACCACGATTTTCGGCTTGGCCATGGGGGTGGCGGCTCTGGCTGTGCACTTCCGGGACCTCAAGGACCTCCTCCACAACCTCTTTACCCTGTGGTTTTTCCTTACGCCCATCATTTACACCGCGGACGTGGTGCCAACGGGGGTGCTGCGGCGGCTGGTTCTGGCCAACCCCATGACGCCGCTGGTCACCGCCTACCGGCTGCTGGCGGTGGAAGGCCAGCTCCCCACGGTGGCCACCTGGGGGTGGTGCGTTCTTGTGGCGTTGGTTTCGCTGCTTCTGGGTTGCTGGGTGTTTGGCCGGTTGCGGGAAGGCCTGGCGGAGGCGGTATGAGCCGCGAGGCGCGGGTGGTGGTGGACGGCGTCAGCAAGACCTACAGCCTGAGCTCCACCCGCGGCAAGCTGCATTCGCTCAAAGGCGCTTTGCTTCACGGCCAGGTCTGGCGAAAGCTTAAGGAACAGGAAGGGTTTGAAGCGCTTAAAAACGTTAGCTTCACCCTGGAGCCCGGGGAGACCCTGGCAGTCATTGGCCCCAACGGCTCCGGAAAATCCACGCTGTTGAAGCTTGTGGCCGGCATCCTCCGTCCCACCCGGGGCACGGTCACGGTGCGGGGAAGGCTCACGGCGCTCATCGAGCTGGGTGCTGGCTTCCATCCGGAAATCTCTGGACGCGACAACGCCATCATCAACGGCATGCTTTTGGGGCTTTCCCGCAAAGAAATCGAAGCCAAGCTGGGGGAGATCTTGGCCTTTGCCGGTCTTGAGGAGTTTGCCCACGAGCCGGTGAAGACCTACTCCTCGGGGATGTTCGTGCGCTTGGGGTTTGCGGTGGCCACCGCGGTGGAGCCGGACATCCTGGTGGTGGACGAGGTTTTGGCGGTGGGCGATGAGCTTTTCGCCCATCGTGCCCTGGATCGGGTGGCGGAGTTGCAGCGCCGGGGTTGTGCGGTGCTGCTGGTGACCCACGACCTGGCCCTGGCGGAAAAGCTGGCCCATCGGGGTTTGTACCTCAACCGCGGGGAGGTGGTTTTCTTGGGCCCGGCAGCGGCGGCGGTGGCCCGCTACCGCTCCGATGTGGCCAGCACCGAAGCCGGGGAAGCCGTTTCCCAGGAGAAGGGCAAGCGCTGGGGCAACCGGGACGTGGAGCTCACCGCAGTGGAACTGGTGGATCACGAGGGTCGGCCGCTCAAGATGGTGCGCAGCGGTGAGCCGGCAGCCATTCGCTTGAGCTACAAAGTCCACGTGCCTAAGGAAGACTTCGTGTTTGGCATTGCCATCCACCGGGAGGACGGAACCCACGTTTTCGGCACCAACACCCATTTGGACGGCCTCACGCCGGAAGCCCTGGAAGGCCAGGGCAGCATCAGCATCGTGTTTCCCTCCTTGCAGTTGGCCCCGGGACGTTACCGGGTGGATGCGGCGGTGCACAGCGTGGCCGGACTGGCTTACGACTACGCCTGCGAGGTCTTGGATTTCCTGGTTACGGCGCCGGTGCCGTGGCCGGGGTGTTACGCGCCCGAGCACCGGTGGCGGCCCGCCGGTCCGCGATTCGCCAATAAAACCACGTAAGGCAGAAAAGCAAAGGCCCCAAAGCCCCCAAAACGTAAGGGCTTGTCTCTAGCCGAAGCTCCACCCGGTGGTTCCCGGCGGGGACAGCTATGGCCAGGCGCGCGAAGTTGGCCGGGACCACCGGTACCGGCTGGCCATCCGCGAAAGCCTTCCAGCGGGAAAGGTAGTTTTGCTGCACCACCAGCCAGGTGCGTTGGTGGGCTTGTACGCGGAACCGGCGGTGATGGGGGGATCCTGGTTCCTCGCTTACCCGGCCACCGGCAGTGCTTAGGGGTGTGGCAATCCCTGCCAACGTCACATCGGCACCGGGGACGAAGCTTTCGGCGGTGAGCCAAGCCACCGCTTGCTCCAGGTTTTCGGCGGGGAAAAGCCGTTGGGCCAGGAAAACCTCCGGGGCAAAGCGAGGCGCCGGGCAAACCGCCACTTCCCCCGCTTTTTGGCAAAAAATGTCGGGGATCTCTTCGTTGAAGACGGCCGCCTGGGCACCCAGCGCGGCGGCCAGGCGGAGCTTTTTCTCCGGGGGCATCTTCTGGGCGTAGGCCGCCAAAAGCTCCCCTCGGATGGGCTCCAAACCGTCGGGGCCCCGGGCCAAAACGTAGGAAAACCCGTAAGCCATGCCGTAGTCCGGGAGCAAGACGTCGCGGAAGGCCAAGGTGCGGGCGCGAGGGGCCTGGGAAGGGCCCGCCGCTTGGGCCCAGGAAACAATGCCGGCCCCCTGGGGAAGGGCCTGTACGGCTGCAGGGGGCTCGGCCCAGAGCTTGGTCGAGGTTACCACGTGGGTTGCAAAGAAAAGCGGCCATTGCGCTGCAAGAAAGGCAAAAACCGCCAGCGCGGTGGAGCGGGAAACCGCCAGCGCCAGCAAGGGCAATGCGTTGGTAAGCCCATCGAGGAGCAGGCTTTGGCCAAGCACGCCGGCCGGAACCTGTTGCAGCGCGGATGCGGAGGCCGGGTAAAGCACGGACAGCGCGCTCCGAGAGGCTTCGGGGAAAAAGCCCGGGATCAGCAAAACAAGGGCAGCTCCCAGCAGAGCCCATGGGCGGCCATGGGTGTTTTTTCGTTGCTCGAAGCCGAAGGCCACCAACGGGGTGGCGGCAAGCCACGAAAGCTGCAATCCCTTAATGGCGAAGCGGGCCAGCTGGCCCCCCGGCAGGCGGATGAGAAAAGCCCGCACCGGCTCCCAGGCCGGGAGGAGCGCCACAATCACACCGAAAACCAGCACCCAAAGCCAAAACCGCTGCCCTTTTCCACGGCGGATTCCGGCCCAAACCAGAGCAGCGGTTCCAGCACCCACGAAGAGGAGGGGGTAGTAGCGTTGCCAGGGGAAGGAAGGGGCGGCCCAAAAACCGGACGTGGCATCACCCAGAGGTTCTCCCAAAAGGCGGGGGAAGAAAAGCTCCACAAAACGCCGGGGAGCCAAACAGTCGGCGGCTAAAGCCTCGGGGCTTACCCCCAGGGATCCCCGCACGGTTTCCGAGAAAACCGCCAGAAGCGGCAGCAGAACCGGCAGGGCCACCAGGAGGAAACCCAAAAGCAGCAGTAAGACTGCCTTAAAGGACCGCCGCTGGGTCAGCATCAGCGCCCCGGCAAGCCCGAAACCCAAGGCGGCGGTGACCGGTTCTCCGGCCAGAAAACTGACCCCCAAAAGCCCTCCCGCACCCAGGGCTTGCAGGTTTTGCTGTTTTTTCTCCGCAAGCAAAAGGCCCAAAGCCCAGGGGAGCCAGGAAAAGGACGCCAGGGCGTTGGGGAAGGTGGTGAGCGAAAACGCTACACCGCCGGTGCCCACGATGAACGCCGAAGCCCAGGCCGCTTCCCCCTCGGTGCCGGTCTTCCTGGCCAGGTACGCCAGACCCGCCAGAAGCCAAAGGTGATGGGCAGCCAAAAACACCACCATGGCCTGGGAAGCAGGGAGCAAAAGGAACAAAAGCGTCCCCGGGTAGGCTGCCTGGGTGTTGGGGTCGGCCCAGAGGGGTCTGCCCCCATTGGCCTTGGGGTTCCAGAGGGGAAACCAGCCGTTTTTGACCTGCCGGGCCCACTCCGCCCGCCAGGGGAGGTGGGTGGCCCCCAGGTCGCGGGTGACCAGGGTGCGACCGGAAAGGAGCAGGGAAAGCCAAACCCCGGCACACAGAAAAAACGCCCATCGCCAGCTTCGCACCTGCTCAGTGTAGCGGTCCTTCAAGCCGCCGGCTCACCCCGGGGAGCAGGAGCCATGGGTTTTCCGCAAACCAAACCGGAAGCCAATAAAGCCGGAACCGGCACCGCCAAAACCCGCTGTAGGGAGTTGCCCAGCCACCAGGGAAGGGGGTAGGGTCCAGCCAAGTAGACAAGGGCAAGCCCGAAGGCGAAGCCAAGGCTTGCTTTTGCCAACGGCGTATGCCCCCAGCTTGCAAACACCGCCAAACCAAAGGCCAGCACGGCAAGGGAAGCTTCAGGCCCGGCTTGTAGCAACGCGGACGGGAGCTCCAGAAGCCTAGGAACCACGCCTTTCCAGGTGAGCTCAATAACCCCTTTTCCCGGAAGAAGGCGGATGGCCCATGAAAGCCAAACAAGAGCAGGGAGGCAGGAAAGAAAGAAAGCCAAACGCTGCGGTTTTCCCCACTGCCTCCAGCTGGTGGCTCCCAAGCATGCCAGCCACAGCAGGCCTTCCCCTTTGGCCAGACCCAGGAGGCTGAAAAGCACCCAAAGGGCAAAGGTCGAAGGGCCGCGTTCCGATGTCGTGGCCACCAGCGTGCTGGCCAACAGAAGCGCCAAAAGGGGCTCGGCGTAACCCGAAAAGAAAGGGCGAAAGAGCACCGGCGCCAATAGCCCTAAGACCCCTGCCAGCCAGCGCTGCCACAGCTGCCCGCGGAAGGCCAAGCTCCAGCCAGCACCGGCCAGCCCCACCCGCAAAAGCGCACTCCAGATGCCCGCTGCCTCCTCAGCGGTATTCCCCAGGTGCATGGCAAAGGCCAGCAGGGTGGGCCAAAGGGGAGGGTAGTGGGGGTTGGCAAAGGCCACCTCGGGGTTGGCAAGCCAGACGCCATCGATGCCGCCGAAGGCGGCGAAGACCTTGGCCTTCAAACCCCACTGATAGCGGAAGTCCCAACCCCATGCCGGCAGTTGAGAAAACACAGCTAGAGCCAAAACCGCGGCAACGGCGTGCCCCGGTCTTGATCGCAGCGCCAGGCCCAAGGCACCTGCCCGCGAGATAGTAAGCGTCAACCCAACGAGGAGGGGAAGCACCGCCAGCCACGGCTTCCAACGAACACCGATCAGGGCCAAAAGCAGAAACCAGCCTCCGCAGGAGGCCACGGCACCCACCACGGCTTGCCAAAGGGTCGGTTTGCCTTTTTCGGCCAGCGCAGCCCACCCCCACCCGGAAAGCAGCAAGAGCCCGGCCAGGATCATGGGCTTTTCTCCCCCCGTCCCAGGGTCCACCCACCCTCCTGCCAAACGGCGTGCCCCGGTGAAACCGTCCCGGGAGCTGCCAGGAACCAAAAAGACTTGGGGCCATGCTCGGTGGCCAGGGTCCAGCGTACCTGCGGGAACTGCCAGTAAAGCTCCATGAGCACCCACTGTTTTTGCTGCTGATCGAGATGCGGCGGAAGCACCACCGTCACAGCCTCTCCGGCGGGGAGGGGAGCTTTCGAAAGCGGCGCCAGGGCTGCAAGCCAGGCCGGCTGCTGGGGGCCTTTGAGCCACCCCGAAAGCTCCCCCAGGCCCACCGCCAATAAAGCGGCCGCGAGTCCTATCGCCAGCCGGTTGCGGAAGCTCACGGCCACCATCGTACCTTGGCGCAGGGAGGGCGTAAGCACGCTGTGGGCTAGCGGTTTGCCGGGCCCGCCACCTGGAACTGCTCCTGTGGCCACAGGCCCCAGCGGTGCAAGGTAAACTTCACGCAGAGCTTGAGGATGGCAAGACCGTACCCCACCGAAGGCCAAAAGCCAATTTGCGAAGCCTCGGGGAAGTAGCGGGTGGCAATGGGGATTTCCTCAATGCGCATGCCGGCCAGGGCCCCCTGGGCAATGATCTCCGAGTCAAAAACCCACCCGTCGGAGTTTTTCTCCAAAGGCATCGCTTCCAGGTAACGTCGGCTGTAGGCCCTGAGCCCCGAGTGGTACTCGGTGAGGAAAAGGCCGAAGAAAAAGTTCTCGATGCGGGTGAGGAGCAGGTTACCCAGGTACTTCCACCACGGCATGCCCCCTTCCTTCGCCTTTCCCCCTAAGATGCGGCTGCCGAAAACCGCGTCGCACCTGCCTTCCCGAAGGGGCGCCACCAGCTGGGGGATGACCTTGGGGTCGTACTGGTGGTCGGGGTGCACCATCACCACGATGTCGGCGCCCCGAGCCAGAGCATGGCGGTAGCAGGTCTTCTGGTTGCCCCCGTAGCCGCGGTTTTCCGGGTGCACGACCACTTCCAGCCCTAGCTTGTGGGCGAGGCTCACGGTTTCGTCGGTGGAGGCGTCGTCCACCAGGATGACTTCGTCCACCACGTCCCGGGGGATGTCGGCCACGCACGCCTCCAGGGTGCGGGCGGCGTTGTACGCAGGCATGACCACCGTGACCTTCATGAGGGCCTCCGGGCTTCGACGGCCAGCTGGTAAGCCCAGAGGGAGGGCCAAAGCCGCGCTGCCAGCGCCAGGCATTCGAAAACCCCCCGCAGGGGCCAGCGGGCGCTGGGCGGGAAAACCAGCGGCAGAGGTGGCGGCAGGCCGTGAACCCGCTGCACCTTCAGCCCTGCCTCCCGGAGAAGTCGCAGAAGGGAAGCCTTGGTAAAAAACCGCAGGTGGGTGCGGTCCAGGATGCCGCGGTCGCGGTATTCGAAGACCCCGAAAAGCAGCGACACGCGGCAGCCTACAAAAGCTACGTTGGGCACGGTGATCAAGAGCTTACCCTCCGGCCGCAGAGAGGAAACCAAGTGCTTAAGGACCACCAGCGGCTCCCGCAGGTGCTCCAGCACATCGCCGCAGAGGATCACGTCAAAAGGAGCTCCCGGCAGGGGCGGCTGGGTCTCCAGGTCGGCTACCAGAAGCTCGCGGTAAAAGGCGGCCGCGTGCTGAGCTTGAATGGGGTCCTTTTCGATGCCGAAAACCTCATGCCCTTGAGAGGCAAGCTGCCGGCCTAAAAATCCGTTCCAGGTCCCCACGTCCAAAACCCTCAACGGTGGCCTGCCCACCCGTTCCACCAGCCAGCGGTGGGAGGAGTGGGGGAAGTCCTTGAACACGTAGCCTGCTGGGGTCATCGGCTCAGGGCGAAACTATACACTGGAGGGGTGAAGGCGAGATTTCGACGCTTCTGGTGGTTTCCCGCCGCGGTGGGGTTTGCCGCCATCCTTTGGGTTTTGCCCTTTTGGCCCGCCTTTGTGAGCCCCAACGAGTGGCCCCGGGTGTACCAAGCGCTGGCCGTGGTGCATCGGGGCTCGCTGGCGGTGAACGAAGAGGTGGGCGATTGGGGGGCCTGCGAAGACCTCAGCTCAGCGGAAGGCAAGCTTTACCCTAACAAAGCCCCCGGGCTTTTACCGCTGCTGCTGCCCGCGGCGGGCTTGGCCCACGTGGTGGCCCATGGGCCAGGGGAGCTGCGGCTGGCCTACCTTCTGGGGCGGATTCTGGCTTCTGGCCTCCCCTGGCTTTTCGCTGCGTTGCTTTTGGCCCGGGAGCTGGGCCGTCGCTGGGGTGAGGCGGGGACGCTGGTGGCTGGAGCTTTGGTGCTAGCGACGCCCTGGCTTCCAGCTGGTGCCCTTCTTTTTTCTCACGCTCTGGCGGGAGCTTGCCTTTTGGCTGGCTTGGTACTGCTCTTGCAACAGAAATCACTGCTTTTCGCTGGCCTGCTTTTAGGTTGGGCGGCGGTGAGCGAGTACCCCACGGCTTTGGTGGGGTTTCTTTGGCTCGTCATCAGCACTTGGCGCGGGCGATGGAGGGTATGGCCAACGTGGCTGGGCTTTGCCATGCCTTTGGCTTTCCTGGCCGTTTATAACTGGGTTTGCTTCGGTAGCCCCTTTGTGCTTTCCTCAGCCCGAGAGCTTTACCCGCAGTTTTCCGCCTTAAGCCAGCAGGGATTCTTTGGCATTGGCTGGCCTCGGCTTTCGAACTTTTGGCTTTTGCTCTTTTCCCCGCAGCGGGGCTTGCTTTTTTGGGCTCCCTTTTTGCTTTTGGGGCTTTTACCGCGAAAGGAGCTGTTTTGCCCGGAGGCTTGGGTAGGGGCCTTGGCGCTTTTGGTGCTCCTGTCCGGCTATCCCAACGCCCACGGCGGCTGGTTTCCGGGCCCCCGCTACCTTGCTTCGGTGTTCCCGCTGTTGGCGGTGGGAGCAGCGGGAGCTCTCGCTTCCCGTTGGCACCTCCCGTGGGTGCGGGGGGTGGCACTGGTGGCGTTTTTCTTGGGCTTGCCAGCGGCCTGGCTGCCGCTTTTCACGTTCCCCTTTTCCCCTCCGGAGTTTCCCCTGGCTCCGGTGACGTTCCACTGGCCCCTGCTGCAGGCTGGAACCTTCATGCCCACCCTCGTTTCCGGAAGCTTGGGTTTGTGGCTTTTCGGTTTGTTGGTGGCGGTGGCGGCGGCTTGGCTGGTGTTTTTCCCATCCGGGACGAGGCTTGTGCCGGCTCTCGCTCTCACGGTATCGGCAGCGGTGTGGTTTTCTGCGGAGTCCTTGACCCCAGCCCTTTCCTTCCGGCAAAAACTGGAGCTTGCTGTGGTCCACGACCTTTACACCGGCACGCCGGGGGAAAGCTGGCTCGTTCGTCTGCAGCGGGAGGCCCGGAGCGACCAGGAGCAACGCTTGCTTTACCGTTTTCTTCACCAACCTCCCCCACCGGGGAAGGAGTAACGGTCGCTGGTTTTTCCGGGCTCCGTGCACGGTGTCTCTGGCGGTGACGTTTTTGTTGCTGACAGACAATCCTAAACTGGCAATGTTAGGCAAGAATCTTGCAACTACCGCGGTCGTGAGACGCCAAGAAGGGTTTACGCTGGTCGAGCTTCTCATTGTGGTGGCCATTTTGGGTATTTTGGCTGCCATTGCCATCCCGCGGATCTATCAGATGCTGGAAAGGGCCCGGCAAAAGAGAACGATGGCCGACATGCGGACCTTGGCGCTGGCCATTAACTCTTATGCCACCGATCATGTCCTTGTCCCCCAGGTTTCGGGGACCGCAGCGGATCTCCGGCCCTACCTCGAGCCTACCTATTTGAGGGTGCTGCCGGTGCGGGATGGGTGGCGACGCGACCTTTACTACCAGGGGTCGGCACTGAGCTATACGGTGGTGAGCTATGGGGGCGATGGGGCCGCGCAAGGTGGGCCCTACGTTGGTCCCACGACCCATTACGACGCAGATATTGCCCTGGTGGATGGGATCTTCGTGCAATGGCCGGAAGGCATCCAGGTACGCTGAGATGGCGCCGGTGGGAAGCCGCGGCAGCCTCTGGTGACAAAAATGTGCACCGTCGAGGCTTCTCACCGTGGGTTCTTCTGGCACAAAACGTGCATTAAGCCCATCTTGAAAGGAGGCAGTTATGCGGAGGCAAAGAGGTTTTACCCTTATTGAGTTGCTGATCGTGGTGGCCATTATCGGCATCATTGCCGCCATCGCGATCCCCAACCTGCTGAACGCCATTAACCGTGGCCGTCAGCGGCGAACCATGGCCGATATCCGCTCCATCGGCACGGCTTTGGAGACATACTCCATTGACTTTAACAGTTACCCAAAGGCTAGCATTAGTGGGCCGGTTACCGCCCTCGCGCCGTATCTGGAACCCACATACATTAAGAAACTGCCTACCAACGATGGCTGGAACCAGGCTATCCAGGCTATCCTTGATGGCACCGGCGCAACGTACACTATTTATTCTTACGCGAAAGGCGGCACTGGCGGGTCCGGCAGTTGGAGCCAAGGTCCGAAAACCGATTTTGCCGATGACATCGTTTTTGCCAACGGCCAGTTCTTCCAGTGGCCTGAGGGTCAGCAAATCAACTGAGCTTTTCTTCGCAAAGACGCAAGCGGGAGGCGCAAGCCTCCCGTTTTTTTTTGCCCTAAACTTGACCCGTGACGGTCTGGCCACGGGTCGTGGTGGTCTTGTGTTTCTGGGGAGCTCTGGTTTTTTCCCGGCCGTGGGTGGTAACTTTGGCCTGCATCGCCACTGCCCTGGGGCTATTGGCTTTGCCTCAGGCCCAACGCATAAACCCGCCTTTGCCTTTCCTCTTGGTCCCTGCTTTTCTTTTGGCATTGACCTTTCCGATAGCCTTTGACCACCAACGTGTGGTGGAGCTCGTGCCGCTCTTTCCTTTGGCGCTGGCGGCCTGGAGCTGGGGGGCTTCGCAACGGTTCGGGGAGGGCTTCTGGAGGTTTGTGGCAGCGGCGGGTGCTGCGGCCTCACTGGTGGCGTTGGCGCAAGCGCTTGGCGGGCTCCAAGCGGCCGGCGATGCGGTGGCATTGCTCCCTCCGGCGCTGCGCGAGGTGGGGGCAGCGCGGCTGGCTACCGGCCGGGCCTTTGGAACGCTGCCGATCCCAGGCCACTTTGCGGCCCTTCAGGCGCTTTTGGCGCCATTCCTGATCGCTTGGTTGAAGCAAACGCAAGGCTGGCGACGTTTTTTGCCGGTGGGCTTATTAGTCCTTGGCTTGGCTGGCTGTCTTGCTTCCCGCTCGCTTTTAGGCACGGGGCTTTGGGTACTCGCGGTGGTTTTGACCCTTTACCGCACCGGTCCTCGCCCGCTGCGGGTCCTTCTGCCAGCCGCAGGTCTGGTGGCGTTGGCCTTGGTTTTCCTTTTTCGGGAAGACATGGCCCGCCTTGAGCCCCTGGCCCTGCGGGCGGTGAACTGGAGGGTGGCGTTTTGGGCATTCCTGCAGCATCCGTGGGTGGGCGTAGGGTTAGGAGGGGTGGGCATTGCCGGGCTCACCTCGCCTTGGGGTGAGCACAACATCACCCCGTTTGCCCACAACACTCCACTGCAGCTCCTGGCCGAGTTTGGTTTACTGGGCCTGCCTTTTTTTCTGGTGCTTTTCTTCCTCGCTTTCCGCCTGGCGTTTCGCCTTTGGTTGGCGGATCGGCCAACTGCGGTGGCGCTCTTGGTGGCGCTTTTCCACAACTTCTTTGACTTTTCCTTTTACGAGCCGGCGCTGCTTTTCCCCTTTTGCCTCCTGGCCGGTGCCCGAAGTCTACAACCAGAGGCTACTTCGCGTCTCTTCTTCCCGCTACTTTCGCTGCTTTTAGGGGGGGCGGCGGTGGTGGCGGCTTTGCAGGCTCGAACCCAAGGCATGGCTGACCAGGCCCGGCAACAGCCGCCCGAGCAACAGTTGAATGTGCTGCTGCGTGCCGCTTCACTTTCACCGTGGCGGTTAGCCGAGCCCATGGAAGCCGCATGGCTTGTGATCCAATCGGGGGATCGGCAAAAGGTTCTGCAGGTGGAAGAGCTTTTGAACCGTCGAGCGTGGGTGGCCCCACAATCGGCTTCCTGGGCCCAAGCTAAGGCGACGCTTTTGCTGTTGCAGGGGAGAAAAGCGGAAGCCTGGGCGTGGGCCCGGGAAGCGTTGCGTCGGGCGCCTTTCCGCCGAGACCTGGCGGAGCTGGAGCAGCAATGCCGGCCGTAAGGCTCGAAGCTCTACTGGTGCCGCTGGCGCTGCTGTGGGTGGCCAGCGCCGATGGGGTTTTTGTCGCTCCATGGGTGGCGGCAGCAAGCGCGGGGGTAGCGGGGTTTCTGGCATGGCGGCGCTTGGTTCGCGGGGTGAGGGTGGGGCCGCCCTTGCTCTGGCTTTTGGGCTTTGGCCTTTGGCTCGTGCTTTCTGCCCTCATCCAGCCTGTGGCCTGGGATCGGGCGGCGCAGCTTGTGGCCATTGGCATTTTTGCAGGCGTCTTGGCGCTGATTACCGCGCACCCTGGAGGACACAGGTGGATGGCGGTGGCGGTGATGGCTGCCGGATTGCTCTGCGCTTTGTGGCTTTTGGTGGAGCGCCTTTCCCTCGGCGGCCGGCCGGCGGGGCCCTTCGGCAACCCCAACGTGGCCGCCACCGTGGTGGTTTTGGCTTTAGCCCATTGCGCTCTGGTCGAAAGCCGGAGGGGTTGGGTATGGCTGCCCCTGCTTGTTGCCGGCGTGCTGGCGGCCGAGAGCCGCGCGGCCATGCTGGCGGTGGCGGTCTTGTGCTTTTGTTGGCTGGGGTTCCGCCTTGACCGCCGGTGGAAAGCCTTGCTGCTCCTTGGTGCAGTTGTGGCGGCCTGGGGCCTGGCGTGGCGAATGGCCTTTGATCCCGACCCTTTGCGCTTCGAGCGGTTGCGGATCTGGAGAACCGCACTCAAAACCGCTTGGGATTTTGCCCCGTGGGGCACGGGACCGGGAGGGTTTGGGGATGCTGTGCTGGCGCGAAACTTCCCGCGGGAAGGGGAGTTTGCCCGTTTCCACCGGATTCCCGATTTGGCAGAAAGCGATCTCCTGCAGCTTTCAGCTTCTCTGGGGGTTCCGGGGTTGGTGCTGGCAGCGGGGCTGCTGTGGTCCACGGTTCGAGCGTGGGTCGGTGGCGGCCTTAAGGCCTTGAGTCCAGCTTTCGCTTTGGTGGTTACCGGCCTTTTCCACAGCCAAATGCTTTGGCCGGTGGTGGCTTTTCTTGCCGTTTCTGCCGGGCGGTTTTCCGGGCGTTGGCGGCTGAAGCTGGCGCCTGGACCTGCTTTCTTGTTGCTGTGGCCGCTGCTGGGATGGGCAGCTGCGGTGCTCCCTTGGCCCAACGGGGTTTTGGTGCCTTCCCTTCAGGAGCGGCTTGGAAAGGTCAAGGAAGTGCTGCGGCAGGAGGCGAGCTCCCAACAGCTCGCTGAGGCCTTGGTGGAGGCCACCGCCATTGCCCGCGAGCTGCCCCGTTCGGGGGAGGCGTTGCGGACCGTGGGGCTCGCTCAGCTGCGATTGGCCCGCGCAACCGGTGACGCCAGCGCCGCCCAGGCCGCCATCGGCACTTTCCGCCGGGCTCAGGAAACCAACCCCCAAGACGTGTGGGCTTTTTACGGGGAAGCGGACGCGCGGGTGGTCTTGGGGCAGTGGGAAGGGGCCCGGGGGGCTGCCCTCCGCGCCCTTGCCCTAGAGCCTAACTGCGTGCCCTGTTGGCTCACGGTGGCGCAAAGCCAGCTTTTCCTGGGAATGCCGGAACCCGCCCGGCAGGCGTTCCAAAAGGCCTTGGCGGCGGAACGTCGGGCCCGCGGCTACCCCTTCGTCAGCGCGTACGAGCGCGCCCTGGCCTCGCCCGATCCGTTGCTTAAAGCTCGCTTGGCTGCGGTGCTGGGGGAAAAACCGTGAGCTTCCGCCACGCTTTTTCGCTTGCGGTGCTCCCGGGGCTAGCCCTGGTGCTGGCATCTTTTGCCGGTTGGGTGCCCGCGGCGCGGGACAACCCCACGTATTTTGTTCCCCTCCGAGCCCAGCTTGCCCGCGCATTTACCGGTGAGGCCTCGCCCTGGCTGAACCCCCAGGTGGGTTGCGGTGAGCCTTTCTTTGCCAACCCGCAATCGGCGTTGCTTTACCCGCCGGCATGGGGGGCTTTGCTCTTGCCGCCAGAGCGAGCCGTTGGGGTGGAGGTGGGGCTACACCTGATGCTTTTGGCGCTGGGCGTGGCGCGGCTGGGCCGCCGCTTGGGGGGTACACCCACCGGAAGCCTGGCCGCTGCTTGGGGGGCTGCCCTTTCGGGTCCGGTGCTGTCGTCCGCTGGGATGCTCAACAACCTGGAAACTGCGGCCTGGTTGCCCTGGGTTTGGGAGGCGGCGCTGGCCGGCCGCCTGGGGATTTTGGCCTTAACGGTGGCAGGGAGCTTTTTGGCAGCCGAGCCGGTTTTGGCTTTGCTGGGAGCGGCAGGGGCGGTGCTGCTCTTGCCCCGGTGGCAAACGGTGCGGGCTGTGCTCTTGGGCTTTGCCCTTTGCTCGGTGCAGGCTTTGCCCATGGCCTTTTGGATTGCCGGTGGCGATCGCGGCCCGGACAAGCCGCTGGAGTCCGTGAGTCTGGGAGGGGTGAGCCTGGGGGAGCTTCCGGCTTTGGTTGTGCCCGGTTTTCCGTTGCCTCCTGTTGAAGTTCGCTTCTTGCCGATCATTGTTCTGCCCCTTTGGTTGTTTTTGGCTTTGGGGTCGCTGCGAAGGGGTGAAACCGCAAGAACTCGCTTGGTCTTTTTGGCGGCTGTTTTCGCATTCCTTGCGGTTTTGCCAGCCCTTCCCTGGGGGGATGCCCTGTGGGCCGGGCTTTCCTTCGGTCTCGTCCGCCTCCCCGGTCGCTTCCTGATCCCCGCAACGGTAGCTTTGGCAGCGGTGGCGGGTTCCGGAAAGCTCCCGCAAAGCCGCAAGTGGGTGGCTGTGGCGTTGGGGCTAGGAGCCGTAGGGGCCGTAGTGTCCTGGGAGCCTTGGCTGGCCGCCGGGCAAGGGGTGCTGGCAGCCCTCGCCCCCTGGGGCATGGGATGGGCAGCTGCCGGCTCGCTCTTTTTGGCGACCTACACGGTACCGGTTTTGCAGCTGCAAAAATGGAAGCCCGAGCCCGTGCTGTGCCTTTCTGCCCAAAGCGCGGGCCGGCTTTACCCCCTGCCGGTGGATGGGGTGCAGCTGCGCTGGACTTTGGAGCGGGGCACAAGAGGTGCAGCCTCTCTGGGGTGGGGCTATTCGGTGCTGTTGGACGGGCGGTCTCTGGCCCGTAGCTTTGCTCCGGTGACCAACCGTGCCCTGGCCCAGCACCTGGCCCAGGCCGATCGGGGCTTTTCGGAGGGGGGGTGGTGGGTTTCGGCGTTGGGTGCCAAGACGATCGTGGGCTTGCACCCGATCCCCGGCTACCCTCCCCTTTGTCAGCAGGACAAACTTTGGGTTTTCCGCAACCCCAGCGCCTTTCCCCTATGGGCGGTGGTGTCCCACCTGCCCACCCCGGGGGAACTGCCCGTTCCGGCAGGGGAAGCGGTGCTCAAAGGCCAGGGGAGGACTTCCTGGCAGTTCCAGGTGAGGGCACAAACCGATGGGGTTTTCCTCTGGCTTTTTGCCCCTGACCCCGGATGGCGTTTTGTGGTGGACGGGAAGAAGGTCAAACCCATCCGCGGTGCGGGGATACTCCAGGGGGTTCCGGTGGCGGCGGGGGATCACGAGGTGCGGGTGGTGTACCGGCCGCCGGGTTTGTTGGCCGGGTTGGTTGTGAGCTTGGCCTCGCTTTTCCTTTTGGGGGTGCTGTGGCGGCGCTAGTGCTTGTTTTGTTCGTGCTTTCCGGAGCTTGCGCCCTGGCCTACCAGGTAGTGTGGGTGCGGGCCCTGGGGCTTTTGGTGGGGAACTCTCTGTGGGCGGCGGTGGCGGTGGTGGCGGCGTACATGGGGGGGATGGCGTTGGGGAGCTGGCTTGCCGGTCGCTGGGCGGGACGGATTCGTCAGCACCTGCGGGTTTACGCTGCTTGCGAAGCGCTGGCGGCGGTGTGGGCGTTGGCGACCCCGTGGGTGTTGCCGGTGCTCACGCGCTTAGCCGCCGGCCTCGGGCCTGAGCTCTTCCGCTCCTGGGGTTTGCCGCTTTTTGGACGGTTCGCCCTGAGCTGGCTGTTTTTGGGCTTGCCGACGGTAGCTCTGGGGGCCACGCTGCCCGTGTTGGTAGGCCGCGTGGGCCACGGCTTTCTTGGAGGAGCCGTGGCGCGGCTTTACGCGGCCAACACCCTGGGGGCGGTGCTGGGCACCGTAGGGGCGGGCTTTTTTGGCCTCCCGCTTTTGGGGGAGCAGGGAACCATGGCGGCTGCTGCCACTGTGGGTTTGCTGGTAGCCGCGGTGGCGTGGTTTTTGGAGCGCCTGCTACCCGCAGGACCGGAGGTCAGACCCACCCACGCCGGCCGCCCTGGCTGGTACCTCCTTTACCCGTTTTTGTTTGGCTTTGTGGCCTTGAGCCTGGAGCTGGTGTGGACCCGCATTTTGCTCCTGCACCTGGGTTCCCGGGTCTACGCTTTCGTGTTGGTGCTGGCCGTTTACCTTTTGGGTTTGGCTTTGGGTTCCGCTTTGGCACGGCTGGTGCTTCCTGCCGGTCGGCGGGCCTTGGCGTGGTGCCAAGCGCTTTTGGCTTTTTCCCTTTTGCTTCAGGTGCCAATCCTCATGGGCTTTTCTGAGCTTTTGGCGGCACTGGGCGGGGTTTTCAAGCCGCAGAGCTTTCTTGGCCTGGAGCTGACCTTGGCCCTGGCCGTGGCGGTGCTTTTGGCTTTCCCCACGCTTTGCTTTGGGGCCAGCTTTCCCCTGGCGGTGGAGGTCGTCCCTGGGGACCGCTCGGGTGGGGCACACACCGGCTTGGTGGCCGCCGCCAACACCCTGGGCGCAATTCTGGGAACGCTTCTCGGGCCGCTGGTTTTGGTTCCGCTTTTGGGTACGCAGGGTTTGCTTTTGGCTTTTGCTGCCCTGGCTGCAGTTTTGGCGGTTACCCTTTCTTCTTCTTCCGGGCCCATGCGGATGGTTGGAAGTAGCCTGCTTGCGGGGGTTTTGGTGGCGGGGGCGGTGTTGCCGCGCGGGGCGGTGCTATCCGGTGCCGGCGTGTTGCAGGAGGGCAAGGTGGAGGAGCTGGAGGAAAGCTCCGAAGGCACGGTGATCGTGCGCTCGGTCCAGGACGGCCGCGGCGTTTGGCGGTCCTTGGAAATCAACGGCGTCAACGTGGCCGGCACCTCCCAGGAGCTATGGGCCATTCAAAGGCTGCAGGGTCACATCCCGTTGCTGCTTCACCCCTACCCCAAGCGGGTCTTGCACATTGGCTTTGGCTCGGGAGGCACGGCTTGGGCGGTGGCCCAGCACAGCTCCGTGCAACGCATGGTGGTGGCTGAGATTTCGCCGGCGGTTTTGCGCCTGGCCGATCGGCTTTTCCGCAACGTCAATCACGGGGTCTTGGGTGATCCCCGGGTGCGGGTGGTGCTCAACGACGGGCGGAACGTGCTTTTGGCCACCCAAGAGCGCTTTGACGTCATCCTTTCCGACTCCATCCATCCGGTTTTTGCCGGCAACTCCAGCCTCTACACCCGGGAGTACTTCCAGCTTTGCCGGGACCGGCTCAACCCCGGGGGCGTGGTTTCCATGTGGTTGCCGCTTTACTCCCTGCGCACCGATTCTTACTTGGCAATCCTGCGGGCCTTTTGGGAGGTTTTCCCCAACACCGTGGTCTGGTACAACCCCAACGTCCTCAACGAGTTCACCGTGGTGACGGGAAGCCTTTCCCCACCCCCGGTGAAGCTTCGCTGGGAAGCCTTAGCCGATCCCGGCCTGCAGCCCTCCCTGTGGGAAGCCGGAATTGCCACCCCTGATGACTTGGCGGCCATGGTGCTTTTGGGACCCCAGGAGGTGGCGCGGTTGGTGGCCAACCATACCCCCCACCGTGACGACTTCCCCGAGGTGGAGTACCTTTCCGGTCGGCTTTTGGATCGGGAGGGCTCGTGGTTGGCAAACCTCACGGTGCTTGCAGGCTTCCGCAGCACGGCAAGCCCGTTTGCTTCTTTCCCCGGGGATTGGCCGCAAGCCATGAGGCGGCGCGACCAGGCCCTGGCCGCTCACCGCGCCGAACTTGCCCGGCGGATGGCCGCGCGGTAAACCTCCAGAAGCTCCCGCGCCGTGCGTTCCCAGGTGAACTGGCGGGCGCGAGCCAGCCCCGCTTCCCGGAGGTCAAGGCGCAGGGAAGGGTTTTGTTGCAGGGCAACCAGTGCCAAAAGCCAAGCTTTGGGATCCTCCGGCGGCAGCAACACCGCCGCATCCCCGCACACTTCCGGCAGGGCCCCGGCGTTGGCCGCTAACACCGGGCAGCCGCAGGCCATGGCTTCCAAGGCCGGCAGGCCGAAGCCTTCGTTTTTCGAGGGGAACACCAAAGCCCAGGCGTTTTGATAGGCGCCCACCAACGTGGCCTCGTCCACGTCAGGGGAAAGGAGCACCCTCCCTTCCAGCCGCTTTTCCCGCACCAGGCGCAAAATCCGGGCTTCTTTGGCCACGGCTCCCAAAAGCCTCAAGGGAGGGAGGGCGTGGGCCTGTGGTTGGGCGTACGCCTCGAGAATGACTTCCCAGTTCTTGTGCTGCTCGCCGCCCCCTACGCCCAAAACAAACTCGCCGGTGGGCGTGGGAAGGGGCTGGAACCGGGGATGAACACCGTGAGGGACCACCACGGCTCTGGCCTCCAGCTCCGGAAAAAGCAGCCCTAATTGCCTTTTGGCAAAAGCCGATGGTGTGTGTACCAGGGTGGCCCGCCGGAGGGAAGCCAGGCCCAGGGCAACTCGCTTTGTTTGCCACCAGGAAAGGCAGGTGGGGAACAGCAGCGGGGTGGCGTCGTGAAAGGTGGCCACCACCGGAACGGGAACCCCGGCGGGAACACCCCACGCGGGAAGGTGCAAGCAGGAAAACCGGTGGCGCCGGGCGGTCCAGGCCCACGCCAGGCCGTCGGTCAAGAACGCACCTCTCCGCGGACGGCGCAGCTTGAGGGTTTGCGCGGACCACGGGTACCATGCGGCGGGGATTGAGGCATGAGCGGGAACGCAAACCACCAGGGACTCGGCAGCCAGCTGGGCCAGGGCCGGCACCAGCTCCCGCACCATGCGGCCGAACCCGCGGTGGGGGTCCACAAAGGCGGCGCGGGCATCAAAGGCAAAGGTCACAGCGCAAGCTTGGCACGAAAGGGTAGCTCCGGACAATGCGGCTGAAGGTAGGCTTTGACGGCAAACCGCTCCTTCCCCCAAAAGCCGGGGTTTCCCGCTATGCCGAGGGCCTGCTTTGGGGCCTTGCGGCTTTGCCGCCGGAAGAGCTGGAGGTGGTGGTGGTTTACCCGGAAAAGCCCACGCGCACCGCCCCCTGGGTGCTTTGGAATTTGCAACGGGCAACGGCGCGCGGCTTTTCGGTTTTTCACTTTCCCTTTTACTACACGCCGCTTTTCCCCGCCTGTCCGGTGACGGTGGCCATTCACGACGTGCTGGTGCTCTCCCACCCGCAGTGGTTCCCCAGAGCTTGGGCCAATACCCTGCGGTGGCTGATTCCCAAGACCGCCCGGAAGGCTTCTGCCATCGTCACGGGAAGCCACTGGGTGGCTCAGGAAATCGTGCGGTTGTGCCGGGTACCGGGGGAGCGTGTGCGGGTGATTCCCTACGGCGTAGACCGCAGCCATTTTGCCCCGCCCGCTGAAGCTTCTTTGGCCCAGGGGCTGGCGGAGCTGGGTCTGAACCGCCCCTACCTCTTGATGGTGGGAGCCCTGGAGCCGCGGCGGGGGGTGGACACGCTGCTTTCGGCTTGGGGGATCCTCCGTTCGCGCTTTCCCGAGCTGGAGCTGGTGCTGGCGGGGGCGCTGCGGGCTCCGGTTCCTGCTTTGCAACCACCGCCGCCCACTGTGCGGCTTTTGGGTTACGTGGAGGACCGGCTGCTCCCGGTGCTTTACTCCGGCGCCCAGGTGGTGGTGGCCCCCTCCCGGGGTGAAGGGTTTGACCTGCCGGTTTTGGAGGCCCTGGCCTGCGGGGCTTGCGTGGTGGCTTCCGACATCCCCATTCACCGCGAGGTGTTTTCCGGGGCGGTGCGGTTTTTCCCCGTAGGCGACGCCGAAGGCTTGGCCGCGGCCCTTGAGGAGGTCCTGCAGGACCGCGAGGAGCGCCAGAAGCTGCGGGAACGCGGGCTTTTATTTGCGGAAAGCTTTTCCTGGGAAAAGGCGGCGCGGGAGCACTGGGCTTTGTGGCGGGAGGTGGCGTGAAAGCCGCGGCCATCGTTATCAACCACAACGGCGGGGAAGACCTGGGTCGGTGTCTGCAAAGCTTGCTGGAGCAAACGGTGCCCGTGGAGGTGCTGCTGGTGGACTGCGCTTCCACCGATGTTTCCCGCCGGTGGGTGGAAGCCCCGCCGCCGGGGGTGCGGGTTTTGGCCCTACCCGAAAACCGCGGGTACACCGGCGGGGCCAATGCGGGCTTGGCGGCGCTGGCCACGGATGTCCACGTGGTGGGCTTCTTCAACCCCGACTGCTTTCCCCGCCCGGACTTCTTTGCGGTGTGCCTGGAGGTTTTCCAAAAAAGTTCGCAGGTGGGCGGGGTTGCTCCCCGTCTCCTGCGCCCGGGGGAAAACACCCTGGACTCCTGCGGGCAGGTGCTTTCCCCATGGGTTTTGATGGTGCGGGACAGGGGGTACGGGGAGCCAGCTTTCGGCCGCTTTCTCTCCCCGGAAAAGGTGCTGGCGGCTTGTGGGGCGGGCATGGTGTACCGGAGGGAGGCCCTGGAACGGGTTAGGGTGGCTGGGGAGGTGTTTCCCTCGGAGTTTTTTGCCTTTTGGGAGGACCTGGACCTGGGCTGGCGGGTGAGCGCTTGCGGGTATCACGTGGTGTACGAACCCCGGGCGGTGGCGGTGCATCGCCGGGGAGCCACTGCCCAAGAGGGCAGGGGGCGTCTTCTCTTTCGCCGCTCTCCGGCGCTGGCGGCCGGTTACCTTTTGAACCGCTGGGCCACCCTGGTGCGAAACCTCCACATTGCCGACGCTTGGTGGCGGCTGCCGCTGCTGGTAGCCTGGGATATGGCCATGGTGGCGGCTCTGGTGGTGCGGAAGCCGGCGGTGGTTTCTTCCCTGCGGGCCTTTCCCCGCCGGTTGGCGCTGGCCTTTCACCAGCGCCGTCTCCTGCCGCAAAAACGCCTTCGGGAGCTTTTGCCATGAGCTTTTGGTTTGCGCCTGTGGCTTTTGCGCTGGCTTTCCTGCTTTCCCTGTACCTCACGCCGGTGCTGCGGCAGGTGGCGCTGCGGGCGGGGGTGGTGGACCGCCCGGACGGCAAGCTCAAAAGGCAAGCGGAGCCCGTGCCGTACCTGGGGGGCGTGGCGGTGTTTCTGGCCTACCTTTTGAGCTTGGGGCTTTTTGCCGAGTTCGATCGCCAGATGCTGGCGGTGTTGTTAGCAGGGACCCTGGCGCTTCTGGTGGGCCTGGTGGATGACTTTGGAGCGCTCACGCCCCTGCCCAAACTCCTGGGCCTTGGGGTTTCGGTTTTTGCTCTGCTGCGGGCCGGGGTGCTGGTGGAGCTTGTGCAGCTTCCCTTTGCCCTCCACTGGATTTTGGCGGTGTTCTGGCTTTTTTTGGTGGCCAACGCCGTCAACCTGGTGGACGTCATGGACGGCCTGGCTCCCGGCCTTTCGGCGCTGGCCGCCTTGGGCATGGCGGTGGTGGCGTTTTTTACCGATCAGGCGCTTTTGGCCATCCTGGCTGCCAGCCTGGCCGGCGGTCTTGCGGGTTTCCTCCCCGCCAACTTGCCGCCGGCCCGCATGTACCTGGGGGACGCGGGGAGCTTGTCGGTGGGGCTCACCCTGGGAGCTCTGGCGCTGGCGGTAAAGTGGAGCGAGGTTTCACCGGCGGGTTTTCTGGCGCCTCTCGCTTTTCTGGCGTTGCCGCTTTCGGAGGTGGGTTACGTGACGCTGCTGCGGGCGCGCCAAGGGATCCCCTTTTGGAAGGGCAGCCCCGACCACTTTGCCCTTCGCTGGCGGGCCCTGCACGCGGGGGACACCCGCGGCACGGTGTTGCGCTGTTACCTTGTGGGTTTGGCTTTCCTGGGAGTGGGGCTGGCCCTGGCCCTCGTGCCTTCCTTTGAGCTGACTTTAGGGGCCTTTGTCGTTTTGTGGCTGGCCTGGGCCCTGTGGCTTTTGCGCTTGAGCTTTGTGCCGGTGAAGCCATGAAGGTGGTGATCGTTGGTGCCGGCCTATCGGGGCTTTCGGCCGCTTGGCATTTGGCCCAAGCCGGGGTGGAGGCGCAGGTTTTCGAAAAGGAAGCGGAAGCTGGTGGGGCCTGTCGAACGGTGGTGCGGGACGGCTTTGCCTTTGACTTTACCGGCCACCTGCTGCACCTGCGCCTGGCCGAAAGCCGCAGGCTTCTGCAGCAACTGGGGTTAGGCCGAGCCTTTCGCCGCCACAAGCGGCGGGCGGGGATTTTGCTTGCTGGCCGGGTGACCCCTTACCCCATCCAGATCCACACCGCCCGCCTGCCCCGGGAGATCCGCCGGGACTGCCTTTTGGGGTTTATCCAGGCCTGGGCGCAAAAGCGAGAGGACGACGGCAGCTTCGGCTCCTGGGTGCTATCCCGCTTTGGCGAGGGCTTTGCCCGGCACTTTTTCTTCCCCTACAACCGCAAGCTCTTCTGTACGGACCCGTTTGCCCTGACCTGCGAGTGGGTGGGGCGCTACGTGCCCAGGCCGGAGCTTGCCGACGTGGTGGATGGGGCTCTGGGGCTTTTCCCCAAGTCCCGGGCGGTGGGTTACAACGCCTGGTTCCTCTACCCCCGGGTGGGCGGCATTGGCCTCTTGCCCCAAAGCTTAGCCCAGAGGGTGCCCAGGCTCTTCCTGAACTCGCCGGTGGTGGCGGTGCGCTTGCAGCAGCGTCAGGTGCTTTTGGCCAACGGGCAGGTGGTGCCCTTTGACGCCCTTATTGCCACCTGTCCTCTGCCGCAGCTTCTGGCCATGGCTGAGCCGGTGCCGGATGAGCTCCGGGAAAAGGCAAAAGAGCTGGCGGCGGTGGGGGTTTGGAACCTGAACCTGGCGGTGCGGGGTCAGCCCAAGCGGAGGGAGCACTGGATTTACTGCCCCGAGGAACACCTGCCCTTTTACCGGGTGGGTTTTCCCTGCAACCACGGGGTTTTGGCGCCGGAGGGTTTCCACACGGTTTCGGTGGAGGTGAGCGTGCCCTCGGGACAAGAACCGCCCCCGGGGTGGCAGGAAGCTTGCCTGGACGCATTGGTCCGGGAAGGCCTGTTGTCGTCCCGCAGTGACGTGGTGTTTTCCCACGTGGCCCGGGTGGATCCCGCCTACGTGATCTTCAACCCCCAGCGAACACAGGCGGTGGCGGCGGTCCGCGACTTTTTCCGCAAAACCAACGTGTTCCTCTGCGGGCGGTGGGCGGAGTGGAAGTACTCCACCATGGAGGATGCCCTGTGGGACGGGGCGGCGGTGGCGCGCAAGGTGGTTCAGCGGTGAAGCTCAGGGTCCTGCACGTCATCACCATGCTGGAGCTGGGAGGCGCCCAGCGCAACACCCTGGACACCGTTCGGCAGCTGGATCGGCAGCGGTTTACGCTGGGGCTGGCGTGTGGCTTGGGTGGGGAGCTTTACCCGGAAGGGGCAAGCCTGCCGGACACGGAGTTTTTCCCCATTCCCCATTTGCGGCGGGAGGTGCGCCCGCTTTCCGATTGGCGGGCTTTTGGCGAGCTGCGCGCCGCCATCCGCGCTTTTTCCCCCCACATCGTGCATACCCACTCCTCCAAAGCGGGCGTGCTGGGGCGGCTTTCCGCCTGGTGTGAAGGTGTCCCCATCATCATCCACTCGGTGCACGGCTTTGGCTTTGGCCCGCACCAGTGGCTGCCGGTGCGCGCCGCTTTTATGGCCGCGGAAAAGCTCGTTGCCACCATGACCACGGCTTTCATTGCGGTTTCCCGGGAAAACCTGGAAACCGGTGTGCAGCTGGGGCTTTTTCCCCGGGAGCGGGTCACGGTGATCCGCTCGGGCATTGACCTGCGGGCGTTTTCCCAGGCGGCCGACGGCCAAGCCGTGCGGGAGGAGCTGGCTATCCCCCCGGAAGCTCCGGTGGTGCTGCAGGTTTCCTGCTTTAAGCCGCAGAAAGCCCCCGAGCGCTTTGTGGAGCTTTCGGCGCGGCTGGCGCCGGTTCTTCCGGAAGCGCGTTTCCTTTTGGTGGGCGATGGCGAGTTGCGGGAGCGTCTGGAGCGCTTGCGGCAGAAGTGGGGCCTGGAGCAGCGCCTGCACTTTTTGGGCTGGCGGCGGGATGTACCGCGGCTTTTGCGGGCAGCCAACGTGGTGACCCTTACCTCGCGCTTTGAGGGCTTGCCCCGGGTGCTGGTGGAGGCCCGCTGCGCCGGGGTGGCGGTGGTGGCCATGGCGGTGGACGGGGTGGTGGAGGTGGTGGTGGATGGGGTCAACGGCTTCTTGGTCCCCCCCGGGGATGTGGCCACCATGGCGGAAAAGGTGGGTTTTTTGCTGGCCAACCCCGAGGTGGCCAGGGCCCTGGGAGAAGCGGGGAAGCAGGGCCTGGAGGAGTTTTCGGTGGAAAGGATGGTGGCCGACCAGGAAGCTCTGTACCTTAAGCTCTGGGGGCAAAGGGTGGGATCATGAGCGAGCTGCCGGCTTGGTTTTTTCCGGTTCTTGCAGCCAACGTGGGGTTGGTGGTGGGCTCGTTTCTCAACGTGGTCATCCACCGCTTGCCCCGGGGGGAGTCCCTTTCCCACCCCCCTTCCCGCTGCCCCCGGTGCGGGGCGGCCATCCGCTGGTACGACAACGTGCCGGTGTTGTCGTACCTCTTTTTGGCGGGGCGTTGCCGGGACTGCCGGGCTCCCATCTCCCCCCGTTACCCGCTGGTGGAAGCGGCCACGGGCCTGCTGTTTTTCGCGGCGGCGCTGAAGCTTCCCCAGTGGCTTTGGGTTTTTCATGCGGTGGTGTTGGGAAGCCTTTGCCTGGCCTTGGCCCTCATTGACCTGGAGCACATGATCCTGCCCGATGCCCTCACCCTTCCGGGCGTGGCTTTGGGCTTGCTTTTCGCCTGGCTGGGTGGGCCCACCCCTTTGCTCCCCGCGGTCATAGGCACAGTGCTGGGGGCGGCGCTGCCGCTTTCGATCATTTGGGCTTACCGTTGGCTTCGCGGGGTGGAGGGGATGGGCCTGGGTGACGTGAAGCTGTTGGCCATGCTGGGGGCTTTTTTGGGCTGGCAGGGGATGCTGCTCACCTTAGCCCTGGGAGCGGTGGCGGGAGCTTTGGTGGGGGTGGGGTTGATCCTGCTGGGGAAAGGCTCGCGGCAAACCGAGCTCCCCTTTGGCACCTTCCTTTGCGCGGCCGCCATCGTGGTGCTTTTTTGGGGCGAAAAGCTTTTGACGTTTTGGAGCTGGAGCCAGCCGTGAAGAGCTTGCCGGTGCGCCGCTTTGCCGAGGTGAGGGCGCTTCTCCTTTTGGTCATCCTGCTTTTGGTTTTAGGGTGCCTGTTGCCGTTGGTGGGCCTTTACGTCATGGCCTACGCCCCGCGGGAGGATCCCGACCCGCTGATGACCACCGCGGCTGCCGTGGCGGCGGCCATCCAGGAAGGGCAGCTGCCGGTGGTGCCCGGGACCAAGGTGGGCGTGGCCCTTTACCGGGGGGAAACAGGTCTTTGGAAGGTAGGGGCGGTGCCTCCCACCCCCTACTGGCCGTTCCCTAGCCGCGCTGGCTGGGAACAGGCGGGACGGCCAACGGTGGCCCAGGGGGAATGGCAGGGGCAGAGGCTGCGGGTGGTGCTTTGGCCGGTGGGGGAGGATCGGCTTTTGCAGGTGGTGGCCCCGGTGGAGGAAAACCGCCACCAGCGGTGGCTCGCGGCCACAGTGTTGCTTTCCCTGGTTTTGGCCCTGGCCGGTGGGGGCCTGGCCTGGTTTTTGGTGGGGCGGGTGCTTTCCCCTTACGGCGAGCTGCTGGAAGAAGCCAGGAGGTTTTCGGGCAGGATGGGCGGTGGCCCCGAGGACGTTTTCCTGGTGAGCACCTTCCGCCAGGCGGTGCAACGGGTGGAGGAGCAGGAGCGGGAGCTGGCCGCCCGGGCCCAGGAGCTTTCGGAGCTTTCCGCTGGCTTAGCCCATGAGCTGCGCAACAACCTTTCGGTGATGGAGGGCTACCTGCGGTTAGCCCGGGAAAACCCCCAGGAGCTGGCCCGCTACCTGCAGGTTTTAGCGGCGGAGGTGCAAGCGCAAAGGGAGTTTTTGGAGCGCTTCATGACCTTTGTGCGACCGGTGGCGGCGCAAAAAACCACCTTCCGCCTTGGGCCGCTGGTCACGCAAGTGGCTTCCCGTTTGGCTTCCGCCTTCCCCCAGGTGAAGCTGGAGTGTGTGGGGGATGCCGAGCTGGTGGCTGACCCCACGGCGGTGCGGGTGGTGCTGGAAAACCTCCTGCGCAACGCCTGTGAAGCGGCCTCCCGCCGGGCCGATGGCCGGGTGAAGGCCACCGTGCAGCTTGAGGCGCGAAAGGTGCAGGTGGTGGTGGAGGACAACGGCCCGGGCATTCCCGAAGACCAGCGGGGCACGCTTTTTGAGCCCTTTGTTTCGCAAAAGCCCGCCGGTGGCATTGGTTTGGCTTTGGCCCGGCGCCTGGCCCGGGCCATGGGCGGGGAGGTGGAGCTGGTGTCCGCCCGTGAGCCTACGGCGTTTGTGGCCCGCTTCCCCCAGGAGGCCTCGCCGTGATGGGCCCGGTTCTGGTGGTGGAGGACCGGGAGCAGCTGGCCGCCATGCTGGCGGAAACCCTCACCCGGGAAGGGTACGCCGTGGAGGTGGTGTACCGGGGGGATGAGGCCATGGAGCGCATTGCCCATGGCCCCAACCTGCTGGCGGTCATTACCGATTTGAAGCTGCCCGGTGCCGACGGCCTGGAGGTGCTGCAGGCCGCCCGCCGCCGCGATCCCCAACTGCCGGTTTTTTTGATCACCGCCTTTGCCACGGTGGAAACCGCCGTGCAGGCGCTGAAGCTGGGCGCCCGGGATTACTTCCCTAAGCCCCTGGAGATGGCCCGGCTGCTGGTGGCGTTGCGATCGGCAGCCAGCGCCCGCGGTCAGCTCCTGGCCCTGGAGCCGGCTCCCGGGGCCCCCACGCTGGTGGGGGAAAGCCCCAACTTCCTGGCGGCCTTGGAGGCGCTGCGGCGGGTGGCGCCCACGGAAGCCTCGGTGCTGCTCTTGGGGGAGTCGGGCACCGGCAAAGAGCTCTTTGCCCGCTCTCTCCACGCCTACTCCCCCCGTCGCCATGGGCCTTTCGTGGCCTTTGCCTGTGCGGCGGTGCCGGAAACCCTTTTGGAGGCCGAGCTTTTTGGCTACGAACGAGGAGCCTTCACCGGTGCCACAGCCCGCCATGTGGGTCGCTTTGAACAGGCTTCAGGTGGCACGCTCTTTTTGGACGAAATAGGCGAAATTGGCTCCGGTGTGCAGGTCAAGTTGTTACGGGCTTTGGAGGAGCGACGCATCAGCCGCTTGGGTGGCAGCGGGGAAATCAGCGTGGATGTGCGCTTGGTGGCCGCTACCAACCGCGACTTGGCCAGCAGCGTGGTGGGGGGAAGCTTCCGCGCCGACCTCTACCACCGCTTGAACGTGTTTCCCATAACCCTGCCCCCCCTGCGGGAGCGCCGGCGGGACATTCCGGCTTTGGCGCTGCATCTGCTTTCCCGGGCCAGCGCCAAAAACGGCTTGCCCTTGCCGCTGTTGCGGCCCTCGGCGCTGGGAGCGCTGGTGCTCCCCCCTTGGCCCGGCAACATCCGGGAGCTCGCCAACCACATGGAAAGGGTGGCCATCCTCTCCGCGGGCGAGCGGGTGGGGCCGGAGGAGCTGCAGCTTTCCCGGGAGCTGTTGCGGCAGGGCTGGGAGCAACCGGAGGTGCGAGAGCTGGCGCTGGAGTTTGCCGGGGAGGAAGGGGAAGAGCTTTCCCGCTACGTGCTCTCGTAAGCCCAGGCCCGCCGGACGGCAACTGCCAGTGTGCCGTCCTGCTCGGGAAACACCGCCTTTAGGTCCAAAAGGAGCTTGCCTTGCTCCTGCCGGCACACCACCGGCGGCTCACCTAAGCGCAGCGCCCTGGCCACCGCTGGCGCCTCGGGCAAAGCCACCGCCCAGGAGGCCAGCCCCTGGCCGGGGGTGGTCCCTCCCCCCAAAACCGCTTGCGTGGGGACCGTGCTGGCCGGCACGCCGGCAGCCTGCAGCTGCCGCGCCAGTCGCTGGGCGCGCTTTTTGAGCTGGGCTTCCGCTTGGGCCAGCAGCCGATACAGGGGCACCCGCTGGATATCGCCGCTCAAGTAACAGTCCAATGTGGCGGCCAAAGCCACCAGGGCGCTTTTGTCCGGGCGCAACGCCCGTCGCAGGGGGTGTTGCCGCAGCGGGGCGAGCGCCTGTTTGCGGCCCACCAGGATGCCGGCCTGCGGGCCGCCAAGGAGCTTGTCACCGGAAAACAGCACCACGTCGGCGCCGGCAGCCAAAAGCTCCTGCACCGTGGGCTCGTCCTTCAGCCCGTAGGGACGCAGGTCCACATGGCAGCCGGAGCCCTGGTCCACCCAGAACCCCACCCCCGCTTCGTGGGCCAGCTGGGCCAGGCTGGCGGTATCCGGGGTGGCCACAAAGCCGGTCATGGCGAAGTTGGAGCGGTGTACCTGGAGGATGGCGGCGGTTTCCGGGGATAACGCTTTCCGGTAATCGGCAAGGTGCGTGCGGTTGGTGCACCCCACCTCCACGAGCCTGGCCCCCGCTTCCTCCATGATTTCCGGCAGGCGAAAAGAGCCACCAATTTCGATGAGCTCCCCCCGGGAAACGATGACCTCGCGACCGCGGGCATGGGCCGCCAGAAGCAAGAGGAGCGCTGCGGCGTTATTGGTGACCACCAGCGCGTCCTCGGTGCCAAAGTAGCGGCAGAGCTTCTCCCGCACTGGGGCCAGCCGCTCCCCCCGCTCCCCGCTTTCAAAATCGAACTCCAGGGCCAGGTAGCCGGGGGCTTCCACCGGCAAGCGCGGACTTCGCCCCAGGTTGGTGTGAATCAAAACCCCGGTGGCGTTGATCACGGGGGGGTAAGAAGGGCGGGCCATTGCGGCCAGCTTTGCCTGGAGTTGGGCGATGATCTCGGAAGCTTCCGGAAACGGCGCCCCTACCGCCCGCAGCTGGGCCAGGTGGTCGCGGATGACCCCCTTCACCGTTTCCCGCCCCAAACGGGAAACCGCATCCTCCAGGGCCGCTAAAAGCCTGTGGACCGCCGGCGGGTGCCCACCCATGGGGGCATTGTACGCGGTGTAAGCTATCCCCGTGGACGTACCGCTGGACGATTTGGAAAAGAAGCTGGAGCTTTTGGCTCGCAAATGGGAGCGGTACTTTGCCGGGGACCGCGAGGTGCCCATTCCCCCCGAGCGGGAGCGGCAAGCACTGGCTCGCCAACTGCAGGTGGTTTCGCGCATGGAGGGCTTGCCCACGGCGGTGCGTTTTCGGCTGGACGGCCTGCTCCACCGTTTTTCCAGCTACTGCCAGCTCTGGGAGCGGCAGCTGCGGGCCAGAAACGAAGCCCGGCGCACAGCCGACGCTTTGGCCGCGGCATCCGTAAAGCCAGCGGACGAGGTGGATCGTTTGTATCGGGACTACGTGGAGGCCATGGAGCGGGCGGGCAAGAAACCGGCCTGGGATCGCGAGGGCTTGCGGCGGTTTTTGGACGGCCAAAAGCGGCGGCTGGAGGAGCAGGGCTTCGAGGTCCAGGGGTTTTCGTTGGTGGCCAGTGGCGGTGGGGTGTCGCTGAAGGCTAAGGCCCGCAAGAAGAAGGAGGGCTCATGAGGAAGGTTTTGTGCTTGCTTGGCGTGCTTTGGGCTGGGGTGAGCAGCGCTGCGGTTTTTGAGCGCTTTTTGGACCCCAACGTACCCCGGGATCGGGCCATCCTCGGTTATTTGCAGCTGGAAAAGGAAGGCAAAGCCACGAGCAACGATCTCGCGGAGCTGGCGGTGCTGCTCGTGGAAAAGGGCTTTCCGCAGGATGGCGAGACCTACTTACGGAAGGCTTTAAAGCTCGACAAGAAAAACGTGCAAGCCCGCTATCGCCTGGGCTTGGTGCTGCAGCGGCTGGGTCGGGACGGGGCCGCGGCCCGGGAGTATAAGAAGGTGATCAAGGCTCGGCCGGGCTTTGCGGAAGCCCAGTTCATGCTGGGTCTGGCTCTGGAGCGCAGCGGCTACCGGCGGGCGGCCATCAAATCCTACGCCAAAGCTTACAAGCACAACCCGGCGCTGGCTGACCCGGCCAAAAACCCGCTGGTGTTGGACTCCAAGCTGCAAACCCAGGCGCAGCTTTTGCGCTACCGGCGGGAGGTGGCCAGCGCCACCCTCAAGCTCCAGCCGCTCGACCCCCAGGCGGTGAGGCAAATGATGCTTGCCAAGCCGCCGGCAACACCGCCGGCGCCCCAGCCGGCACCGGAGCGAGCCGGGGAGGGCAAAAAACCGTAGGGACCTCGAGACGCCAGTGTTTTCTGCCCCTTGACCCTAAACGTTGAACTTAAAGGTAATCACGTCACCGTCCTGCACCACGTAGTCCTTCCCCTCCTGGCGCAACAGCGCTTTGCTGCGGCAGACGGCCAGCGACCCACAGGCTAAAAGCTCATCCCATCGCACCACCTCGGCGCGGATGAAGCCCCGCTCGAAGTCCGAATGGATGACCCCCGCGGCCTTTACTGCTGTTGTTCCTTGGGGGATGGACCAGGCCCGGCACTCGTCTTCACCCACGGTGAAAAACGAAATTTGCCCCAAAAGCGCATAGGCCTTTTCCAGCACCCGGGAAAGGGCCCGGTCGGGAAGGCCCAATTCTTTCAGGAAAGCTTCTTGGTCTTCCGCTGCCAGCCGGGAAATTTCCTCCTCCAGGCTGGCACAAACCGCGGTAACCGCCACCCGCGGGCGGCTTTCCAGCTCCTGCAAGCCCCAGCGCGCCAGGGCCTGGGGCAGGTTGCTGGCTTCGCCCTCGTCGGCGTTCAGGATCAACAGCAAAGGCTTGCGGGTGAGGAAGGTAAAGCCCTTGAGCACCCGCTCCTCCTCGGGTGTCAAGGCAAGCTCCCGCAGCGGCCGCCCTTCTTCCAAGAAAGCCAAACACCGTTCCAGCACCTGCTTTTCCCGTTCCAGCTCCGGGGTGCGGTGCTTGGGGAGCTCCTTGGCCAGGCGCTCCAGCCGCCCGCTGGCCACCGTCAAATCGGAAAGCAACAGCTCGGTTTCGATGAGCTCCAGGTCCCGTTGGGGGTTGAGCTGGCCCTCGGGGTGGGGAACCTGGGGGTTGGTAAAGCCCCGCAGGACCAGAGCCAGCCCGTCCATGGTGCGGAGCTCCGGCAGGTTCAAAGTTGCAGCGCCGCCTTTGGTCACCGGGGGCACGTCCACGAACTTCACGGTGGCAGGGGTGTGCTTGCGGGGCTTGAAGAGCTCGGAGAGCAAGTCCAGCCGGCGATCGGGGACCTTGGCAATCCCCACGTGGCTTTTCCCTGTGCCAACAGGCACCTCGGCTCCCGTGAGCAGCGAGAAGATCGTGGTTTTTCCGGCGCCGGCAAGTCCCAGAATGCCAAACTCCATGCAGCCTCCGCCGCCATTGTACGCGGTTTCAGCTCACCTCCAGGTTTTTAAAGAAAAGCCACGGGGTGCTCACCACGCAACCCAGGGCCACGTGCTCCTGCGGCCCAAAGGTGGCCACCAGGGAGCGGGAAAGCCGGGTCAAGGACCCCGAAAGCACCACAACGCCTTGCGCCTGGATCTTGCCCCCGTGAGACTCCACCGCCAGCACCAAAAGCCGGAAACGGCCATCGCCCTCCATCACCACCTCGCTCACCGGTGCCAAAGCCACGAGGCCCTCAAAGCCCGGGGGTGCCGGCTCCGAGCCAGGGACCGGCGGAGCCTGCCAAAGATGCACGGGGTGGAGGGCCGGTGGGGCATCCCACGGAACCCGTACTGCGCCCCGGAAAGCCACGCTGGCCTCTGGCCGCCGGTGGGGAGCCTCGGTGGGTTCGCCCACGAGAACGGGAAGGTTTTGGGCGGGGTAGCCTTCCCCGTCGCAAGCCATGGGCAAAAAGGCCTCCCTTCCCTGCCGAAGGTCCCAGAGGTCCCAGGGCGGGGAAGCCTGGGCTTTCCCCGGTGGCCGCCTGCGAGCCAGGGAAATCAGGAGAGGGGCGGCCACATCGGGGGCCAGCAACACCCGCAGCAAACCCCGCTCCCGGCGCAGGGGAGGTAAGTGCTGCCCGGGTTCCAAAACCTTCAGGCACGAGGGCGTTCTAAAGTCTTCCGCGTGCCGGCCGGCCCGGCGAAAGGCAAGGACCACGCCGGGGAGCACCTCCTGCTGCCATTCCACCAGGAAAAGCCGGTTTTCCCATGAGGCCGTAAAGCCTTCGCTGCGGAAGAAAAGCGTTTCGGCGCTGACCAGGGTGACGGTGAGCTCTTTTCTTGCCGGATCTTGGGCCAGCTCAGAAAAAAGCCCCTCCGCCTCATCCCGGTTGGCCTTGCGGCCGGGGGGCACCGGCACGGCTCCGAGCTGGTGGGGCTCGGGCAGCGGTGGGTGACCGGGGCTCAAGAAAGCCCACGCCAGCCGCGCTGCTTCCCGCCCGGCCTCCTTTTCGCTTCCCGAGGCCCGCCCGAAGCCCACGAGCTCGCCCTTTTGCACACGGCAGGCGACACCCAGCTCGATGGCCTGCCGCCGCACGATTGCGCCGCGGCGATCGGCGGTGAGCTGGAAGCTCTCGGCCCGGCGGCAGAAGACCTCCAGGGTATCCACCTTTCCGCCTACCCCTTGCTGGGCGGCGTGGACCGCTGAAGCGAGGTTGACGCTTGCCCCCTTCACGCTGCCTCCACCCGCTCCAGAAGCAGCCAGCTGGCCGCCGCCCCCACCGGCAGGAACTGGTGGTTCTTGCCGCACCATCCCGGCTCCGCCACGGTGAGAGGTGGGCTGCCGCCGGCGAGGATGCGGGGACCGCTGGCGTCCAAAGGCAGCTTCAAGAAAAAGGGGGCCAGCTTTTGCTTTCGCTTCCCGCGAAAAAGCGTGTAGCTTTCCGAGACGGCCAAAAGCAGGGCGCGCTCGGCGGGAACAAAAAGGCCGGAACGCACCCGCACGATTTCTACCCGCGCTTCCGCCAGGGGCGGGGTGGCCTCGCCCCCTTCCACCCAGGCCATAAGGTTGGAAAGGCGGGGCATGGGCGGGTGATGGGGGCTGGCCCGCCGGGCGTTGCCGGGCTCCGCGGCCCAGGAGGACCCGTAGCTGCGGTCGGCCAGCACGCCGGTGAGCACGCCGGCGGTGACCAAAGGCTTGGGCCGCGCCGCTTCCCCCTCATCATCGCGCAAGAAACCACCGGGCAGGGGCAACGTGGGGTCATCCACCACGTGCAGCGGTACCGAGGTGATCCGGGTTCCCATGCGCCCGGTCCAGGGGGACTGGCGGGCAAAGAAGCTGTCGGCTTCCAGGGGGTGGCCGAAAAGCTCGTGGCACAGCACCGCTGCGGCTTGCGGGTGGAGGAGGGCGCGAAAGCCGCCACCCGGCGGTGCTGCGCTCCCGCTCTGGGCCTCCTCCAGGTTTGGGGGGTTCTCCCCGAAAACCCAGGTGAAGGTTTCCCCCGCTTGGTTGGTGGCATCCACCACCACCGGACGGGAAGCCGCAAACGCTCCATCGGCCCGCACCACCGCAATTCGGCTGGTGGTCACCCCTACCTGGAGGGGAAGCCCGGGCAAGAGCAGCGCCAGCACCTGCGGGTCCGGCAGGGTGAGCTCCCCGTCCCAGGACCACGCGGGAAGCGCGCGGGGTTTTGCCCCCAAAAGCCTGGCCAGGTGCTCCCTTCCGCAGCCATCCACAGCCAACAGCGAGTTTTCCTCCCGCAGCGAACAAGCGGCGCGGGTGCGGGCGGCAAGCCGGGAAATCTGCGTGCCCGTCCAGGAAAACTGCAGGCGCAGCTCCTGCCAAAGGTAGAGCTCCCAGGCTCTGGGCTTTTTGCGAGCCAAAACCTCCACCAGGGGCGCCAGGCCGTCCATCCCAGTGCTAGCATAAGGTGCTTTTGCCGGGAGGTGGCGATGGGCGGGGGCATCCGCGAGAAGATTGCTGAGCTCACCGAGGCAAGCCTCATGGGCGGTGGTGAAGAGCGGATCGCCCGCCAGCACGCCGCCGGCAAGCTCACGGCCCGGGAGCGCCTGGCGCTGCTTTTAGACGAGGGCTCCTTTTCTGAGCTGGATCGGCTGGTCACCCACCGCTGCCACGACTTTGGCATGGAATCCCAGCGCATCCCCGGCGATGGGGTGGTGACCGGTTTTGGCCGCATTGATGGCCGGCCGGTGGCGGTTTTCGCCCAGGACTTTACGGTGTTTGGCGGCTCCCTCTCCGAAGCGCATGCGGAAAAGATCTGCAAGGTCATGGATTTGGCTTTGAAGTTTGGGATTCCGGTCATCGGCCTCAACGACTCCGGGGGGGCGAGGATTCAGGAAGGCGTGGTGTCCTTGGGCGGGTACGCCGACATCTTCCTGAGAAACACCCTGTGCTCTGGGGTCATCCCGCAAATTTCGGCGATTTTGGGACCCTGCGCCGGGGGGGCGGTGTACTCTCCGGCCATTACCGACTTTATCTTCATGGCCCGGGGCACCAGCTACATGTTTGTCACCGGTCCCGAGGTGATCCGCACCGTCACCCACGAAGAGGTGACCATGGAAAAGCTGGGCGGGGCCGATGTCCACGCGCGGGTCTCGGGTGTGGCCCACTTCGTGCGGGACTCGGAGCAGGAGGTGCTTTCGGCCATCAGGCAGCTGGTGGGCTTTTTGCCCTTGAACAACGCCGGTGACCCGCCCACAAAAGCCACGCAGGACCCCCCCGATCGGGAGGACCCGGCGCTGGATTCGGTGGTCCCCGAGGACCCGGAAAAGCCCTACGACATCAAGGCCATTATTCGCTCGGTGGCGGATGATGGCGAGTTCTTCGAGGTGCACGAGCACTTTGCCCGCAACATCGTGGTGGGCTTTATCCGCCTGGCGGGGCGCCCCACCGGGGTGGTGGCCAACCAGCCCATGCATCTCGCTGGGGTTTTGGACATTGACGCCTCGGTGAAGGGGGCCCGTTTTGTGCGTTTTTGCGATGCGTTCAACATCCCTCTTTTGATCCTGGAAGACGTCCCGGGCTTTTTGCCCGGGGTGGCGCAAGAGCACGGCGGCATCATCAAGCACGGGGCCAAGCTGCTTTACGCCTTGGCGGAAGCCACGGTGCCCAAGGTCACGGTGATTACCCGGAAAGCCTACGGCGGCGCCTACTGCGTGATGGGCTCCAAGCACATCCGCACGGACTTTAACTTCGCTTACCCCACCGCTGAAATTGCGGTGATGGGTCCCCAGGGGGCGGTGAACATCCTTTACCGCCGGGAGCTGGAGCAAGCCCAGGACCCGGAAGCCCTGCGCCGGTCTTTGGTCCAGCAGTACACGGAAAAGTTCGCTAACCCCTTGGTGGCGGCGGAACGGGGTTTTGTGGATGCGGTCATCGAGCCCCGGAGCACGAGGCCCACCATCATCCAGAGCTTCGCCTTGGCCTGGGGTAAGCGGGACTGGATGCCGGCCAAGAAACACGGGAACATACCGCTCTAACCATGCGCGTCCTTATTGCCAACCGCGGCGAAATCGCCCTGCGCCTCATCCGCGCCTGTCACGAGCTGGGGTGGGAGGCGGTGGCTGTGTACTCGGAGGTGGATGCCGAACAGCCGCACGTGCTGGCGGCGGATGCGGCAGTGTTGCTGGGTCCTTCGGCGCCGCAGGCCTCCTACCTCAACGTTTCCGCGCTCCTGGAAGCCGCCCGCCGCACCGGCTGCGAGGCGGTGCACCCCGGGTACGGCTTTTTGGCGGAAAACGCGGGCTTTGCCCGTGCCGTGGAAGATGCCGGGCTTACCTGGATGGGCCCGTCACCGGCGGTGATCGAGCTTTTGGGCTCCAAGGTGGAAGCCCGCCGGTTGGCCACTCAGGTGGGGGTACCGGTGGTACCGGGCACCGAACCGCTTACCCACGAAAGCGAGGCCCGGCGGTTTGCCCAAGAGGTGGGCTACCCCATCCTCCTCAAAGCCGTGGGCGGGGGAGGGGGCAAGGGCATGCGGGTGGTGGGAAGCGACCGCGAGCTTGCCGACGCTTTTGCCCGTGCCTCGGCGGAGGGGCAGGCGTTTTTTAACGATCCCCGGGTTTACGCGGAAAAGCTCATTGACCGCCCGCGGCATGTGGAAGTGCAAATCCTGGCGGACCGCTACGGCCACGTAGTCCACCTGGGGGAGCGGGAGTGCTCCCTGCAAAGGCGGCATCAAAAGCTCCTGGAGGAGTCCCCCTCGCCGGCGGTTTCTCCGGCGCTGCGGGAAAAGCTGGGAGCAGCGGCCGTGGCGGTGGCACGGGCGGCTTCGTACGCGACCGCTGGCACCGTGGAGTTCCTCCTGGCCCCGGACGGCTCCTTTTACTTTTTGGAGGTTAACACCCGCCTGCAGGTGGAGCACCCGGTGACGGAAGTGGTTTACGGCGTGGATTTGGCCCAGTGGATGATGCGGCTGGCGTTGGGTGAGGAGCTCACCCTCCGGCAGGAAGCGCTTGTCCCCCGCGGCCACGCTTTGGAGTGCCGACTGTACGCCGAAGACCCCGCTCGCGATTTTGCCCCTTCTCCGGGGAAGATCCAGGTGTACCGGGAGCCCTCGGGTCCCGGGGTGCGGGTGGACAGCGGCATTGCCGAGGGCTCGGTGGTGCCTCTGGATTACGACCCCATTCTCGCCAAGCTCATCGTCTGGGGTGAATCCCGGGGGCAAACGCTTTGCCGTTTGCGTCGGGCGCTGGGTGAGTTTGTGGTGCTGGGGGTGCGAACCACATTGCCGCTTTTTCAAGCATTAAGCGTTGACCCCCGGTTCGTGGCGGGTGAGGTGGATACCGGCTTTTTACCGGAGTTCCTGAGACAGTGGCGGGAAAGCCACCGGCCGTTGGCGGTGGCTTTAGCGGCGGCCTTGCAAACCCTTGGTGTGGGTTCGCCGGCGGAGCCCTACGGCCACGAGGGGGAGCTTTCCCCCTGGCGAGAGGCTGGCCGTCAGCGTTTGCGGTCACGGTGGGTGCCATGATCCGGCGTTTTCGGCTTGCCGAAAGTGAAACCGAGGTTTTGCTGCGGGTGCTGGCCGGAGAAGTGGAAGTGCGGGTGGGGCGTGAGCTCTTCCGGTTTCGCTTGACGCTTGCGGGACCCCACCGCGGGAAGGTGGAGTTTCCCGGGGAGGTCAAGCCCTTTTGGTTTTCCCGATTGGGTTCCGGAGGTTGGCAGCTCTTTATCGAAGGTGTAGAGCAAAAGGTGGCCCTCGAAGACCCGTTGCAAGGGCGTGGTGGAACCGGTCGCAGCCACGACGGGCAGGAGGAGCTGGTGGCTCCCATACCCGGGAGGGTTGTGCAGGTTTTGGTGACGACAGGCAGCGAGGTTTCGGCGGGAACGCCCATCGTGGTGCTGGAAGCGATGAAAATGCAAAACCTCATCACCAGCCAGCTGGGGGGAAGGGTGCGCGAGGTGCGAGTCAAGCCCGGGACCACCGTGGAGGCGGGGCAGGTGCTGGCGGTGGTGGGGTAGCTTGTTCGGAAAATTGAATGTTCCTCCAAAAACTGGAATATTCTGGTTTTGGGCGACCGAGCTACGTTCTTGCAAGCAAAAGGGTTTTACATGGGCAGGGGGTGGCACGCTTTTTGCTCACAAGATTTAAGGCCGGGTGTTGCCACAAGCCTAGCTTTTGTGGTAGAAAGCCGGCCATGAAGTGTTTGAGGGAAAGGAGGGCAAAGCCAGGAAGAGAAGGAGTGAGGTTGCGTGTGGCTTGAATCTGGCATCAGCAAAGCCTAAACGAAAGGAGGAAGTATGAGGAAGATAGGCTGGTATTTCCTAGCATTCTTGGCGATGGGCCTGTTTGTAACCGGGGCCTTCGCCCAAACTACCGGCTCCATTGAGGGCGTGGTGGTGGACGAGAACAACGTGCCGCTGCCGGGTGTCACCGTGGAAGCTACTTCCCCGGCGTTGCAGGGCACCAAGGTGGCGGTCACCGACACCCAGGGCAAGTTCCGTTTGGTGCTTTTGCCTCCTGGGAGCTACACGGTGAAGTTCACCTTGTCCGGCTTTGCTCCCACCGAGCAAACCGACATCAAGGTGGGCTTGGGCCGCGTGGTGACCTTGAACGTGCAGATGAGCTCTGCGTTTAAGGAAGAGGTCATTGTGTCCGGCGCGGCGCCAACGGTGGACACCAAGACCGCCGAGGTGGGCGTCAACCTGGACAAGGACTTCTTCACCAACCTGCCCATCGGCCGTAACTACGCCTCGGTGGTGCGTGTGGCCCCCGGTACCGGCAACGACGCTGCCGGCGTCACCGTGTACGGGTCCACCGGCGCTGAGAACGCCTACTACATTGACGGCATCAACACCACCGGCGTGGAGCTGGGTACCCAGGGTAAGGTCCTGAACTTCGAGTTCATCCAGGAAGTGCAGGTGAAGACCGGCGGCTACCAGGCTGAGTTCGGCCGCACCACCGGCGGTATGATCAACGTGATCACCAAATCCGGTGGTAACGAGTTCCACGGCGACGTCTTTGGCTACTACGACTCCGACGCCGCTCAGGCCAAGACCGCCGCTGATGTGAACTACTGGGCTTCCCGCCTTTCTCGGTCCTACCTGGTGGATGGCTACACCCGTAAGGACTTCGGCTTTGGTTTGGGTGGCTACTTCATCAAGGACACCCTGTGGTTCTACGGTTCTTACGACTACGTGAAGAACGACGAGGACCGCAAGGTCATTCAGGACTTCCAGGCGCTGGCGCGTGAATACAACGCCCACGACTACGGTTTCCCGGCCTACGGTTCGATCTTCACCAACTCCCAAACCCGGGACCTGTGGTCGGCCAAGTTCACCTACCGCCTGAGCCAGAACCACTCCTTTATCCTTTCTGGCTTTGGTGACCCCTCCAAGACCGAGGGCCCCATCCGTGGTCTTGCCGGCAACCCCGACTCCTTCATGGGTACGGTGGATGAGGGCGGCACGGACCTCGTGGCTAAGTACGAGGGCGTCTTCGGCACCAACTGGGTGGTCAACCTGTTGGCGGGTCAGCACAAGGAGAAGTCCAATGAGGGTGGCCGTGGTTTGAACCAGGTGGCCTTCATTGAGTACTCCAACCCCATTTACGCCCAAACCGGCGTGGTTCCGGTGTGGGATGGCTTCGGCTTTGCCCAGCGCCAGGAGTTCGGCCGCGACGTGTACAAGGGTGATGTGTCCTACTTCCTGAACAACTTCCTGGGTGACCACGAATTCAAGTTCGGGGCCGAGTTTGAGGACATCTCGGTGAACAACAAGAACTACAACACCGGCGGCCAGCGCATTTACGGGCTTTGCCGCGGTGGCTACACGGGTGACGGCGCTAAGCCTTGTGGCCGTGAGATTTACTACCGTCACCGCTTCTTCATGCGGTCGTTCCCCTCGTCTCGTTTTGCCATCACCAACGCCGACATCCTGGTGCCTTTGGTGGTGGACTCCAAGTCCGAGAACTTCGCCATGTACGTGCAGGACACCTGGCGTCTCACGGCCAACTTGACCTTGAACGTGGGCGTACGTTGGGAGCAGCAGAAGCTATTCAACTCCGAGGGCAAGGTCAACGCCAAGCTCAACGACGAGTGGGCACCCCGTGTGGGTGTGGTTTGGGATCCCAAGGGTGATGGTACCGCCAAGGTCTTCGCTCACTTTGGCCGCTTCTACGAGACCATCCCCATGGATATGGTGATCCGTTCCTTCGGGAAGGAAATCACCGCCTTTACCTACAACTACCACGGCGCTCGGGAAGAGGATCCCTCCACCCGTTACAACGTGGCTTGCGATCCGGCGGTGGATGCCTTCCGCCGTTGCTCGATCCTCGGCCATGACTTCACGCCCGTGGACCCCAACCTCCAGGGTCAGTACATTGACGAGGCGGTGGTGGGCGCTGAGTACGAGGTCATGAAGGACCTGGCCGTAGGCGCCAAGTACATCTACCGCGACCTGGGCCGTGTGATTGAGGACGCCCTTGGTTTCGACCAGGGCTACTACATCGGCAACCCTGGCCGTGGCCTGCTGCGCAGCTCCTGGGACATGAACTACGAGCGTGAGTACCCAGTGCCCGAGCCCAAGCGCACCTTCAAGGGCATTGAGCTCGTGGCCCGCAAGCGGTTCTCCAACAACTGGGGCATGATCGCTTCCTACCTCTGGTCCAAACTCGAGGGCAACTACGACGGAACCTTCCAGGTTTCCACCGGTCAGCTGGACCCCAACCTGAACTCCGCGTTTGACTACGCCGAGTTCCAGGTGAACAACAAGGGTTACCTCTCCAACGACCGTCGTCACCAGTTCAAGGTGGACGGCTACTACGTGTTCCCCTTCAACCTCACCGTGGGTCTCTCTGCCTACTACCGCACGGGTCTGCCCATCACCGCGATGGGTTACTCAATTGCCTACCAGAACTGGGAGTACTACCTCTCCGAGCGGGGCGCCTTTGGCCGCACCGACGACGAGTGGGAAGCCGACCTCCACTTGGACTACCCGGTGAAGTTCGGTGGCATCCAGGTGAAGTTCTTGGCTGACGTGTTCAACCTCTTCAACCGCCAGGGTGAGGTGGGCCGCAACATGCGTTACGACTTGGGCGAGGATTACACGCCCATCAACTACGACACCGGCGCGTACGAGCCGCCCATCAAGCCCGGCGATGCTACTCGTCCACCTACGAACCCGGCGTTCAACACGCCCAACGCTTGGCAGTCTCCGCGTAGCTTGCGGTTGGGTGTGCGCATCAGCTTCTAGTTGAGCTCACGCTGAAACCCAAAGGGGGGCCGCAAGGCCCCCCTTTTTCTTGCCCTGCTATCCTTAGACGGCATGAAAAAGCTTTTTCTTCCCCTTTTTTTCGTCTTGGTGGGGGCGGCCATTGCGCCTTTCCGGCCGGTAGGCCCGGGCAGCGCTCTGTGGGATTCCAGGTCTGGGACGCTGCGGGTTTGTTCCTCGTGGACGCTGGTGCCGCGGTGGGGGAAGGCGGTGGGCTTGCCGCGGGTCGCGACCACCACGACCTTCACCACCCCCGAGGGGGCCACGGTAACGGCACGGGTGCACCTAGAGTTAGGTGCTGGGGCGCACGTGCAGCTGGCTGCCGCTCCTACTCCTGAACAGGGCTTGGCCGTTAAGGCCGGACAGCTGGCACCTGCAGCAAAGCTTGCATGTTTGGCGCAAAGCACCTGTCGCCAAAAGCTTCAGGAGGAAATGGAAGCCAGCCTGCAGCGACTGGCTTCGGGGTCTGCGAAAGCTTCCGTGGTGTTGGAGCCTGACCCCGCGGCTTTGTTGGCCTTCCGTCGCCAGGAGCTGCGGCAAAGGGTCTCGCCGCCACGCCGGCGGGTGTTGGTGGTGGGTTGGGATGGAGCCGATTGGGAGCTGCTTTCAAAGCTCGTGGCCCGGGGTCTCATGCCCAACCTGCAAAAGCTCATGGCGGGCGGTACCTTCGGTGAGCTTGCCTCCCTCACGCCGCTGCTTTCCCCGCTGATTTGGACCACCATGGCCACCGGCGAGCCACCGGAGGTGCACGGCATCCTGGACTTTTTGGAGGCGGATGCGGCTACCGGAGCGCGGGTTCCGGTGACCAGCCGCAAGAGGAAGGTCCCAGCGTTGTGGAACATGGCTTCGGCTGCTGGGCTGACCGTGGGGGTGAGCGGCTGGTGGGCCAGCTGGCCGGCAGAAGCGGTCAACGGGGTGCTGGTTTCCGATCGCCTGTTCTTCCTGCTTTCCGACGCCCCCGGGGATGCGCCTCCGGGTACCGTGGTGTTTCCACCGGAGCACGAGGCAAGCTTCCGCGAGCTGGCGGAGCGGGCCAAGGTGGAAACCGACGCGCCAACGGTCGCTACTTTCTTGCCTTTGGAAGTGCCCCGCATTCAGGAGGCCTTAGCCCAGGGGCGCGGGATGGCCGACCCCATTGACGGCTTCCGGCGGATTTTGGTGGGCACCCGCGTGTACATGGGGGCTGCGCTTAAAATTGCCGAGTCCAAGCCGCACCTCCTGATGGCGTACTGCATCGGCACCGATGAAATTGGCCACCTGCTGGGGCCTTACCTCCCCCCAGCTGCCCCCGGTGCCGATCCCGCCCTGGTGCAGGCTGCACCGCCGGCAGTGGAGCGCTACTTTGCGGTGGTGGACCGTTGGTTGGGGCGGCTTTTGGAGCAATGCCCGCTTTCAGAGTGCGCGGTGCTTGTGGTTTCCGACCACGGTTTCAAATGGGGGAGCGACCGTCCCCGGGAGTTTTCGGGAGTGGCCGCAGCTACCGCGGCCCTTTGGCATCGGCCCAAGGGGATCTTTGTGCTGGCAGGTAATGGGGTCACGGCCAAGGGGCGGACGGGCGAGCCCGCTTCGGTGTACGACGTGGCCCCCACGGCAGCGGTGCTTTTGGGTTTGCCTCCGGGGGCCAGCTGGCCGGGAAAGCCGTTGCCGGGCGTTACAGCGGCGGTGGGAGAAAAGGTAGCCTGGAGTGAGCTGGTGCCCCCGGGAAGCTACCGCCCCCGCGTTCAGGAGGTGAAGCCCTCAGCGGAGTACGTGGCGCAGCTTAAGGCCTTAGGCTACCTGGAAGGCGGAGAAAGCCAGGGTGGCTCCGGGAGCACCACCGAAGGTGAGCTCAACAACCTGGGGCTTTTGCATCTGGAAGCGGGGCGGCTGCAGCAAGCCGAGGAGGCTTTCAAAAAAGCCATTGCTGCCAATCCTGCCTATGCGTCTCCGCACTACAACCTGCGTCGGCTTTACTTTGAAAGCGGGCGCTACGAGGAAGCGGATCGCGAGCTCCTGGAAGCCCTGCGCCTGGGTTTGCGGGATGGGCGCGGGGCGTTGCAGCGAGCTCTGGCCGACTACGAGCGCCTGGGCTTGCGGGAGCGGGCGGTGAGCCTGGCTAGCTCTGCGGTTACGCTTTTCCCCCGGGATGCCATGTTGCGGGCGGCGGTGCTGCGGTACCTGCTGGAGCTCAACCGCTGCGGTGAGGCGGTGGAAAAGGCGAGGGAGGCGGTTTCGGCCTTCCCTCAGGATGCGGCGGTTTTGGCTTTTGCCGGGCTTTCGGCCGCCTGTGCCGGCGATACAGTGAGCGCCAAAACCTGGATGGAACGCTCCCTGGCGCTCAACCCCAACCAGCCGGAGCTTAAACAAGCCTTGACGATGCTGGAGTAATGGTGGAGCCGAGGAGGATCGAACTCCCGACCTCCAGAGTGCGATTCTGGCGCTCTCCCAGCTGAGCTACGGCCCCACCAGCCAAGCGTTATCCTAACACGGGGGCAGAACCCCCTCAAGGGGAGGGGCGGTGGCAAGCTTAAACCCGTGCGAGCTGGAAATTGAGCTTTTCTGTCGGGGTCTGCGTATTGATTCTTCGTGCACTCTGGAGGAAGACGCCCGCGGGTTTCGCCGCACCCGCGCCGGCTTGGGCTCGGGGCTGGAGCTGGTGATCCCGGGCAGGCTCAAGGACATCTGGTGCAACGTCCCGGTTTTCGAGCACTTTTGCGCCGCCTCGCCGTTTCTGCTGGTGAAGGAAAACGGGCGCTACGTGGTGGTGGACACCCGCAGCGACGAAGCTTATCCGGTGGTTGTCCCGCCGGAGCCCTCCTGGTACCGGCGGAAGACCTCCCGCGGCCACGAGATGGCCAGCATCGGTGTGCTGCAGGGGACCTACCTGGGGGTTTACATTTCCGAAACCTGCCGTTTCTGGGACCCCGGTAACGACCGCCACTGCCACTTTTGCACCTCCGGGCTCAACGTGGGAAAAGCCGAGGTGTTGCGCAAGCCGGTGGATGAGGTCGTGGAGGTGGCAAAGGCTGCCAAGGAGGAGTCCGGCGTGACGTTTTTCCACTTCAACGCCGGCTACCAACGGGAGGACCGCCCCGATGCCAGCCCTTACCACGGGCTCAACCTGGCGGCACCTTACGTCAAGGCCATCCGTGAGGAGGTGGGCGGCTTCATTGGCGTGCAGGTGGCGCCGGTGCTTCGCCACGATTTTTGGAAGTACGACTGGCTTATTGCTCTGGGTGCCGATCACTTTTCGTTTTGTTACGAGTTCCACAACCCCCTCTACTTCGAGCGGTACTGCCCGGGCAAGTGTGGGGCTCTGGGGCAGCGGGCCTTCTTCGAAGCCATGGAGTACACCGCGGAAAAGCTGGGTAAGGGTGCGGTTTCCGGAGAAATCATTGCCGGTGTGGAGCCCGTGGAGGACACGCTGCGGGCCATTGACTACATCACCTCGCTGGGGGCTTTCCCCACGGTTTGCATCTTCCGCCCGCTGCAGGGCTCCCTCATGGAAAACCACCCCTCCCCGGAGCCGGAAGCCATGAAGCGGGTTTTTGCCCACCTTTGGGAGTGCTGCGTCAAGCACGGAATCCCCACCGATGTTATCCCCAACATCCAGGTTTCCCTGGTGGTACAGCCTGGAGACACCGTTTACCTTGCCAAAAACTCCCTGCGGGAGCGAGCCTACCGTGCCAAGATGGCGGTTCTGAGGGTGCTGGGGAAACCGTTTTTTGCTGCCAAAATGAAGCCCCGGCCGGTGGGGCTTTCGGCGGAAGAGCCTCCCGGCCCTGGGTTTTCCTTTTCCCGGCGGCCGATCTTGAGCTGGTAAAGGCGGAGGGTTTCCTTCCGGCCTTTGGCCAGGTTCCAGCCGGAAAAGGTGCGGATCGGTTGAGCGTTTGGAGCCAGGAACCCCCTGAGCTTTTCTTCCTCACCGGCCCGCAGCAACCAGAAGCCACAACTCTCGTTGGTCGAGGGTGTTACGATCAGGTTCTCTCCGGCGTAAAAGCGCAAGCTGGGCTCCTGCAGGGGGAAGGCGCAGGTAAGTTGGGGCAGACGGCGCACCAAAAGCCCCGCGGGGCGGTAAGGCGTTCCCAAGGTCAAAAGCAAAAGCCCCAGGGCCAGGACAGCACTGGCAATGGCTCCCGCTACCTGCTGGCCCCGGGTGGGTCTGGATGCCACAAAAAGAAGTGGCAAAGCCGGCAGGATGTAGTGGGGAAGCTTGGTGGCTACCAGGCTGAGCACGGCCATAGGGCCCAGAACGCCCCAAACCACCGTTCGCCACACCTGCGGGTCTTGCTTCTCACCGGCCCGAAGAAAACGAACCAAGTTCAACAGCAGCGGAAAGCCGGCAAGGGCCAAGCTGGCAACGTAAAAAGGCGGTCCCAGAAGAACGCCCAGGGGTCCGCGGATGCCGTGGCTTTCCAGCGGCGAAAGCGCCCTTTGCACCACGTGCTTGCCCAGGCCCAACCGGGCAAAATCCCAGTCGGTGGCGAGGTTGGCCGGCAGAAACCAAGCGGCCACCACGGCGGCCGAAAGCAACGGCCCCCACCACGGCACTGCCGCCCGCAAGAGCTCTCTGTCCCTCCCGCAGTAGCCGGCCAAGGCGGGCAGCACAAACAGCGGCGTTACCGGCCCTTTGGCCAACACCCCCAGCCCAAACAGCAGCCAGGCCAGAAACGCCCACCTGGGATGGCGACATTTGGCCGCTCGCACGAAGGCTAAAAGGGAAGCCGTGGTGAGCGCTCCCACCAGCGCGTCAGGGGTGGCCAAAACCCCAGCCAGGGCCATCCCGGGTAAGAGCGCCCAGCGTTTCTCGCCGCAAAGCTCCTGGGCTAGTTGAGCGGCCAGCCAAAGCCATGCCAGCAGCGCCAAAAACGAAGGCAGGCGAAAGCCGACCTCCCTTTCCCCCACCAGCGCGGTGGCGGCCCACTGCAACCAGTAAATGAGGATGGGCTTGTCCGGGCGCAGCTGGCCAAAGTTTTTGGGCACCAAAAGGTCGCCGGATTGATGCATCTCCCGCACGGCCTGGGCGTAGCGCGGTTCGTCCCGGTCCACCAGGGGCGCCCAGGCGGCCACCGCCAAGAGGATGGCCAGTGCCAGAACGGTGGCAATCCTGGGGGCGTTCATGCCCCCTGCCCTCCCTTAATAAAGCTCGATACGCCCGCTGGTGGTGCTCACCAAGATCTTGGGTCCGCTGCCCGAAAGCACGAGCTTGCCGCCCTTTCCTGGGGTTTCCCCAGGGTAGGCGGAGCGGATCTCCCCGCTTACCGAGGAAACCTCACCAGCGGGCTTGCTTCCCGGGGGCAAGACAAGGCGCACCTTGCCCGAGGTGGTGGTGACCCGGACTTCGCTGCCCTCGGGGAGGGCGTCAAAGCTCAGCGCCACGTCGCCGGAGGTGGTGGCCACCCCTACCGGGCCCAAGAGCCCGTTCATGCGCACCTCTCCCGAGGAGCTGTCGGCCCGCACCAACCGTGCTCCGCCCACCAGCTCCACGTCCCCGGAAGAGGTGCGGGCAAAGGCCGAGTCCACGGGCTTGGAAAAGCGCAGGCGCATATCACCGGAAGTGGTGCGGGCTTCCACTTCCGGGGCGTACCCCACAAACTCAATGTCGCCGCTGGCGGAACGCAGGCGCAAAGGCCGAGCCTTGGGGAGTTCCCCGTCCAGCTGCAGGTTTCCGGAGGTGGAGGAGATATCCAGCTGCACGTACGGCGGCACCACCAGGTTCAAGCGCGCCCGGGTGACCACCACGCCCTTGAAAAAAGCGGATTCCGTAGGCTGAACCAGCACCTTGAAGGCTTCGGGTTCCTCCACAAATTGCGGGCGGTGGGAAGCCATCCACGCCTCTACCGCTTTTTCCTTCAACCCGGCGCAGGCCAGCTCCGCTTCCACCCGCACCTCATCAATGGCCGAAACCCGCACCACCAGGTCCAGGGAGCCCGCTTCCACCACCACCTGCATGCCTTCTTTGGCCGCCGCTTGCTTGACGATGGTTTCCTTGCGCTCGGCAGCCTCCAGGCACAGGCCGAAAAGCATAAGCACGAGCCCCATCCAGCTTCTCCGCATACGCGCCTCCCTGCCTCATGCTAGCAAAAAGCCTTTTGGGCTTTGCGCTGCAACGGCAAAGTAGGCCGCTGATCGCTACCTGCCAGAGCCGTACCAAACTTTTCCATTTGCTAAGCTACAGCTGTGCGGGCCAATGAAACGGTAAAAGCGGTAGTGGCTGTGTCTTTTCCTGCTGAGCGGCTCAGGCGCTTGGCGGCCATGGAGGGGGAGCACTTTTGGTTTCGCGGGCGATGGCTTTGGGTGCAGCGGTTTCTGCACGCGGTGCGGGGAGCTTCTCCGGGGCCGGTGGCGGATATTGGTTGCGGCACGGGTTTTTCGGCGGCGTTGCTGGCATCCCAGGGCTTTTCGGTCGTGGCTCTGGATCCCATGCTGGAGGGCCTGGAGCTCGCGGCCCACCGACAACCAAAGCTTCGTTTGGTGCAGGGGAGCGCCCTGAGCTTGCCTTTTCGACCCGGATCCCTCCAAGGCGCGCTGCTTATGGACGTTCTCGAGCACGTCCCGGCCGAGCAGGCGCTGGGCGAGGTATGGCGGGTCCTTACGCCCGGCGGGTTCTTGATCTTCTCGGTTCCGTCCTTGCCCTGGCTTTGGAGCCGCCGGGATGAGGGCGCCGGTCACTTTTGCCGCTACACTCGCAAGCAAATGAGGCGTTTGCTTATTCAGGCGGGCTTTATCCCGCAGGAGCTGCGCTACTATCTGTTCCTGCTCCTGCCGGTGGTGCTTGTAAGCCGTCTGCTTGCGCGCTTTTGGCCTGCTTCCGAGCAGCTGGAGGAAAGGCCCGGGAAGCTCGCCAACGCCCTGGGGTACGTGTTGGTGCGCGGGGAGGTGGGAGTCGGCCGCTGGATATCCTGGCCGCTGGGCTCCTCCCTGGTGGGTTTGGCCTTTAAGCCAAGGGAGGGCTTCCGGGGATGAGCGGTCCTTTTGAGCTGTTCCTCTTTTCCACCGATCCCGCCTTCATTCGCAGGGCCGTGGCCGGGGGCGTGAGCGCAGTGGTGGTGGATTGGGAGGTGGCGGGGAAAGCTAAACGCCAGTGGGGATTTGACACGGAAATAAACGCCGACACCTTTGAGGACCTCCAGCGGGTTCGAGCTGCCACGGAAGCCCGGGTCGTTTGCCGTGTGAACCCTTTCCACTCGGCTACCCGAGGGGAGCTGGAGCAAGCTCTTGGCGGGGGAGCGGACGAAGTCCTCCTCCCCATGGTGCGGACCACGGCGGAAGTGCAGCAGGTTTTGGAGTGGCTGGCGGGGCGAGCTGGGCTCGGGATCCTGGTGGAAACCCAGGCCGCGGTGGCCATGGCCCAGGAGCTTGCCCGCTATCCCCTTTCCCGGGTGTACGTGGGGCTCAACGACTTGGCCATTGACCGTGGTTGTGCCAACATCTTTCGAGCTTTAGCTGACGGCACGGTGGAGCAGCTGCGCCAGGTCTTCCAGGTGCCCTTCGGTTTTGGTGGCCTTACCGTACCAGACCGAGGGTTTCCCATCCCTTGCCGCCTGCTCATTGGCGAAATGGCCCGCCTGTCGGCAGGCTTTAGCTTTCTCCGCCGCTCTTTCAAGCGGGATGTGGGCTCAGGCGACCCTGCTGCTGCTGTGGGGAAAATCCGTGCCGCTTTGGAACAAGCCCGCCGCCGCTCACCGGAACAGGTAGTCAGCGACCACCGGGAGCTGCTGGCGGCCATTGAAAGGGCCGAGGCGTTCTTTGCTGCCCGAAACCGCGGGGAACGGTTATGAGGTTGCAAGAGGGGACCCGCGTCTTGCTTACCGGAGGCACCGGTTTTATCGGCGCCAACCTGACTCGAGCGCTCCTCTCCCGGGGCGCTTCCGTCCACCTCCTCTGCCAGCCTTCAAGCTCCCTTTGGCGGATTGCCGACCTCAAGGACCGGCTCACCATCCACCAAGCCGACCTTTTGGAGGCCGAAACGGTGCATGCCGTGGTGCAGGCGGCCCAACCCCAGGGGATCTTCCACCTGGCCATGGCACCGGGCCACCCCAACTCGCTGGCGGAGCGAAGCTTGTCGCTGGCGGTGGCCACGGTGGGTACCGCCCATCTGCTGGAGGCGGCGCGGGCCGCGGGGGTTTCCCGGGTGGTTCACGGGGGAAGCTCGCTGGAGTACGGCCCGCGGGAGAGGGCATTGGAGGAAACCGATCCGCTCCAGCCCAAGACCTTTCGGGGTTTGGCCAAAGCCACCGCCAGCATGGTGGCGAGCTGGTACGCCCTGCACGGCGGGCTGAACGTAACCATCCTGCGTTTCTTTTCCGTCTATGGCCCCTGGGAAAGCCCAAGACGCTTCATCCCTACGGTCTTGCGCGCAGCTCTTCGGGGAGAGGAAATTTGCCTCACCGCTCCCGGGTTTCGCCACGATTTTGTGTTTGTGGAGGACGTGGTGGCCGCCTGCCTGCGGGCGGCGGAAGCGGAGCTGGCCTCGGGGGAGGTGTTCAACATCGGTTCCGGCCAGCAGTGGGCCAACGAGGAGGTTGTGGCTTTGGTGGAGCGTTTGGTGGGCCATCGCCTGCCCGTGAGGGTGGGGGCGTACCCGGCGCAACCTCCGGACACCCACCACTGGCAGGCCAATATTGCCAAAGCGCGGGCCCTTCTGGGGTGGGCCCCGGCTCATTCCCTGGCAGAAGGGCTGCGGAAAACCCTCACCTGGATGCAGGAGCATCATGATCAGCTTAGTTGACACCTCCGTGGTGGTCCCGGTTTTCAAAAACGCCGAAACGGTTTTGGAGCTGTACCGTCGTGTGGCCACGGTGCTGCAATCCCTGGGCGGCACCTGGGAGCTGGTTTTCGTGGACGATGCGTCCCCCGATGGTTCCCTCCAGCACCTGAGAAAGCTAGCCCAGGAGGATCCCCGGGTGGTGGTGCTGGCCTTGGCGGAAAACGTGGGGCAACACCGGGCGGTTTGGCTGGGTCTTCAGCGTGCCCGGGGGCAGATGGTGGCGGTTATGGATGCCGACCTCCAGGACCCCCCGGAAGCGCTCCCGGCTGTCCTCAGGGCCCTCCAGGATGCGGGAGCGGAAAAGCCCACCGTGGTTTTTGCCGGCCGGCAGGGGCGGTATCAGTCGTGGCCGCGGATGGTGACCTCCCGTTTTTTCAAGCACCTGCTGCACCTTTGGCTGGGTCTGCCGGCTGATGCTGGCTTGTTTTGCGTGATGAACCGCAAAGCTGTGGCGTGCCTGGCCCGCTGGGACGTGCCCCGCCCGTACCTTCAGGTCATGCTGGCCTGCGCCGGCGCTTCCTTCGTTTCCTTACCCGTAACCCGCCCGCTCAGGCCTGCAGGGGTGTCAAGCTACAGCTCCTGGCGGCGGCTGGTGTTGGCTTTGCGGGCGTTGGGCCTTGCCCTCCGCTTGAAGCTACATATGCCGCCCCGGGGCCGGGCCCCGTGGCCCATCCGTGAGTGCATCGGTGGGTCAAGCGAGCACGAAAAGCGATCCTGGGAGGTTTTCCGCGATGCCAGCTGACGATCCAGTGGAGCTTCACAACGCTTTGCAGCGGGAGTACTTTGGCCGGCGCATCAAAAAAACCATGCTTCCGCAAAAAACCCCCTACGTGTGCCATCACGTGGAGGTGCTGATGGCCTGCTTGAACCTGGATTCGGGGGCCCGGCTGCTGGAGGTGGGTGCGGGTCTGGGACGGCACGCCTTCATCCTGGCGGAAATGGGCTTTCAGGTGGAAGGGTTGGAGCTTTCCCCTTTTCTTGTGGCCAAGTTCCAGGAGCTGGCCGGACCGCAGCCGCCTTTTCCCATGCACTGCGGCGACATCCACAGCTTCCCTCCTGAGCTTCGCGGCCGCTTCGATGCTGTGGTGGGGTTTTTTGTGTTGCATCACTTGGCCGATTTGCCGCGGGCTTTTGCCTCCATGAAGCTGCTTTTAAAACCCGGGGGCAAGATCGGTTTTGTGGAGCCCAACCCCCTCAATCCGCTTTATTACCTGCAGATCTTCCTCACCCCGGGGATGTCGTGGAAGGCCGAGCGCGGGATTCTCCACATGCACGCGCCGCGTTTGCAGGGGCTCTTGCAGGCGGCGGGTTTTGCCGGGGTGGGGGTGAAGCGCTTTGGTTTTTTCCCGCCTTTGTTGGCCAACCGCCGGTGGGTGATCCCTGTGGAGCGCGCCCTGGAGCGGCGGAAACTGCTGCAGCCCGTTTTGCCGTTCCAGGCCTTTTGGGGTACCCAGTGCTGAAGAAAGCGGCAGCGGGCTTTGCGCTTTTTCTGGCAAGCCTTTACGTTTCCTGGGGCCTGGGTGTGAACCCTGCCGATGAGGCCTGGTTCCTCCAGGTGCTGCGTCGCATCTACCAAGGAGAAACCTTATACCGCGACGTGTTTTTCGGTACACCACCGCTGTCCGTGTATGTGAGCATGCCGTTTCTTTGGGTTTTGGGTCCCGAAATTTTGGTGGTGAAGCTCGTTTCGGCTCTTTCGTACGCTTGTTTGCTTTTGCTGGGTTGGCAGGGTCTGTCCTTGTTAGGCGCTGGACCTTCTTTTCGCCTGGCCTTCGTGGCCTTAAGCCTGGCTCTGGCCCCGCCTTTCCCCACCTCGCCCTACCACCTGCTGGCCATGGCCGGTTTCATGGGCAGCCTGGTGGCTTTTGTGGCCTGCGCTCAGGGACGTCCCAGCCCCGGGGTTTCCTGGGCTAGCCTGGCGGGCTTCAGTGCCGGCCTGGCGTTTTTGGCCAAGCACAACGTGGGCGCTTTGGCCCTGGCTGCGGGGCTTGTGGCGTTCCTTTTGGCGAAGCCGCAGCCAGTTCGGGAGGTCGTAAGGTGTGGCTTGGCCTTTGGGATAACCTCCCTTGCCGGGTTGGTCCCCGTGGTGCTGCAGGGAGCAGGGGGACCATGCCTGGAATACCTCGTCTTCGGCAAGGGCAACTACCTCAAGCAGGCTTCCCTCCCGTATTTTGGTGGCCTCGGGGAAGCCTTGGAAAAAGCGGGCGGAGCGCTACACAGCGGGGATTGGCGGGCGGCGGTGCAGCTGGGCCAGCTTTTTGCCTACACCCTGCCGCTGGTGGTGGGGGTTGGGTGGCTTTTTCTTGTTTTTTACCGGTGGCGCGGGTGGCAGCGTCTCCCTCTGGCCCTGGGGGTGTTCCTCCTAGCTGCCTGGGCGGGGATTTACCCGCGGTTTGACCTTTACCACGTGCTCGGGACCTTGCCGGTGTTTCTCTTTGCGCTGGTGATCTTGACAAGCGTCATTTGGAAGCAGCGGTTGGCGCAAGCGCCTGGGGCTCGGGTCTGGGTTTTGGCTGTGGGAGCTGCCCTGGCCCTGGCGCTTGTCGGCCAGCTGGTGCTGCCGGTGGTGAGACTTGCCCGGGGAGATTTGGTGTTGGCGTTGCGACCGCACTTCCGTGGCGCGTTGCTGCCCGCCTCTTGGGTGCAAAAAGCTGAGCTTCAAGCCCCGCGCTTGCGCGCGTTGGCGAGCAACTCTCCGGGCTTTTTGCTTTCCCCGTTTGCCGGGTTTTGGTACTTGGCCGCGGACATCCAAAACCCCACCCCCTTCGACTACCCCATGAGCACGGCCTTTGGCCGGCATGGGGAGGAGCAGGTGGTTCATGCCTTGGAAAACGGCCACATTGGCTGGGTGTGCTGGCAAGAGGGGAGCTGGCCGCTTAAACCCCAGCGTCTGGAGCGTTACTTGGCCGAGGCTTGGCAGGCCGGAGAGGACCTGGGCGACTGCCGGGTTTACCGCCCCCGCCTGCCGTCCAGCGAACGTTGATTTCTTCCGGTTTTCGTGGCCTGCCAGCGGCTTGCCTCACCGGGATGGCGCTGTTTTTTGGCCGCCCGCTAGCGGAAGGGCCGCAGTAGGGGACCGGAAGGGGGAAGCCTTGACGGGTTGGGTGGCCTGGGGTATATTCAAGGCCTCCGGCAATGCCGGAGAAGGGGTTCTTTGCCAAGCAAGGGGACGAGGGCAGGTTGCAAAAGGCGTGCAAAGCCTACCTGCCGGCAGCCCGCGGAGCAGGCGCGTAGCTCAGTTGGTTAGAGCGCTACCTTGACACGGTAGAGGTCAGCGGTTCAAGTCCGCTCGCGCCTACCATCGGTTTTGCTCCGCTTGCGCACGATGAGGATATAGGCGCGTAGCTCAGTTGGTAGAGCGCATCCCTCACACGGATGAGGTCTGCGGTTCGAGCCCGCACGCGCCTACCATGCGCCAGCCCTGCCGTCCCCAGCTTGGACGGCTTTTTTGTTTTTTGCGGAGCAGAGGGAAAAACAATGAGCGAGCGCATCGTGCTGGAGCTGGAAGGCGGAGTCACGCGGGAGTTTCCCCAGGGAACCACGCCCATGGACGTGGCCCGCGAGCTGGCCGGGGATCGCCTTGCCGAGGTTGTGGCCGGCCTTCTGGACGGTCGCATCGTGGATTTGCGGGCTCCCATTCCCGCCTCGGGTCCCTTCCGCTTGCTTTTTGTGAGCGACCCCGAAGCCGGTGAGGTCATCCGCCACTCCGCCGAGCACGTGCTGGCCGATGCCGTCGAGCGCCTGTTCCCCGGGACCATCATTGACGCCGGCCGGCAGGATCACTCGGAGAAGTTCCAGTACGATTTCCGCCATCCTCGGCCGTTTACCCCGGAAGATCTGGCCAAAATCGAACAGGAAATGGCGCGCATCATCGCCCAGGACCTCCCCTTCACCCGGGAGGTGGTCACCCGCGAACAGGCCTTCGAGCTTTTCAAGGCTCGCGGTGAGGAGCTCAAGCTCATCCGCCTCCAGGACATTCCCGAAGGCGAGGAAATCACGGTTTTCCGGCATGGGGATTTTGTGGACCTGTGCCGAGGTCCGCACGTGCAGCGCACCGGGCAAATTGGCGCCTTTAAGCTTTTGGAAACCTCGGGGGCCTACTTCAAGGGCGATGAGCGCAACGAGATGCTCCAGCGCATTTACGGCACGGCTTTTGCCACCAAGGAGGAGCTGGACGCCTACTTTGCCCGCATTGAGGAGGCCAGGCGCCGGGATCACCGACGGCTGGGCCGCGAGCTGGATTTGTTTTCCTTCCACCCCCTGGCCCCGGCTTCGCCGTTTTTTCACCCCAAAGGCGCCATCGTGTACAACGAGCTCATCGGCCTCATGCGCGAGCTTTACCAAAAGTACGGCTACCAGGAGGTCATCACCCCCCAGCTTTTTGACGCCGAGCTGTGGAAGATCTCCGGCCACTGGGATAACTACCGGGAAAACATGTTCCTCACCGAAGTGGAGGGGCGGGAGTTTTCCTTCAAGCCCATGAACTGCCCTTCCCACTGCTTGATTTACAAGTCGGCAGCCCGTTCCTACCGCGAGCTGCCGCTGCGTTTGGCGGATTTTGGCCGCTTGCACCGGTTTGAGCGGTCCGGTGTGGTGCAGGGTTTGACCCGGGTTCGCTCGTTTTCCCAAGATGACGCGCACATCTTTTGCATGCCCGAGCACATCGGCCCGGAAATTGACAGGCTTTTCGACCTGATGTTCGAGGTGTACCACCTGTTCCGCTTTACCTCTCCCAACATTTACCTTTCCACCAAGCCGGAAAAGGCCATTGGCGAGCCGGAGCTCTGGCAGCACGCCGAAGCCACACTGGAAGCGTGCCTCAAAAACCGTGGTGTGGCTTACACCGTCAACCCCGGGGAGGGGGCGTTTTACGGGCCCAAGATTGACTTTGTGGTGCACGACGCCATTGGCCGGGAATGGCAGCTGGGGACCATTCAGCTGGATTTCAACCTGCCCCGCCGCTTTGAGCTCACCTACGCCGCAGAGGATGGCAGCGAAAAGACGCCGGTGATGATCCACCGGGCGGTTTTGGGTTCCATTGAGCGGTTCTTTGGCGTGATGCTGGAGCACTTTGCCGGCGATTTGCCGTTTTGGCTGGCCCCGGAGCAGGTGCGGGTGCTGCCGGTTTCCGACAAGTTCCTGGAAGGGGCCCAGACCATTGGCGAGCGCTTCCGGCAAGCTGGCCTGCGGGCTTCCGTGGACAGCCGCAACGAAAAGCTGGGGGCCAAGATCCGCGATGGGGAGCTCGCCAAAGTGCCGGTGCTTTTGATCGTAGGAGGCAAGGAGCTGGAGCAGGGAACGGTTTCGGTGCGCCTCCGGCATCGGGGCGATTTGGGGGCGCACCCGGTGGCGGAGGTGGTTGAGCGCTTGCGGGAAGCCAAAGCGTCCCGGAAGCTTGCACCGTGGGAAGAAAACTAAAAGGGAGGCCACATGCCAAAGATCAAGACGTTAAAAGCAGCAGCCAAGAGGTTTAAGCGCACGGGAACGGGGAAGTTCTTGCGCCATCACGCCTTTCACAGCCACATCTTGACCAAAAAATCGGCCAAGCGGCGGCGGCATTTGCGGCGAGAAGCCCTGGTTTCCGGAGCGGACAAGGCCAAGGTGGAGCGCATGCTCCCCTACGCCCACTGAGGAGGGTTCACCATGAGGATCAAAAGGGGTAACCACCGCGTTCAGCGGCGAAAGAAAATCTTGAAGCTGGCCAAGGGCTACTACCTGACCCGGCACAACGCTTACCGCATTGCCAAGCTGCAGGTGGAGCGGTCGCTGGTCTACGCCTACCGGGATCGTCGTCAGCGCAAACGGCAAATGCGGGCTCTGTGGATTGTGCGCATCAACGCCGCTGCTCGCCTGCACGACCTCTCCTACTCCCAGTTCATTGCTGGGCTTAAGGCGGCCGGGGCGGAAGTCAACCGCAAGATGCTGGCGGACATTGCGGTGCGGGATGCGGCGGCCTTTGAGGAGCTGGTGAAGGTTGCCAAGAAAGGCTTGGCCTCTAAGGTCAGCGGGTAATGCTTTCGGAGCTTGAGCAGGTAAGGCTTGAGTTTGATCGGGCCTTGGCCGCGGCCGGCGACGATCCCCGCCAGCTGGAAGAGGTGCGGGTGCAGTTTGCCGGCCGCAAAGCGGGTATCCTGCGCAAGCTGGAGGAAAAGCTCGCCTCCCTGCCGCGGGAGGAAAAACCCGCCTTTGGCAAGGGGCTTAACGAGCTCAAGGCGTACATCGAAGGACAGCTCAAAGCCGCCAGCGAAAAGGCCCGCACCGCCAAGGCCAAAGGGGAGGACGTGGACGTTACCCTCCCCGGGCGCAAGCCCACCCTGGGGGCGCTGCACCCGGTAACGCTGGTGCGGCGGGAAATTGAAGAGATCTTCCTGCGCATGGGCTACTCGGTGGCCGATGGCCCTGAGGTGGAGGATGACTGGCACAACTTCGAAGCCCTGAACATCCCCCCCGATCACCCGGCCCGCGACACCCAGGACACCTTTTACCTCCCCGGGGGGCTGTTGCTTCGCACCCACACCTCGCCGGTGCAAATCCGCACCATGGAGCAGTTCAAGCCGCCCATTCGCGTGATCATCCCCGGTCGGGTTTATCGGCGGGACTCGGATTTGCGTCACTCCCCGATGTTCCACCAGGTGGAGGGGTTGGTGGTGGACGAGGGCATCTCCTTTGCCCACCTCAAGGCCACTCTGGAAGCCTTTCTCCACCGCTTGTTCGATCCCTCCCTTCAGGTTCGCCTGCGCCCGAGCTTTTTCCCCTTCACCGAGCCTTCGGCGGAGGTGGACATCACCTGCGTGCTGTGCCGGGGCAAAGGCTGCGGGGTTTGCTCGGGTTCCGGGTGGGTGGAAATCCTGGGGGCGGGGATGGTGGACCCCCGGGTTTTCCGGGCGGTGGGGATTGACGCCACCCGCTTCACGGGCTTTGCCTTTGGCCTGGGTCTCGATCGTGTGGCCATGTTGAAGTACCAAATCCCCGATTTGCGCTTGCTGTTTTCCGGAGATGAGCGGATGTTGCGGCAGTTTCCCGGAGGGCTTGGGCGGTGAAGGTGCTTTATTCCTGGATTTGCGAGCATTTGGAAGGGGCTCTGCCAGCTGCCGAGATGGCCGAGCGCTTGACCGCTGCCGGGCTCAACGTGGAGCTGCGCACCCCCCAGGGGGATGACGAAATTTGGGAGGTGGATGTCACCACCAACCGCCCCGACTGCTTGAACCACCGGGGCCTGGCCCGGGAAGCGGCGGCAGCCGGTGGTGGGCGGCTCAAGCCCTTGCAGGTGACGGTGTCGGAAAAGGGGCCGGCGGTGGAGCAGCTGGCCAGGGTCACCGTGGAGGACCCCGAAGGTTGCCCCCGCTACTGCGCCCGGGTGATCCGTGGGGTAAAGGTAGGTCCGTCACCCCAGTGGTTGGCCGAGCGCCTTGCCGCCTGTGGCATTCGCCCCATCAACAACGTGGTGGATGCCACCAACTACGTGCTTTTGGACTTAGGTCATCCCCTCCACGCCTTCGATTTGGCCAGGGTGGAAGGCAGGCACATCCGCGTCCGGCGGGCGCGCGCCGGCGAAAAGCTCGTCACCCTGGACGGCGAGGAGCGAACCCTTACCCTTGAGGACCTGGTGATTGCCGACGAAACTAAGGCGGTGGCGCTGGCGGGCATCATGGGCGGGGCCAACTCAGAAATCACCGATACCACCCAAGACGTGCTTTTGGAATCGGCGTACTTTGCCCCCACGGCAATCCGCCGCACCCGCAAGCGGCTGGGGCTGGATACCGAGGCGTCCCGCCGTTTTGAGCGGGGGGCCGATCGCGCCATGGCCCGCATTGCGGTGGATGCGGCGGCTCAGCTCATCGTGGAGCTGGCGGGGGGCGAGGTAGCCTCCGGTGTTCTGGACTCCTGCCGGGAGCTGCCGTCTCCGGCCACGATCTCCTTCACGCTGGAGGGCCTTTCGGCCTTTGCTGGCGTGACGATTCCTGAAGCCTTCGTTCGGGAGGTGCTCACGGCCCTGGAAATCCCCTTCCAGGTGCAGGATCACAGCTTTTTCTGCCAGGTACCCACCCATCGCGTGGATCTGGAGCTTCCCGAAGACCTTTACGAGGAAATCCTCCGCCACTGGGGCTACGACCACATCCCCTCGGTGCTTCCACCGCTGCGAGAAGGCCCAGGGGAGCGGCGGGGGAGCTTCCCGGTCACCGATCGGGCGCGGGATCTGGCCCAGGGCCTGGGGTTGGCGGAGGCCATTACCTACGCCTTTGTCCCTGAGGAAGTGGAGCTTTCCTTTCAAGCGTCGCCGCTGGTTGCCCGCGGGGAGCTGGTGCGCCTGGAAAACCCCTTGTCCGCGCGCATGGCGGTCATGCGCCGCACGCTGTGGTCGGGGTTGGTGGAAGCGGCGGCTTCCAACCTGCGGCGGGGCGCGGAGCGGGTGCAGCTCTTCGAGGTGGGGCGCGTCTTTTTCGCCAGGGAAGGCAAGGTCCAGGAGGAGGAAAGGCTCGCGGTGGTGCTTTCTGGCGAGGTGGGGGCGTGGGACCGCCGGCGCCCGGTGGACTTTTTGGACCTCAAGGGGTTGGCTGAGGCCCTGGCGGAAGGGCTGGGGCTTACCCCTTGCACCTTTGCCCCGCTGGCTGACCCCTTTGCCAGCGGCTGCGGGGCGGTGATGCAACGGGATGGGAAAGCGGTGGGCGTGCTGGGCAAGCTCAGCGAGAAAGCCCAAGCCCTTTACGATGCCCCCCGTCCCCTTTGGGCCCTGGAGCTGGTTCTGGACGTGGCGGCTGCCCCCGCTCCGCCGAAATTCCAGGAGCTTTCCCGCTTTCCGGCGGTGGTGGCCGACCTCACCGTGCGCCACCCCCTTTCGCTCCCCTACGGCACCCTGGTGAGCACCCTGTGGTCTTTGGCTCCGGAGATCCTGGAACGGGTGGAGCCGGTGGTGCGCTACCGGGGGGAGCAGGTGGGGCCCGATGAGGTGAAGACCACGCTGCGGCTTACCTACCGGCACCGGGAGCGCTCCCTCACCCAAGAAGAGGTCAACGCCGCCCATTTTGCGTTGATGGAGGCTTTGGCAGCCAAGCTTTCGGTTTCGTTTAGCTAGGGAGGGGCCATGGAAAGCCTGGACATCCTCGAGCAGCGCATTGACCGATTAATCGCGGCCTACACCGAGCTCAAAGAGAGGGTGCGGGAGCTGGAGGAGGAAAACCAGCGTTTGCGGGAAAACGCGGAGCAGGAAAAGCTGCAGGAGGAGCTTGCTGCCCTCCGGGAGGAGCGGGAAAAGCTCCGGCAAAGGCTTTCTAAGCTGTTGCAGCAGCTGGAAAGCTTGGGAGTCTAATGACCGGGCTTGCCAAGCAAGAATCGGCTTCTCCCTGGCCCGAAAACGTTCGGGAGATCACCCCCCGGCGTATCTTTGAGGCGCTCTCTTCCGGGGTGCTGGGGCAAGATAAGGCCTTGGAGTTCGTGGCGGTTTCGGTGTACAAACACGCCACCGGCACCCTGCCCGGCAACCTCCTGCTCATCGGCAACTCCGGCACCGGCAAAACCACGATCATGAACGAAATCCAGCGCCTCTACCACGAGGTGCCGGCTTTTAGGCCCCTGCGGGCCATGACCATCATCAACGCCAACCTGCTGGTGGATTCCGACCGCATGGAGTTTCGTCCGGAAAGGCTTTTGTCGGCGGTGGAGCAGCGGGCCCGGGCGGTCATCGGCCACCCGCCTTCGGCTGCTGAGCTTACCGAGCTCATGGAGCGGGCCACCGTGTGCGTGGACGAAATTGACAAGATGTCCTCGGTGGTAGCCGGCAAGCCCAACCCCATTGGCGTGGTGTTGCAGCAGGGTCTGTTGACGCTCATGGAAGGGGAAGTGGTCCCCTACCGCACCTTTGTGGTGGAAAACGGTGAGGAACAACCCAAGGTGCTGGACATCAACACCAAGGGCATGATGTTCATCTGCGGCGGGGCTTTTGAGGGCCTTTACGACCAGGTGTTTTACCGGGTCACCAGCCCCGGTTCCGGGGAAAAGCTGAAAAGCACCGCCATCCGCACCGCCGATGGGCAGGTGCGCATTGAAACCCGCTTCTCGTTGGCCGATTTCTTCCGCCTGGAGGACCTTTTCACCTACGGCATGGTGCCGCAGTTCATTGCCCGCTTTGACAACGTGGTGATCCTCAACGACCTCACCGTGGACGTGCTGAAGGCCATCCTCCTTTATGCCAACGATTCGCCGCTGGTGCGCACGCGGAAGTATTTGGCGCTTTTCGACATTGAGCTGGAGGTGGAAGAGTTAGCCGCTGCCATCATTGCCGAGCAAGCGGAGCGGCAAACCCGCACCGGTGCCCGCGCTTTGCGCGGGATTTGGGGCAGGATCATGAACCCCGTGGAGTTTGACCCCTTTGGCTCGGGGTTGGTGAAACCCAAACCCGAAGGGGGCTTCCGCCTCACCGTCACCGCCGACCTGGTTCGCCGCACGTTGGGCGTATAAAGCGCGTCGCGGAGCACCCCCTGCGCGCTAGCCCAACGTGGGGCTGCCGCACCGGTGCCAGGCAAGCCAAAGCGCCAGCTCGGAGCTTTGGTCTGGCTCGCAAAGGGCTCGAGAACCACGCCCGGTCTGGGGTTAACGCAGGATTGCTGGCAGTTAACCGCGACCTGCCGGGGCCACGGTAAGCTTTGGCAGGATGAAGCGCAGGACGCTCCACTTAGACCACGAATACTTTCCAGAACAGCCTCCCGGTTGCGCAGGCTTCGGCTGTGGGTTTCTTTTGGCTTTTGCTCTTTTGTTTCGCTGGTGGCTTGCCAGCGACTGGAGCTCGCCAACTAACTTTCTGGGTCCCCCGGTGCTTGCGGTTTTGGCGGGCTTGGCCGTAGCCCGCTTTGGCGAGCGCTTTTTTCGCAAGGTACTGGACCTTTTCTTCTGGTGGTGGTGGCCCTAGTTGCCGGGCCGTTTCCGCCGGCAGAGCTTAGAGGGCAAGGGGTCAGGCGACGGCCTGCAGAAGCTCGCCTGGACCAAGGGGCGGCAGCAGTACCTGACCGGAAGGGGTGAGGCGGCTGCCGGGGAAGCGCGCCAGCAACCGCAAGGCCAAGTCGTGGGAGGTGGGGGCGGCGGGGTCGAGGGTCAGCTCCAGGCCCGAAGGGGTCCTGCGGATGCGGCGGATGCGGTGGGCTTGGGCCATTTGCCGCAGCTTTTGCAGCTCCAGGAGGTTCCGCACTGGCTGGGGCAAGGGCCCAAAGCGGTCGGCCAGCTCCTCGGCCAGGCTTTCCAGCTGAGCCGGCGTTCGGGCGGCGGCCACCCGGCGGTACAGGGAAAGCCGCAGGGCTTCTTCGGCCACGTAGGTCTCGGGGATGCGGATGTCTAAGCCCAAATGCAGCTCCACCGCTGGGGCCTCCTCGGGCAACGCTTGCCCCTTGAGCTCCGCCACCGCTTCTTCCAGCAAGCGGCAGTAGGTTTCGTAGCCCACCGCTTCCATGTGGCCGTGCTGCTCGGCGCCCAGGATGTTGCCAGCACCGCGGATTTCCAAATCCCGGGCGGCCAGGCGGAAGCCGGCCCCCAAATCGGCAAACTCCAGAATGGCGGCCAGGCGCGAGCGGGCGGTTTGGCTCAAAGCGGCTTCTTCGGGGATCAGCAGGTACGCAAAGGCCAGTCGGTCCGATCGCCCCACCCGCCCCCGGAGCTGGTAAAGCTGGGAAAGACCGAAGCGGTCGGCGCGGTTGACGATGAGGGTGTTGGCGTTGGGGATGTCCAGGCCGTTTTCCACGATGGCGGTGGCCACCAGCACGTCGGCCCGGTGCTCCACGAAGGCATCCATGGCCCGCTCCAGCTCCCGCTCGGACATCTGCCCGTGGGCCACCACCACCCGGGCTTCGGGCACCAGCTCCCGCACCAGCTTGGCCATGGCCGGCAGCGATGCCACCCGGTTGTGCACGAAGAACACCTGGCCCTGGCGGGAAAGCTCAAAGCTGATAGCTTCGCGGATGACCTCGGGGTTGAAGGGCACCACATGGGTTTGCACCGCCAGGCGATCCCGGGGTGGGGTCTCGATGATGGAGACGTCCCGCAGGCCCAAAAGCCCCAGGTTCAAGGTGCGGGGAATGGGGGTAGCGGACATCGCCAGCACGTCCACGTTGGCCTTGAGCTTCTTGAGCTTTTCCTTTTGCGCCACGCCAAAGCGCTGCTCCTCATCCACGATCAAAAGCCCTAAGTCCCGAAAGTGCACGTCCTTGGCCAAAAGCCTGTGGGTGCCGATGACGATGTCCACCGATCCTTCGGCCAGGCCGGCCAGCACGGCCTTTTGCTCGGCAGCCGGCAAAAAGCGGGAAAGCATGCGGATTTCCACGGGGAAGCCGGCAAAGCGGCGCAGAAACGTGCGGTAGTGCTGCTCCGCCAGCACCGTGGTGGGCGCCAGAAAGGCCACCTGCTTGCCGTCCATCACCGCTTTGAAAGCGGCCCGCATGGCCACCTCGGTTTTGCCGTAGCCCACGTCTCCCACCAGCAGGCGGTCCATGGGGCGGGGCGACTCCATATCGCGCTTGACCTCCGCCACCGCTTGCTCCTGGTCCGGGGTGAGCTCCCACTCAAAGGCCGCTTCGAACTCCTTTTGCCAGGGTCCGTCCTTGGAAAAGGCGTAACCTGGCGTGAGCTCGCGGGCTGCAGCCACGCGCAGGAGCTCCTCGGCTAAATCCTTCAAGGCCTTTTTTACCCTGGATTTGGTGGCCTTCCAGGTGCTGCCCCCCAGCCGGTCCAGGCGCGGGGCAGCCGCCTCACCGGCGGTGTACTTTTCCAGAAGGTCGGCCCGCTCCATGGGCACCAGGAGCTTGGCGCCACCGGCGTACTCCAGCTCCACGCACTCGTGTTTGCTGCCGTCCAGGGTAACGGTGCGAAACCCCAGGAACTTGCCGATGCCGTGATCGCGGTGCACCACGAAGTCGCCCACCTTGAGGTCGCGGATGTCGAAGAGCACCTGCGCCAGCGTGCGGGAGCGGGGCGGCGCTTTAGGCAGGTTGGTGAGATCCTGGCGGCCAAACACCGCGAGGTGAGCTTGCGGCCAGATAAAGCCGTGCCCCAGGGTGCCGTGGACGATACCGATGCCGCCCGCTTCCGGAAAGCCCTCGCGGAAGGGCAGCTCCTGGTCCCGGAGGAGGTGGGCCAGCCGCTGGGCTTCTCCGGGGCTGCCGGCCACCAGCACCTGCGCCATGCGCTCCGCCAAACCCCGCCGCAGCTCTTGAAGCAAAAGCTGGGGGTGAGAGGCGAGCTGAGGCGCGGGCTGGGTCACCAGCCGAAGCGGGGAGGGGCGGTTTCCACTTTCTAGCTCTTCCACCACCGGCGCCTTACCCAGCTTTTCCAGCAACTCGGTGGGTGGATGGAGCCACGCTTCCGGCGGAGGGAGGGGGAGCTGACGGCAGGCGGTTTCATGGGCCTTCGTAAGGGCGGTCCAGGCCCGGGCCAGCTCCGCTTCCACGTCGGCGGGCTCCACCACCACTAGGGCTTCCGAAAGCTCCCAGGGATGCCCGCAGGCCTCTCCCGCCGCGGCAAAGGGGGCTACTACCGGGTTTGCCACCCCTTCCCGCAGCATTTCCGCCAAGAGCGGAAACCCCTGTTTTTCCCAGTGTTCGGCAGCTCGCATCCGCACGCGGGGGTTGGTGGGGAAAAGGCTCATGGGTGAAAGCTGCAGCTCGCCCCTTTCCTCAACCGAGCGCTGGCTTTCCGGGTTGAACACGCGGATGGTCTCCAGGCGGTCCACATCCACCACCAGGCGGAAGAAGCCATCGGTGGTGCCTAAGTCCAAAACTTCGCCGCGGAGGGCAAACTCCCCCGCTTCCTCCACCACCTCCACCCGGTGCCACCCCTCTTCCCTGAGGAAACCCGCTAGCTCCTGAAGGTCCAGCGGCTCGCCGGGGACGAAGCGCCGCACGCGGGCCAGCAAGCTCTCGGGCCGGGGAAAGGGCAGCGGCAGCAGGCGGGCGGGAACCACCAGGCGGCTGAGGCTCCCCTCAGCCCACCGTAAAAGCGCCGTCACGGCTTCAGCGGTGGCAGCCAGGGGGGTGCCCTGGGGGGCGTAGGGGAGCAGCATGTGGGCGGGAAGCGCCGCCGCCGGGTGCTGGGGGAAGAAAAGCCCGTAGCTTGCCGCCAGCTCCAGGGCGTCGCTGGGGGTGGGAACCACCACCACCGCCTTTTCCTTTTGGCCCAGGAGCAGCTCCACCCCCAGGACCCGGGCGCCGGGGCACACCCCTACCACCCGCTGGGGTGACGTGGCCCCCAGCACGTTCAGGGCCTCCTGCAAAAGCGGGAAACGGCTCATGTCTCCCTACCCACGGGTGAGCTTGCGCACCGCTTCCGCCACCATGGCCGCTGCCTCCTCCACCTCTTCTTCGGTGGTGGGCCTGCCCAGGGAAAAACGCAAGGCGCTGTTGGCTTCGGCGGGGGTCCTGCCGAGAGCCAGCAGCACGTGGGAGGGCTTGGGCTTGGCGGTGGCGCAGGCCGAAGCCGGGGACACCGCCAGGCGCGGCAGGGAAGCCACCAAGGCCCCGCCATCAAGGCCCACAAAGGAAACGTTGAGGGTGTTGGGGACCCTTTGGCTCGCATCGCCGTTTTCCAAAAGCCGCGGGAACGCCTCCAGTAGCTTTTCCCGCAGGCGGTCGCGGAGGGCCGCTTGCCTCTTGCTTTCCTCCTCGAGGTTTGCGACCGAAAGCTCCAGGGCTTTGGCCATCCCTACGATCCCAGGCACGTTGAGGGTTCCCGAGCGCAAGCCGCCTTCCTGCCCGCCCCCGTGCAGCAGGGGCTCCAGGCGCAGGGGCGGCTTTTGCCGGCGCACGTACAAAAGCCCCACCCCCTTGGGCCCGTAAAACTTGTGCGCTGAAAGCGAAAGCAGGTCCACCCCCAGCTTCTGCACGTTAACCTCCAGCTTGCCAGGGGCCTGGGTGGCGTCGCAGTGCACCAGCACCCCCCGCTGGTGGCAGAGGCGGGCAACTTCCGGCACCGGCTGGATGGTGCCGATCTCGTTGTTCACCAGCATCACCGAAACCAAAAGCGTGTCGTCGGTGAGGGCCTGGACCACCGCTTCGGGGTCCACCACCCCGCTTTTCCCCACCGGCACCCGGGTGACCGTAAACCCTTCCCTTTGCAGGCTGTCGCAAGCCTCCAGAACGGCCGGGTGCTCGATGGCCGTGGTGACGATATGCCGCTTCCGGCTGCTGCGGGCAAGCCCTTTGATGGCCAAATTGTTGGCTTCGGTGGCGCCGGAGGTGAACACCAGCTCCTCGGGGTTTGCCCCTAAAAGCTTGGCCAGCGTGGTGCGGGCTTGATCCACCAGCGCCGCGGCCGCCCACCCGTAGGCGTGAGTGCGGGAGGAGGCGTTGCCAAAGTGCTCGGTGAAAGCCGGGAGCATGGCCTGAAGCACTTGCGGGTCCACCGGCGTGGTGGCGTTGTAGTCCAGATAAATGACCTTGGTCATGGCCACTCCTTGCGTTGCAAAGCTATCCAAAACTCTATGTCCGGGCTGGGCGGCTCCGAAAGCACCAGGCACCCGCTCAGGGCCACGGGATAAAGCTCGCTGGTGCCGGGCCTCTGGGCCCAGAGCACCAGAAGCTCCACGCCCTGGTGCGGTCCGGTGGCCGACCGAAACTCAAAACGGCCCCCAGCTTGAACCGAAAGGGCCCCGGGGAGCGTAACGCGGGTGCCGGGCAAGAACTCCTGGGGCTGAAACCACCCCCGTCGGGGTGGGTAGCTGTAGCTGTTTCCCTCTGGCACCGGAGCGGCTCCCGGGAGCGGCTCCCAAAGCACCTCCACCGCCGCCGGTTGCCAGGGCGCCGAAAGGCGACCGGAAAGCACCAGCCGGCCCTTGGGTGGGCAGATGACCGCTGGGGCGGAAAGCTCGGCAAGCTTGGTGGCCACCTCGTGGGTGAGCACCAGCCGATTCTGGGAAAAGGCAAGCCCCACACCCAGGTGGGTGGCCTCGGGTACGAGCAGCGTACGGCGGTGGCCGTCGGCGGGTGGCTTTTCGTCAAGCATGGCCCGGGTGAGCTCTACCGCCAGCGCGGGGATGGCCTCGGGCGACAGCGTTCCGGTGGTTTGGTAGCTGCCCACGTTTTCCCGGTGGAAGCCTGTGCCTCCCGCCAGCACATACCGCAGGTACGGGGCTACCCCATCGCTGGCGAAATGGCCGCGCCGTTCTTCCGCCAGCAGCTTGTGGCAAAAAGCGTCCCCCACCCTTTGCAAAAGCGGGTCGGGTGCCAGCGGGGCCAGTCCGTGCTGGCTTCGGGCTTCGTTCACCAGCGCCAGGACCTGGTTACGAGCGAGCACCAGCGGGTCGGAGCTGGCAGAAAGAAGCACAAGGGCGAACAAGCTGTGGTAGGCTTGCCGCGAACGACGATGATTCGTTTTGGCACGGCTGGTTGGCGGGGGGTGGTGGGCCAAGATTTTACGTTTCGCCAAGTCCGCCGCTTGCTTTGGGCTTTGTCCCGCCTGCTCCCGAAAACCGACCCCCCCCAGCCGGTGCTGGTGGCTTACGACACCCGGCTGCTTTCCGAGAAGCTGGCCCAAGAAGCGGTGGATGTGTTTACGCACTTTGGCTTTCCCACGGTGTTGGCGGATCGCGATCTCCCGGCCCCGGCTTTGGCTTGGGCGGTGCGCCAGCGCCCGGGGCTCTTGGGGGTCATGTTCACCGCCTCCCACAACCCCCCAGAATACAACGGCGTGAAGCTCTACACCAAGGCCGGGGTGCTGGCGGGGCGGGAGTTTACCGACCGCGTGGAAAGGGAAGTGGAGCACTTGGCCTCCCAGCCGGAGCCGTTTTTCCTGCGGCGGGAGGAGCTGGTGCGGGTGGAGCCGCTGGGGGAGGCGTACCTGGCTGCCCTGGAGGCCCACGTGGACTGGGACGCGGTGCGCCGAATACCCGGGAAGGTGGTGGTGGACCCCCTCTTCGGCACCGCCCGGGAGTTTTTGGATCGCCTGCTGCTGGCCCACGGGGTGCCTACCCGGGTCCTGCACGCCACCAAGGACCCTTACTTTGGGGGCTACGCCCCGGAGTGCACGCCGGCCAACTTAGCCACGCTCCGGGAGGCGGTGCGGGAGGAGGGGGCAATCCTGGGGTTGGCCACCGACGGCGATGCCGATCGCTTTGGGGTGGTGGATGGCTCCTGTCGGGTGTTGCCCCCCAACCCGGTGCTGGCGGCGCTGGTGGATTACCTCACCGGCTCTCGGCGGCTGGGTGCGGGACCCGGTGGGGTGGGGCGAACCGTGGCCACCACCCGCCTGGTGGACCGCATCGCCGCCGCCCGCGGCCTGGAGCTTTTGGAAACCCCCGTGGGTTTTCCCAGCCTTGGGCCGCTCTTGCTTTCGGGAAGGGTTTGCGTGGGGGTGGAGGAATCGGCAGGGCTGGGGGTTTCCGCGCACCTTCCCGAACGCGACGGGATCTTCGCGTGCCTTTTGCTGGCGGAAATGGTGGGGGCCACGGGTTTGCCGTTGCGGGCCCTGCTGCGCAACCTTTTTGCCCGCTACGGCACGCTGCTTTCCCGCCGCGTGCAGCTGCCCCTGCGGGAGGAAAGCCTGCGGGCTTTGGAGCTCCTCCGGGGCCGCCAGTTCCGGGAGTTTGCCGGGCTTGCGGTGACGCGGGTGGAGCGGGAAGGGGGGGTGTTGCTGGAGCTGGCAGGAGGAGCGTGGGTGCTGTGGCGGCTTTCCGGCACCGAGCCCAAGGTGCGGCTGTACGCGGAGGCGCCCACCACCAACCTGCTGCGGGTGCTGGTACGGGAAGCCAAGAAAACCTGGCGCAAAGCCGAAGAGGAGGTGCGACATGTTTGAGATCGTGGCGGTTCGGGGGCGAGAGGTTTTGGATTCCCGGGGCAACCCTACGGTGGAAGCGGAAGTAGAGCTGGCTTCGGGGGCGGTGGGCACCGCCTGCGTGCCTTCGGGGGCCTCCACCGGTAGCCGCGAAGCCCTGGAAAAGCGGGACGGGGACAAGAGCCGCTTTGGCGGCAAGGGGGTTTTGCAGGCGGTGAAGGCCATCAACGAAGACCTGGCCAGCGCGGTCATGGGCTTGGATGCCAGGGACCAGGCGTTCATTGACAAAACCATGCGCGAGCTGGACGGCACCCCCGACAAATCCCGGCTGGGCGCCAACGCCATCCTTGCGGTTTCGCTGGCTTGCGCAAAGGCAGCCGCGGCGGAGTGCGCCCTCCCCCTTTACCGCTACCTGGGAGGTGCGGGGGCGGTGGTGCTGCCGGTGCCGCTCATGAACGTCATCAACGGCGGGGTCCATGCCGACAACTCCCTGGACATTCAAGAGTTCATGCTGGTGCCGTGGGGCTTTGATTCGTTCCGGGAAGCGCTGCGGGCCGGCGTGGAGGTCTTCCACGCTCTGAAAGCCAAGCTCAAAGCCGCCCACCACGTCACTTCGGTGGGGGATGAGGGGGGCTTTGCCCCTAACTTGCCCTCCAACCGGGCGGCCCTGGAGTTCTTGGTGGAGGCCATCCAGGCGGCGGGCTACAAACCCGGGGAACAGGTGGCCTTGGCCATTGACGCCGCGGGCTCCGAGCTTTTCACCGGCGAGGGGTACGATCTGGCCGGGGAAAAGCGGTTCGGTTTGGACGCCGGAGACCTGGTGGCCACCTACGAGGAATGGGTCCGGGACTTCCCCGTGGTGCTCATCGAGGATGGCCTGGCGGAGGGGGACTGGGAAGGTTGGAAGCTGCTGAAGGCCCGTTTGGGGCACAGGGTGGTGCTGGTGGGGGACGATATTTTCGTCACCAACCCGGCGCTCATTGCCCGGGGGCAAAAGGAGGACGTGGCCAACGCGGTGCTCATCAAGCTCAACCAAATTGGAACCTTAAGCGAGACCCTGGAAGCTTTGCGCTTGACCCTGCACCATGGGTGGAAGGCGGTGGTTTCCCACCGCTCGGGGGAAACCGAGGACACCACCATTGCCGATTTGGCGGTGGGGTGCGCCTGCGGCCTCATCAAGACCGGTTCCGCCTCGCGCGGGGAGCGCACCGCCAAGTACAACCGCCTCCTGCGCATTGAGGAGGAGCTGGGTGAAACGGGGAGGTTTGCCGGGCCGTGGCTCTTCGCCCGTTCCGCTTCTTGAGGCTTTTGGGCCTGGTTGTGGTGCTCGCCTACTGGGCGTGGAACTACCCCAGGGCCCAGAGGGAGCTTTTGGAAGCTCGCAAGGAGTGGGAAGAGTTGCAAGCCAAAAGGCAAGCCCTGGTGGAGCAGGTGGCGCAACTGCGGCGTGAGGTGGAAAGCCTGGAACGCGACGCGGAAAGTCGCTCCCGGGCGGCCCGGGAGCTTCTGGGGGTGGCGGGAACGCAGGAAAAGGTCGTGATCCTCTCCCAGCCTTAGGACCCCTGCGTGCAGGGTACAATGGGCGTACCTATGGGTGCGGAACCGAAGGCCATAGGCCGGTTTGAAATCGAGGGGGTTTTGGGGCGTGGGGCCATGGGGGTGGTGTACCTGGCCCGGGACCCGGTCATTGGCCGCAAAGTGGCCCTGAAAACCCTGGTGCTTCCCGAAGGGGCTGACGAAGCCGAGGAGTTCCGCATTCGGTTTTTGCGGGAGGCGCAAGCGGCGGGCATCCTCAACCACCCGGGCATCGTCACCGTGTACGACGCCGGAGTGGATGAGGCCACTGGCCTTTCCTATATTGCCATGGAGTTCGTGGAGGGCAAGAGCCTGCGCGACCTCATGCGCCAGGGCTACCCGTTTTCCTACTCTGATGTGGCGCGCATCGGTGCAGCTTTGGCGGTGGCCTTGGATTACGCCCATGCCAAAGGCGTGGTGCACCGGGATATCAAGCCCGCCAATATTCTCATTACCGACCAGGGGGCGGTGAAGATCACCGATTTTGGGGTGGCGCGGCTTGCCACCTCCAGCCTCACCACCACCGGGCAGTTCATCGGCACCCCCAACTACATGTCCCCCGAGCAGGTGACCGGCTCGCCGGTGGATGGGCGGTCGGACCTCTTTTCCTTGGGTGTGGTGCTTTTTGAGCTGCTCACCGGTAAGCGGCCCTTTGCCGGTGAAAGCGTCACCGAGGTTTCCTACAAGATCGTGCACGAACCACCGCCGGTGCCTTCGCAGCTCCGTCCGGGTCTGCCCCCGGCTTTTAACCCGATCATCCTCAAGCTTCTGGAAAAAAAGCCGGAAAACCGCTACGCCCGGGGCCTGGAGGTAGCTCGTGCCCTGGAAGCCCTCCGCCGGGTGCTGGCGGGAACCGGGGAAATTCCGGTTCCCCGGGTTCCCGAGGGCGAGCCAGCCGCCACTGCCGCTTCGCAAGCGGTGGTGGTCAAGCCGGAAATGGCAGCCACCGCCACCAAGGCCACGGTTTTGGCGGAAGGTGGGGAAAAGCAGGAAGAGAAGGAGGAGACCCCCTCCATTTGGCGGCTGCCCATTGCCACCCGCTGGGTGGTGATCCTGCTGGCTGCTGTCCTGCTGCCGCCCCTGGTGACGGTGGCGGTGCTTTACGGCAAGATTGACCGCGGTCCCTTTGCCGGGCCTCCCCCTGGCGAGCCGGCCCGCCGCCATCAGCTGGCCATGACGGTGCGGCAGGCGGCTTTGTTGCTTTCCCAGGACCCCGAAAGGAGCCTTGGTCTTTTGGCACCGGTTTGGGACCAAGCTCCCCAAAGCCCGGCGGCTCGAGCGGTGGCCGAGAAAGCCCGGGAAGCCCTGGCCCATCGTCAGGAATTGGCAACCCAGCAGGCCAAAATCCAAGCGCTCCTGGACGAGGGCATGGGGCTTTTGCGCCAGGGGCGGGTGACCCAGGCCAGGCAGGCGTTTCAAGCCGTGCTGGAGCTGGATCCGGAAAACGTGCTGGCGCAAAGGGGGTTGGAGCTTTCCCGGGGGGGTGGGGGGTCACGTCCGGGGGAAGCCCAGGTGCAGCGGTTGGGGCAGGCGGCGCAATCCACCCCGGTGGGTGGTTCCGCTCGCCTGGAGCTTTACTTCAACTCGCCTTTGAGCAATGGGGAGTTTGAGCTGGAGCTGGACGGGGCCCTTTTGGGGCGCAAGGCCTTTGACTTTGGCAGCAAGGGTTTCCTGGGCATCCGCAAGCGGGGCACCGGCATCGTGGAAGATGCCTTTCCCGTTAATGCGGGAGGGCACAAGCTTTTGGTGCGGCTCAAAGGCGAGCGGGGGGAGGTGCTGGGGGAGCAGGTCTTTACCGTTCAGTTTGCGGCCGGTGGCCGTTACGTGCTGCGGGTGGAGATGTTTTCGGAAAAGGAAGTGCCGCGCTTTTCCCTTTCGGCGCGCAAATAAGGAGGAGCCGTGAACGCTTGGATTGTGGTTTTTTTGCTGTTGCCTTTGGTTGCCTTCGGTCAAACCAACCCTCGAGTTCGTCTGGAAACCAACCAGGGGGTGATGGTGCTGGAGCTTTACCCAGACAAAGCCCCTAAAACCGTGGCCAACTTCCTGGCCTACGTGCAGTCGGGCTTTTACAACGGCACGATCTTCCATCGGGTGGTGCCGGGCTTTGTCATTCAAGGGGGAGGGTTTGATACCGCTTTCCGGCAAAAGCCCACCAAACCCCCGGTGGAAAACGAAGCCACCAATAAGCTTTCCAACCTGCGGGGCACAGTGGCCATGGCCCGCACCGCCGAGGTCCACTCCGCCACCAGCCAGTTCTTCATCAACTTGAAGGACAACACCTTCCTGGACCATCGGGAGACCACCCCGCGGGGCTACGGCTACTGCGTGTTTGGGCGGGTGGTGGAGGGCATGGAGGTGGCCGACGCCATTGCCAAGATCCCCACCGGCCCGGGTGGTCCCTTCCCTGCCGAAGTGCCGCAACAGCCGGTGGTGATCCTCAAGGCTGAGGTGCTGGCCAATCCACCCAAACCGTAAGGGTTCTCCCCTCGGACACCACCGTAACCTGGGGGGGCGGGCCCTGGCGGAAGGAAGCCAAAAGCTTGGACACGTGCTGACGGACAAAGGCCTGCGCCCAGATCGCTTCTGCCTGCCTTTTCAGCCGGAGCTTCCAGCATAGGGCCCAGCGCTGGGGGACCCTTGCATCGCGGATGAGGCGCAAGCGGTCCCCGTCCCAGGCTCTGGCCAGCTTTTCGGCTTCCTCCCCCCCAGCCACCTGGGAAAACCAAAACTTTACGGCCCACGCCCCCAGGCTATCGGTTAAAAGCTCCTGAAAGCCCTCCGGGACGGGCGGCAAGGCGCGGTTTGCCAGGTGATTACAGGGCGAGCCAAAAAGCAAATGCGCCGTGCAGGTCGGCGGGTTGGTCAAAAGGCCGTCCACCGCTGGCCACCCCCCTTTCTTGTAAGCCGAAAGCACCGTGCGCAAGCCCTGGGCGTAGGGGAAGGCCAGGTCCTCCACGAAAAAATCGCCGATGTTGGCCGAGCGGGCCAGGGACTTGCTGACCTCCCCCAAAGCCTGGGCCGCCTGCTCAAGGCTTTCCACGGGAGGAGGCGAGGGGCTTTCCAGCAGCAACATCACCAGCATGGCTTCCCCTTCGGCGATGGCCGAAAAGCTGCGCTGCTGGTCGGAGTTGTCCTTGACGCTCAAGAGCTTGGTGGGAAGGCCGAAGCGCGCCTCCTGGGCGGCGTGGGCGAGCTCGTGCACCCATACCACCGAGCTTTCCTCCTCGCTGGGCAGAGGGCGGTTCACCACCACCATGGTGTCCCGGGAGGGCTCGTAAAAGCCCAGGACCTGGCTGGCGTAAAAGTCCAGAAGCCGCTCGTAAAGCTCTGGCGTGGAGGGCACAAAGCCCAGGCGCTGGAGCACCTCCAGGTACAGCTTTGGCGGCAGCGGCAGCTCGTTGGCAAGCTTTGTGGCCAGCCTTTCCTTGAGGGAAGCGGCGGCCAGCAGCTCACACCGGGGCTGCCAGCGGCCATCCAGCCCGCGCAGCTGGGCCACCCTGGGGACTTCGGTGAGGAGAGCGGGGGGGCAGGGTGTGGCTGCCCAGGCAGTTAAGGCCAAAAGGAAGATGGCGGCGAACGTGGTAAACTTGCTACGCATGACCGTGGAAGCGAAAATTTCCATTTTTTCGGCGTATGAGAACATTGAGCTTGCGGAAAAAATGCTCTTTGAAGTGGCCCGCGCCAAGGTCAACGAGGAAGACCTCTACTGGGCGGCTATGGCCTTGCGGGAAGCCCTGGCTAACGCCATCAAGCATGGCAACAAGCTTAACCCGGAAAAGCGAGTTTTTGTTACCATTCAACTGGAGGAAGGGCAGGAGCTCAGGATGATCGTGGAGGACGAGGGGGAGGGCTTCGACCCCGGACGCCTCAGCGATCCCCGGAGCCCCGAAAACTTGCTCAAGGACAGTGGCCGGGGGGTTTTTTACATCCGCCACTTTATGGATGAGGTGAGCTTCGACCGCTCCGCAAGCGGTGGGACTAAGGTCGAGCTCAGAAAGAAGCTGGCAAGGAGGAGCAAATGAAAGGGAGTTTTCGCGACGTACAAGGCGTAAGGGTGCTGGATTTATCCGGAAAGATCACCATCGGTGCTGGCGATGTGGAGCTTCGGCGCCTGGTGGAAGAGGCTTTGGCCGCGGGCAAGACCAACATCCTGGTGAACCTCAAGGACGTGACCCACATTGACTCCTCAGGGATTGGGGAGTTGGTGGCGTGCTTTACCACCGTCAAGCGGCGGGGCGGGAGCATGAAGCTGGTGAACCTGCCTCCCAAGATCAACGACATCCTGCAGGTCACCCAACTCATTACGGTGTTTGACGTCTTCGACAACGAAGCGGAGGCGCTCAAAAGCTTTCAAGCTTGAACTGCCGCTCGGGAGCTGAGAGCGGCTGCAGCTTTTTTTTTGGCGGGGCGCCGTAGGGAGACAGCAACCCCAAAGGGCGCGGCCTGCGGTTAGATTTTGGGTTTTTAACCCAGGGTCGGTGGTAGCATTTTCGCGGAGGGTGGCATGCAGGTTCTGGTGGCTGACGACAGCCGGATCTTTCGGGTTTTGGTGAAGGAGCTCCTGGAGGAAAAGGGGGTTACGGTGTTTGAGGCGGCGGACGGCAAACAGGCGCTGGACGCCGCCCTGGCCTACCGCCCCGAGCTTTTGATCTTGGACGCCCTCATGCCCCGGCTTTCCGGTTTTGATGTGATTGCCAAGCTCAAGGAAAAGCTTCCTGAGTACCAGCCCAAGGTTTTCATCGTCACCGCGGTGTACAAGAGCTACCGCTGGGAATCAGAGGCCAGAACGGTCTACAAGGTGGACGAGTATTTGGAAAAACCCTTGGAACCCGAAACCCTGCTGGCCGCTCTCCGCCGCCACTTCCCTGGGGAAAGCTTCTAAGCCTTTACGCCTCGTCTTCCTTTTGCATCTTGCGAAGGGCTGCTTCCATGGCCTGGAGGATGGCTTCTACGTCCTTCACCCCGTGGGCCAAGGAGAGAAAGGCGGGCGCTGGGCTTTTGGCGGGGAGCAGGGCGCCGTTGTCTTTGACCGCTTCGTAAAACCGCCGATAGGTGGCCTGGTCGCAAGCCGCCGCCGAAGCCGCATCCCGCACCCCCTGGCGCGAGAAGCTGAAGGAAAAGATTGAGCCCACACGGTTTACCCGCAGCGGCCGCTCGAACTTTTCCGCCAGCGCCTGAACGCCGGTTTCCAGCTGCACCGAGCGTTCCTCCAAGCGCAGGTAGCCAGCATCGTTGCGTAACACCGAAAGGGTGGCTACGGCCGCTGACACCGCCAGGGGCGAAGGCGGCGGAGCAACCTCTTCTGCCACCGTCACCTCTAGGTGCTTGGCAAAGGCCACCGCCCCCAGGCTGCTCACGCCGCCGCCCAGCACGCCCCCCAACACCAGCACGTCGGCATCAATGTGGAAGGCCTGGTTGGCGCCCCCCCGGTCCACGCGGAAGCCGGTGAGGGTTTCGTCCAGCACCAAAAGCGCTCCCACGTTGCGGGTGAGTTCCCGGACCTTTTGCAGGAAAGCGGGGTCGGGTGGGATCACCCCAAACTGGCTGGCAATGGGGTCCAAAAGCACGGCGGCGGTGTCTACCCCCACCTCTTCCAGCACCCGTCCCAGAGCCTCGGCGTTGCCCCAGGGCACCACCCGCACGGTGCGGGCCAGCTCCGGCAGCAAGCCGGAAATCTTGGGCAGCGAAAGCCCCACGGGACCGCCGGGGATCACCTGGAGGGTTTCCACCGCCCCTGGGCGGTTACCGTCGAAGACCACCAACCGCATCCGCCCCGTATGGCGGCGGCAAAAGCGAAGGGCAAGCTCGAAGGCTTCGGTTTCGCTGCTGGTGAACACCCAGGGGGCGTAGTTGGGCAAAAACTCGCTGCACGCTTCGGCCAGCTCCACCTCCGCGGTGCTGGCAAACCCCGAGGCCAAACCCAGGGTGGTAGCCTTGCGCACGGCATCCAGTACGTACTGATTGGCGTAGCCCAAAAGACAGCTTCCGCCACCGCAGGTGAGGTCCACGAAGCCCACGTTGTCGGCATCGAAGACCCGGCAGCCCTGAGCCTTGGCCAAAAGCAAGCCCTGTTGCCCGCGGTGGGCAACGATGGGGGCTAGTTCCTTGGCCTGGGCCAAAAGCTCATCCGTTCGCGGTGCCATCCTACCTCCGTTCCAGGAGTGCGCGATTGTACATAAAGCATCCCGCCCCTTCAACCCTCCTCGGGGGTTTCTTCGGGATCCCCGTGGAAGAAGAACGCCGCGCAGTGTGGGGAGCAGAAGAGCCGCCCGTACTGCCAAACCCCGCAGCGCATGCACGAGAACTTACCGCAAATGGGGCACTCCCGCACTGACCAGCTGGGGCGCAGCTCGCCGCATTTGGGGCACTGGGTCTGAAGGCCAACCTCTTCCACCATCGCTTCCAGTATAGGGCCTGCCGTGGGGCTGGGGATGGTACAATCCCTGCGGCCGGGCCGGCGTAGCTCAGAGGCAGAGCAGGGGTCTCATAAGCCCCGTGTCAGTGGTTCGAGTCCACTCGCCGGCACCAACGTTCATGCTGGATCGCCCATTTACCGCGGCCTTCCGCCACCATTTTCCGGATCTCGTGGGACAACGCCTGGTAGTTGCCGTTTCCGGTGGCGCCGACTCCACCGCTTTGGCGCTGCTTTTGCACCGAACTTCCCAGGAGCTGGGAATTTCCTTGGTGTTGGCGCACGTGCACCACGGCGTGCGGGGTAGCGAAGCGGACGCCGATGCCGACTTTTGCCAGGACCTGGGGCGCCAGCTGGGCTGGCCGGTAAAGCTGGAAAGGCTTGCCTTGCCGCCATCTGGGGTTTCCCGAGAGGCCTGGTGGCGGAAGGAGCGCTACCGGGTCCTGGAGGAGGTGCGGCTGACCACACAGGCTGCCGCGGTGGCCACCGGCCATACCCTGGATGACCAGGCGGAAACTGTGCTCTTGAAGCTGCTACGGGGTTCAGGAGCCCGGGGGGTAGCGGGCATTCGCCGGCGCCTGGGGCACGTCATCCGGCCGCTTTTGGATTTTCGCCGGGGACAGCTACGGGAGTACCTGGTAAGCCTGGGGCAAAGCTTTCGCGAGGACAGCACCAACCTGCTCGCCGACCGCCCGCGCACGTTTTTGCGCTGGCGGGTCTTGCCGCTTTTGCAGGAGGGTTTCCCCCGGGCGGTGGAGCACCTAGCCGCCTTTGCCGGTGAGCTTTCGGAAAACGAGGCTTTCCTTCAGGCGGAAATGGAGCGGCGGGCACCGCTTGCCCGTTTGGGAAGCCCGGTTCCTATGGAGGCCGTGGCTTCCCTTGCCGCCCCCCTGCGCCGGCGCTGGCTTCTGGCGGTGGCTTCCGCGCTCCCCCTGGCTGAGCCCCCTTCCCGGGAGCAACAGGCGCTTTTTTCCCAGCTGGTGGCAGGGGGTAAGCCGCGGGCCCTGGATTTGGGGGGAAGGTGGGTGCTTTCGCGGGAGCGGGGGCAACTGGTCCTCAATCCCCCTCCCTTAAAGCCTTTCCCGCCCATGGCGGTGACCGTTCCCGGGGTCTTCCGGCTGCCGGGGGGCTTCACCCTGGGGTTAGGGGTCCCTCTGCAACGGGCGGCGTTCAGGGTCTCCTTGAGCCTGCAAATTCGCGAGGCCAAACTGACGGTGGAATCTCTCCCCCCCGGTTTCCGGTTTGAGGGTCGGGACGCCCGGGCCTGCCTGGCGCGGCAAGGGGTGCCCCGCCAGTGGCGGGCGGCGTGGCCGGTTTTAGTTGCTGATGGTACGATTGTTTGGGTGGCAGGAGTTGGCGTGTTGCCGGCTTGGGCCCAGGCCAGCGGGGTGCTGGCGGAACTGGAGGAACCATGGGAACGCCACGGGAAATCGTCCCTCCCGAGGCCATAGCGGAACGGGTCAAGGCCCTGGGGCGGAAGATCGCCGAGGACTACGCCGGCAAGGATTTGGTGCTGGTGGGCATCCTTAAAGGCGCTACGTTCTTCTTGGCCGATTTGCTGCGCGCCATTCCCATGTCGGTGCGCTACGAGCTGGTGAACGTCACCAAAAGCGGGGGCGGGCACTACGAGGTGATCGAGTTGGCCTTTGCCACCCGCATCCACATTACCGGGGCGCACACCTTGATCCTCAAGGACATTTGCCACTCGGGGGTGACCGAAAACTACCTCTTGACCCATTTGGCCCAACAGCAACCGGCTTCCTTGGAAGTGGTGGCCATGGTGAATAAGCCGGAGCTGCGCCGGGTGGCGTTGGAGCCCAAGTACGTGCTGTTGGACCACGTGCCTGACGGCCGGCTGGTGGGTTACGGCATGGAGCACGAAGGTAAATGGGGCAATTTGCCCGGCATTTACCTTCTGGGTGAAAGCTAGTCGGGCTTTTTGAAAGGAAACAAAAAAGGTGAACCAAAACGTCAAGAACGTAATGCTGTTTTTGGTGGTGCTGGTGTTGGTGGTGGTGCTTTGGAACTGGGTCACCACCACCCGCGCCGCCACCCAGGAAATCCCCTTTTCCGAGTTTTTGGACCGGGTGGACAAGGGGCAGGTGAGCGAGGTGCTCATCCGCGGGGAGGAAATCCTCGGGCGGAGCCAACAAGCCCCGCCCCGCCCTTTCGGGCAGCGCCCCTACGAGTTCATCACCTACTCCCCGGGTTACCCGGATTTGGTTAAGGCCCTGCGGGAAAAGGGCGTGAAGATCAAGGCCGAACCTCCCTCCCAGGGTTCCTTCTGGACCGGGCTCATCTCCTGGTTGCCCTTCCTGCTGCTTTTGGGCATGTGGTGGGTGTTTTTCCGGCAAATGCAAATGGGGGGCAACAAAGCCCTGGCCTTTGGCAAGTCCCGGGCCCGCATGCTCACCCCCGATCAAAAGCGGGTGACCTTTAAGGACGTGGCCGGGGTGGATGAGGCCAAGGAGGAGCTTCAGGAAATCATCGAGTTTTTGAAAAACCCCCAGAAGTTCGCCAAGCTCGGCGGCAAGATCCCCAAGGGCGTGCTGCTCATGGGACCCCCAGGCACGGGCAAAACCCTGCTGGCCAAGGCGGTAGCAGGCGAAGCCGAGGTGCCGTTTTTCTCCATTTCCGGTTCGGACTTCGTGGAGATGTTCGTGGGGGTAGGGGCCAGCCGGGTTCGGGACCTCTTTGAGCAGGGCAAGAAGAACGCCCCCTGCATCATCTTCATTGACGAAATTGATGCCGTGGGCCGGCACCGGGGTGCCGGTCTCGGTGGCGGCCACGACGAACGGGAGCAAACCCTCAACGCCCTGCTGGTGGAAATGGACGGCTTTGAGTCCAACGAGGGGGTGATCCTCATTGCCGCCACCAACCGCCCGGACGTGTTGGATCCGGCGCTTTTGCGCCCCGGGCGCTTTGACCGGCGCATCGTGGTGAACCGCCCGGACCTCAACGGGCGGCTGGAGATCCTCAAGGTGCACACCGCCAAAATTAAGCTGGCGGACGATGTTTCCCTGGAGGTGCTGGCCCGCTCCACCCCGGGGTTTTCGGGGGCGGATATTGCCAACCTGGTGAACGAGGCAGCGCTGCGGGCGGCCAGGCTCAACAAACAAGCGGTGGAAATGGAGGACTTCGAGTACGCCAAAGACAAGGTGATGATGGGGGCCGAGCGCCGCTCGCTGGCCCTGTCCGAGGAGGAAAAGCGCATTGTGGCCTACCACGAAGGGGGGCACGCCCTGGTGGCGGCGCTTTTGCCCAACGCCGATCCCCTCCACAAGGTCACGATCATCCCCCGAGGCATGGCCCTGGGGTTGACCCAACAGCTGCCCGAGGAGGACCGCTACCTCTTGCCCAAGAGCTACCTGGAGGATGAGCTCACGGTGCTGTTGGGTGGCCGCATTGCCGAGGAGCTGGTGTTTGGCCCGGACAAGGTCACCACCGGCGCCGGCAACGACCTGGAGCGGGCTACAGAGCTGGCCCGCAAGATGGTGTGCGAGTGGGGGATGTCCAACATGGGCCCCCTTACCTTTGGCAAGCGTGAGGAAGCCATTTTCCTGGGCAAGGAGTTTGCCCGCCATCAGGACTACTCGGAGTCCACGGCGGTGGCGATTGACAGCGAGATCAAGCGCCTGGTGGAGGAGGCCTACCAGCGGGCCCGGGAGCTGGTGCAAAAGCACCGGCCGGTGCTGGACCGCATTGCCGAGGCCCTGCTGGAGCGCGAGGTGCTGGAAGGGGAAGAGGTCTACCAGCTGGTCTCGGAGTTCACCGGCGTGCCGGTGGAAAAGCTCAAAGGACCGGGCCGCCCAACCCCAGCGGTGGCAGCGGTGTCCAGCTAGAAAGCCTTCCATCGAAAGTCCGGGGTTTTTGCGCAAGGGGTACAATGCCGCCGTGGTGGTCTTGAGACTTCTCCACACCATTTTGGCCTTTACTGTGGCCGTCGTGGATACCGTCATCATGGGTGCCTACGGCACCTTGGTGGGTTTTTTGCCGCCCAAAGGGGATTGGACCAGAAACGGGGCCCGTCTTTGGGCCCGCATCATCCTTTGGGCCTGCGGGGTGCGCCTGCGGGTGGAGGGGGCGGAAAAGCTCCCCACCGATACCCCCGTGGTGTTCATGGCCAACCACGAAAGCTGGTTGGACATCCCCGCGCTTTTGGTGGCAATTCCCGGTCAGGTGCGGTTTTTGGCGAAGAAATCGCTGTTTTCCGTTCCCTTCCTGGGTTGGGCCATGCGTGCCATGGGCTTTATTCCGGTGGATCGGGAAAACCGCCGGCAAGCCATCCGCTCCTTTGAGGAAGCCGCCGACCGCATCCGCGCCGGCCGCTCGGTCCTGGTGTTCCCCGAGGAAACCCGAACCCCAACCGGTGAGCTGTTGCCGTTCCAGCGGGGAGGGTTTCTCATTGCGCTCAAGGCGCAGCTACCCATCGTTCCGGTGGGTCTGCAAGGACCGCGGCGGATTCTGCCCAAGAAGCACTACCTTCTGCGCCCGGGGACCATTACTGTGCGCTTTGGCGAACCGGTGCTTACCGCCGGGTTGGGGGTCACGGCAAAGGAAGCGCTCATGGCGCGGGTGCGTGAAGCGGTGGATGCCCTGCGCACGGGAAGGGAAGCGGCAGGCCTGGAGGTTGTTCACTGAGGGGGGTTCATGCTCACCGAAGAAAGGGTTTGGGAAGCGCTGGCGACCGTCATGGACCCGGAAATCCCGTTTTCCATCGTGGATCTGGGGTTGGTGTACGGGGTTTGGGTTTTGCCGCCGGATGCGGTGAAGGTGCAGGTGACGCTCACGGTTCGCGGCTGCCCGCTGATCCACCGCATTACCGACGATATTCGCGAAGCGGTAAGCCGCCACACCGGGGCCAAACAGGTGGCGGTGGAGGTGGTGTGGGATCCGCCTTGGAACCCGGCCATGGCGTCGCCGGAAGTGCAAAAGCGGATGGGTTGGGCGTAGAAAGGGGCCAGGATGGTCACAGAACAGCAGGTTCTGGAGGCGTTGCGGGCGGTGAAGTTCCCGGGTCTCACCCGGGATATCGTGTCTTTTGGCTTCGTCAAGGGCGTGCGCATTGAAAACGAAAGGCTGGCGGTGGAAATCCGCCTCACCACCGCCAACCGGGAAGCGGGGCCGCAGGTGGAGCGGGATGCCCGGGAGGTGCTGTCCAAGCTTGCGGGCGTGAGGCAGCTTGACCTCAAGGTCACGGTGGAAACCCCGGGGCAAGCGGCAGCTGCCCCCCAGGTGTTGCCGGGGGTGCGGTACAAGGTGGCGGTGGCTTCAGGCAAGGGCGGGGTGGGCAAGTCCACGGTGGCGGCTAACCTGGCGCTGGCCCTCAAGCAGCTCAACCTGGATGTGGGCCTGCTGGATGCCGACATTTACGGGCCTTCCCAGCACCTCATGATGGGTTGCGTGGACCCCCCACGGGTCACCGAGGACGAAAAGATCCTGCCGGTGAACGGCAACGGCGTGAAGGTGATGTCCCTGGGTTTCCTTCTGGACCCCGATACCCCGGTGATCTGGCGGGGCCCCATGGTCATGAAGGCGCTGCAGCAGTTCCTGGAGGACGTGGCCTGGGGTGAGCTGGACATCCTGGTGGTGGACCTACCCCCGGGCACCGGCGACGCCCAGCTCACCATCACCCAGCAGTTGCCACTGGACGGGGCCATCATCGTCACCACCCCCCAGGACGTGGCGCTCATCGATGCCCGCAAGGGGCTTTTCATGTTTCAAAAGGTCAACGTGCCGGTTTTGGGGGTGGTGGAAAACATGTCGGCTTTCCTTTGCCCCCACTGCGGCTACCGCACAGAAATCTTTAAATCGGGAGGGGGGCGCCGCACCGCCGAGGAACTGGGGGTGCCGTTTTTAGGGGAAATCCCCATTGATCCCGAGGTGGTGGTCACCGGCGATGCGGGGAGACCCATCGTGGCCGCCCGCCCCGACTCGCCGGCGGCTCAGGCTTTTGACCGGCTGGCCCGAGCGGTGGTGGAGGCTCTGGGCGGGCGCATCCGGGGATAAGCTATTTGGCTTTTTCCGGGATGCCTCCGGCTTGCAAGATGGCGGTAAGCCGCTGCTCAAAGGCCTTGGGTTCCAGGGGCAGGTGCTCGCCGCCGGCAAAGTAGCTGGGGGTGCCCAAAACCCCTAAGCGGTAACCCAGCGCCAGCTGGTCCAGCACCGTTTGCATGGCCCCTTCGCGCATGTAGCAGCTGCGCAAGCTCCCTTCGTCCACGCCGTTTTGACTGGCAAAGGCAAACACCGCGTCATCCACCGCCTCCAGCTTCATCTCCGCTTGCTGGGCAAACATGAAGTCCTTAAAGGCCGGAATCAAAGCGCTGTTCTTCTGTCCAAAACAAACCGCCGCCACCGCCGCGCGAAAGGCCCAGGGGTGAGCGTTAACCAGGGGGAAGTGGGCGGAGACGTGGGCCACCGGCAGCTTGTGGAGGATGGGCTTGAGCTCCCCCCAGGCTCGCTTGCAGGCAGGGCACTGCATATCGGAAAACTCCACTACGGTGAGCTTCGCCTTGGCATCCCCAAAATCGGGGGTGAGCTTGGCTTCTGCCAGGCGCTCCCGCCGCACCTGGCGGGGATCCTTGTCCAAAGGCCAGCTTTCGCCAATGATGAGGAACTTGCCATCGCCGGTGATAGCCACCGGCATCCGCACCCACCCGTACCCGGTGGAGTAGGTCACCGCCAGCTGCACCACGCCCCCGGGTTTTTGCGCCAGGCTTGGCCACCTTACCCGGAAGGAGCCTCCCATGCCTTGGGCCAGCACCTGGGGCAAGGTGGATTCCGCGTAAAACGGCAGTTGCTCGGCGGGAATACCTTGCCCGAGGCCCAGGGCAAAGCCGGCGTTAACGGTGCCCGCCTGCGGGTCCACCACCAAGGTGAGGACCTCCCCTTGGCCGTTTTTGACGTCCCCCCGCACGGCGGCAAACACCTGGTACCGGCCGCCGGGGGTGGTGCCGTTGGCCGTGGGGTGAACCTCCACCGGTTGCGGGTTGGCCGGCATGTAAGCCGTGGCAAACCGCCGAACGGCTTCTACGTCGGCTTGGGCAAAAGCAGTTTGCGTCCAAAGGAACAAAGCGAGCAAGGAAAGTCGTTTTCTCATGGCGGGGGTAGAATACCAAAAGGGGGTTTCCCATGCGACCTTTTGTGGCTTTTTGCCTTGCTTGCCTGGGTTTCAACGCCGGCGCCCAGCAACCGCAAACCTTCACCACCACCACCGAGGTGCGGGTGGTCAACGTGGAGGTGGTGGTCACCGACGCCGACGGTTTGCCGGTCACCGATTTAGGTCCTCAGGACTTCCTGCTTTTTGAAGACGGCCAGCCCGTGGAGGTGAGCAACTTTTTCAAAGTGGTGCAGGCCCAGCCGCAGCTGGCAACCGAAGACACTTCCCGCGGCATTGGCCCCCAGGACGAGCGGTTCCGTCGGCGGCTGGTGCTGGTGGTGGACAACAACTTCCTGGATCCCGTCACCCGCGCCCGGGCTTTGGAAAAAGCCAAGGAGTTCCTCACCCACAGCGTAGCCGGTGAGAGCGAGTGGGCGGTGGCGGCCATTGGTCAGGACCTGCAGTACCTTTTGCCCTTTACCTCCGATGCCTTTCAGGTGGCCGCGGCCCTCGATGAGGTAGGCAAGCTGCCCAGCTTTGCATCCAGGCACCGGCTGGACTTTCGCCTGGAAAACGACCCGGTTCGCTCCCAGTACCTGCAAACCGAGGAGCCTTCCCGCGGCACCCGCTACGACATTGGCCAAACCCAGCGCTTTGCCTCCCAGGAGCGGGCCCGCCGCAACCTGCAGTCCTTTGCCGTGACCGCCCGGGTTTTGGGTGGGCTCATGCGCTCCTACGCCACCTTTGGGGGGCGCAAAGCGGTGGTGCTTTTGACCGGCACCATGGAGTTTCACCCCGAGGCCCAGTACCTGGTGAGCAACGACCCCAAAACCTGGGCCGATACAGGGCTTACGGACCGGGCGCAGTCGGACCCCGCCTTGGAGTCCTTGAAGCGCGACACCGAGGAGGTGCTGCAAGCCCTGGTGCGGGCAGCGAACTCCACGGGGTTCCAGCTTTACGTCATCAACGCCCGCGGTTTGGAGTCCCCCCTGCGGTTGCACGATGTGGAAAACCGCCAGCTGGGGATGGTGAAAAACGTGGGGAGCTTCACCGCACCGCCGGAAACCTCCGATCCGGAAACGGCGCCGCTGACCCTCGTTCAGGGCACCGGCGGTCTTTACCTGCGGAGCAACCAAATTGAAAAGCCGCTCACCAAGGTGTTGGAGGACACCGCCACGTACTACTCCCTGGGCTACGCCCCCAAGCACCCCCCCGATCGCCAGTTTCACAGCATTGCGGTGAAGGTCCAGCGGGCCGGCGTGAAGGTGAGGCACCGTTTGGGCTACCTGGATCTCCCGGAGGAGGAAAAGCTGGCCCAGGAGCTGGCCACGCCCCTGACGTTTCCCAAGCCCAAGGGCGCTTTGCCTGTGACCCTCAGCCTGGAAGAGCGGGGGCCTGAGGGCAAGGAGTACCGCATGGCGGCGCAGGTTACCGTTCCCCTTTCGGCTTTGGTTTTCCTGCCCCAACCCAGCGGGGGTGTGGCTGCCTCCTGCACCGTGTACCTGGCGGTGTACAACGAAAAAGGCGAAAACCTCACGGTGGTACCCAAGAGCTTCCCGCTTTCGGTACCAGCCGGCCAGGAAGCCGCGGCCAAGGAGGGGGTCTTCCGCCCCACCCTGCTTTTCACCATCCCGCCGGGAGCCTACACGGTGGCGGCCACGGTGCTGGATGGTGTGGCCAAAGAGCACGGCACCGCCTGGCAGCAGGTGCTGGTGGGGCGGGCGCCCTAAGCACACTCGCGCTTTTGCTGGGTTTTCCGCTAAAGTTAGGGCATGGGAGGTTTTGATCCCCAGCGGGTTTTTGCGGGGGGAAGCCCGGCCATCATGGGCATCCTCAACGTAACCCCTGACTCTTTCTCCGACGGTGGGCTTTTTCTGGAGCACCAAGCAGCGGTGGCGCGGGGCCTGGAGATGCTGGCCGAAGGCGCGGTGATCGTGGACGTGGGGGGGGAAAGCACGCGCCCAGGGGCTGCTCCGGTGCCAGCGGAGGAGGAGGCAGCGCGGGTGGTCCCGGTGGTTGCGGCGCTGGCCCAAAAGGCGCCGCAGGCGGTGCTGTCGGTGGACACCTCCAAGCCCGACGTGGCCGAAAAAGCTCTGGCGGCTGGCGCTCAGCTGGTGAACGACGTGACCGCCGGCGGGGATCCGCGGATGCTGGAGGTGGTGGCCCAAGCGGAAGCGGGGATTGTGCTCATGCACATGCGGGGGACCCCGCAAACCATGCAGCAGGATACCCGCTACACCCACGTGGTGGCGGAGGTGGCGGAGTTTCTAGCGGCGCGGGCGGACGCGGCGCTGGCGGCTGGCGTTCCCAAAGAGCGCATCTTCTTGGACCCCGGCATTGGTTTTGGCAAGGACCTCGAGGGGAACCTGGCCCTTTTACGGGCCCTCCCCCATCTGGCGGCGCTGGGCTTTGCTCTTGTTTTGGGGGTTTCCCGGAAGTCCTTCATTGGCCACCTTACCGGGGCTGGGGTGGGAGACCGCCTGCCGGGAAGCCTGGCGGCGCTGTTGCCGGCCCTGGGGTGCCCGCAGGTGGTGGTGAGGGTGCACGATGTGGCCGCCACCAAGCAGTTCCTGCAGGTGGCGCAAGCGGTGAGGGCCGCATGAGGGGCTGGGGGAAGGTCTTGCACCTGCCGGTGGATGTGGGCCTTAAGGATTTGGCCGACATCCTCCTGGTGGCCATGCTCTTTTACTTCCTGTTGCGGGCCCTGCGCGGGCGGCGGGCGCTGGCCATGCTGTGGGGGATCCTCATTTTGGTGGCCGGCTTTGTGGCTGCCCAGGCCGCGGATCTCATCACGCTTTCGGCCATCCTGGGGCAGGTGCTCTTTTACCTGCCGTTGGCGGTTATCGTCTTGTTCCAGCACGACATCCGACGCATTTTGGCGTCGGTGGGGCAGGCTCCGCTCCTGCGCTTGTTTTCCTCCTCTCCCACCCGCCAGGTGCTGGTCAACGACGTGGTGCTGGCCTGCCGCACCCTGCGGGCGCGCCGCTACGGGGCGCTGATCGTCATTGAGCGGGGGGAGGGGCTGCGCAGCTACGCGGAAACCGGCATCCCGCTGGAAGCCCTTTGCACCTACGACCTTTTGGTCAACCTCTTCACCCCCGGCACCCCCTTGCACGATGGGGCGGTGATCATTCAAGGGGGGAGAATCCAGGCGGCAGGCTGTTTTTTGCCGCTCACCATGCAGCCCAACGTGTCCTCGGAACTGGGCTCCCGTCACCGGGCGGCCCTGGGGATTTCCGAGGAAACCGACGCGGTGGCGGTGGTGGTTTCCGAAGAGCGGGGTGAGGTGAGCCTGGCGGTGGGGGGCACGCTCCACCGGGACCTGGAAGAAAGGGAGCTCCGGGACCTCCTTGTGAAGCTTCTGTACCTGGGCCAGCGGGAGGGGAAGCGGTGAGGCTCTGGCCCCGTCAACCCGGTTTGGCGTTGCTGGCTCTGGCCTTGAGCGTGGTGCTTTGGTACGCCCGGGCGTTGGAGCGGCGCATGCCGGTGGCGGAACGGGAGGTGGAAGCTTCCCTCACGCTGGTCAACATCCCCCCCAACCTGGTGGTGACCTCCGATGTACCCCGCACCGTGGCGGTGCGCCTGCGGGGCCCCTTGGAGCGGCTGCAGGCGGTGGACAAGCTGGGGGCGGTGGTGGACCTGGCCCAGGCCCGGGAGGGGGAAGCCTCCTATCCGGTGGCCAGCCGCTTGGTCAACCTGCCGTTAGACGTGGGCGTGGTGGGCATTTCCCCACCGGAGGTGGCGCTGCGCCTGGAGAAGCTGGTGTCCCGCCAGGTGCCGGTGCGGGTGGTGCTGGCCGGCAGCCCAGCGGAGGGTTTCCACGTGGCTGCGGCCAGCGCCGACCCCCGGCTGGTGATGGTGCAGGGGCCCGAGCAGCAGGTAAACGTGTTGCCTTCGGTGAGCACCGATCCGGTGGTGGTGGAGGGGGCAAGGATGGGCTTTGAGGTGACCGTGGGGGTTCGCTCGCCCAGCCCATTGCTGCGGGTGGTGGGGCCTTTAGCGGTGCGGGTGCGGGTGGACATTGGCAGGGCGGAAGAAGCCAAAACCCAGGGGGGTTCATGAGACGGCTTTTTGGAACTGACGGGGTGCGGGGGGTGCCTGGGCGGTACCCGCTGGATCAAGAAACCGTAATGGGGCTTTCCCGGGCGCTTTACCAGCTGCTGGCCCAGCGGGGTTTGCCGTTGCGGGTTTTGCTGGCGGGCGATACCCGGGCTTCCACCCCGCTTTTGGCTTCCTGGTTTGCCGGGGCTTTTTTGCGCGAAGGCGGCGAGGTGGTATGGGCGGGCATCTTGCCCACACCCGCGGTGTCCCACCTTCTGCGCATGGACGGAAGCTTCGGCGCCGGGGTGGTGGTTTCCGCTTCCCACAACCCCGCGGCCGACAACGGCATCAAGGTGCTGGCTCCTTCTGGTGAAAAGCTTTCGCAAGCCGACGAACGGTGGCTTGAGCAGCGGCTTTCCCAGCAAGGGCTTACGGCTTCCCCGGAGCTGCCCGCCGAAGATCCTGAGTTTCGCCAGGCTTACCTCCGCTTCCTAGCAACGACCCTGCCACCTAACGCGCTTGCCGGCTTGAAGCTGGTGGTGGATGCCGCCAACGGCGCGGCGAGCTCGGTGGCAGGGCCTTTCTTCCAGGCCCTGGGAGCGCAAGTGGAGCTCATCCACGCCTCCCCCGATGGCCAGAACATCAACCTTCGCTGCGGTGCGCTCCACCCCGATGGGCTTGCGGCGGCGGTGCGGGAGAGGGGAGCCGATGCCGGCGTGGCCTTTGACGGCGACGGCGACCGGGCGGTGCTGGTAACCTCCACCGGTCGCGTGCTCAACGGCGACGACCTGCTGCTCCTGTGGGCCCGTACGCTGGCCAGGGAGGGATTGCTCCCCGGGGGTGTGGTGGTGGCCACGGTGATGTCCAACGTGGCCCTGGATGCCGCTTTGCGTCGGGAAGGTATGCGGCTGGTGCGGTGCCCGGTGGGGGATCGCGAGGTGTGGGAAACCATGGGTCGGGAAGGGGCGGCGCTGGGAGGGGAGCAATCCGGCCACGTGATTTGCGCCCATTATTCGGTGACCGGCGATGGCTTGCTCACCGCCGCTCACGTCCTGGCGGCGGGGGTGCAGGAAGGGAAGACCCTGGAACAACGGGCGGACCTCGTCCCCTTCCCGCAGGTGCTGTTGGGTGTGCCGGTGAAGGAAAAGCGGCCCCTGGAGGAGCTCCCGGAGCTCTCCCGCGCCCTCCGGAGCGCCGAATCGCGGCTGGGAGAGGCGGGAAGGGTGGTGGTCCGCTACTCGGGAACCGAAAACCTCCTGCGCATCATGGTGGAAGCGGCCGAAGCTAGCACCGCGGAAAGGCTTGCTGCTGATCTTGCGGGGATTGCCCAGCGGCTTTTGGGCTAGGTTGGCTGGGGAGCAGGGATTCGAACCCCGATACCGTGGTCCAGAGCCACGTGTCCTGCCGTTGGACGACTCCCCAGCAGGCAACGCTATTCTAGCCATTGGCAAAGGAGAGTCAACGGAGGGCGCCGTGGAAGACCATGCCAACCTGGTTTTGCTGCGAAATCAAGTGGATGAGCTGGACCGCAAGCTCTTGTTTTTGCTCCGGGAAAGGCTGGAGCTGGTGGCCAACATTGCCCGGCAAAAGCGGGAATCCCTGTCTAGCCTGCGGGATCCGGAACGGGAAAGGGCCGTGCTTGCCAGGGTGGAAGCGCTGGCCGGGGAAGCCGGTTTAGACCCCGGGCTTTGCCGGGAGCTCTTTCGTGTGGTTCTGGCCATGTCGGTGCGGGTTCAGGAGCAGGCGCTTTTGGGGGTGCATCCCAACTGGGCGCGCAACGCCCACCGGTGCTGCTACCAGGGAAGCCCGTACGCTTACTCCCATCTGGCTGCCCAGCGCTTTTTTGGCAGCAAAAGCCGGCACATGGACTTTCTGGGCATGCCCACCTTTGCTGCCTGCGTTTCGGCGGTGGAAACCGGGGAAGCGGGTTGGGCGGTGCTGCCCATTGAAAACACCACCGCCGGCTCCATCAACGAAACTTACGACTTGCTCCGCCACGCCGCGGTGAGCATCGTGGGCGAAGAGGTCCTGCCGGTGGAGCACTGCCTCTTGGGGTTGCCGGGGGCGAGCCTTACCGGGATCCGGGTGGTCCTCTCCCACCCCCAGGCCCTGGCCCAGTGCCGGGGCTTTCTGGCTTCTCTGCCCAATGTGCAGGTCCAGGCCTTTGTGGATACCGCCGAGGCTGCACGGGAAGTGACCCACCGCCAGGACCCGGCGGTGGCGGCGGTGGCTTCCGCGGAAGCGGGAGAAGCTTACGGCTTGCAAGTGCTGGCCCGGGCCATTGCCGACCAGCAGGAAAACTGGACCCGCTTTGTGGTGGTGGCCGCCAACCCCCTCGTCCCGGACCCAACGCTGCCGGCCAAGACCTCGTTGATCTTCACCACGCCCCATCGGGAAGGGGCGTTGGCGCACTGCCTCGCGATCCTGGCCAAACACGGCCTCAACCTCACCAAGCTGGAATCCCGGCCCCTGCCCAGCCGGCCCTGGGAGTACATGTTTTACGTGGACTTCATGGGTTCGCTGGCGGAAGAGCGCGTCACCCTTGCTCTGGGTGAGCTGGAAAGCTTTTGCCCCTTTCTCAAGGTGCTGGGATCTTACCCCGCCCGCACCCTGGCCCCCGGCAGCGAGAGCGGAAGCTGATCGCTTCCTCAGCAGACGGGCTTTGCAGCTCAGTGTCTGGCGCGTGTGGGGCCACCGCGAAAAGTGTGGGGCCGGCGCTCCTGCGCCGGCGGGGGCGGGCAAGAGAAGCGAGCATCCGGCTTTGCCGGTGCGAGCGGTGGGGGTTGCGGGGGGCTAAGCGAGCGGAAGGGTGGGCGGAGCGCGAGCGGCCCCCCGCGTGAGATGTGGGGCCGCCGCTCCCGCGGCGGCTTTCTCCCCTTTTTGCAAAACCCGCGACGGAGCGTGGCTCGCACACTTGTCTCGGCTTGGGTCCGCCGCTCCTGCGGCGGGTTGACAGCTTTTGCGGAAGCAGGTACATTCATGGTGGGCAGGCTGCGCGGGAGGTTAGCTCAGTGGTTAGAGCACCTGCCTTACACGCAGGGGGTCGCGGGTTCGAGTCCCTCACCTCCCACCACCCGCGGCAGTTCTGCGAACCCCACGGGCGGGGTCGTAGTTCAGTTGGTTAGAACGCCGGCCTGTCACGCCGGAGGTCGCGAGTTCGAGTCTCGTCGGCCCCGCCATGCTTTCCTCTTCGAGTGAAGCCGTCACACCGAGCCTCGTTCTTGGCCCCCCGGCCGCCCTCCCGCCAAGTGGCGAGTCTCGTCGGCCCCGCCATGCTTTCCTCTTCGAGCCAAGCCATCACGCCGAGCCTCGTTCTTGGCCCCCCGGCCGCCTTCCCGCCAAGTGGCGAGTCTCGTCGGCCCCGCCATGCCTTCTTCTTCGAATAAGGCCAAAACGCCGAGCCCCGTTCTTGGCCCCCCGAGTCCGTTCCTTTACCGCCAGGAAAGCCGGATGCTTGCTTCTGTGGGGCCGCCGCTCCGCGGCGGCTTTCCGCACTCTCTGCAAAACCCACGCAGAGCGTAGGTCCCACACTTTGCTCTCCCTGCTGTCTCTCGTCTACGGGGCTGGCACTCCGTGACGGCAGCGAAGCCGTCCCTACGAACCCCAAAACGGGTAAAAGCAGTACCACTGCTCGGGGTAGGTACGCACGTAGCGCTCGAGGATCCCCACCCAGCGCTCCAGGTAAGGGCGCAGCGCTGTTTCTGAAACGTCCTCGGGCACCTCGAAAGGCTCCTCGTAAATCACCCGAAATCGGCGGTCGGGCTCCACCAAGAAAAACGTGGGGATCACCAGGGCCCTGCCGCGAGCTGCCAGGAAAAACGGACCCGGCGGGAACTTTGTCTCCTTCCCGAAAAAGACCGCCGGCCAGCCCTGGTCGTTAAAATCGCGGTCGCCGTGGCAGGCCAAAATGCCCCCGGAGCGCAAAACCCGAAGCGCCGGCACCACCGACAGCGGCGAAGCGTCCACTGGAATGCCGCGGACGTTCCCCAAAAGCCGCATGCGGGTGCGAAACTCCTCAGCCTTTTCAAAACGGTCCCGCCAGTACAGCACGTGCACCGGCTCCACGTGCTTGCCCAGGGCAAGGGCTCCCACTTCGGGGTTTCCCATGTGAGCCGTGAGAAGGAGCGTGCCGCGCCCGCTTTGACGAGCCTGCTGAAAAAAGTCCCAACCTTCTAAGCAAGCAATATGCTCTTCCACCTTTTCCGGGGGAAGCTGCGCGTAGCGGAAGAAGTCAATCCAGTGGTAAGCGTGCTCCCACATCATGTGCCAGGCGGTGCGGCGCACCTGGGGGTGCTCAGGGGGTAAGCCCAAAATCCGGCTGAGGTTGCCGCTCACCGCCCGCATGTACTTGGGCCGCACCAGCACAAACGGGGCAATCACCAGCCATCGGGCCATCCAGTACATGAGCGAAAGCGGCCACCAGGTGGCCGCCCAGGCCAAAGCGGGAATCCAAAAGGCAAAGTACGCCCGGTAAAAGGCCTGAAGCCAGCGCGGGGAACCAGCCATTTTGAACTGCACGTTGCTATCCTAACAGGGCAGAAACGCCAGGAGCACCCCTCCCTCGACCTTTACGTGCACTTCAGGCTCCACCGCCCGGTTGGAAAGCGAAGTGCGGGAAAGCAAGCTCAAGGGCTCCCCCGCCAGAGGCCAGGCCAAGCCCGAAAGCCATACTCGGGCACAGTGGCCCAGCGGCATGACGGACACCGTGGAACCCACGGGAACGGCAAAGCTCGCCTGGGAAAACACCGGCACGATTCGCGTTTTTTCCTCCCGGATTTCGCAGGCTAGCCGCTCCCCGTAGCGGCCCAAAAGCCCCAGGTTTTCCAAGGCATGGTCCAGGCGTCCGCCGGTGGCTGCCAGGATAAGAACGCGGGAAGCCCCTTGTTCCAGGGCAAACAGCAGGGTTTTCTCTAAATCCGTGTGGTCTTGATCGGGACGCGGCACCACCCGTTCTTCCCCAATCCACGCCCGCACCTCGGGTGTCACCGAGTCCAAATCGCCCACCACAAAATGCGGGCGCACACCTACGTTTGCCAAGTGGTTTGCCCCGCCATCGGCGGCCAAAAGCAACCCGGCCTGCCGGACCCACCGCACGGCTTCGGGCCAAAAGCGAAACGGGGCGTTGGCGACAATCACGGCGTCCATGCTTCCCTCGCCTCGCCGGAAACATTACCATGGTGGCGTTTGGAGATAGGGATGAGGGATCCCAAGTTTTCGGTGGAGCAAGCCTTGGTGGTGGGAAGCGAGGTGGTGGTGCGGTGGCGGGACGGGCACGAGTCCTACTTCCCCGGGGACATGCTGCGCAAAGCTTGCCCCTGTGCTGGCTGCAAGGGGGAAAAGCACCTTTTCGGCAAAGCCACCTTGCCCACCCTCAAGCCCATGTCGGCCCAAGCATTTGTGCCGGTTGCGGTGCGGTTGGTGGGCAACTACGGCGTGCAGGTGGTGTGGGCCGACGGCCACGACCACGGCATTTACCACGTGGAGAACCTGCGCCGCCTGTGCCCTTGTCCCCAGTGCGGGGGCAGCCAAAAAGAGGAGGAACCCGATGCACCCCTGGCATGATGTGTACGTGGACGACCATGTCATTGAAAAGGCGTTTCCCGTGGTCATCGAAGTGCCCATGGGCAGCAAAAACAAGTACGAACTGGACAAGGAATCGGGTTTTCTGCGGCTGGATCGGGTGCTTTACAGCGCCGTGTATTACCCGGCCAATTACGGCTTTATTCCCCGCACCTTTTGCGACGACGGTGATCCTTTAGATGCACTGGTGCTTATGCAGGAGCCGGTGCATCCCCTCACCGTGGTGCAAGCGCGGGCCATTGGCGCCATGCGCATGCGGGATGAAAAGGGCCTGGATGACAAAATCCTGGCGGTGGCGGTGGACGATCCGGCCTTTGCCGACTACACCCATCACGGCCAGCTACCCGTCCACACCCTGCGGGAAATCAAGCGGTTTTTCCAGGATTACAAGGCCCTGGAAAACAAAGAAGTAGTGGTGGAAGAGTTCATGGGACCGGAGGAAGCGTTGGGCATTCTCCGGGAAAGCCTGGACCTTTACCGCCGTCTGCGCCGGGGCGAGCTCCCCCGGAAAGCGTAAATCTCGAACTTTGGCATGATCCGTGGGCGGTTTTAGGCCCGGCGGTTTTCAAAAGCGGGCGCTTGACTTCGCATCTGGGGAATGCTTTTCCAGCTTGCATTTAAGGGTGGAGTGAGAAAGGCCCAGCACCCTGGCTGCGGCACGCAGGCTTCCGGTTTTATCCATGGCCAGGAAAATGGCTTTTCTTTCTAATTCCTCCAGGGTTTTCGGAAGTGAAGCCTTGCCGGCGAGCATTTCGGCAACGAGTCGGTCCACCAACTCCGCAGGGGAGAGGTTTCCCTTTGCAGGTGCGTGCTTTTCCTTGCGGATGGTCAAACCGGGATCGGTGGCGGGAAGGCCCAGGTGGTGAGCTTCCACGATCCCGCTTTTGCATTGTCTTACGGCTGCCTCCAGGCGGTGGCGTAGCTCCCGGAAGTTGCCGGGCCAGGGGTGTTGCAGCATCAACTTTTCGGCTTCCAAGGAAAGCGCGATTTGCTTGCCGGTCATGTTCTCCAGCCACTGCCGGGCCACGATGAGCACGTCTTCACCCCGCTCGCGCAGCGGCGGAAGAAAAAGCACGTGGCCCCGCAAGCGAAAGTAAAGGTCCTCCCGGAAGTCACCTTTCGCTACCTTGGCCTTAAGGTCCGCGCGGGTGGCGGCGATAAACCGGCAATCCACGCGGTCAAAGCGCTCGCAGCCCAAAGCTCGCACGGTCTTGTGATCTAAAAGCTGTAAAAGGCAGGCTTGCACGTCCAATGGCACGTCGCCGATTTCGTCCAAAAACAACGTGCCGCCGTTGGCTGCCCGCACCAAGCCCTGATGCTCCTGGGCGCCGGTAAAGGCCCCTTTCTTGCACCCAAAAAGCTCGGAGTGGACCAGGGAAGAAGGGATGGTCCCGAGGTCCACCGTCACGAAAGCGCCGCCCGCCCGCAGGCTTTGGTTATGGATGAGGCGGGCGAGGAAGGTCTTGCCGGTGCCGGTTTCGCCCAAAAGCAGCACAGGCAGGTCAGTCTTTGCGGTATGTTCCACAAAGCGGCGAAGCTTTTGCGCCTCGGGGCTCGTTCCTAGGATGTCGCCGAAGGTATCCATACCCGGTTGAAGTATAGCGCAGCTTTCCTTCCGTGGCACCTTGGAGCCAGCCATGCCCCCTCCTTGGGCTTGCCGCTGGTCGAGTTTCGACCACGACTGGTCGAATTTCGACCACCGTGGAACCCATTGCTTCCATCGTTCTTTCACGGTTCCTTTACGCTGCTGCTGGTCGAATTTCGACCACTTGCACTCACGACTCAATTTCCGTTGTTGCGTCAACTTTTTCCCTTCTTCAACTTCTCGTTTCTCGCAAAACTTGGCACGCTTCTTGCCTATAAGCACCACGACACCACCCCGCGCCCGGGAGCGGGGGAAAGGAGGGAAAAGATGGCTGGTGGTTTTCACGTCTTCCGTAAGAGCCTTACAACTTCGTTGTTGGCACTTATCATCTTCACCTTGAGGGCACCTGGGGCCGGAGCCGGCGGCGGGGCAATATTGATGGTGCTTTTCGATGAAACCACCGCAAATGGTAGACTTCGGGTTGTGAGCCGGTATTTCGAGGGTACCGACCGCACCGTGGTGACCGGCACGTTCTTTGCGCCGACCGGTGAAGTCGTCACTGTTTCGTGCGATAGCGTGACGGGGGAATGCGTCGGCGCGTGGCCGTCTTCTGCGTCCGTGGTGAGTCGCCCCCTAAGCAATCAGCAGGTTGCAGTGGAGCTCTTTTCAAACGGCACCGAGGTTTGGGCCGGGATTGTGGACGTCAACGGCAACTTCGTCCAAGGCAGCGCCGAAGGTTTCCGAGGTTTGATGGCGGCCATGGCTCAGGAGAACGCTTCTGCACTGGCCTCCTTCACGGCCTTCCTTGAAGAGCAGCAGATCCTGGAGCCGGACGGCCTGCAGTGTTACACGTTGGGCGACCGTTTCAACCGCAATATCTCCTGCGCTGCCACGGTAATCGGTTTGATTGCAAGCTACCCTGCGATGTTCACATGCGTTACGATCATTGGGTGTCCGCTCGCCGTGGGTGCTCATGCAGCGGCGGTAGTGGGGATGGTTACCTCGTGCTTTTAGGAGGTGGGCATGACGACTTTGGAAATCCTGGGTAACCTGCTATCCGCAGCGGTGGGTGTCGGGCTTTTTGTGGCCTTGGTTCTTGGCGAACCTCTAAAAGCCCGTTCTCGGCGCTCTTCTTTGGTGTTTGGAGCAAGCATTTTTGTTTCATCCCTAGCGATGCTGGTTAACCGCATCCTAGAGAACCCGCCGGGGATTTGGTGGTGGTTCGGGGTCGGGGGGATGGCCGCAGCTGTAATAGGCTCGGTTGTCTGGCTTTTTCTTGCCGCCAGGAATTGGTCAAAAGGGGAGGATCTCCCGCCGCAAAGACTGCGCTTCCAACCGGCGGCATTGCTTTTGTTGCTTTTAGGTGATGCAGCTTTGCTCACGGCTTTTCGTGCGGAAACTCCCGCGGTAAAAGTACTCCTGGTTTTGCTGGCGTGTCTTGTGCTGTTTGCTTTTACCCAACTCGTGTGGGTCAAGCCACGAACCACTTGAAGTGCGCCTTTAGGGTTTTGCGGAAAGGGGGCGGTCCCTAAAAGGGGCCGCTTTTTTCTTTTTGAGCGCGGGACTGGGAGCGAAACCTGGCCCCCGAGGGGCGCGGTAAGGTAAAGGGCCCGGATGACAAAATCCTTGCGATAGCGGTAGACGACCCTGCTTTTTGGGACTACACCCATCACGGCCAGCTTCCCGCCCACACCTTGCGGGAAATCAAGCGGTTTTTCCAGGATTACAAGGCCCTGGAAAACAAAGAAGTGGTGGTGGAAGAGTTCATGGGGCCGGAGGAGGCGCTGGGCATTCTCCGGGAAAGCCTGGACCTTTACCGCCGCCTGCGCCGGGGCGAGCTTCCCCGCAAAGGCTGAAGCGTTGTCTTAAGGCCGCAAGTTTTGGCTGCGGGTGAGCCGAGAGAGGAAACTTTTGTCCGTCTCCGTGTCTCCCAAAAGCACCACGTGCCCTTTTCTTCTGGCACCCGGTTGAGACAGGCGAAAAACGCTAGCGCGTGCCATCTGCTATGATAAACTCAAGCGTGATGGAAGCGTCGACCCTTCAATCTCAGGTTGTTGTGTCTTGTTCGATTCGTGCAAGTCACTGCTTTGCTGGCTGAGTGATGAGGTGGTTGTGCACGAGCATTCTGGGAGGTTTTTTACGTTGTCTCAAGAGGGAGGAACTATGACAGCACTTTTTGCCTTAGCAAATCCGCTGGTTCTTTTCTTCCTTTGGGTTTTTGGGAAACGCCTAGCGCGCATGGGCCCGAACCATTGTGTGGGCATTCCGGTGGCTGCAGCATTAAGGTCGCAGGAGAGCTGGGTGCGGGTCCATAGGGAAGGGCGGCCGCTGGTAGCGCTGGCTGCGGCCTGGTGTTTGCTGCTCGCGGGCCTGGCCTTCGCGCCAACGAGATTTGGGCTAGCAGCAGCCCTTGTTTTGCAAGGCTTAGTGCTGGTGTGGCTTACCGTAACCGCTGCGCGCATGGCAGGAGGGCCGGATGTGCGGGGAAAGGGTCTACTGGGGGAACTCCTGAGCGAGAAGCAAATTCGTGTGCTGTTACTCATATTATTCGCTCTGTTTTTGGTAATGGCTCTTTCGTTTCCGCTGGTAGCGGAAGTGGGACCAAACGCCTGGATAGGGATTCGCGTGGGCAAACGAATGGCGGATCCGGAGGTTTAGCGCCAGGTCCACTTGGCGGCAATGTGGCCAAGTTTCCTCGGCAGTCTTTCCTTTCTCCTCGCCTGGTTTGGTCTTCGAGAGGGCTGGGCCGACGGCTGGGCGTATCGCTCCGCGTGGTGGCTCGCCGTGGTTGGCCCGCTGGTGGCAGTAGGTGTACCTTGGGATTTGCTTGCGCTGCTGGGGGATTGATCGGCGCCGTCGCTGGAATGAAAGCGGGCGTTTGTCTCCTGAACGCGCCAAAGTGTTTGGTTCTTATAACCACCCCGGGCTGAACCACCCATGGTCGGGACTGCTCTATTTCTCCTTCGCCAAAAAAGGCGGTGAAAAGGCTTCGTTCGCAGGAGATGGTGGAGATCCTAGACGCGGTGGTAGACGGAGCGCCTACGCGGGAAAGCGTTGTATTTACCGGTGGCGAGCCCCGGATGCTTGGCGAAGAGCTTGTTACCGTGGTGCGCGCCGCGGCCGAAAAAGGGCTGGGCACGCGGATTGTCACCAGCGGTTTTTGGGGACGAACTTTGTGGGACGCCGAGCCGTAAGTGGCACGGCTGTACAAGGCGGGTTTGGGGGAGCTCAACCTCAGCCCGGGTGACGATCATCAAGAATGGGTGGCCTTTGAATCGGTTGCCAATGCTGCACTTGCTGCAGCCTCAGTGGGGATATCAGCAGCAGTCAACGGGGGGGAGCACGATGACCTGTGTCTTCGCGCGGCAGACGTGCTGCGCGAACATAGTAGTCATCTTTCTTGTACCGCCACCTAACCGCCATCTGTTGACCGTTGCAGGAGGTCTTCGGCTTTCTCTCCGAAGTGCCCGTGAGTTCGCGTATCCACCGAATGCGGTCTGCGAAGCTTAAAAAATCAGACCACTGGGACTCCATTTTCCACGATCGCGCTTGCGTCAAAAGCTTTCCGAACTGATTCTCTTTGAAGCGCTTTTTGCGTGGGGCTTTTTGCTGGGAAGGGTACTGTGGGACATGCCCAAGGGCTGGGTGCCTGTGCTGGAGCTTTTCGGCTTCGGGTTCCTGTTGAATCCGGCGTTGGCTGCTCCCTTCTTTTGTCTGCAAAGGTTCCGGCAAGCTCGTGGCGGAGGCAACGCCGGTCTTCCGGCCGTGTTTATCATGGACGTCGTGTTTTTGGAGCTGGTGGAGCACGAGGGGCCTTGTGTTTTTGGAGGGTTTTATGAGGGCGGTTGTGTGGTTGTCAGCGGCGGTGCTTACCCTTGGTTTTGCAGCGGCAGGTGCTGTGGAAGTGGAGATCACCTTCTCCTGTTCAGGTACGGACATCGCCGGAAAAGCTCGTTACGCAGCGGTGCTTCAGGGTAAAGCCCTGGTGACGGAAGTGGAGCTGCCACCGGGGGAGCTTTCCTGGAAGCTTCGTCTTGAGCCGGGCGAATACACGGTAGCCTGTGGCGCCGAGGGGTACGGCAACAAGAGCCTCAGGATGCTCTTGCATGAGGGGAAACAGCAAGCGATGCGGTGTGAAATGCTGCCATTGGTGGCGGTGAAGGGGCGGCTTGTTTCCAAGATCAACGGCAAACCCATAGCCGGTGGCACGGTAGGTCCCGCGTTTCTCGCTCTCCACGAGCTTCCCTTTGAAAGCAAGCTCCTCGAGAGGCACCTGCGCTTAAAACACGAAGGCGTAAGCGATGAGGAAGGGCGGTTTTCCTTTGGGCTTCTTCCCGGCGATAACGTTGTTCTCGTGGCCACAGCAGCGGAGCATGGGTTTCGCGTGATGGGCCCGCTGGTGGTGGGCTCCCAGGGGCTTGATTTGGGTGATGTGGCGCTGGAGGGTGGGGGGCGGGTGAGGGTGCGGGTGGAGCCCTGGGGACAGGACTTTGCCCAAGGGAAGTGGTGGGTGGATTTGGTTCCCTCCGGCCAGCTTCAGGAAAGCAGCTCGCGGCTATTGGATCCGCAAAGTGTAATTATGGCTTTGCTTTCCAAGCCCTTGGGCGAAAACGGCGAGGTCTCCTTTGAGGCGGTACCTGCGGGAACCTACGTGGCGCTTTTGAGCACGTTGCCGGAAAGGCTTTGCGGCGCAGCGGCGGAAGCATTCCCGAAGGGATGACCTACCGGCCCTCCCACAGCACGTCGCCTTTTGTGGTCGCGGCTGGCAGTTTCCAAGAGGTCTTGCTGAGGCCCACCCGTTGGGAGGTGACGGTGAGCGTTTCGGGCCTTGAAAAGGGTCGCTGTGCGGACTTCGAACCCTGGGCGTTTTCTCCAGTGGTGAATTACACCGTTTCCGGCAATTGGGAAAAGCAAAATGCTTGTGAGTTTTTGGTGGTTCTTGAGGCTTCCGGGCCGTGGGTTTTGGGGTTGAGGCGGCGCGGAGGTGCCGGGGAAAGCGCTGTTCCCCTGGGAACGGTGGATATCCCGGAAGGCTCAGGGAAAAAGGACATCCAACTGGCGGTTGCTGTACGGCCGGTGGAAGGAAAGGTTGTGGATGCTGCCGGAAACCCTGTCCCTTTCGCCGAAGTTCGCCTGAGCAACTCGCTTTCTTGCAGCAATCGAGGGTTTACCTGGCGCGGCAAGACAGACCAAAACGGGCGCTTCCTGTGCCCCGCAGCCCCGGCAGAGCCACTGGTCGTCTGGGCGTATCGCTCGGATTTAGGCTGGGCCATGAAAGAAAGGGTCGTGGACGAACCACTGGTCCTGCGCCTGGTGGCGGGCAAACAGGTGAGCCTTCGGGTGCTCAATGAGGAAGGAAACCCGGTGAGCGCCCAACTTCAGTTTTCGCCCCAAGGCGCCGAGGGCCTTACGATTGGTGTGCTGGACGAAAGAGGCGAAGCTGTCATCCAACATATGCCCAGTGTGGATGGCTCGCTTTTGGTGGCTCTGCTGAGCCGGGATGCCGACGCAAAAAACCTGGGTCATTTCAAGCTGTTTGTGCCGGCGGAAAAGCGCGGCTTTTTGGGGGTGTATCAAGCTCTACCCGGTGCCAAGGTGAGCTGGTGGCCCGGGAATTTGCCGAAGGGCGGTGCTTTTTGCGCGCTGGAAACGGAAGATGGTGCCATACTGGGCACGGATGCCTTTGAGGTTTTGACCTTTGGTAGCGATGCCACCCGCCCCGGGTTGGTCTCCAAGCGGTGGGAGCGGTTGGCGCCAGGGCGTTTCCGGCCGGTGGTGACCGACGAAGCCTGCAAAACGATCTGGCGGGGCAAGTGGTTTGTGGTAGGCGCCGGTGAAACCGTTGAGCTCAGGGAAAAAGCGCAGTTGCAATAGGGTAAACGGCGGATATCGCTCCAGCGGCAAACGAATGGGTTTTATGGTTTCGATTGGAGGCCGGTGAAGGCTCCTTTTGTCCAGCCAAAAAACTCGGAGTGGACCAGGGTAGAAGGGATGGTCCCGAGGTCCACCGTCACGAAAGCGCCGCCTGCCCGCCGGCTTTGGTTATGAATTAGCCGGGCGAGGAAGGTCTTGGCCGGTGCCGGTTTCGCCCAAAAGCAGCACAGGCAGGTCGATTTTTGCGGCATGGTCCACAAAGCGGCGAAGCTTTTGCGCCTCGGGGCTCGTCCCTAGGATGTCGCCGAAGGTATCCATACCCGCTTGAAGTATAGCGCAGCTTTCCTTCCGCGGAACCTTGGAGCTGGCCATGCCGGCTTCCTGGGCTTGCTGCTGGACGATTTTCGACCACCGTGGGACCCAGTGCTTCCATTGTTCTTTTACTAATTCTTGGCGTTCCTGCTGGTCGAATTTCGACCACTTGCACTCACGACTCAATTTCCGTTGTTGCGTCAACTCTTTTTTCTTCTTCGACCTCGCGTTTCTCGCAAAACTTGGCACGCTTCTTGCCTATAAGCACCACGACACCACCCCGCGCCGCGGAGCGGGGAAAAGGAGGCGAAAGTGGAAGGCAAAGGAGGTTTTTTGGCGGTGCTCGTGGTTGCAGCCTTAGCTGCACCCACTGGGGTCGGTATAGCCTGTTTTACCAGCTGCAAGTACGAAAGGTATCTCCCTGGGGGTCTCAAGCCGGGTGGGCGGGGAGTTTGTGAGCCTGGCTATCCTGGCGAACCGGGTTTTGCGACTTGCGACGGTGGGGAAACTTGTACCACTAAATACGAGGAGCGGCCGAACCCAAACGATCCCAACGACAAGATTATCGTAGAGGTTAACGAGTGCATACCAAAGTGCCACATGAACGGCTTGTGTCCCAGTGGCGGTGCCAACGTGAAGGATGAAGCTTACTTTTTCGTAAACCTAAGCGATGGTGCCTGGTACTTTTGCCCCGCTGAGTTTGCCGCTTGGCAGTGTGGTCGCTAAGAAGCTATGGTTTTCCAAAATAAGCCCGCCCCTTGAGGGCGGGCTCCCCATCGCTCGTGGAGGAGGGATTATGAAGCGCGTGGCGACGAGTCTGGCTTTTCTTTTTGCGCTGTTGGGGAGGTTACAAGCCCAGGAAGGTACGGGCCTCGAGGTGGAGGTTTCCGGTCCAGACGGATCCCTGAGGGTCCCGCGTTACGTGGCGATTTTGGAAAATAATCACCTTTTGCAAGAACAGGAACTGCCTCCTGAGGCCGGACCGTTTCGCCTAAAGCTACCTTCTGGCACGTACCAGGTGTTCTGTGGCGCCGAGGGGCACGCTACGAGGTCCCTTTCCGTGGCTGTGGAAGAAGGGAAGCTGCAAAAGGTTGTGTGCGGCGTAATCCCCCTAGTTTCGGTGCTTGGAAAGGTGGTGGCCAAGGAGAGCGGGGAGGCCATTCCGGGGGCAGAAGTGGCTCCCGCCTGGCTCTTCCTGGAAGCCCTGCCCTACGACAGCCCATTGCTCCAAAAACACTTGCGAGTTAAGCACTTAGCAATTACCGGAAAAGATGGCATCTTCCGTTTTGGGGTACTGCCCGGGGAAAAGACGCTCATTGCCGTAAAGGCACCGGGTCGGGGGTTTAAGGTTTTAGGTCCGCTTGCGGCTCCCTCCAATGGGCTTGAGCTTGGGAGCGTCGAGCTTGAGCCAGGTGGAACCGTGGAAGTAAGCGTGGACTTGGCCAGTGAGGAGCTTAGCTCGGGTCGTTGGTGGGTTGACCTTTGGCCTTTGGAAGGGGAGAAGAGCGAAAACCCAAAGCTGTCTTCCCAAGAAACGATGGCTGCGTTGCTTTCCCAGCGCTTGGATGGGGAAGCAAAAGTCGTGTTTTCCAGCGTGCCGCCTGGAGAATACGCCGCTTTGTTGACCACGGTACCTAACCGGTTGCTTTGGAAGACCAACCGCTGGCGTCCCCCGGGCGTGGAATACCGGCCTTCTCACAGCAGTGGGCGGTTTTTTGTAGCACCGGGGAGTTTCCAAACAGTAGGCATTGCCACCACATCTTGGAAAGTGGTGGTGAGCTTAGGGGGTATTTCCTGCTCCCAAGTTCAAGCCCTGAGCCTAAAAGCTGGGGCCTACCATTTTCACCGGAACGCTGGGGCTGACGGCACATGGATTGGCGAAAGGGACGGCGCTTGTCAATTTGAGGTGGTTCTGGATACTGCGGGTTTGTGGCTTTTGAAGCTGGGGCGCGAGGAGGGAGAAGCCAGGAGTTCCGTGGTGGTAGGGGAAATAACGCTTCCCCCTGGCCGAGGCCAAAGGGAAGTCAACGCGGCCTACGGTGCCCGCGAACTCAGCGGAAGGGTCGTGGACGTTCGCGGCGACCCTGTTTTTTTTGCCAGCGTGTCGCTGGCTGATGGGGAGCCCTGCAGTCGTTCCGCGTTTCAGGCGAGAGTCAAAACCGATAGGGAAGGCAAATTTAGTGTTCCCTTGGTGCCCACGCGGAAAATTTGGGTTTTGGCCGGCCGACAAGATCTGGGGTGGGCTCAAGCCGAAGTAGCTCCCGACGAAAAGGAGCCTCCTGTTTTGCGTTTAAAGAAAGGGAAGAGCTTGCAAATGCGTTTTCTTGACGCTGAGGGCAACCCGCTTCAGGAGCCGCTGCAGTTCACGTTTGTTTCCCAGGTGGGCACGGAGCTAACGCAAGTGGGTCAGCTCACGGGCAACGGCGAGATACTTGTGGAAAACGTACCAGAGCTCGACGGGCAGCTCATTGTTCCCACTTTCAGTCCAGAGGCTCATGCTAAGGAATGGGCACACCTTAAGCTCAATTTACCTGCGGAAAAAAGGGGTTTCCTGGGCGTTCACGCCTTTCTTCCGGGAGGAACGGTGGTCTGGCACCCTGGCGGACTGCTTTCCCGACGTGAAGGCGAGTTTGTCGCGCTGGAGGCTGAGGATGGGGCGCTTTTGGGCACCGCTGCTTTTGAGGTGCTTGTCTTTGGCCTCTCTTCAGTTGCCCCGGGCCTGGATTCGAGCAAGGAGTGGAAGCGGGTGATGCCCGGGCGTTATCGCTTGGTGGTTACGGATAAGACCTGCAAGCCTTTGCAGCAAGGCAAGAGTTTTCTTGTGCTTTCTGGGCAAGCTGTGGAGCGGCGAGACTAGGAATATCAAAGGCCTTGCCGCCTTTGGCTTTTGCATCCATGAGTAACACCGGCGCGGTATCTGTGGTCGCACTGAGACGCCTCGGTGAGCCCCACAGTGGGCGTGGTGCAATGGCGGGTTGGTGTTTGGCGGCGTCGTACGGTATTTTCGCGGTAAGAGGCGTCTGGGAACATAGGGTTGCCCGAGCTCGCCCTGGCCCTGGTATTGGCAGTGGGGCTGCACGTGCTTCGCCGGTGCCGGCGCTGCCAGCCGCCTTCGCTGCTGGTCACTTTCTTTGTGGCGCTGCTTTGCGTTGGTGCTCTTGGTGTCTCTTTTGTTTTTCCCCACCGCCGCGAGCTAGCCGTGGGTTTCCTGGTGGGGGCTACGGCCAAAGGCGTTTTAAGCGGGCTGCTGCGCGGCTCTTTGCCTCACGGAGGGGAACGTTAGATTGAGCGTTCCTCTGGCCACACAACAACAGGGCCGCCCAAAAGCCCCAAGCCCTCTGTGCTGAGAGTCTCCCCACCCCCACTCATGGTGACAAGAGCTTAGTACACGCCCGCTGTTTCCCACAAACGCGCTGCCGCTTGTTGCAGTGAGGATACCCAGGCTGGTGGTCGAAACTCGCTCACCGGTGGTCGATTTTCGCTCAGCGTGGAACCTATTGATTTACACCCTTCTTTACATGCACATGACGCTTTTGCTGAGCGATTTTCGCTCATTAGCCCTTGCGACTCGGTTTCCAGTAGGAGCGCAACCATCAGCTGCACAAGAAATTAGCTCATGGCACAAAAGTTCGCACGCCCTTTGCTTATAATCAAGCCGAAAAACACCCAGCGCCCGGGAGCGCGGGAAGAAACGAGAGAGGGTGCCTTATGTTGCGAGAGAAAAACGTTTCACTGCAGGTCTCGTAATTGGATTGTTTTTCCTTTTGGCAGGGTCGCTAGCGGCGCAAGAAACCCAAGAACTGAATGCCCTACCGCCGTCCGCGGATCAGCAGAGCACAAACGCCACCGCCACGTGCCCGTGCGTTGCTGTAAAATCCCACGGAGGCGAAGGGGGCCGCAGAGAACCTGGGCTTAAATCTCGCAATGGACGGTGGAAGGTCAGGCCTCAAAGAACAAAAATTGAAAACTCCACCGGCCGCAACTTTACCGTTGGGCCCACCTGTTCCCGAGGGGGCGGTGGGTGTGAGTTTGAAGTCATCGGGGCCATTACCTCTGCTCATAAAACAGCTAGGGCGGCGGTAGACTGCACCGCCGCCCTCGTCCTAGGGGGTGGGACATGACGCTGCGGTATGCCTTTTTTCTGGTGCTGGTTACGCTGCAAGTGGCGGTAGCTGGTGAGTGGAAGCCACAGCGGGTCATTATTCTGCCGTTTCAAGGGAGGACTACCCCGGCTACCGGCGAAACGGAAGCGTGGATGGTCAAGGCCGTGGCGCCCGTAGGTCGCAGGTTTCTGGTACTGGTGGAACACCAACGGAACCGGCTGTCGCCTTGGGTTGACGACCAATCCCTCAAAGAAGATATTAAGCGCCAAGGGGTTGTGGGCCAAGATAAGGTTTTGGGGGCGAGGTTTCACGACGAGTTACTGCTTATGCTGGTGAATAACAATGGGCGGGTTGTGGTCCAAAGCTCGCCCCACCCGGAGATAAAACACTGGTCTGGCTTTTTTCATAACACCCGGGCGGTGCCGCTGATTATGGAAGAGGGGGATACCTGCCAGTACGCGTTGCTGGAGCCCAGGGCGAAGAAGCTTTTTTGTTTTGATTTGCAGTTGAGCTTCCAGCGGACCTTAGACATCCCGCTGGACATACCCATGCGCCCGGGAGTCACCCGCGAAGGGAATGACTACTACCTATTCTTTTTCGGTTGGAAGCTCGCCCAGGCTCCGCGCATTTCCAGTTGGGAGAAGGTTTTCGAGGTGGTTCCGGAAAAAGCGGAAAGCCTGGGTGTGCTGTGGAAAGTGGGAGAGCGTTCGACTTTGCCGTTAGCGGTGAGCCCGCACCAGCTTTGGTGGAAGTTGGACCGGCTGGCCCGCGGTCCTTCCGGGGAAAAGCTGCCATTGCAGCAGGCGGGCGTGGCCATGCATCCGGTCCAGCGGGTGGTCCCCAAAGACTCTCTGGATGTCCTGATTACGGCCGTATCGGCGGGCGATTTCCAGCGTTATTTGCGCTTTGAAGGTTTTCGCGTGTTCTTTCTCGCCACGCTGACGCGAAATGGGCTGGGGAAGGTGATGCAGCTACCATTTTGGGTTGTGCAGGAAAAGGAGAGGACGAGCCCGGAAATGGACGCGTAAAAGGGCACGTTGTTTCTCGCCTCTTTTGCCAACCTTGACCAGCTGCAAGCCTTTGAATTTGCGCAAAACCGTTTTGGCGTATCGTTCGACGCTTTGTATAAGAAAGCGAAAGAAGGCGGCAGCTACGATTTGGGCGTGTGGGAAAACGCGCGCTTTTTTGTGAGTTTTTCCGGCAGGGAGTTGGCCCACGTCTACGCGTTGGATGAGGACTTCCGAGAAGACGCGGCTAAGGCTCTTTCCAGCGGCAACGCGGCCACGTATCCCATGAAGCTCTGGGGGCTGGCGGGGCCAAGCCTTTTCGTCTTTCAGGGCGTGGTCTTAAGCCCGGCAAACAAGGGCGCACAGGTAGAAAGCTGCCTGGTGCTGGTTGAGCTGCGAGAGTAGTTTGTTGTGCCTTTGGGGCTCGTACGGTGCCGGCCGGGAAGGCTGTAGGTTTGCCCCGCGCAAAGGTACGTTCACGTCATGGGCCGTCACGTGGTGTTCCCTCGGGAGCCACCTGGGCTGCGCATCGGTGGAGGCCATGTCTGTAACGCGTCTGGTGCCGTTTTGGTGGCAGCTATGCGGCCGTTGCTTAAGCTTGGGTCGAGACAAAAAAGCGTACTTTCATGCAGGCGACAACAACCCCGCGCCGCGGAGCGGGGAGAAAGAAAGGAGGAAATTGAAATGGTTACGTGCTGTGCGGTGAAGGTTAGGTCTTTTGCCATAGCTCTTTTTCTGGTCTTCGATCCATGATGGGCAGCTGATCCGGGCCAAGCAGCGACGGTGGAGACGCCCGAGAGCCGTTGCAGCTTGCGGTTGTCCCTGCCTGTTATGGAGGGAGAAACCGTTGCCGCATGTATCGAGCAGCGACCCGGAGGGCACTATATCTTTTCAGCAAACCTTACCATGCCATCGCTGGTGGCAGCGAGCGGCGTGAACCTGATCTATGACAGTGAACGGCGCAGCGAGTTTCGCTTAGGGAAGTTCGTTGTCTCCCTACAGAGGAGTTCCGGCGATACAACCGAAACCACGGATGTTCTTGTTACCAAGGGAGCCAACTGGGCCACTGTTCACCTAACTCGGGATGTGGCCACGGGCACACTTATTTCTGTGGAGCAGCACGGGTTCCCTGGTCTTCTTGTAGAGCACAATAGCGGCCAAGAGGGCAAGCTAATACGGGCTTTATCGGCTTACCTTCGTCAAAACCCCGAAGACAAAGTTCGTGGCCAGGCGTTCAGCTGGTGGGATTGCCTTAGCGATTTCTTCACAATGTACGCGGCTACCGTCGCGGTCGTGGCAGCGTGCTTCGAGCCCCCGGTGAACTACCTCTATTGCTCAGCTGCTGTTGCTGCGTGGTGGGTCGCGGAGGATCAAGTCATTGAGAACTGCGGGTGCTGTTTTGAGCCAGCTGAGCCCCGCCCGCGTGCTCCGTCGCGGCCATTCGAGGCAAAAAAGAGTCCCCGGAATGAGGCCGATCGCTGCAACAAGCCCCGCGAGCGGTGAGGTCTCTGTGGAGCATCCCGGTGGCGCGTAAGCCGCCGGCGTTCCCCAGCTGAAGGTCCGGCGTTTTTGGGGCCGAAGCGGTTACGTTAAAATTTAGGAAGCACGGCCTTTATCCTGAGGCACGAGGAGAGGAGGACGGAAACGGTGATGCGTGGAATGTCTTGGCTAGAGTTTTTTGGTTTTCTTCTGGGTGGGGTCGCCTGTTTGCTTTCACGTTGGGTTGCTGCGGTGAGGACCATGGGAGGGTCCCTGCCATCCCCTGCTCAACGAAGGAGTGCTTCTTCGCATCTGTGGCTGAGCTTTACCGGGGCCATTGCTTTTTCTGTTGCAAGTTTCATTTTGTTGCTCCGCGCCGGAGAGGCGCCCCAGGTTTTTCGGCACGGTTTTGCCTTTGGTTTTTTCGCGGCGGGCCTTTGGGGGGCGTTTTTGGCCAACCTCCTGCCCTTGCAAGCAAGCAAAAAAAACCCGCCGTCGCTGGGGGAAAGTCGTTAACAGCAGGTCGCACGAGCGCGGGAAGTGGCGACCCAGGTGCCAGCGTCCGAATGGCTCTTCTCATGCCCCCAACAACCCCGCGCCCGGGAGCGGGGAGAAAGGGAGGAGAACGAAGATGGGTTGGCTTGCGAGGCTTGTCTGTTCGTTTTTGCTGCTGGCGCCGGTGGTGCCGGCGGTGGCGGATTCGGTGTATTTTACCACCACTTCCGGCAGCTGCACCACGGAAACCTGCCTTCATGCGGATAGAATCGAGTTCGTGGTGGACGGCGATGGTGAACTGAGGATTCGTCTTATCGGCTATCGGGGGAAGGTGACCATTACGTATTGCTGACGGCAACGATGATCTCTTCCTGGCTTTCGTTAGTTTTGCTGCTGGCAGCCGCTGACGGCAGCGGTGAGGCCCCGTGTTGGCGTTTGGGAGAGGGCGAAGATCGCCCTGTCCCTTTTCTGACAAACCGCGACCCGGCTCTGCCCCGCTTTGTGGCCAAGGCTCAGGATTGTGTGGCACTGGTTTACGTACCACTGGAAGACCTGGCGGCACCTTCCCAGGTGCGGGCTGAGCTCTTTCAGAAAGGCAAGAAGAAAGGAGAGCGTACCCTGCTTTTGCGGGGCCGATTGGGTCAGACCATCACCGCCACCAAATCTGACGGCTCTAAGGTCCAGGTTGGCCTTTTGGCGGCGGCGGTAAGCCCCGATGGGGCACTGATCGCGTTGCTAAGCGGTCGGAAGGTCCTCGTTTTTCGTGAGGAGGAGTTTCTGGGTGCGGTGGAAGCGGACTTTTCTCCAGCCATGGTGCTTACCAGGGAAAGCTTGCTTTGGTGCGCCTGGGCCCATCAAAAGGGCGAGCCGCTTCTCATGCGCTGGGGGCTTGATCCTTCCGAAAACCCGGAGGCACTGTTGCTTCATGAGAGCGACAACGAGCCGGGAAAGAAGCTGCTGGCTGTTCGCAACGATGGTTTGCTTTGGCTTGTGGACGCGTTTACCGGCGAGCCCTGGTTGATCACCGAGCATGGGGTGGTGAAACGACGTTTCCCTCCTCTTCGACCGGCGGCCCTTTTGCCCCAAAGAACCACGCAACGCCTGAGGGAAATGGAGGAAAACCTGCCGCCGGAAGCTCACGATGCCACCCGCCGTCCGCCGAAGGTAGAGCTTTTCCCGGTGGGGATGGACCCCTGGGTCACGGGGGTTTACGCCATGGGTAAAGACCTGTTGGTGCGAAGCGAAAAAGAGCCGGACAAACTTTACCTTCTTGCGGAAGATGAGCAGGACTGGCAATGCTTCCAGCTTCCCTCAGCTCTTACCGGGGCAAAGGTACCCTCGGTAACGGTTTCTTCGGAGGGTTTTTGGGTTTCCAGCGAAAAAGGGCGCCTCTTTTTCTCCGCCGCCGATGTGCAGGCCTTGTGGAGCGATAAATCCGGCGAAAACCGACACAGCCCGAAGCCAGAAACCGCGCCCTGATCTCATGACCGAGGGCGAAAAAGTGTTCTCTCGAGGTTAGTGGTCTGCCTTCCCCATGTTTTTCATTGGCGCTACAAGGAAACGGGTAAAAAAACGGCACTTTGTCCGCAGATTTGTTCGAGAAAACAAGCACGGGCAAGGTGACCTTTGTACTCTGACTCGACCCACCGAGCGACACGATAAATTCACGCAACAGCCCTGGCCGAGGTTTCAGGAGTAACGCCAGAGCGGACAACTGAAGATAGCCACACGATGGCTCAACCCATGCGGATGGAGGAGGATTGCGGGCGCGGAGCGGCGCCCTTAAGGGCGCCTTTTTTTTGCTATTCTTGCCACCGCGGTGCGGAGTGCGGCAATGCTGAATTCCGGAGGGTTGCTCCTATGTCAGTGCGCGGCTTGGGGTTGACCTCGGCGCTTTTGGCAGCGGTTGGTGTTTTGGGTGTTGCCGGGAAGGAAAGCGTTGCCTTTTGGGCCTGGGCCTGTCTGGCTGTGGCCTTGGGGTTGGCGATGGCCATCCTGGTGGTGCAAGCAGCTCGGGATCCCTTGCTTCCTCGGAAACTTCTCCTGCTAGTTCTGGTAGCGCCGCTTTTTGCCGGCGGCTACGGGCTGGGTCGGATGCTGTGGGGTAAGCCTGTGCGCTGGCAGCACTTGCTGGAGCTTGCTGGGCTTTGGTTCCTGCTGTTTGGGGCGTTGGCCGTGGCTTTTCTGATGCTCCGAAAAACCTCGGCGAGGCCATCATGAAACTTGCGGTTTTTTTCAGCCTCGCGATGGCGTTTTTATACTGGGCAAGGTGGCTGCAACTGCCCATGGAACCGTGAAGATGGCGCGCGTGTACTTTTCCTCAGGCCCTTGGGTCTAGGATTTCAAGGGAGGAGGTGCCCATGAGCATTGGAACCCCTGAATTGGCCCTGATGGTGCTCTTGGCCCTGGCGGGATTCATTTTCTTCCGTCGGCGTTCCCACCGGCGTTCATGGGTAGTCACTGTGCTGGTTGTGGCGTTTTGCCTTGTAAGTCTCGCCATTTCCCAGCTCTTTCCTGAGCGTCGTGTGCTCGCCGTGGGCTTTCTCCTGGCAGCCATAGCCACAGGGCTGGTGGGTGGGTTCTTGCGGTTTTCACCTGGGCAAACGCAAAAACAATAGGGCCGCTTGTTTGCTTAAAAAGGATGGTGGGTCAGGAACACGTCATTCCGAGCGAAGCGAGGAATCTCCCTTGCGTTTGCCGTAAAGCTTGTTTTGGTCAGGTTGCTTTTCTTACCGGGTTAGCTTGGATACACGAAAGCCTCAATAGGCATGGCGGTGGCGCCAAAAGCGCAGGACCGTGAGAAAGAGAATCTTGAAGTCCAAGGCCAGCGACCAGTTGTCAATGTAGTAAAGGTCGTAAGCGATGCGCTTGCGCAGGGAAGATTGGCCCCACAGGTCGTGCACCTGCGCCCAGCCGGTAATGCCCGCCTTCACGCGATGGCGGGCCATGTACTCGGGGTAGCGGGCGCGGAAGCGGGCCACAAACTCCGGTCGCTCGGGCCGCGGCCCCACCAGCGACATTTCGCCTTTGAGCACGTTCCAAAGCTGCGGCAGCTCGTCCAGCGAGTAGCGGCGCAGAAAGGCCCCCAGCGGAGTGACCCGCGGGTCGTTGGGTTGGGCAAAGCGGGGCCCCGTGTGCTTTTCCGCATCCACCACCATGGTGCGGAACTTCAAGATCCAGAAGGGCCGGCCGTCCAGGCCCATGCGCAGCTGGCGGTAAAAGACAGGGCCGCGATCCTGCAGGTACACGGCCAGAGCAATCAAACCCAGCAGCGGGGACAACAGCACCAGCCCTAGAAACGAAAAGGTGAGGTCCACGAACCGCTTGACGAAGGAGTTCCAACCGGCCAGGGGGATGGCGGTGAGGTTGATCACAGGTATGCCGTCCAAATCCTCCACCCCGGCCCGCAAGGCGTAGTACTGCAAAAGGTCCGGCACCACCCGCACGTCCAAAAGCAAAGGCTCGGCAATCCGCAGGATCTTCACCACTTTGTGCTGGCTGCGCATGGGCAGGGCAATGTACAAAAGCTCTATTCCGTGGGTTTTGACGATACCTTCCAGCTCGCCAATGCCGCCAAGCACCGGCCACTGCCCCACCTTGCCGCTGGCGCCGCCGTTTTCGTCAACAAACCCCACCACGTCCAGGCCCAGCTCCCGGTGCTGGGCAAGCTTTTCCGCCACGGCTTTGGCCAGCTCCCCGGTGCCGATGACCACCGCCCGCTGGCGCCGGTGGGGCGCAGCCCAAACTTTGCCCATGGCGTACCAAAAGAAAAGCCGCCCCAGGGCCACGAAGACCACATCGAGCCCGGCAAAGATGGCCAGGGCCAAACGGGAGTAGGTGAACTCTCGATAGAAGGCCAGGCCAGCGTTGAGCACCACCATGGCCAGCACCACGGCGGTGAAAACGCCCAGGATCTCATCAATACGGGAGCGCCGCGGGCGGCCTGTTAAAAGCCCGCGGAAGTAAAAGACCACTGGCCAAATGAGGGTGATGATGGGAATGAGCGCGAGGTACGGTTCAAAAGGCGGAACGCCTTTGGTCACTGGCATGATGGGCCAGGTAAAACGCAGGTGGTAGGCGAGGATCAGCGCGGCGTAGGTGAGGGCCAAATCCAGGGCCATGACCAGTGTGCGTTGGATGCGGAGTTTCTGGTAAATCATAAGCTGACGCCCACGCGCTCCAACAGGTAGCGGAACCGGCGGCGGAAGCGGGCGCGGGAAAAGCTTTCCGCCCGCTCGCGGCAGGCAGCCGGAGAAAAGGAACGGGAAAGCGCCTGGCTGCAGGCGGAAGCGAGGGCTTCCACGGTGGGTTCTTCCACCAAGAGCCCGTGTTCCCCGTGAATCACGATGTCGGCGGTGCCGGAGGCGGCTAGCCCCACCACCGGCGTGCCGCAGGCCAACGCCTCCACCGTGGCCATGCCAAAGTCCTCCACGTTGGGAACCAGAAGCAGCGCCGCTTGGCGGTACTCGTCCCGCAGCCGCTCGTCGCTCACCCGCCCCAAAAACCTCACGTTGGAAGGGGAAAACCGCTCCAGCGTCCGCCGCAAGTGCCCCTCGCCCACGATCCTCAACTCACGCCCCAGCGCTTTGGCCACGGCAATGCCCACCTCTACCCGTTTATACGGAACCAACGCCGCAACCATCAGCAGGTGCTTGCCTTTGCTGTCACCGGGGGTGAAGAACTCGGTGTCCACCGGCGGCGGGATGACCTCCGCTTCCCGGCGGAAGTAGTGGCGGATGCGCCGGGCCACCAGCTGGGAGTTGGCCACAAAGTGATCCACCCGGGCGGCGGAAACCACGTCCCACAACCGCAGGTAAGCCAGGCGGCGCTTGAGCAAGCCGCGCAAGACCCAGGGGACCCGCGCGAGGTAAGCCTCCCGCTGGTCCCAGGCGTAGCGCATCGGGGTGTGGCAGTAACATACGTGCACCGCACCCGGTGGCGGGATCACGCCCTTGGCCACGCAATGGCTGGAGGAAATCACCAAATCAAAGCCCGAAAGGTCCAGCTCTTCCACGGCCCGGGGCATGAGCGGCAAAAGCGGGCGGTAGAACCGTCCCCCCAGGGTCCAGGGTTGCAGCCAGCTCACACGGATGGGATGTCGGGAAAGCTCCCCGGAAACGCTTCCTTTGCGGTAAAGCAAGGTAAAAATTGGCGCGTCGGGGAAGAAGCTGGCCATTTCTGAAAGCACCTTTTCCCCGCCCCGCATGCCGGTGAGCCAATCGTGAACGAAGGCAACCTTCATGGCGTTTCCCCCAGCACCCGGCGGTACACGCCCAGGGTTTCCCGGGCGGTTTGCTCCCAGCGGAAGCGTTGGGCCCGGGAGTGAGCCGCCGAGGCCAGCTTCTTGCGGGTTTCCGGCTCCTGCCAGAGCCTGCGCATGGCTTGCGCCTGCTCCACCACGTCCCTGGGGTTCACCTTCAGCACCGCATCCGCCAGCACCTCCCGTACCGCCGGGATATCCGAAGCCATGATGGGGAGCCCGCAGGCGGCCGCTTCCAATACCGGCAGTCCGAACCCTTCGTAAAGCGAAGGGCACAGGAAAGCCAAAGCGCCCCGGTACACGGCCCGCAGCTCATGGCGGGGTAAAAAGCCCAGGAAGCGGACCTTGGAGGCCAGGCCCATGGCCTCCACCCGCGGGGCCAGGGGGCCGGTGGGGGTGAAGCCGCCGGCCAGCGCCAAGTGCGGGACTTCGTCCCCGGCTTCGTTAACGAAGAGCTGATAGGCCTTGAGCACCGCCTCCACGTTTTTGTGCGGCTTGTGATTGCCCACAAACAGGAAGTACGGCTTTGAAAGCCCCAGCCGGCGGCGATGGGCCTCGTCCTCGTCTCCGTCATGGTCGGCGAAGAACTCCGCCTCCACGCCGTTGGGGATGACCTCCACCTTGTGGGCGTTGGCCCCCAAAAGGGTGGCCAGGTCCTGAGCCGTGGTGTGGGAAACCGCAATGACCCGCCGGGCCCGCGCCACCGCCGCCCGAATCATAAACGTGGCGTAAGCGTACCCCGCCGGCTTGGGGAGGAACTCGGGAAACAGCACGTGGATGATGTCGTGAATGGTGACCACCATCCGTCCCACGTAGCTTAGCGGGATCACGTAGTGGGGGATGTGAAAAAGCCGCGGCCGAAGGGTAGAAAGTCGCCAGGGCAACAGCAGCTGCTCCCGCACCGTGTAGCCTTTGGCTTCCACGTGCAGCACGCGCACGTTGGGCGGAAAGTCGGGCAGCATCTCCCGCCCTTCCGCCGTGACCAAAACCGCCCAGCTCCACTCCGGCGCCATGGCGGGCAGGTGGCGCAGGAGCGCAGCTACGTAGCTGCCGATGCCAAAGTCAGGCAGCTTGCGGGCGTCGAGGGCAACGGTCACCATCCGGCGGCATTCTAGCCCGGGCTTCCCGCAAGTTCGGAGAGCAGAAGGACCCACTGGGGCCAAACCCTGTCCCAGCGCAGCTCGGGAGCCCGTGCTGCCGCCCTTTGACGCAGATCCGCCTGCACCTCCGGGCGCAGGGCTGTGCCAAGCGCTTGGGCTAAAGCCTGCGGGTCCCGGGGAGGGACGTGGAGGGCAGCCCCGGCCGCCACCTCCACCAGCGCCTCCTCGTTGGAGGCCACGCAGGCCGACCCGCAGCACAGGGCCTCGGCCAGAGGCAAGCCGAAGCCTTCCTCCTCGGAGGCCAGCACCACCAGTTGCGCGGCACGCAAAAGCGCCCGTGCCTCCTCGCGGGTGACGTAGCCGGGGAAATGCACCCGCTGGGGCTGCCGGTGACGGGCCAGGGCGCGCTCCACGAAGTCCCCGCCCCAGCCCCGGCCCCCCGCCAACACCAAATCGGGAGCCTGGGGGTTTTCGGCGAGCAAAAGGTCATGGGCCAGGATCAAGGTGTCCACGCCCTTGCGGGGCTCCAGGGTGCCCAGCTGCACGATGAAGGGCCTTCCCTGGGCGAATTTCGCCTCCACCGCTGCCCTGTCTTCCTCTCCGGGGGAGAAAAACTCATCCACCGCCAGGGGGATGACCCTCACGTCCCGGGCCCACCCCGGGAGCAGCGCGGCTAGGCGGTGGGCGGTGGCGTGGCTGGAGCACACCACCACATCGGCCTGGGCCAGGGATTCCTCCACGTAGGCGTTAAAGCAAAAGCGGTTGGCCAGGCGGTGGTGGCGGGGGCGGGTGCGGGGGGTCAAATCGTGGAGCACCAAAACCGAGGGCGTTTGCAGACGCCGGGGCAAGATCCCCAGGGTTCCCACGAAGATATCGGCCCCCTGCACCTGGCGGGCGGCTGTTGTGACGAGCCAAAGGGTGCCCGGGAGCGGCAAGCGCGGGGCCAGCACCGGCAGCTCCCGTGGAAAGCCCCGCAGGCCCACTTCAGCGGGTCTCGGCAGGTGCAGCTCCAGCGCCCAGGGCGTGGCCTGAGCCAAATGGCGCAACAACCCCTCCAGCCAAACCCCCACCCCGGTGCGGGCTCCTAAAAGCGGGCGGGCATCAAACGCAATACGCATCGGGAAAACCGGTTTCTTCTCCTGCCACCCGGTGAAAGACCCCGGCGGTGGCCCGGGCCGCCTCCTGCCACTGGAAGAGCTGGGCTCTTTGCTTGCCCTTTTCACCCAGTTGAATCCTGAAACCGGGGTCCGAGGCCAGCTTGAGGATGGCTTGCGCCAGGGCTTCCGGCTTGGCCGGGTCCACCAACAGCCCCGCATCCCCCACCACTTCCGGCAAGGAGGACGTATTCGAGGCAATCACCGGCACCCCGCAGGCCATGGCCTCCACCACCGGCAATCCAAACCCCTCCAGCCACGAGGGCATGAGCAGGGCTTCCGCCTGCCGCAAAACCGCGGTGAGGGCAGCTCGGGGCAGGTAGTCGAGATGCAGGATGCGCTCCCGCACCGGTGAGCGGGCCAGCTCCTCTTGCGCCTCTTCCGTTCGCCACCCCCAGCGGCCCACTAGCACCAGATGACCCGGATAGCCCCCTTCCACCGCTTGCTGAAAGCCCCGCAAAAGCCCCAGGAGGTTTTTACGCGGCTCCAGCGTGGAAACGAAGAGCAGGTAGCGCGGCGGGATGTGGGCGGGTACTTCACCGGGTTCGCGCAAGAAGGAAGGGTCTACCCCTTCGTGGATGACGTGAATGCGGTGCGGGCTTATGCCCAGAAGCTGCTGAAGGTCTTTCGCGGTGGCCTGGGAAACGGCAATGATGGCCGCGGCTTTGGCCAGGGTCTCGGGCAAGCGCGAGTGCAGGTTGTCGAGCGTTTCCTGCTGCACGGTGTGGGGCAGGCGCAGGAAGGCCAGATCGTGCACGGTGACCACCAGCTGCCGGATGGCCGCCTGGTGGCGGCGGGGGGGGAAGAAGTTGGGGGCAAAAAACAGATCGTTGCCATCGAGAAAGAAGAACAACGGCTCCACCACCGTGCGCAGGAACGCGATGGTGGGCTTCACCGGCAGCAAAAAGCCCGCAGGAATATGGTGAAAGCGAAAGCGGGTGCGGGGGGAAAGGGGCAAAGGCGGAGGGGCCGGCTCATCGGGTGCCGCGAAGGTGTGGGCGTAAAGGTTGAGGCGCAGCTGGGGATCCACCTTGGGCAGCTCCAGAAGCAGGTTCCAAGCGTACCAGCCCACGCCGGTCATGCGCTCGAAAAACGGGAAGATGTCCACACCCACCACCAGCTCCGCTTCGCCCTTCACCACCCGGTGGTAAAACCGCCGCCAGCGGGAAAAAAAGGTCCCCAGCAAATCCCGGAACAGGTGGGCCCAAAAGGCCAGTGTCACACGCCACCGCCACATGGTTGCAAAGCCTACACGAAACCGAGAGGTGTTAGCATGAGCGCATGGAGCCGGTACGCCTCACCAGCCACGGACCCGTGGCCATTGTGGAGTTGGCCCGGCCGGAAGTGCGCAACGCCCTTTCCCGGGAAACCGTGGATTTGCTCACCTCCTACCTCTCGCGTTTACGGTCTGAGCCGCTGCGGGCGTTGATCCTCACCGGCGAGGGCGGACACTTTTGCGCCGGGGCGCACCTGGGTGAGCTTTCCGAAAGCCTCGACCAGCCGGGCGCGGGTCAAAAGGAAGCCAGCCGCTTAGCCGCCCTTTACTCCGCGCTGTTGCACTTCCCCTACCTCACGGTGGCGGCGGTGGAAGGCTCCGCCTTTGGCGGCGGAGCGGGGCTGGCCTGCGCCTGCGATTTTGTGGTGGCTTCCCCGCAGGCGGTGCTGCAGTTTTCGGAGCTGCGGTTGGGGTTTGTTCCGGCGTTGATTAGCGTGTTTTTGGACCGGCGGGTGGGAAGTGCCCGCCTGGCCCAGCTTTTCCTGAACCCCCGGCCGCTTTCGGCGGCGGAAGCCCAGAGCCTGGGGTTGGTGGACGAGGTAAGCCCCAACCCCCTGGCCCGGGCTCAGGAGCTGGCCCTGGAAGTGGCGGCCAAAACCGCCCCTTCGGCGGTCACGGCCTGCAAGCGCTTGCTCCTGGAGCTTTCCCACCCCCAGCTCGACCAGCAGCTGGCGCGGGCCGCCCAGGTCAACGCCGTGCAGCGGGAGCAGCCGGACTTCCGCAGGGGGGTGGAGCACTTTTTGACCCACAAGCGCTTCCGCGATTGGTTGGGGTCATAACTCCGGGCTCGCCTCTTTTGGGGGAAGGAGAAACAAGGAGCGGGGCTTAAGGCAGAGCTGCACCTCCTGCCCCACCTTCAGCCCCCGATCCAGGGCGGTGCAGAGCGGCACCCGGGCGGTGACCGCAAGCCCCTGCTGGCTGGTCATGTTCACCTGCGCCTGCCCATCCAAAAACACCAGATCCCGCACCGTGGCCGGGAGAAGGTTGTGCTGCACCTGCGGTCCCAGGGGGCGGTGGGGGTCAATGATGGCCACCTCCTCGGGGCGGATGCCCACAAACGCCGCGGGCCCACGGCGGGCCACCTCCAGGGTCACCGGAACCGGGGCGAGGGTCACCCGCAGCCCCGACCCCTCCGGGGTGGCGGAAGCCACCGGCCAGAGGTTTTCCGGGCTCAAGAACTGGGCGACGGCCAAGGTGGCCGGTTGGTGGTAAAGCTCCTGGGGGGTGGCCAGCTGGTGCAGCTTTCCGGACAGCACCACGGCAACCCTTTGCCCCAGGAAGAAAGCCTCGTTGCGGTCGTGGGTGACGTGCACCACGGTACAGGAAAACTCCCGGTGCAGGGTGCGCAAGAGCTGCCAGAGCTCCGGCTTGCGGTGGGGGTCCAGGGCGGTGGAGGGCTCATCCAAAAGCAGGATGCGTGGACGGGTGAGCAGCGCTTGCGCCAGAGCCACCCGCTGCTGCTCACCCCGGGATAGGGTCCGCACATCGCCCCGCTCCAGGAGGCCTTCCAGCCCCAGCATGGCCACCAGGTGCTGTAGAAGCTCCCGATCAGGGCTTTCACCCCGACAGCGCACGCCAAAGGTGAGGTTTTCCAGCACCGAGCTGCGGGGAAGCAAGGGCAAATGCTGGGAAAGGTAAGCCATGCGCCGCTCCCGGGGAGGAACCGCCAACACCGGCTGCCCCTGGCACAAAACCGCGCCCTGTGCGGCTGGATGCCAGCCGGCCATGGTTTCCAAAAGCACGGTTTTGCCGGCACCGGAAGGACCCAGCACCACCAGGTACTCGCCGGCAGCCACGGTGAGGTTTACGGGCCCTAGCTGGAACGACCCGCGCCGCACCACAAGCTTTTGAAGCTCCAGCGCCGGGCTCACCGTTTCTCCCAGTACCGCACCGCAGCCAGGGCCAAAGCGGCCGCCAGCACCAAAACCAAAGCCAATTGGGCGGCCAACCGCAGCTCCCCGGCGCTTAACGCCATGTAAACCCCGGTGGCCAGGGTTTCGGTGCGCCCGGGGATGGTTCCGGCCACGGTAACGGTGGCGCCAAACTCCCCCAAGGCCCGACCAAAGGCCAGCACCGCTGCAGCCAAAAGCCCGGGTTTGCTGGCCGGCAGCGTGACCTGGGTGAGGACGAACCAGCGGGCTGCCCCGTAGGTGATGGCGTGCCTTTCGAGCTCCCAGCTCGCTTGCGCAAAGGCAGCGGCGGCGGTGCGCACCACCAGGGCCAAGACCACCGTGAACTGGGCCAGCACCACGCCGGGGAAGCGGAAGGTCACACCGATGAGCCTTTCCAAAAGCGAGCCGGGGGGGAACTGCAGAAAAAGCAAAAGCGCTGTGCCCAAAGCCACCGGGGAAAGCACCAGCGGCAGGTCCAAAAGCAGACCCACCCAGCCCCGTCCGCCCCAGCGGCTGCGGGCCAGCCACCAGGCGGCCGGCACCCCCAAAAGCAGGGCCAAAAGCGTGGCCAAGCTGGCCGAGGCCAAACTCAAACCCAGAGGGACCAGGATGGCGGTGGCCGGCTTTCGGCCAGGTCCCACCAGGGCCAAGCGCGCCAGGCCGGCCAAAAGCCAAAGCACGAAAAGGGCCAGCACCACCGCCGAGCTGGTGGCGGCAAGGCCGAAGGGGGACTGCCCTAGGGCTCGGTGCGGTAGCCGTACTTGCGCCAAATGGCCTTCCCTTTGGGTCCTGCCAGCCACCGGAGCACCTCCAGGGCTTTTCTGGGGTGTTTGGAGAACACCGAAACGGCGCCGGCCACCGAAGCTTGCTCCGGGGTGAGCTCCGGCGGAAGGGGCACTTCTTCCACTTCGCCGGGGAACCAGCGCACGAAGACGTCCCAGCCCAGCACCGCATCCACGGTTTTGGTGCCCAGGAGGTTGGCCACCGCCTCGCAGGAATGGGCCCGACCCAACCTGGGCATGATCCGCTCCCACTGCCCGGCGCGCTGCAGCACCTTTTCCCCGTACTCCCCCACGCACACGGTGCGGGGATCGGCAACCGCGGCGCGGATGTCCTCCCGGGCCAGGTCCGCAAGCCCCCGCACGTTTTTGGGGTTGCCTTTCAGCACCAAAAGCGCCGGGCGCAGGAAGACAAAATCCACCCGGGTTTTGGCATCCACCAGCTTTCGTTCGATGGCCCGCTCCAGCCAGTCGTGGCTGCCGGGGATGTAGATGTCGCCCTTTTGGGCCAGCTCCATTTGCGAAAGCACGGTTCCCGAGCCCCCGTAGGAAAAGGTCAGCCTGATCCCCAAATCCTGCTGGATAGCCACGGCGGCTTCGTCCAAAACCGGCTTGCTGGCGGCGCCGGCAAAGACCAAAAGCTCCGTGGGAGGGGCCGCCAGGCTCAAAATGAGCGCGAAAAGCATCAGGCCAGGGCCTCCTGCCTTTCCCGGTCGGTTTCCGGGTGGGCGGTGTGCCCCCGCAGTAAGGCAACGGCGTGGGGCAAGAGGGGCAGGATGACCTCCAGGTTTTCGCAGGCCGCCCGCCGGGACCCGGGGAGGTTGACGATAAGCGTGCGCCCCACAACCCCGGCAACCCCCCGCTGCAGCCACGCCCTGGGCGTCCTTTGGGCGGAAGCGGCGCGCATGGCTTCCGCCAGACCCGGCACCTCCCTCTGGATGACCCCCCGGGTGGCTTCGGGGGTCACGTCCCGGGGCCCCAGGCCGGTACCGCCCACGGTGAGGATGAGGTCCAAACCCCGGCTGGCCAGGTCCCGGAGGGTTTTTTGGATCACCGCCAGCTCATCGGGGACCACCGCAGCTTCGGCCACGAAGGCCCCAAGCTTTTCGGCAAGCAGCGCCTGTACTGCTGGACCGGCGGTGTCGGCTGCTTCCCCGCGGCTTGAAGAATCGGAAACGGTGATAACCGCAGCCACCGTGGCGTCCCGCGGGACCAGCCGTTCCACCTGGATGCTTTGCCCCGGGGCCACCGGGCCTCCCCGCACCACCCGGGCAAAAAGCCCGGCCCGGGGCATGATGCAATCGCCGGTCTTGTAGTAAATGGCACAGCGGGTGTGGCACTCCTTGCCCACCTGGGTGATTTCCAGGCGGGCTTCGCCAACGGCCAGGCGGGTGCCAATGCCCAGCGAATCCAGGGACAAGCCCCGCACCACCAGGTTTTCCCCAAAAGCCCCGGGTTTGAGGTTTAAGCCCTTGCTGCGCATGAAGTCAATGTCCGCCTCATCGAGCAAGCTCACCTGGCGGTGCCAGTCACCGCCGTGGGCATCGCCGGCCAAGCCAAAGCCGGCCACCAGCTCCCCGGAGGGGATGGCGTGCTTCGGGGTGCCCTTCTTTTCCGAAATGCAAACGAACGCCACTTCACCCTGCATGGCTTTCCTCCCGTCGCCAAAGGCCGGACTTGCCGCCTTCCTTTTCCAAGAGCCTCACGTTTTCCAAAACCATGCCTTTGCCCAGCGCCTTGAGCATGTCGTAAAGCGTCAAACCGGCCACGGCCGCCGCGGTGAGCGCCTCCATTTCCACGCCGGTCTTGGCAAAAGCCTTGGCTTCCGCGCGAATGTGGATGCGGTCGGCTTCCAGCGCGAAGTCCACCTGCACCCAGTCCAGGGGGAGCTGGTGACAGAGGGGGATGAGCTCCCAGGTGCGCTTGGCGGCGGCAATGCCGGCCAGGCGAGCCGCTTCAAACACGTTGCCCTTGGGTGTTTTGCCTTCCCGGACGGCCCGGGCAATGGCCTCCCCCACCACCAAGGTGGCGGCGGCCACCGCCCGCCGGTGGGTTGGGGCCTTTTCCCCCACGTCCACCATCCGCGTGCGGCCCTGCTCATCCAAATGAGTAAGCTCGCTCATGCTAGCCTCCCACGGCGCTCATGGGGAGCTGGGATTGCATGGCCGCCGGCGGCCTTTTGTCCGCCAAGTACGGCCAAAGCTCCGCCAGGGCCTTTTCCTCCCCCTGGCGCAGGAGCGCCACCAAGGGCACGGTGTAGGGGTCCATGAGGCAGCGCCGCAGCCTCCCCTGGGCATCCAAACGCAACCGGTTACAGGCATCGCAGAAGCTGTGGGAAACCGGGGTGATCCAGCCCAATAGCACCTCGCCACCGGAAAACCGGAACAGCGTGCGGCGGGCCGGGCCGTTCGTCTGCCCCACCAGCGGGATAAGCTCCCCCTGTTGCGCAAGAAACGCCTGCACCTTTTGGGCGCTCACGTACTCCCGTTCGGCCCAGGCGGCTTCCGTGCCGGTGCGCATGAGCTCGATGAAGCGCAGCTCAAGCTTTTGGGCGCAAGCGTACGCCACCAGTTCCGGCACGTCCTCCCGAAAGCTTGAGGCCCGCAGCACGGCGTTGAGCTTCACCGGTAAAAGCCCTTCCCGCTGAGCAGCGGCAATGCCCGCCAGCACCTCCCTGACATCCCCACCGCGGGTGAGCTCCCGGAAGCGCTCGGGGTTCAAGGTGTCAAGGGAAACGTTCACGCGGGAAAGCCCTGCGGCTTTGAGTTCCGCCGCCAGGACCGCCAAGCGGGTGCCGTTGGTGGTCATGGAAACTTCCTCGATACCGGAAAGGCCTGCCAGCATCGCCACCAGCTCCACCACGCCTTTGCGCACCAAAGGCTCGCCGCCGGTGAGCTTCACCCGGTTCACCCGCAGGTGCTGCACCAAAAAGGCCACGGCCTGAGCGAGCTCTTCCAAGCTCGGGAGCTGGCTGTGGGGGATAAAAGCCACCCCTTTGGCCGGCATGCAGTACCGGCATCGGAGGTTGCAACGATCGGTGAGGGAAAGCCTTAACGTCTGGGGCCTTAAGGAAGGTGGGGGTTGAGCGGTCACGTTGCCTCCTTTCCAAAGCCGGGAGGTCGCCCCGTTTCCAGGACGGCCCTTGGGGCCCACCGGGCCTTCGGCCGGTGCCCACCGCCCGTCCGCCTTGGGCGCAAGCCTTTAGGCGGCCCGGGTCGGAGACAATCACACTATGGGGCTTTTATCAGCAAAAGGCAAGGTGCTCGTGAAGTAAGACGCAATCTAAAAAAGGCCCAGCGCCGGCACCGCTTCCCCGGCGCCATAAGCGCGCCCCGGCTCCAACCGCACCAACAGGTTGGCGGAAGCGGCGGCTCTGAGGTCGTGGGAGCCTTTCCAGGGGAGGACCTCCACCGCCTGGCCGGTCTCGCTGGGAAGCTCTCGCGCGGGGCGAAACTGCACCCGCTGGCCGCGGTTGCTCACCGGTCCGGCCAGCGGCAGGGGTGTCCACGGCTCGTGGAAGGCCTGGGCAAATCCGGCCAAAGCCCGCAGCAGCGGCAAGGCAAAGAGGCGGAAGCCCACCAAGGCGGAAACGGGGTTGCCGGGAAGGCCGAGGATGAAGCGCTCGCCAACCCTGGCGGCCAGCACCGGTTTTCCCGGCTGCATGGCGACCTTGTGGAAAATCACCTCCCCGCCCAGCTCCTGCACCGCTTGCGGGAGCAAATCCAAATCCCCCACGGAAACCCCGCCGGTGGTGATGACCACATCGGCGTGGGCCAAAAGACTGGTGAGGGTTTTTTGCAGCTCATCGAGTTGATCGGGCACCCGGGCTTTGGCCGCCACCGCAAAGCCCGAAAGCAAAAGGAAGCTTTCCAGCATGGGGGTGTTACTGTCGAAGATCTTGCCGCGGGTAAGCTTTTCATCCGCCAGCTCCGAGCCGGTGGCTACAACCGCCACCCGGGGCCTGGGGTGCACCAAAAGGCGCTTTTTGCCGGCCGCGGCCAGGAGGGCGAGGTGCGCGGGGGTGAGCACCACCCCGGGTTCGGCCAATACCACACCCTGGGCAAAAACCTCGCCCTTCTGGCGGATGTTGTCCCCCGGAGAAATTTGGGCGGGGAAGCGCACCTGCTCACCCACCAGCTTCACGTCCTCCTGGGCCACCACGGCCGTGGCTCCCTCGGGAACCACCGCCCCGGTGAAAATGCGCGCGCAGCCCCCCGCTGGCAAAGGGGGAGGATCGTCCCCGGCGGCCACCGTGAAGAGCACGGGCAAAGCCTGGCCGCATGCTTCTGGGAGGCGTACCGCGTAGCCGTCCATGGCTGCCACCGGCGCCGGGGGAAAGGAAACCCGGGCCCGCACCTCCTGGGCCAGCACGTGACCTGCTGCCCGGCTGAGGCTCACCGCCCGGGTGGGCAGGGGTTTTGCCGTGGAGGCCAGAAGCTCCAGGGCGCGGTCAGGGTGGATCATGGGCGCTCCTGGCCGGTGGCAAGCGCTTTGAGGGCCTGCTCCCGTGCGGGAGCAAACTCGTCTTGGGGAACCCACTGGGGAAGGGCAGGGTCGTTGGCCACCCGCAAAGCGCACCAGAAGCCCAGCTCGGTGTCCTCCACCATGCCGGAAAAGTCCCAATCGGGGGTGAGCTCGTCCGAGTGGCGGTGGTAGTGCTGGGCTTCCCACTGTTCGGCCATCTGCCTGCCCCACCCAGCGGGCTTTCCCAGGTAGTCGGTGCCGGATTTGAAGTAAAGGCCGGGAACGCCAATGCGGGCAAAGCTGAAGTGGTCGGAGCGGTAAAAAGAACCGCGGTCGGGGAAGGGGTCCCCCACCACCGTGCGCCCCTGCTGCGCGGCGGCGAGCTCCAGCACCGCATCCAGGCTGCTCTTCCCCCGGCCAATGTGGGCCACATCGCGGGTGCGGCCAAAGATGTTGCCGCCGTCAAAGTTCACGATGGCCGCAATTCTCCCCGGGGGGACCGGTGGGTGCGCTGCCAGATAGGCCGAACCCAGAAGGCCGTACTCTTCCCCATCCACGAAGGCCACCAAAATCGAGCGTTTAGGCCGGGTGGGGAGCTCCGCCAGAGCCTTGGCCATCACCAGCACCTGCGCGCAGCCGGCGGCGTTGTCCCGGGCCCCGTTGTAAATCCTGTCCCCGCGGGCGTCGGGAAGCCCCACGCCCAGGTGATCGTGGTGCGCCGAAAGCACCACCAGCTCCTCTTTGAGCTTTTCATCGGAGCCCGGGAGCAAACCCAGGACGTTGGCCCCTTCCACCTGGCTCAGCTTGTTTTCCAGCACGAGGCTGGTGGTAACCCCCAAGGTTTCGGGCCGGAAGTCGCGGCTTTTGGCTTTCGCCAGCAGCTCCTCCAGTGACTTGCCACCCAGGGCAAAAAGCTTCCGCGCCGCCTCTTCGGTGACCCACGCCTTCACCGGCACCCGCGGCTCGTCCCGGGCGGGGAGCTCAAACTGCGGCCCGCTCCAGGAGCTCACCACCACCTCCCAGGGGTAGCCGGCGGAAGGGGTGGTGTGGATGATGATGGCCCCGGCGGCTCCTAGCTTTGCGGCCATCTCGTACTTGTACGACCAGCGGCCGTAGTAAAGCCGGGTTTGGCCGGCAAAAAGCTGAGGATCCCAATCGGGGTCGTTGTTGAGGAACACCAGCACCTTGCCGCGCACGTCCAAGCCTTTGAAATCGTCCCAGGCAAACTCAGGGGCCACGATACCGTAGCCCACGAACACCAGCTCGGAAACGGGGAGCACCACCTTGTCCTGCTGCAACCCCGAAAACACCACGAAGTCCCTGCGGTTTTCCAAAGCCAGCTGGCCCTTGGCTCCGGCAAAGGACCAGCGAGCCGGGGCCTGGGTTTCCACCCCTACCATGGGCACCCTTTGCTCATAACTGCCGTTGTCCCCGGCGGGAAGATAGCCGAAAGCCTCCAACTGGCTGGCCAGGTAAGCCCGGGCCACCTGCCCTCCCCGGCTGCCCGGTGCCCGCCCTTCCAGCACATCTGCGGCCAAAAACCGCACGTGGGCCCGCAGCTCCCGCTCCGCTTGCGCCCCCAGGCGCGGGAAGTCTGAAGCGGTTGCTGCCAATCGCGGCAAGCTTAACAGCGCCAAAGCCAGAGCATGGATCGTTCTCACAAGCACCCCCCGCTTAGTGTACTGAACGACCCTGGGTTTGGTTTTCCTGCGGGCCTGGGGTCCATCCGGCCCTGGCGAGGTGAGCCGCCATGTGCCGCAGGTGCGCCAGGTAACGGCGGTGGGCCCACTCCACCCGGAGTACGTGGCCGGGGTGGAGCGGCACCCGGGTTTGCCGCAGCGGGTGACGGGGGGCGGCCACATGGTGGAGGCGGGCAAAGCGCCGGGCGAACTGATCCAGGGGTAACGTGGTCGGGGTGAGGGGGTGCATGCAGTCGTACACCACAAACGGGTCCTCGACCCAGAAGCTTGCTTTTTCCTGCTCCCAGTTGGGGGTCCCCGGGGAAGGGCAGCACACCGTGAAGCTGGTTTCCGCCGGCGGCATCTCCCGCAGGTACGCTTCGAGGGTATCGAAGTCGTCGTGGGTAAAAGTGGGCAAGGCCATAAAGGCCCCGTGCACGGCAATGCCCAGCTGCCGCAAGAGCTCGTGGGCCCGGAGGTTGTGGTCCACGGTGGCGCCCTTGTTCACCGCCCGTAGCTCCCGGTCGGTAGCAAACTCAAAGCCCACAAACACGCAGTCCAGGCCCACATCGCGAAACGCGCGGAGCACCTCGGGGTTTTTCAGCACGGTTGTTGATCGCACCCAGGCAAAGTAGCGTTTCCGCACGCCCTTTTTCGCCAGAGCCTCAGCTAACTGCAGGGAAAATTCCCGGTCCAGGAAGTTTTCGTCGTCGGAAAAATAAACGCAGTCCACCGGAAGCTGGGCAACTTCCTCCGCCACATCTTCGGGGTCCCGGGGCCAGTGCTTGCCTCCAAACAGCACCGGCACCGGGCAAAAGCTGCAGCGCATGCGGCAACCAAAGGAGGAGCGCACCATGGCCACCGGGCGCCAGAGGGGGGCAAAGGCCCGGGGGTTTTCGTGGGTCCAAACGATGGCGTAGCGGGAAAGATCCCAAAGGTCGTGGCGGGGGCGGGGAAGTTGTGTGGCCGGGGGAAACACCGGGGGAGGCAGCTTTGCCAGCTCCTGGAAAAGCTCGCCGGTGGGGAGCAGGGCAGCGGAAGGCTCCGGGAGCTCGTTAGCAGCCAGGGCCGCCACCAGCTGGGAAAAAGGCCCGCACCCTTCCCCCCGCACCACCCAGTCCACCGCGTGCGGGTGGTTGAAGCTATCGGGATGGGCGGTGGCGTGGTGGCCACCCACCACCACCGTCACCTTTGGCAGCGTCCTTTTGGCCAGCTGGGCGAGAGCCAGAGCCTGGCGGTACTCGTGGGAAAAAGCGGTGATGCCCACGAGATGAGGTTGAAAGTCCTTCACTTCGCGCACAAACCTTCGCCAAGGACGGTGGGACAAGCGCAAATCCAGCCCCCGTACCGCATGGTGCGGTGGCAACGCCCCCGCCAGGTACGAAAGCTCCAAAGGCTCCAGCCGCTGAAAGCGCTCCAGGGCGCGAATGGTGGCAAGCTCCGCCGGAGGTTTCACCAACAGGATGCGCAGGGAGCGGTTGGTTTTGCCCACGGCGTTGGCCCCTGAAAGGATTGTACAAGCGTTCAAAAACAGCGGTACCAGTTCGGGTTTTTTTCGCCCTTTCGGCGAACACGCGCGGGTTCGCCGGTCCGGGCCTGCCGCGAGGAATGTGGGGCCGCCGCGAGGAATGTGGGGCCGCCGCTCCGCGGCGGCAAACAGAAAAAAGACCTGCGACGGAGCGCAGGTCCCACATTTGGGGTGCGGGTCCCACATTCGAAAGGCGTTGGGAGCGATGCTAGGGATCTGCTTCGCTTTTGAAAAAAGCCAGGTCTTGTCATTGGCGGAGAGGGGGGGATTCACCGGCTACGGCTTGGTCGCATGACGTTGGCGTCGGGTCGTTGCGGCGAACCGTGGCCGCTAGCTGTTCACCGGTGTTCTCCGCCCCCCGCGCCCCCACCCGCGGAGTGGCGAACCCCGTCCCCCGCGCGACCACCCACCCCGTCGGGGGTTCACCGGCTGCCGCCTCGGCGCTCGACTGCGCGGTGTGTGGCCAACTCGCCGGCGCTGACGGAGGGCGTCCACCGGTGTTCTCCGCCCCCCGCAACTCCACCCGCGGAGTCGCTCACACCCCCCTCTCCGCTTACTTTGCGTGGTGCCTCGAGTTTTTTCCGCTTGAACTACGCTGTAGGGCTTCCCAAAGACAGGTATTGGCGGAGAGGGGGGGATTCGAACCCCCGGTCCCGGGATTACCCAGGACAACTGCTTAGCAGGCAGCCCTGTTCGACCACTCCAGCACCTCTCCGCTGCCAGACAAAGCCTAGCAAAACTCCTGGGGTGGCTCAAGGTTAACCGCCTAGACTCGTGCTGTAAGTTTCTTGAGAAGCTGGATTTGTCCGGCGTGGTAAAGATCGTGGGCAGCTACCCCGGAGAGGGTTTGCCACACGCTCCATTCTCCCGCCCGCGCTTGGAGGTCGTGCGGTTCCAAGGCAAGTGCACGGCGGCGAAGGCTTTCGTGGTAAACGTGAAGGCAAGCCTTGGCCGCCTCCCAATCCTCAGGTGTTGGTGCGGCGGGAAGGTGAGGCCAGTTAGCAGGCTTGAGCAGGAAAGAGCCTCGTTTCATACCGGGGGGAGCTTCCTCAAGGCTACGTACTTCCAATAGGCGCAGTGGAGCACGATTTCCCAAATGCAATGGCGCTGGGGACCCGGTCGCTCCAGGGCCCGCTTCCAGCTGACCCCCCGCAGGGACCCCAGCAAGTTGGGTCCGTGCCAGGAGCGGTGGTCGTAAGCCTGGTCCAAAAGCGCCAGGAGCAAGGCGAGCGACGGGTCTTCTTGGCTCATCGTTTTTTCCAGGGGGGATTTTACGCCTAGCCCACCAGCATTTCTTCTTCCCAGTTGGCGTGGGGCGGGCAGTTGCGGACGAACCAATCGTAAAGCAAGGAGCGGTAAGTGCGGGGGCGGATGCCCCGCCGGGCAAAGAACGGCTCCAGAGCCTGCCGGAGCTTAGGCAAGTTGTACGCCGGCACTGCCGGGAAGTAGTGGTGCTCCAGGTGGTAGTTGGAGAAGAGGAAGAGCAGGTCCCAAAGGTACGGTGAGCGAACCATGAGCGTGCCCCACTGCGCCGGGTCTTTGGGGTCAATGGCGTAGTGCTGGCCCAGGCGGTTTAAGGCAAACCACACGGGGAAAGCCACAAACAGGGGCAGAGCGTGGACCCGCAGCCACAAACCCCAGCCGGAGAGACTCACCAGGGCAAAGGCCAAGGCCAAATGCCCGGCGGTGAAGCCCAACCGCTCCCAGAGGATCCGCCGGCGCAAACCCCGGTCGTACCTTTGGGCCTCCCGGCGCGCCGCCCGGAAGTAAATGAAGAACAGCGCCGGCGTCCAGTAGGCAAGCTTGACCAGGCGGGAGTTGCGTTTGGGGGAAAGGTGATGGCGCTTGGGATCGCTTTCCGGGTCCCCAAGCTCGGCGTGGTGGTCCAAATGCCAGCGGGTGAACTGGGAGGGGGAGATTCCGCAAGGGGCCGAGTAAAGGAGGGCCAGCAGCCGTTCGACCCTGGGGCGCCGGCGGGGGAACACCAGGCCGTGCAGCACCTCGTGGAGCAGGACCGTGCCGTTGAAAGCAAAAAGGCCGAGCAGAGCAATCCCGAAAGGCCAAAGAGCGGGCCGGACCCCTTGCACCGCCAGCACCAGACCCAGGACGCCGCTCCCCAACCACCCCAGGGCCAGCCCCCCGTGCTTGAGGGGTTCTTTGGTTTGCAGCTTCCGTAGCCTCTCCCTTCCTAGCTCTTCGGTGAGCTGGCGGATGAGCCCGGAGGCCGCCTTTTGCCAGAAACCCCTCTGCTCCATGCCATTGGTGCTAACGCTTGGCGGGTTTCCCGTTGTTCCCTAGGGCTTCTTTTCGAAAACCTGGTTGCGCAGGAACTGCTGGACGTCCCAGGGAGGGGGATCGCCCCCCAGGTAGCGGTGGAACCAGTCGGCATGAACGAGGTAGTAAAAGGCCATGTCGTACCAGGAGGGCCAGTGACTGGCGTTGGGGAAAACCACCAGGCGCGCGGGTACACCCTGCCGACGGAGGGCGGTGAAGAACTCCAGGGACTGGGTGTAGGGAACGCGGAAGTCCTTTTCCCCGGTGATGACCAAGGTGGGGGTGCGGAAGTTCTTGGCAAAGCTCGAAGGGGAAAACTTCCGGTAGTCCTCGCTGGCCCAAGGGGGGCCACCCAAATCGTGCTCGGGGAACCAGAGCTCCTCGGTGGAGCCCCAGAACGCTTCCAGGTTGTACACGCCCATCATGGCTGCCAAGGCGGCAAAACGCTGGGTATGCCCGGCAAACCACATCATCATGTAGCCGCCGTAGGACCAGCCCATGGCGCCCATGCGGTTTTTGTCCACAAAGGGCAGCTTTTCCAGGTAATCAGTGACCGCCATGAGGTCTTCAAAGACCCTCCCCCCCCAATCCCGGGCAATGGCGTCCACAAAGGCCTGGCCGTACCCGGTGGAGCCGGTGGGGTTGGCAAAGGCCACCAGGTAGCCAAGGCCGGGGTACACCTGCCAGTCCCCCCGGTAGGCATCGGCCCACTGGGACTGGGGGCCTCCGTGCACGTTGAGGATGAGCGGGTACTTCTTGCTGGGGTCAAAGTTGTGCGGTTTCACCAGGAACACGTGGATTTTGTAGCCGCGACCTGAGTCCACCCACAGCTCTTCGGCCGGGCGGATGTCCACCTCGTCCTTGAGGGCCTGGTTGTGCTGGGTGAGTTGCCGGCGGGAGCGGGTCTGCAGGTCGAAGGCGTAAAGCTCCGGGGGCTCGCCCACCGAGCGCCGGGAGTAAAGAAGCTGGTTTTGCGGGCTCACCACCAGGGCGTCAATGGTGGCGTCGGTGAGGAGTTTGGTGAGCAAGCCGCTGGCCAAATCCAGGCGGTACACCGGCGTGCGCCCAGCCTCTTCGGCTTTGAAGAAGATCGCTTTTCCGTCGGAGGAAAAGGCATGGTCCACGATCCAGTTGTCGAAGCTGCCGGAAACCACCCGCGAGCTGCCGGTTTTAAGGTCGTACACCGCCAGGCGGAAGAGGTCCGATTCGTAGCCTGGCGTTTTTTGGGTGCGGTAGGCCAGAAGCTTGCCGTCCGGTGAAAACACCGGATGTCCGTCCCAACCCTTGTTGGTGGCGGTGAGGTTTCTGGCTTCGCCCTTGGGGTTTCCTTCCCCGTCCAGGGGTAGCCACCAGAGGTCGGCGTTGGTGGAAAGGGCGGGGTCAGGGTCGTGGTTGGAAACGTACACCAGCGCTTGACCGTCGGGGGAAAAGGCGTAGCCCGGATCGCCACCTAGAGAAAAGGTGGGGGCGTCAAAGGTTCCGGGGGTGAGGTCCACCAGGGTGCCGTCGGCAACCCGCACCAAAAGGACGTGGGTGTAAAGCCCGTCCCGCCAGCTGTCCCAGTGCCGGAACAGCAGGTCATCGGCCAGGTGGGCGAAAAGCGGGCCTTTTTCCACGCCTTCGGCAATCTTCTTGTGGCACTCCACGTTGGCACCGCATTCCGGGTAAACCTGGGCTGCCACCGCTAAGAACTTCCCCGAGGGGTGCCAGATGGGATCGCCCACGCCCCCCGGGAAGCTGGTGAGCTTGCGGGGTTCACCGCCGGCCAGGGGCAGGAGGTACACCTGCGGGGTTTTGTCCTCGCGGTTGGAAACGAACGCCAAGAATTTACCGTCTGGAGAGAAGGCGGGGCTGGAGTTGGCAAATTCCCCCTGGGTGAGCTGGCGGGGGGTGCCGCCGGCGGTGGGCATAAGCCAGATGTGGCTCCAGCGTTTACCCCGCTCCAGGTCGGTGTGGTTGGTGACGTAAGCCACCCAGGCTCCGTCGGGGGAAACCTGGGGGTCGGCCACCCCCACCACCCGGAAGTGGTCAGCAATGGTAAAGGCGTGTTTTTCCCCAGCGTAGGCTGCGGTGGCAAGCGTCAGCACGATGGTGAGGAAGGTCTTTGCTTTCATGGTTGCCTCCTTAAGCTTTGGGGATGAGCTCGAAGTGCGCCGGGTGCGGGTCTGAACCGGGCGCCAGCTCCACCCGCAAGCCATGCCCCTGCTCCAGGGTTTGCAGCAACGGCGCCAAGTCGCCCTTGAGGAGCTTCACCACCTCGGGGTGCGCCCGCACCGCAAAAACTCGTGCCCCCAGCTCCTGGGCCCGGTCCAAAACCAAGCGGTAAATGTCCAAAGCCACGGTTTCCGGGGACTTGAGGCGACCAAGGCCCTGACAGAAGGGGCAGGGGGTGGTGAGGGTTTTCCAGAGGGAAGCGGAGGTGCGCTTGCGGGTCAACTGCACCAGGCCAAAGGGACCCACGGGACCCAGGAGGGTACGGGCGCGGTCCCTGGCCAGCTCCTTGCGGAAGGCTTCCAAAAGTGCGTTGCGGTGCTCGGGGTCTTCCATGTCAATGAAGTCCACCACCACGATCCCGCCCAGGTTGCGCAACCGGAGCTGCCGCGGGATCTCCTTGGCGGCTTCCAGGTTGATGTGGAACACCGTTTCTTCCAGGTCTTGGCCCTTGGCGTAGCGCCCGGTGTTCACGTCAATGACCACTAGCGCTTCGGTTTGCTCAATTACCAGCGACCCGCCGGAGGGCAGGTCAACCCAGGGGGAAAGGGCCTTGCTGATTTCCTCCTCCAGGCCAAAGGCAAAGAACATGGGGGTGGTGCGGGTGTACAGCTTCACGGTGGGGACCAGCTCCGGTTGCACCCGCTGGAAAAACTCCACCACCCGTCGAAAAGCCCCGGGGTCATCCACCCAGAACTCCCGCACGTTGTCCCGGGCCACATCCCGGGCCACCCGCAGCAGGAGGTCAAGCTCGGAGTACAGCAGGGCGGGGGCTGCGGTGGTGTCCCAGCGTTGGCGGATGTGCTCCCAGGTGGCTTGCAGGAAGGCCAGGTCCTGCTCAAAGTCGGCCAGGCTGCGTCCCTCGCCGGCGGTGCGCACGATCACGCCCCCCGGTTTGGGTAGCTCCCCCAGCAAGGCCCGCAGTCGTTCCCGCTCCTTCTGGTCGGTGATGCGGCGGGAAACCCCCACGTGGCTTGATCCCGGGATGAACACCAAAAAGCGGCCGGGGAGGGTGATGTGCGAGGACGCACGGGGGCCTTTGCTGGGTCCCAGCTCGCGGGTAATTTGCACCAGGATCTCCTGGCCGGGTCGCAGCAGGTCCTGAATGGGGGTCTGCGCCCGCACCTCCTGGAGATCCACGTCTTCCTCTTCCAGCGCTTCCCCCACATCGTCCACGTAAAGGAAGGCGTCCCTCTCCAGGCCCACGTCCACAAACGCCGCCTGCATGCCCGGCAGCACCCGGGAAACCCTGCCCTTGTACAGGTTGCCCACGATGGAGCGCTCCTTTTCCCGCTCCACGTGCAGCTCCACCAGACGATCGTCTTCCCGCACCGCCACGCGGGTTTCAAAAGGAAGGACAGATGCGTAAATGGCGGTGGTCACCGTTGCACCCCAGGGCAGTGTAGCAAGCCTCCCTCACACGTTGGCAAAGCGCAGCCGCCACACGCTTTGCACCAGTCCCAGGGCTAAACCCGTGGCCAAAGCCGAGGAGCCCCCATAGGACAAGAGCGGCAAGGTAATGCCGGTGGTGGGCATGATCCCCAGGTTCATGCCGATGTTCACCAGAACTTGCGCGGCCATCACGGCGCCCACGCCCCCCGAAAGCAGCAACCCCAGCCGGTCACGGGCTTGCAGGCCGGTGTAAAAAACCCGAAACAACAGGAGCCCATACGCAAAAACCAAAAGCGCGCTACCAACAAAGCCGGTTTCCTCGGCCCAAACCGCAAAGATGAAGTCGGTCCTTTGGGCGGGGAGAAAGCGCAGCTGCGACTGGGTGCCGGATTTCAAGCCCTTGCCGGTGAACCCCCCCGAACCCACGGCGATTTTTGCCTGCCGCTGCTGGTAACCGGCGGTAAGGGGGGCACGGTCGGGTTGGAGAAAGGTAAGGATGCGTTCCTTTTGGTAGGGCTTGAGCAGGGAAAAAAAGGCCACCACCGCAAGAACGGCAGCGGCGGTCCCCAAAAGGGCCCATACCCTGGTGCGCAACCCCCCCAGCCAAAACACCGCAAACAAAGCCGGGAGGAAGGTGAGGGCCACCCCCAGGTCCGGTTGCAGCAGCACCAGGCCCATGGGCAAGGCCGTGAGGCCAAAAAGCTCCAGCGCCTTGCGGGGCGCAAGCAAAGCTTCCTGGTGGACCGAGGCCACCGCCGCTAACGTCAAGATCACCACCACCCGGGCAAACTCCGAAGGCTGGACGGTAAAGGCCCCAATCACCAGCCAGGACCTGGTGCCCGCCCGCACCGGAGCAAGCACCAGAGTAGCGATCAGCACCAGCACGCTGGCGGTGTAAAACAGCGGCCAAAAGCGGGCCAGCACCCGGTAATCCAGGGTCCCCACCAGCACCATGAGGGCAAACCCCACCACCAGCCAGGCCAGCTGCCGGAAGGCAAATCCAGGCCGGTCCAGGGCTTGGGCGGTGGAGGACTGGGCTAAGTAGCTGGCCGCGGAAATGGCCATCACCGCCAGCAGCAACCAGGGGTCCCAGCGCTTCACGGCTGTCCTCCGGGGAGTTCCGCAGGCCCTTCGGGAAGTGACACTTCGGCCACGATGATTTTGTCCACCAGCTCCTCCGGGACCCCTAACGCTTTGGCGAGGATGCGGCCGGCCACCGGCGCTGCCACGCTGGCGGCGTCACCGCCGTGCTCCACCACCACCGCCACCACCAAGCGCGGGTCCTCAGCCGGGGCATAGCCCACAAAAAGCGCGTGGTGGCGCTGCTCCCAGGGCAACTCCCGCCAGGTGACCCCTTCTTTCTTGCGCATCACCTGTGCGGTTCCGGTTTTGCCGGCCAGGCTCGCGGGGAGCGCCCCCAAACGGCGGGCGGTGCCGCGGTTCCCCTCCACCACCCTTTCCATCCCCCGGCGGGCGGCGGCCAGCGCCTCCGCCGGAAGCCCCAGCGGTTTCGGAGGTTTGCCCTGGCCTTCCACCAGGTGCGGGGTCACCAGGTAGCCGCCGTTCACCAGGGCCGCATACGCCACCGCCAGCTGCAAGGGCGTCACCAAAATGGGCCCTTGGCCGATGCCCACGGAAATGGTTTCGCCGGCGTACCAAGGTTGACCACGGACCCTGCGGCTCCAGGCATCGTCGGGCACCAGCCCCGAAGCTTCACCGGAAAGCTCAATGCCGGTGGGGGAGCCCAGGCCGAAAAGCCGGGCCCAGCTGGCCAAGCGGTCAATGCCGGCGTCCCGGGCCAGGTAGTAAAAGTACGTGTCGCAGGAAACCTCGATGGCTTCTTCCAGCGCCACGTGCCCGTGCCCGCCCTGGAGCCAGCAGCGGTAAGGGTGGCCGTAAATGTTCACAGCACCGGTGCAAAAGACCCCTTGGGAGGGCGTGCGCACACCGGAAGCCAGAGCGGCGGCAGCGTAAAGCGGTTTGATGGTGGAGCCCGGGGGGTAAAGGGCCTGGAGGGCACGGTTGTTCAAAGGGTGCAGGGGATCGGCCACCAGCTCCTGCCACTTTTGGGGTTCCAGATGTCCGGCAAAGAGATCGGGATCGAAGGCCGGCTGCGACAATAGCACCCGCACCGCGCCGGTTTTGGGGTCCAACGCCACCACCGCCCCCACCTGGGGGCCTAAAGCTTTGGCGGCTTCCCGCTGCAAGCTCAAGTCCAAGGTGACGGTGAGGGGCCTTCCGGGAACGGGCTTTTCCTCCTCCAAGGTGGAAACCTGGCGCCCCAGAGCGTCCACCACCACCACCACGTTGCCCTGCTCACCGCCCAGCACGTGCTGGTAAGCCCGCTCCAGCCCCGAGCGTCCCACCAGCTGCCCGGGTCGCAGCTCGGGGTTTTGGGCCAGCTGCTCGGGGGTTACCTCCCCCAGTTGCCCCACCACATGGGCCACCACCGGGCCTAAGGGGACACGGCGGCGGGTGGTGGGGTGGACCTCCAGCTCCTTGTGCTCGGCGCGGTGGGCGGCAATGGCAGCGACCTGGGAAAACGTGAGGTTGTCGGCAATGACCGAGGGCAAAAAAGAGGTTTTGATGGCCTTTTTAAGCCGGCTGCCTACCTCCTGCTCGCTGGCGATGCCGATGCTGGCCAAAAAGCGCGTGGTTTCCTCCAGGTCCTTCATTTCCTCGGGGAACACCAGGAGCTGAAAGGCCGGGCGGTTGTCCAGGAGGATTTCGCCGTTGACGTCCTTCACCGTGCCCCGGGGGGCTTCCAACGGCACCTTGCGCAGCCGGTTGGACTCCGCCAGGCGGCGCCAGCGTTCCTGCTGCAGCACCTGCAGCACCCAGAGCCTGGAAAGCAAAATCAAAATGCCGAAAAGCGTAAGCAAGAGCAGCGCCGCCAAGCGCCTTTGCAGCGGCCGCAGGTCGTCGCGGACGTAGCTCATCGCCGGCGCAAGGCCCGGCGCCGGCGAGCCTGCGGGGAAAACACCCGCCCCCACCACCACTCGCTGGCTGCCGTGACGAAGCCCAAAAACGCGGTGCCGGCCACGGCTGCGGCGGCACCCACCCAACCGTGGGGGGGCCGGGCTCCCAGGGTGAGGTAAACCAGAGCCAGAGTGCCCTCAGCCAACCCGGAAGCCAGGAGTGTCCCCACCACCCAAAAGAGCGGTCCGGAAAGCTCAAAAACCACGCTGGCCCGCGCCACGGTGGCGCCGGCCACCGCTCCGGCAATGCCGGAAGGCCCTAACGGCCAGCCCCGCACCCCATCGGCGGCGAGACCGGCCAGTAACCCGAACCACCCCGCTTGGCTTCCGGGGAGCCTCTGGGCCCGACCCACCACCACCACCAGCCAAACGTGCACGCAGGACAAAAACCACGGCACCTGCTGGGCGGTAAGGGCCGCTTGCGCCGCCAGGGCCAGGACCAAGAGCAGGAAAAACCTCACGGCGCCCTCCGGGAGCGGGGGATCACCAGCACCGAAACGGCCTTTTCCGGGCGGGCCACCAGGGTCACCGGCACCACCGTAAAAAGCGCCTCGTTCCTGGCTTCCCCGCTGATGCCCAGGGGCAGCCCCGGTGGGTAAATGCCCTCCGAGCCGGTGGTGAGCACGGGGGCTTGAGGGGGGACGGTGGTGTAAGGTGGGAAGCCCTCCAGGCGCGGGCGTTCACCGCCCACCAACAGCGCTTCCCCTTCCACCCCCACCACCTGCGCTGCGGCGGCGGCCGCCGGGTGGGAGAGGAGCTGCACCCGGGAGGCGTCCTCCCACACCAGATCCACCCGCCCCAGAACCCCGTCGGCCGCCAGCACCGCCGCATCCCGCTCCACCCCGTGCCGCCTTCCCCGGTCCAGCACCAGGGTGTGGCTCCCCAGCACGTCCCGGGAAACCACCGAGGCGAGGATGGCTTGCGCTTGCAAGGAAGGGTAGGCGGCCAGCACGGCGTTGGCCTGGCGCAGGGCCAAAAGCTCGCTGGTGAGCAGTTGGTTTTCCCGGGATAAGCGCTCCACCTGGCGCTCCAGCGCTTGCAGGTGGGCCAGGGTTTCGCGCCAGTTTTGACGGCCGAACTTGAGGTCCCCGGCCACCAGCAAGGCGCGGTTGGCCATGGAAACGACGGGTTGGGTGAAGGCGCGGTGGGCGATGGCCAAAGCCGTCTCCGCACCGCTTCGCACCTGCGCCGCTGCCGCCACGTACAAGCCCAGGCAGGCAACGACAAGGCTCAAATCGGGGCGGAGGGCAAGGCGAGCCACGTCATTCGAGGGCGATTTTCTTCAAAAGGCTCATGTCGGTGAGCATCATGCCGGTACCCCGCACCACCGCGGAAACCGGCTCGTCGCAGTGGGAAACCGGGATGCCCGTTTCCTCCCGCAGCCGCTGGTCCAGGCCGCGAAGCAGCGAACCACCCCCGGCCAGCACGATGCCCTTGTCAATGATGTCCGCGGAAAGCTCCGGCGGCGTGCGCTCCAGAGCGGTGCGCACGGTGTCCACGATGACGTTCACGGTTTCCGCCAGGGCTTCCCTCACCTCCTCGTCGGTGATGGTGAGGGTTTTCGGGATGCCTTCCACCAGGTCCCGCCCCTTCACCTCCATGGTTCGCTGCTGGCCATCGGGATAGGCGTTCCCCAGCTCGATCTTGATGGCCTCGGCGGTGCGCTCGCCGATGAGCAGGTTGTACTTGCGCTTGATGTAGGAAATGATGGCTTCGTCCATTTCGTTGCCGGCTACCCGCACTGACTTGGAGTAAACGATGCCGGCCAGGGAAATCACCGCGACATCGGTGGTGCCACCGCCAATGTCCACGATCATGTTGCCGGAAGGTTCGGTGATGGGCAGCCCGGCACCGATGGCCGCGGCCATGGCCTGCTCCACCAGGTAGACCTCGCTGGCCCCCGCCCTGAGCGCCGAGTCCTTCACCGCCCGCTTTTCCACCGGCGTAATTTCCGAGGGAACCGAAATGATGATGCGCGGGCGCACGAAAAACGAGCGGCCGTGAGCCTTGCGGATGAAGTACTCCAGCATCTTTTCGGTGACTTCAAAATCGGCAATGACACCGTCCTTCATGGGGCGGATGGCCACGATGTTGCCCGGGGTTTTGCCCAGCATTTCCTTGGCCGCTTGCCCAACGGCTTCCACCTTGTTGGTAATGCGGTTTACCGCCACGATGGAGGGCTCGAAAACCACAATGCCGCGCGCTCGCGTGTACACGAGGGTGGTGGCTGTCCCCAAATCCACCGCCAGGTCGGAGGAAAACAACGAGAAAAGCGAGGAAAGTCCCATGGCCTTAATCCACCTCCACGAAAACCGTCTCCTTATGCTCGGCGGTGTTGCCCGCGGCGTCGGTGGCGCGAATCACAATGACGCTCTTGCCCTCGCGGTTGATGGCCACGGCTTTCTTGAAGCTACCGTCGCCAGCCACCGCTACCGCTTCGCCGTTGATGGTCACCGTGGCCCCCGGCTCGGTGACCCCCTGGATCAAGAAGAAGTTACCCATTTGCTGGGGCTTTTGCACGGAAAGCACAGGCGGTGTGGTGTCCGCCAGCTCCTCCACGCGGGTACCGGTGTAAGCCCGGAACGAGCGGGGGGAGCTCCACTCCGAGGCGGTACGCTCCGGTCCTACCGCTGCCACCCGCCAGTAGTAGGTCCCCGGAAGCCGCAAGCGCAAAGTTACCGACGGTTCCAGGCGCGTGGCTTCCACCTCGATGTTGGCGGGAGCAAAAAGGCGGGAGCGGCTCACCTGAACCTTGTAGCTTTCCGCTCCGGGAACCGGGCGCCAGGAAAGCGTGACGCGGTTTGTTTGATCCATGTTGATGAGGGTGTTGGCCTGGGGTACTTCCAGCTGCGGCGGCTCGGGTACCGCCCGGCGGGCGGAAAGGGAACCCTCGCGGCTGGCGGTAACCGCTTGCCGGTCGGCCAGGTCCACCGCTTGCCCGCTGCTCCCCGTGACCCGGGCGCGGCCGGCGTAAGCGGCCACGGTGGTGGTGGCATCCTCCGCCACCTCCACACCCACCCGCGACTCCTGGTGGATGCGCACGCCGGCGGCGTCGGTGACCACCGAGGAGGGGTTGAGGGCGGTGGAAACGTTCACCTGACCCACCCGCACCTTGACCTCTCCCGGCTCGGACTTGGGCCCGGTCCTGGCTTCCCGGTGGATCTCCAGGAGCGAATCAGGGCCCACGCGGTACACGGTGCCGTCGGCAAACAAAAGCTCAGCCACGGCGTCGGTGGCGGTTTTCAAAAAATCGCCGTTGTACAGAGCCTGGCGTTCTTTGGCCTTTTCCCAGGTGGTTTGGTTGGCCCGCTGCACCTCTACCCGGCCGGAAACCGCGATGATTTGCGCGGCCCCCACAAACTCCCGGTTCACCAGGCGCAGGAGCAGCTCAAAGCGGTGCAGGGCATCTTCGGCGCGGGCAGCGGCGGCTGGGAAATCGCGGTTTTCGAAATCGCGCTTGGCTTGAGCGAGCAGCTTGGTGCCCTGCTCAAACTCGCTGGCCAGCCCTTCGGAAACCCCGGCTCGGTGCAAATCCTCCTCGTAAGCTGTGGCCTGTTGGATGAGGCGGCGCGCCTTCTTTTCCACCGGCTCGTGGAAAAGCGTCCAGCCCACAAACCCCAGCCCTCCGGCCAAAAGCACCAGGAGCAGGGAAAGCCCCCATTTGCGGATGCCGGTGACCGGAACCACAACCCAGTCCACTTCCAGGCGGGGACGAGACGATGGCCGCATACGCCGAGCGTTCACGTTAGCACTCCTTCCCTTCAGGTGCAACGCTTCCTTGCCAGGGGTGACCGCTTAAGGGTAGAATCCTCCGCCTTCGGGCAGGTAGGGAGGCTTTCGAACGATGCTCAAGATCATGCGCGAGAACCTCAAGAACCTCAAGTGGATCTTGTGGTTCGTGGTGTTCATCTTCGTGCTTTTGATTTTCGTGGACTGGGGGACCGGACGTCTGCGCGGCGGCAGCATGGAGCACGTAGCCGCGCGGGTGGCCGGCATTGAGATTTCCGAGCGGGACTTTTTGCGCGAGGTGCGGCAAACCGACGAGCGCTTGCGCAGCCTGTACGGTCAGCAGTACGAGCTGATCCGCTCGCAGCTGGACCTGGGGCAGCTGGCGCTTTCCAACCTCATCAACAACGCGCTGCTGGTGGAGCAGGCCAAAAAGCTCAAGCTGCAGGTGAGCGACCAGGAGCTGGCCGAGCGCATTCTCTCTTTCCCGGTTTTCCGCAAGGAGGACGGCAGCTTCGTAGGCGAAGAAATTTACGCCCGCATCTTGGCGGCCAACCAAACCACCCCGGAGGAGTTTGAAGCGGAGCTGCGGGAGGGTTTGCTCATTGAAAAGCTGCAGAAGGTCCTGCGGCAGGGGATCGTGATCCCCGACGCGGAAGTGGACCGCGAGTACCGCAAGCGCAACGAAAACGCCAGCTTCCAGTTGCTCTTTGTCACCGCCGAGCGCTACTTCCCCACCACCCAGGCCACCGAAGCCGAAGCCAAGGCCTACTACGACAGCCACCAAAGCCAGTTCATCCACGGGGATCAGATCCAGCTGCGCTACCTGCTGGTGGACCCGGTGCGGTTGCGGCAAAGCATGCCGGTGGATGAAGCGCGCGTGGCCGAGTACTACCAGAGCCACCTTTCGGAGTTTCAAGAGCCGGAAACCGTGCACGCCCGCCATATCTTGGTGCGTCCCGAGGGTGAAGGTGAGGAGGCTTGGCGCAAGGCCCAGGAGCGGGCCATGGCCGTGCTCCGCAAAGCGCAAGCCCCCGGCGCCGATTTTGCTGCGCTGGCTAAGGAGTTTTCCGAGGACCCGGGGAGCAAGGAAAGCGGCGGCGATTTGGGGTGGTTTGAGCGGGGGCGCATGGTGAAGGAGTTTGAAGAAGCGGTGTTTGCCATGCAGCCCGGCGAGGTGAAGGGCCCGGTGCGCTCGCAGTTTGGCTACCACATCATCCTCCTGGAAGGCAAAAGGCCAGCACGGCAAAAGCCGCTTTCCGAGGTGCGGGACGTGATCCGCTTCAAGCTCACCGAGGGGCTGGCCGATGCGGAAGCCTCCAAGCGCGCCACCGCCCTGAAGGAAAAGATCACCGCCGGCAAGCTGACCACCGAAGAGCAGTGGCGGGGCCTGGCGGACGACGTGGTGTCTTCCAACGTCACGCCGTTTTTCTCGCTGGATGAAGGGGTGGTTCCCGGCTTGGGGCGGGAGCCCGGGTTTTTGGAAGAGCTCAAGAAGGCCAAGGAAGGGTTTGTGGGCGGTCCCCGGAGGACCCCCCGGGGCTGGGTGGTGTACCGCGTGGAGAAGACCCGCAAGGCCGGCCAAACCCCCTTTGCCGAAGCTAAGGACGAAGCCATGGAAGGGGCGCGGCGGCTGAAGGCGCTGGAGAGGCTTAAGGCCGAGCTGGCCGCGCGCCGTGGGGAAGGGCTTGCCAAGCTTGCGGCCAGCTACGGTGTGCAGGTCACCCCGGTGAAGGACCACTACCGCGGCACCTCGATCCCCGGCGTGGGTGTGGCGCAAGTGCTGGAAGAAGCGGTGTTCGCCACCCCGGTCGGGGCCTTAACCGATGTGGTCGTGGTGGGGGAAAGGGGTGTGGCCCTGGCGCAGGTGGAAGCCAAGAAAGTGGTCACCCCTGCAGAAGTGGCGGCCGGGCGCGAGGCGCTGCGCAAGAGCATGGTGGAAGACGAGCTGCAAAAGCTTATTGACGCGATGCTGGCGGAAGCCAAGCGCAACCAGCCCATGACCGTCAACCGCGACCTGGTGGAGCGCTTCAAGCCGGCCCAAGGATGATCGCTTACGTAAGCGGGCGGGTTTTGGCCCTGGCCCCCGGCAGTGTGGTGGTGGAGGCGGGAGGGGTCGGGTACGAGGTGCACCTGCCGCTTTCGGCGTTGGCCAAGCTCCAGGGCCGGGACACCGTGGGGCTTTTCGTCCACACCTACCTCCGCCAGGATCAGCTCACGCTTTACGGTTTCCCTTCGGCTGCCGAACGGGACGTTTTCCGGCTGCTTCTAGGGGTTGCCGGGGTGGGGCCGCGCATGGCCCTGGCCTTGCTTTCCAGCCTTTCGCCGGAGGAGCTCACCGCTGCGGTGGAAGGTGGGCAGTGGCAGGTTTTGGCGCAAGCTCCGGGGGTGGGGCGGCGAACGGCGGAGCGGGTGGTGGTGGAGCTTAAGGGCAAGCTTTCCAAGCTGGTGCAGCCGCCGGCGGCACCGCTGCGGGACGACGCAATTTCCGCGCTGGTGAACCTGGGTTACCCCAGCAAACAAGCGGCCGACGTGGTTTCGGGGCTTTTGCGAGAAAAAGCCGACTGGCAGCTTCCTGATCTTTTGCGGGAGGCGCTGCGGCGGCTCGTCAAGGACAAAGCCCTCGGCTAAGATTGGCCCGTGACCGAACCGCTGCTGCGAGGGGAGAAGGACCCGCAGGAGGCCAGCTTCGAAGAAAGCCTCCGTCCCAGAAGGCTTTCCGAGTACATTGGGCAGGAAAAGGTCACCGCTAACCTGGCGGTGTTCATCCAGGCGGCCTTGGCCCGGGGGGAAAGCCTGGACCACGTGTTGCTCTTTGGGCCCCCCGGTTTGGGCAAGACCACCTTGGCCCATATCGTGGCCCACGAGCTGGGGGTGCCCATTCAAGTGACCAGCGGGCCGGTGCTGGAGCGAGCCGGGGACCTGGCGGCCATCCTCACCAACCTGCAACCCGGCTCGGTGCTGTTTGTGGACGAAATCCACCGCATCCCGGCGCAGGTGGCGGAGGTGCTTTACCCTGCCCTGGAGGACTTTTGCTTGGATCTGGTGGTGGGCTCCGGTCCAGGCGCCCGCACCATGCGCCTGCAGCTGCCGCGTTTCACCTTGGTGGGCGCCACCACCCGCCCGGGGCTTTTACCGCCGCCGCTGCGGGACCGCTTCGGCATCGTGCACCGCCTGGACTTTTACCAGCCACCCGCTCTGGCCAGGATCGTGCGGCGCTCCGCGGGGATTCTGGGCATTGCCGTGGATGAGGATGCCGCCGAGGAAATCGCCAGGAGGAGCCGGGGGACCCCGAGGATCGCCAACCGCTTGCTGCGGCGGGTGCGGGACTTTGCCCAAGCCCAGGGCTTGCAGCGGATTACCCTGGAGGCGGCGAGGTTTGGTTTGGAACGGCTGGAGGTGGACGCCTTCGGCTTGGACGAGCTGGACCGGCGGTTGCTTTCGGCCATCATCGAGCAGTACCGGGGTGGGCCGGTGGGTCTGCGCAGCCTCGCCGCCACCTTGGGGGAAGACCAGGGCACGCTGGAGGACATTTACGAGCCTTACCTGCTGCAGGCCGGTTTCCTGCAACGCACCCCACGGGGTCGCGTGGCCACCGATTTGGCCCGGCGGCATTTGGGCTACCCGCTTCAGGGTCCGGGATCGCTTTTCGGTGAGGAGCAGCCATGACGCCTCTGCCGCTGATCTACAACCCGGCCGCGCGAGGGGGGAGGAGCAGGGTTCCCCAGAAAGCACTTTCCCAGGTGGCTGAGGCTTTTGGTTTTGCCCTTGAGCTTTGGCCCACCCGGGCCCCGGGGCACGCCGAGGAGCTGGCCGCCGACGCGCGCAAGCAAGGCCTGCCGGCGGTGGCGGTTTGGGGCGGAGACGGCACCTACAACGAGACGGCCCGCGGTCTTTGCAACGGGGAAACCGCCATGTTGCCGCTTCCTGGCGGCACAACATCGGTTTTGATTTACGAGCTGGGCCTTTCGCGCAAGCCCCTGGAGGCTCTGCAGCAGCAGCTTGCCGGCTCGCCCAGGAAGCTGCACCTGGGGCGCACCGACCGTGGGCAGGTGTTCTTGCTCATGCTTTCGGCGGGCCCGGACTCGCTCATCCTTTACAACCTGCCGTGGGTGCTCAAGCGCTACGCCGGCAAGGTGGGCATTACCCTGCAAGCGGTGGCTGAGTTCTTCCGCGCTCAGCTCCCGGCCTTTGAGGTGCGGGGCAACGGCACCACGCTTTCGGCAGGTTGGTGCATCGTGGGCAACAGCCGGTTTTACGGGGGGCCATTTCCCGCTACCCCGGGCGCCGACCCCTTCCGGCCCGGTTTGGAAGCCGTGGTACAAACCCGCCGGGGCCGGCTTTCCGCTATTCCCTTTTTCTTCGGCATCCCCTTCGGCCGGCACCTGCAGCAAAAGGGCGTGGTGCGCTTTGCAGCGGCAGAGGTGAGCTTGAGCGGAGAAGGGCGAATCCCGTACCAGCTGGATGGCGATCCCGCTGGTTTCTTGCCCGTCACCGCCCGGGCCAGCGAAGACCACGTGTGGGTTTGGCTGCCGGCCTAAACCCTTGTGTGCAATCCTTCACAAGGTGCCTTGGGGTTTGCTAGCATCCCCGGGGAGGTGAGGCGTGCGAGCTGAGCTTTCCTTGCTCTTTTCCCCGCGCAGTGTGGCGTTGGTGGGGGTTTCCTCGCGGGCGGATTCGCTTTCCGGCCGGCTTCTGGCCAACCTCAAGCGCGCGGGCTACGGCGGCAAGATCTTTCCCATCAACCCCAAGGCCCAGGAAATTGCCGGTTTGCCGTGTTTTCCCAGCATGAGCGCGCTTCCTGGAGTCCCCGATGTGAGCATCATCATGGTGCCCCGGGATGCGGCGCTTCCGGCGGTGGAAGAAAGCCTGGCCAAGGGCGTGAAGGCCCTGGTGCTCATCACCGCCGGCTTTCGCGAAGGGGGGGAGGAAGGGGCCAGGCTCGAACGTGCCATTGTGGCAAGGGTGCGGGAAGCGGGGGCGGTGATGCTGGGGCCCAACTGCATGGGGCTGGTGAACACCGACCCCCAGGTGCGGCTGGACGCCACCTTTTCCCCGGTGCCGCCCCGCTCCGGCGGGGTGGCCTTTGCGTCCCATTCCGGAGCGCTGGGCGTGGCCATGTTTGAGCAAGCCCTGGAGGTGGGCCTGGGGATTTCGCTTTTCGTTTCCCTGGGCAACTCGGCGGTGGTCACCACCGCCGATGCCCTGGAGGTTTTTGCCCAGGATCCCCGCACCCGGGCGGTGATGCTGTACCTGGAGGCCATCGAGGAGCCCGAAAGGTTTTTGGCGGTGGCCCGGAAGCTTTCGGTGGAAAAGCCGGTGCTGGTGCTGAAGGCGGGGAGAACCCCGGCGGGGCAAAAGGCCGCCAGCTCCCACACCGGGGCTTTGGCCGCCCAGGACCGCGCTGCGGACGCCCTCCTCAAGCAAGCCGGCTGCGTGCGGGCGGAAAGCCTTCGCCAGCTTCTGGATTGGGCGCGCACCTGCGAGCGGGTCCCGGCCCCCAGGGGTGGGCGGGTGGCGGTGGTTTCCAACGCCGGTGGCCCCGCCATTGCCGCCTGCGACGCCCTGGCCGCCCGGGGGTTGGAGCTGGCCCCCCTTTCGCCAAGCACGCAAGAAGCGCTGCGGGGCTTCTTGCCGGCGGAAGCGGCGGTGGGCAACCCGGTGGATATGCTGCCTTCCGCTCGGCCTGAAGACTTTCAAAAGGCGCTGGAGGTGGTCAGTGCCGATCCGGGTGTGGATGCGGTGGTCACCATTACGGTGACGCCGCCTTTGGCCCCACCTCTGGAGGTGGCCCGGGCCCTGGCGCAAGCGAAGGCGGAAAGGCCTTTCCTGCCGGTGTTCATGACCTCCCCGGAGTTTTACGCCCGCGCCTTAGAGGTTCCCAACCTCCCGCCGGTGTTCCGCTTTCCCGAAGAAGCGGTAGAGGCGCTTTCCGCGCAAAGACGAGCGCTTAAGGCGGCAGCTCTGGCCTCGGCGGCACCGGCAGCTCCCTTCCGCCCGGCTTCCCTGCCCCAGAGGTCAGGGTTTTTGCCCCCCCGCGAGGCGCTAACCCTCATCGCGGAAGCAGGCATCCCCGTGGCTCCCTGGGCCACGGTGCGCACCCTGCAGGAGCTTCCCGAAGCTGCGGAAAAGGTGGGCTTTCCCCTGGTGCTCAAGGCCTTTGGGCAGGCCATTGTGCACAAAACCGAGCTTTCCGCCGTGGCCCTCAACATCCAGAACCAGGAACAGCTGCAAGGAGAAGCCCAGCGCATGAGCCAGCGCCTGGCGGGCCAGGGGCTTTCTCCCGAAGGCTTCCTTCTCCAGCGCTTCCTGCCTGGGGGAAGGGAGCTCATCCTGGGGGTGAGCCGCGATCCGGCTTTAGGGCCGCTGGTGCTTTGCGGTTTGGGCGGCATCGCGGTGGAGGTCTGGCAGGACGTGGCCCTGCGGCTTTCCCCCTGCTCCGTGGAGGACGCCGAAGCCATGCTGGAGGAACTCAAGGGCAAAGGCCTTTTGGGTTCCTTCCGGGGGCAGCCACCGGTGGACCGAAAGGCCCTGGTGGAAGCCATCGTTCGCCTTTCGGCTCTGGCCTCTGGTGTTCCCGAGCTTGCCGAGTGCGACATTAACCCGCTTCTGGCGTTTCCCGGGGGTGTGGTGGCGGTGGACGTGCGGGTGCGGCTCGAAGGCGCCTAACGAAAATCCAGGGGAAAGGCACCAATGCGCTCACAGGCTTGGCCCTCCGCCGGGAGAGCCAACGCCAGCTCGCCAAGGCTTTGGCGCAGGCGGGGGTGAAGCCAATGGGGGGCGATTTCCGCTGCCGGCAGCAGGGCAAAGCGCCTTTCCGCCAGGCGGGGGTGGGGCAAGGTGAGCTCGGGGCCCACCATAACCACCCCCGGGGCCATCAGCAGGTCGAGGTCCAGCGGACGTGGGCCCCAGCGAGTTTCGGCTTCCCTCACGCGCCCCGCTTGCCGCTCCCAGGCCTGGCAGCGCTTGAGGAAGCGCAACGGGTCTTGGTTTAGCTCCAGGAGTAACGCAGCGTTGAGAAACGCCGGCTGGGGCGGTCCCACCGGGGCGGTGCGGTAGAGGCTGGAGGCAGCCAAAATCCGCGCTTCCCACTGGATTTGTTGGGCTGCCCAGCGAAAGGTGGCACTGACGTCGCCGAGGTTGCCGCCCAGTCCCAGGAGGAGCTCCATGGCTTAGGGGAGCTTTTCCTCTTCCGGGAAGAGCGGTGGGATGGGGGCCACCATGGGCTCCAGCGCTTCCATGACCACATCGCCCCAGCGGGCGCGCTGGTCTTCCTCCAGGCGCAGCACGGACAAACCCCGGCGGGCAATTTCCCGGTCCAAAAGCTCGTCAATGGCGCGCTGGAAGGCCTCGTCGGTATCCCGCACCCCGTCCCAGTGCGGCCTGGTCCACAGGGGCACCTTCACCAGCAGGTCGTAGGTGGCAAGCCAGCGGGTGAGCAGCGGTTCCCAGTGGGGCTGGGGTCCTTCGGCGTAGAGGAGGTAGCAGTAGTTGTCCAGCACTGAGCGGTCGCAGAGCACCAGGAAGTGATGGGCTTGCGCCTCCAGCTCCCAGGCCATTTGCGTGTGAAGGATCCAGGACTGCGCTTGCTCGTTGGTTTGCCGGTTGATGGGCAGGGGGCAGTGGCGGGCCACCTCCCGCACCAGCTCCACGTCCACGTCCCGCCGCTTGAGGCGGGCGGCCAGCTCGTAGCAAAGCGTGGTCTTGCCCACCCCGTGGGTGCCGATAAGCGCCACCTTCACCGCTTCCGCTCCTCCGCGAGCACGCGCAACGCCGCCGCCAGGGCGTTGCCGTCCTTGGGGCGCTTGGCCGGGTCTTTCTCCAGGCAGCGCAGGATGAGGTGGGCAAGCGCCAGCTCCAGAGAGGGGTTCAGCGCTTGGGGGTCGGGGGGCGGCTGCTCCAGGTGGGCTTTAATGACGTTGCCCGAGGGGAACGGCAGGGTGCCGGTGGCCATTTGGAAAAACGTCACCCCCAGGGAGTACACGTCCGAGCGCTCATCGGGCTGCTCGTTGAGGATTTGCTCGGGGGCCATGTAGTAGGGCGTTCCGGTGACCCCGGATTGCCCCAGGTCCAGCTCATCGAGCCGGCGGGCAATGCCAAAGTCCAGGATTTTGAGCTGCTTGCGTTCGGCGAGGATGAAGTTGGCGGGCTTTAAGTCGCGGTGGATCACGTGGTGGCTGTGGGCGTAGCCAACGGCTTCGGCGGCCTGCAGCATCAACGCCAGGAGGTTGGCGCGGATAAACGCCGGTTCGTCCTTGATGAGCTGATGCAGTGTGGGTCCCGGCACGTATTCCATGACCAGGAAGGAAGAACCAAAGCCCTGCCCGAAGTCGTAAATGTGCACGATCCCGGGGTGGGAAAGTGCAGCAGCAGCCCGGGCTTCCCGTTCAAAGCGGCGGAGGGCATCGGGGGTGTGCTGGCGAGGGTGCAGGATCTTGATGGCCACCGTGCGGCCCAACCGCACATCCCGGGCGCGGTAAACGATGCCCATCCCGCCCCGGCCCAGTTCCTGTTCCAGGACGTACCGCAACGAGGGGTCTTGTGGTGGCGGTGTGGGCGGGGCTGTGCTGGATGCAGCCCGCACGCGATCGCGTTCGGACCGCGCTTGCCGCACCTTTTGCAGCCTCGCCGCGGCATCCCGGAAGCCGTACTGAAAGCCCACCACCCGTTGCCAAACCTCCTCGGCCCCCCGCAAGTCGCCCATGGTCTCCAGAAGCTCCGCTTGCTTGTAGAGCACCGCCAGAATTTCGGAGGAAACAGGTACGCCGGCGGTGGCTCGTTGCAGCGCTGAGACCGCTTCCTCCTTAAGCCCCCGAGCTTCCAGGTACGCGGCCACGTCCAGAAGCTGCTCCGCCAGCGAGGGGTAGACCCCACCGTAGCGGGAAAGCAAATCCCAGGCCCCCTGGAAATCGCGGGCGCGGTGCAGCACCAGGAAGGCTTCCTCAATGTGACCCAAAAGCGCTAGGATGCGTGCCTGCTCGCCCACCAGTCCTAACTGGGCGTAAACATCGAGAGCCCGTTGCAGCTCACCGGCCCGTTCGAAACAACGGGCGGCGTGGCGCAGCTCCCCGGCCTTTTCCCAGGCTTGCCCTGCCGCTTCCCAGTCCTCCAGTTCCTCGTAAATCCGCGCGCCTTCGGCGGGGTCCAGGTGCTGTACGGAAAGCTCGGCGGCTTGCTGGCGGAGGCCAGCTAAAAGCAGGCGGTCGAAGGCTTCGCGGTAGCGGCCCAAGCGGACCAAGAGCTGAGCAGCCTCCTGGTGCAGGCCAGCTGCCGCCAGCTCCTCCACCGCTTGCTCCAAAAGGCCTCCGGAGGTGAGGCTTTTGGCCTTGAGCCGGGCGGCCTTTTCTTCCTCCCCCGCCAGACGCCAGGCCTCGGCCGCGCGGGTGAGGTCCTGGGCCTTCTCGAAAGCCGCCGCGGCAGCCGCCGGTTGCCCGGCGGCCAGCCAAAGCTCCCCGGCTTCCTGGTGGCGTCCTAGGAAGCTGGCCACCTCCGCAGCGAGGCCGAGCTGCTGTGCGCGACGGCAGGCCTCCAGTGCTGCTTCCGCCACCTCCGGGCGCAGCTTGCGTTGCTCCAGGGCCAGTTGCGTGGCGGTGGTGGCCCGCTTCAGGTCACCGGCACGGAAAAAAGGCTCAATGGCTTCCTCGGGCTGGCCCCGCTGAACCAGCTCTTGACCCAGGCGCAGCCAGAGAGCTTGGGCCTTGGTTTGGTTCCCGGCCCGCTGGTAAAGCTGGGCGGCCGCAGCCAGGGCACTGCCACCCTGCCGTTCGTAGAAGCTGGCGGCTTTGGCGAGCTTGCCGAGGTTGCGGGCCACGTCCCCAGCCCGGTTCCAGGCCCTGGCCTTCACGAAGCTACGTAAGGCTTTGCGGGTCTTGCCGGCTTGCAGGTAAAACTCCCCCGCCGCCAGGAAATCCCCCCGCCGCTGGGCGCGAAGCGCCAAATCCTGGGGCGATCCAGGCCGCGGCGAGAAAACCCCGAAAAAGGCTAAAAGCAGTAAAAGCGCGAGGATGTGCCCAGGGACCTGCACCCAGGCGGATTGGGGCGCCACCAGCAAGGCCGGCTGCGGGACCGGCACCAGCGCCGCCCACCAGAAGGAGTGAAGCCACAGCAGCAGGATGAGCGCCAAAAGCCCCGCCGTTTGCCGGCGTCCGGAAACAAAAAGCACGGGAACAAACCCCAGGTGCACGCCGCCATTCTACCGTGACACGGGCGCCGAATTCTCGGTTCTCGTTTCTTGCGCCGTGGGGCCGCCGGGTAAAAGTGGGGTCCCGCCGCAAGAAATGTGGAGCCGCCGTGAGAAATGTGGGGCCGCCGCTCCTGCGGCGGCTAACAGAAAACATCCCGGCGAGGGAGCGCAGGTCCCACGGTATTTTCAGACCAGCGCCGATCATGGCTTGCGGGTGTCCTCGGTTTGCGAATCGTGCAGCCCTCCCCGGGGCCAGTTAGCGATGGCTGGACAAGCACCTCAAGTAGCGGTCGCTTATGCGGGGGTTGAAGTTTGATAAAAAATCGCTCATATTTTGTAACGGGCCGCACGGCCAGGGAAGAGGCGCGTATGAAGGACCTTTACGCGGTGTTGGGCGTCAGTCGAGACGCAACGCAAGAGGAAATCAAGAAGGCCTACCGCAAGTTGGCCCGGAAGTACCATCCCGACGTGAACCCGGGCAACCCGGAGGCCGAGCAAAAATTTAAGGAAATCCAGGAGGCCTACCAGGTGCTCTCCGACCCCGCCAATAGGGCGCAGTACGACAAGTTCGGCACCGTGGATGAGGCGGAAATGGCGGCGCGGGCTGCCGCCGAAGCCCGGGCCCGGGCCGGCGCTGGCAGCCCATTTGGGGGTTTCCGCGTGTCCTTCGGTGGCTTCCAGGACCTCGGGGACCTTTTCTCCGACCTTTTCGGCCGGGTCAGGGCGCAAGCGCGGCCGGCGCCGGAGCCGGTGGAAGCGGCGGTGGAGCTTTCCTTTGAGCAGGCGGTGAAGGGGGCGGCGGTGGTGGTGCCGGTGCGGCGGGAGGTGGCCTGCCCGCAGTGCGGTGGCAGCGGCTTTTCCGTGGGCGCGTTGTGCTTCCGTTGTCGGGGGAGCGGCATGCTGGTGCACACCGACCGCGTGCGGGTGCGCATCCCCCCGGGCATTGGCGATGGTGACCGCGTGCGCACCCGGACCCCGGACGGTCGCGAGGTGAGCGTGGTGGTCAAGGTGGCCCCCCATCCTTTTTTCGAGCGCAAGGGGGACGACATCTACACCACGGTTCCCGTGACCTTCACCGAGGCTTACCTGGGGGCGGAGATTGAAATTGGCACCATCCACGGGCCGGTGCGCACCCGCATCCCGCCCGGCACCTCCTCAGGCCAGCGCTTTCGCCTGAGGGGTAAGGGTGTTCGCAACGTTCGCACCGGCGTTTTCGGCGACCACTACTACACCGTTCAGGTGGTGGTGCCCAAAGTGGTTTCCCCTGCTGGCCGCGAGCTGGCCCAACGGGTTGCCGATCTTTACAGCGAGAACCCCAGAGCCGGCCTGCCGTTGCGGTTAGACTGATGGCGGTGGAGAAAGCCCGTTCTCTCGCAAGAGAAGTGTGGCAGCACCGTTCCCTGGTGCTGACCATGGCGGGGAGAGCCATCAAAGCGAGGTACGCAGGCTCCGTGCTTGGCCTTGCCTGGGCAGTCCTGGAGCCGCTTCTCCAGTTTGGCCTCTACCTCTTGGTCTTCGGGGTGTTTCTGGGCCTCCGGGGTTTTGCTGGGGGAGGAACGGCTTTCGCGCTTTGGCTCCTTGCCGGTTTAGTGCCTTTTTTGCTCTTGCAGGAGGGCTGGGTGCGAGCGGCGGGAGTTTTCCGGGCCCAGGCCGGCCTGGTGAAACACGTGCCGGTCCCGTTGAGTGCGCTTTTGGTTTCCGAGCTTCTGGCGGTCCTGGCGCGGCATGCGGTCCTAGTATTTTTATTTATGGCGGTGGCCACGGTGGCGGGCCAAGCGCATCTCGCTGGGGTTCCCTTTCTTTTGATGGGGCTGGGGTTGAGCCTTTTGCTGCTAGTGGGGGGTGGGCTTTTCCTTTCGGTGGCGGGCACGTACATCCCGGATGTGGCTCCTGTGACCTCCACGGTCATGAGCCTGGCGCTGTACTTGACTCCTATTCTTTACCCGGCTCATTTGGTTCCCCCACAGCTGCGGCGGTTTTTGTGGGTTAACCCGCTTTTTGGGTTGGCGGAAACGTTCCGGGGGTTTGTGGGGTCGGTACCGGCTTGGCCACCGGTTCTGGCTACCGTTGTTCTTTCCCTGATTCTGGCGTTGGCGGCCCGAAGTCTGTTTTTAAGGCGGGAAAAACGATTGCGGGACCTGGTCTAGGTCCCGCATTATTCCGCCGGCGTTGGCTTTCGAGCTTACCGCGCGAGGTTTTCGACGAGGGCGATAGCCCTGTCCAGGCTCAGCCCTTCCTCAAGCTTTAGCAAGCGCTTGGGTGACCAGCCTTGGTCGATGGCGACGATGTATTCCACGCCTTCGGGGACCACCCGATAAAGCACCGGCTGCAAATCGGCACCCAAGACCGCTCGGGTTCCTTCGGCCGAGAGTTCCCGGGTGACCGGCAGGACCTTGCGAACACCAAAGATGGGGGTATGCCGACGGCGGAGAGCCACGGCGCCAAGACCCCCCTGTTCCTCGCCGGTGGATGGGGGTGGCTGGAGCTCGAAGCGGATCTCGTGGACGAAGAGCAAGCAGGTGCTGGGGCTGGCGGCGAGCACGTGGACCACCGGACCAGGCGCTCCAGCGGCAAAGATGGGGTGTTCAAGCACCTCTTGGGGCAGGGATTGGGAGCAGCCGATCCCGAAGCCTAACTGGCCATCGAGGGTCACCACGCTAACCGCCTTGTCATCATCACCGGGGGCGGTCAGGTTTAAGGAAGCCAGCCTGGCCTGCTGGTCCCCGTTGTCGCCCTGCCACCAGAGGACGAGGGCAAACGATTCGGAGACCGTAACGGTTTTTTCTGGATCCTCAGGGTCCGGGTAGGAAGAAGTAACGCGCGCCAGCTTGAGCACGGGGTTGCGGGCGCGAAGGGAGGCATCGCCAGTCAGGTAAGTGATACGCTCCCATCCTTCGGCATTCCATACGGCCAGAACCACGTCGGAGAAGTTTGCCGTCCAGTTTCGCTGCCAAGCAACGACAACCTTGCCTGTAAGCTCGTCAGCCACCAGCTGCAAATGGGAATCGTTTTGTCCGGCTAAACCCAAGGGGAAGGGCACCAACGACCGCGCTACCTCTTCCCCATCCTTCACACCTACCAAGACCGTGCCAGAGGAGGTTGCGGTGAGGCGCCACAAGACCCCATTGCGATCCAGGGTAACCGGATCAGCAGCCCAGGAAACCCCGGACAGGACCAAGCCAAGCGCCAAGACGATGCGTTTCATGGTTACCTCACGCTTTCAAGTTAATCACTTCCCGGACGTTGAAGGCCCGCAGAAACTGCTGCATGCCACGAAAATCCGGGTAGAAACGGGCGAGCTGCCGCAAATAAAAGTCGCCCAAATCCTCTTGGCCAGCATCCAGGGCGGCATCGGCCAGAAGCATCAAAACGTTTCGCTCAATATCTTCGTAGCCGTACTCCCGGGCTAAGGCCAAGGCTTTTTCGCCCAAAAGCTTGGCGTTTTCCAGCTCTCCCAGTTGCAAGTAGCCGTAGCAGAGGTCCTGGTACACCTCACCCAGGTATTGGCGGGATCCCAGAGCTTCCAAATCGGCGGCAGCGTCCTGGCAGAGGGCCAGGCCCTCTTCGCTTTGACCCATGCACATGAGGCAGTAGCCAAGGTTATCCCGGGCAATGGCTACCGACAGGCGATCCACTCCCACCCTGGGTGCCAACTGGAGGGCCAGGGAGAAAGATTCGGCAGCTTCTTGAAAACGGGATTGGCGCAGAGCCAGAACCCCATGCTGGTTTGCCGAGTGGAACCTGGTGCGCTCATCGCCGCAAACCTCGGAGAGCTCCCGGGCGCGGCGGGCGTAAGCGAGGGCTCGCTCCAAATTGCCCTCGGCTTCGTAAACTTGCGCGGTGTAGTAGGCGGCCATCCAGGAGGTAAAGGGATCCCGGGAGCGCATGAGCACGTGCTTGAGCTCGCCCACGGAGGAATCGAGGCGATCGAGCTCCAAAAGCACCACGCAGCGGTTGCAAAAGGCACGATCGGCGAGCTCCCGGTCCCCAGACTTGCGGGCCTCCTCTTCGGCGGCGGAAAAGAGCCGCAGGGCAAGCTCCAGGTGCCCACGGGTGAAGGCTTTTTGTCCCAGGGCGGTGAGTCGCAGGTACCGTTCGGTGGCTGCCATTAACGCCCCTCCCGCTGCTTCAGGAACTCCACAAAATCCAACACCTCCCGCTGACCGTCAGCGGATAACGCTCGAAACGAGTTTAGCAGCTTTTGTTCCTCCGGTGTCAAGGGGCTGTGATTCAGCTCACCAAAAAACTCACCCAGCGTCAGCTCAAAGGCTTGGAGAATTCGGAAGAGCACATCCAGGGGGACGCGGTACTCCCCCTTTTCCATTCGCGACAAATCGGACTGCGAGATGCCAACCTGACGCGCCAGCTCAATTTGGGTAAGATGACGGCGAGTGCGGTGCTCGCGAATGAGCCGCCCCACGTGGAAGGTTGGAGAAACCGCACCAGGAGTCTTCACCATCATCGTCTTTATGCTAAGGCCCCATAACGGTTCTGTCAACCTTAACGTGGTGTGGCACCTTTGTTGCATAGGGTTGACCGCGCCGGGCTTTGGCCCACGGCACGTAAGGAGGGTTAAGGATGACAACAGGCGAAAAAATGGCTCGCGGGTTGTGCGTGATGGTTGGGCTCCTGGGTCTTTTGGGTGGCGATTTGCAAGCTCAAACTCCCCCCGAGCCCACCCCTGCAGCGACAGCCGCACCAGAGGTCGTAGATCCCTGGGAGCAGTGGGTTCGAGAGTACTACAAGGTGCTGGCGGTTCCCAAAGGAACCGAAATGCGCTTGGGGGGCAACTTAGCAAGGCCCCACCCGCGGGTGAACGCAGTGATGGAAATCGTTTATGAGGATGAGCAGTTCGTGTACCTGCGTAACTTGCCGCTGGAAGATCCCCGTTCCGCTGGGCACAAGGCCTGGCTCGTCCGTCAGGGTCGAGAAGCGCAACAACTGATGAGAGAGGAAACCTTCAGCAAGCAATATGTCATTGCTTCAGGGGGGCCGCTTGTCCCCTTGCCCTTTACCCACCGCTTGCGTTTTCAAGACCGTTCCGAAGGTTTGCCGTCAGAAGGACTTTGGCAGATGGGCTTTGCACTGGCAGATTTCAACCGTGACGGGCTGGTGGATTTGGTGTTACCGCCGGCAAGAAAGGGCGAGGCGCGTCCACGAGTGTACCTTCAAACCGACCAGGGCTGGCGCGAATGGAGCGATGCCCAATGGCCTGAAGAGCCTTCTTTTGATTACGGTGACGTGGAGGTGGCGGACTTCGACGGCGATGGCAACCTTGATATAGCCATTGCTTGCCACTTTAAGAGGAGTTACGTCCTTTACGGTGATGGCCGTGGGTCCTTTCGGCGCTGGGTGGAACTCCCTGTAGCCAACAAGGCGATTACATCCCGTGCCTTGGCTGTGGCTGATTTCAACCGCGATGGTCGCAAAGATATCGTGCTCCTAGCCGAGCTTGATATTGACCTGACGACGAGCCAAGCCATTACCTCGGGACTCATCAACGTAATCTTCAATACCCCGGAGGGGTGGAAGCTGTCGCCCGCTACCTTTCCTCGGGGAATCTACGGCGACCATGTGGCGGTGGGGGATTTCGACGGCAACGGCTTACCGGACATTTTGGCCGCCTCCCACAAGGCGGGGAACCCCTTTTACGTCTTCCTCAACGAGGACAAGGGCCAATCCTTCAAGCCCTACGTAAGCGATGCCTTCCCGGCTCAATCCTTTATTCTTGGTGTGGCCGCCGGGTCTTTGGACGGCAAAAAACCCGACCAGATTGTCATGGCGGTTTACCAAAGCCTCCGTCCCAAGGAAGGTGAGCACTACTTTAGTCATGCGTTGTTAGCCTACCGCCTCGCCGACCGCCCGGGGAAGCTCCTCCCGGAGCCAAAGCGCACCGTGGTTTACGTAGATCAAGACGAACCCATTAACTCGTTTCGGGACGTGGCGGTGGGGGACTTGGATGGCGACGGTCGAGGCGATGTGGTAGGCCTTCGGGCCAATGGTGAGCTCCTGGTCATCCTTCAGAAGCCGGACGGGGGCTTCCTCTTAGAGCGGGAGAAACCAGGCATCCCGGAAGCTTCCCCCAGCTCAGTAGGCATTTACCGGGCCGGGTCCAAAACCCTGCTGGTGGCAAACTTCTCGGATAACGGCAAGGCCAAAGGGGGCGTTAAGGTATGGGAGGTGGCACGGCGGTAGCCTGCGCACCCGTGTCCCAGCGGTAGTCCTGGGGCTCGGAAGTGGTTGTGTAAGGCCTTCTTTGCGCCATTTAGCGGGGTCCTCCCCTGTGCCGGCAAGTCCCTCCTTGGTGCTCGCCGTTGAGGGGGGCTTGACAACGGCTTGGAGCTCCGCCTATATTGAATGCCGATGCAGCATAAGCGGGGAAACCCGCCACCCTGGAGGAAGAGGAGGTGATGGTGGAGCGGAAAGAAGGTCGGGGAAGCAGGATTTTAAAGGGTAACTTCTCATCGTCTAAGTTTCAGCAATGAAAGGAGGAAGGTAAATGAAGAAAGTTCTGGCTGTTTTCGCGGCGTTGGCCCTGGCTGGTGGTGTGGCCTACGCCAACTTCTGCGCCCGGGACGTGGTTCCGGCCGCAACGTTGCTGTTCCCCTATGTGGCGGTCTCCACGGATGCTCTGGGGATTCCTGATCCCAACGGGCAAACCACGATTACCGACATCGTGAACGTGTCCCGTGACGCCATCATCATCCACTACACGGTGTGGGACATCCTTTCCACTCCGGTCATCGACTTTGATGAGGTGCTTTCCGGTTACGACGTGCACCGGATCAACTGGCGCGACTTCCTCAACGGCCGCTTTGACCTCTTCGACACCTCGAACACCAACTTTACCGCTTCTGCGCCTTTGACCTTTGACCCGTTCGAGTTTGGTCCTGATGGTCGCGCTCAGGCTGGCGGCTTGATTGCGCCCCAGAACCGGAGCGCCATCACCGCTGCGATGCTTCCCAACGGTGTACCGCCTTACGGCAACAAGTCCAGCTTGGCCGGCACCATCCGTAACCTGGTGTCTGGTCCGCTTTCCGCCTATGGCCACAACGGTTGCGGCGGCGTTGGCAACCTCCGCGGTGATAAGACCGCCTTTGACATTACCAGCGCCAACCCCATCTTCTTCTATGTGACCGCTGACGTGGTGAGCATTGGCAGCTTGTTCTTCCCCACCGACGTTGGTTACTGGCAGGGTGGTGTGCCCACCAACCGCAACGTGTTGTTGGGCAGCATGGTGTGGCTCAACGCTGGTGCCAACTACTCCGAAGCTGGACCGGCCGTACACGTGGAAGCGGCTACCGATGAATTCAACGGTGGTCCGGCGGTGTTTGGCTTCTACGAAGAGGCCGTGGCTGCCGAGACCTTCCGTGAGCCGTTGGCTACCGCTTTGGCGTTCAATTACTACAACTCCACCACCGACGGTGTGACCTCCAACGTGATCCTGTGGAAGAACCTCAACGAGATCGACCCGGGTACCGGTCTGATTTCCGACTGCGGCGCTTACGTGTACTACGCTTGGGATATGGATGAGCGTTCGCTCTCGCGGCAGACCGAGCCCATTTCCGGTTTGCCCACCGGTGGCCGCGATCCTAACCAGTTCCCCTTCGAAACCCAGAAGGTGCCTTTGAACACCAATTACTTCGACCTGCCGGGCTCTTACGGTTGGATGCTGGTGGTCTTCCCGCCCTCTTACGATCTCGGCTTCGTGGATCCCACGGCCAACCCGGCTTGGCTGTCTGGTCAGTACCCCTACTACTTCGGCTGGGCTTCCGTGCAGATCATCTACGGGACCTACTCCGCGGCTATCGAAGCGGCTACCATGGCTAACGCGCATTGCTTCTCCACCCAGACCCTTAACGCTCTCGGTGCCAACAACGGGACGCCGCCACTTTCCATCGTCTTCTAAAGTAGTCACCTAAGAAACCAGCGGGGCCCTTCGGGGCCCCGCTTTTTTTGTGTGCCCCATCACGTAATTCGTGGGCAAATCACGGCGTAGGGTGTTAAACTCTTTGCGGGGGTGGAAGACCATGCGGCGGTTCGCATTGCTTTTCGTGATGTTGGCAGGCTTTTCGACAGGCGGGGAAGCGCAAACTTGCCAGGTGGATACCCAGTACTTCTGGGACTGCGCCTCTTGTCCGGGTGGACGCGAACTTTCGCCCACCGGTCGGGTTTACCGTATGAACCGCTGGAGTTTCGGTGGCAAGGAGTACTTAATCATCTCCAACTATACCTCCGCTAACATTTACAACGTCACCAACCCTGCGAACCCGGTGTTGGCGTTGGAAGGTGCGGCCTATACCCCCTGGGGCCTTTCCGAGGGCAGCCCCGACGACGACACCGAGCAGTGGGACCTGGCCTTGCTGCCGGACAACCCCACCGGGTTGGGGATGTTCCAAAACTTTGGATGGGTGACCTTTAACGTCACCACGAACAACCAGGGTGCACTCACCGGTTTTCAGACCCTTCAGCGCTACCGAATTACCCCGCCCAACTACATTCCCACTTCTCGTGGCGCCAGAAACGCAGCGCTGTTCGTGGCCGCTAACGGCAAGACGTACGCCGCGGCCGCCTATTTGGCACAAGCGCAAAGCACCGGAGGTGTTGACCTGGCTGATATGAGCAACCCCAGCAGTTTGCAAGTGGTGAACACCCTACCTAATACCGGTGCTAATGGACTCATCCGCATTGTGGGCTCCGGCAGTGGTGCCCATCTGCTTACCGTGGACCTCACTGGCAACAACCTTTTGGTTTTTAACGTCTCTAACCCCGCCCAAGCGGGTCAGGTGGCGCAGCTCTCGTTCCCTGGAATCAAGGATTTTGAGGTTTGGCAAAACCGCTTGTACGTGGTTTACAAGCCATCGTCCACCGTGTCCGCCAGCGTGTACGATATATCCAACCCTGCAAGCCCTCAGCAGCTTTTCAACGTGTCCGGTCTTTCTTGGCAGTATAACAACGTCACTGGGATCGGAGACTATCTGGTGGTCAGTAGCTCGTCCAACGAAACCACCGACCTTCCGGTTCGGGCCTACGACATCACCCATCCCACCACGCCTGTCTCTTTTCCCATCGAGCCTCCGGGGGGCAGCTGGTTTCAGGAAACCGAGCAGGACACGGTGGTCTATGACGGGGGCACCTCCCTGTACTTTTACCGAGCCGCGTGGGGGCGAGCCAGCCGCACGGGGATTCCCAAGAGCTGTTTTTCCACCGATCCCCAGCCGGCGTTTACCGTGACCGGTGGGAGCAGTGCGGCCTGCAGCGGCAACCCCACCGGCGGTTCGGCGGGTTTGGCGGGCAAAGGCTTCCCGGGCGACACGTTTACCATCACGGATAGCTCCGGCGGTGTTATTACCACCCGACAGTTGGAGATTCGCCGGGCGTCGGACAATCAGTTGGTGCAGCAGTGGGGGCCGGTGGCCTCTTGGAGTGGTCCGTTAGTCTGGAGCCCGGCAACCAACGAGGTACCCGGGGAGTACTGGGTGACGTTGACCCTCACCGACAGTACGGGAGCCCCTTACACGCTCAAAAAGAGCATTTGGTTGTGTGCCACGCCCCAAGCGACGCTGACCAGGACGCCCGATCAGGCCTCGTACCTTCTCAATACCCAGCTAACCCTTGATGGAACTCAAAGCCAGGGGCACCCCGTTTCCTACGATTTTTACCTCTGGCCGCCGGGTGCCACCACGCCTCAGGTGAGTGCGAGTACTGCTGGCACTTTCGTCACCACGCTCAACGCCTGCGGCGTCTATAAGGCAGCATTAGTGGCACACTATAACCACGCGGGCGCTGCGGATTCCTGTTCGGGGCAAAGCTGGTACACCGATAGCAACCCCAACAGCTACGACGCCTGCACCACCCCGGTGAACTTTTCCGTGTCTGGTGCGACGGTCACGCTGGTGGCCAAGCAAAACGGCCAGGTCACCATAACCCCGCTGGCCGGGCTGCCGGTGGATCTCGTGTTTACGGTGCAGGGAGGCACGCCCACCGGTGCCACCTGGCAAAGCTCACCCTCGGTTTCGGCGATTGATAACTGCCAAACGCAGATCCAAAACAACACCGGCACCTGCACGGTTCCTGCCAATACGCTTAACCCTGGAACTCAGTACACCATCACTGTGAACGTTACCATACCGGGAATCCCCCAGGGCTGCGAACCCACGCCACCCACGCTCCAAATCACGGCTTCCAATGTGGCTGCCAGCTTCACCGCTACGCCCACAAATCCCAACATTGGCCAGAACGTCACCCTGCAGCTTGCCTCGGTGACAGGAACCTTTTCTGCGATGCGTTACGCTTTTGAGGGGGCTACCACGTGTAGCGGCGAAAGCCAGCGCTCATTAATGTGCAGCCTAGGACAGTGCAACGCGGGTAGCACCGAGACGGTAGCCTTCGCCAACGCCGGTACGGTGAATATAAAGCTCTACGGTACGCCCACGACGGGGTCCGAGGTCTTGTTGGACCAAAAGGCCGTGACTGTGGCGAACCAGGGAAGCTGCGGCGGGACCGGCAGTGGAACCCTCACCGTTACCGCCACACCTTCCAGCGCACAGGTGGGTCAGCAGGTGAAGTTTTCGTTTACCGGCAACCCGCCGATCCCTAGTAGCGGCAACGGTTCCTTTACCGCCACTTTTGGTGATGGCTCGGCACCCAGCACCCTTTCTTGGCCGTGCTCGTTGCTCTGCCAGTTCTTCCACACTTACACCGCAGCAGGGACGTTTACTGTGACGATTACGGGTACGGTCGATGGGGTGAGCTACACGGGAAGCACCCAGGTGGTTGTGGGTGGTGGCGGTGGAGGGGGTGGTGGCGGAGGTGGTTCGCCACTGACCATCAGTGTGTCACCTACCAGTCCGCAGGTGGGACAGAGCGTGACTTTCACGATTTCCGGTCCTCCACCCAACGGCAGCGGGAGCATCAGCGTGAACACCGGCGAGGGCGTTAAGACCATCAGCTACCCCTGCGACCTCGGCCTGTGTGTAACGACGCATGCGTATCAAACCGCCGGTACCAAGACGGTAACGGCTTCGGGAACGGTCAACGGCGTGACGTATTCTGGTTCAACGACCGTAACCGTGCAGTCCAACTGCACCGAGCCGCAAGCGCCGGTTGCTGATTTCACATGGTCTCCGGCCCAGCCCCGGGCGGGTCAAGCGGTGCAGTTTACCGATACGTCCACCGGGCACCCCACAAGCTGGAACTGGAACTTTGGCGACGGCGTTCCGCCCCTGATCCCTCCGGGTACTTCCACTCAGCAGAACCCAACCCGCACGTTCCAGAATGAGGGAACCTACACGGTGCGGCTTGAGGCCTCCAACTGCAAGGGCACCTCCGTCAAAGAAAAGCAGATCACGGTGCTACCGGCGTGTGGGGAAAGCGCGGTGCCCACCGCAGATTTCAACTGGCAGCCCGTAGAACCCACATCAGAACAGGTGTGCCAGACGTTTCCTGCTCAGTGCAGCAAGCAACCTTATACCGGGCAAAAGGTTAAGCTTACCGATGCCTCCACCAACAACCCCACCGATTGGCAGTGGTACGACTTCCAGGAGCTGAAGCTGAATTTCACCGGACAGGCCACGGTGACGGTGCAGTGGGCCCAGCCGGGTGACAAGAACGTCCGCTTGAAGGCCAAGAACTGTGTTGGCTGGTCTGATGAGAAGCTCAAGACCGTGAAGATCTACGCCGACGAGCGGCCGGTGACCGCGGATTTTGATCCCCCGGCCAACGTCAGCACGGGGAAAGAAGTCACGCTAACTGCGAAGACGGGCTTTGCCTACGGCGATCCCACCGAGTTTACCTGGGAAATCCAGGATCCCAAGCCTGGGGAGCCCAATCCCGTGAAGCTCACCGGCAACCCCGTGAATTACAGCTTTAAGTGCGGCGGCCATCGCGAAGTGAAGTTAACAGCAAAACGCGGCACCTACACCGGCACGGTCACCAAGACCGTAGAGGTTTCCGGGCAAATTTGTGGTCCGGAGGCTTTTGTGCTTGCCGACGCCGCCAAAGTCCCGGGCCTCAACAACACCTTGTGGCGGACGGACATCCGCATCTTCAACCCTGCCAGCAGCGAGACGCGGGTGAACCTGTACGTTCTGGAAGCTGGCAAGAGCAACTCGGCTCCCCCGGGCGTAAGCAATGTTCCTATCCCAGCCAGGGGTAGCCTCGCGCTGGACAACGTGCTGGAGTTCTTCCGCCAGCAGGCCGGTGTGGATGTGAGCAAGGCAGCTATTCGGGTCACTTTTGAAAATGCCGACGGTGTGCCGCCGGTGGTGGTGGGGAGGACTTACACCGATGTAGCCGGCGGTGGGACCTTCGGCCAGCTCATACCCGCCTTGGAGGTACGACCGGGGAGCATGCCCCGGGAGCAGTGGATCACCGGCTTGCGGCACGATGGCACGGGCGGCGAGGGCTTCCGCACCAACGTGAGCTTGTACAACCTGCGTCCCAGCGAGGCTCGGCTCGACCTGTACCTTTACGATGCGCAAGGGCAACTGAAGGCGGTGAAGCAAGGTAAATCCATTGCACCTTTGGGCTACGAACAGGCGCCGATCTTGAGCTTTTTCAACGTCTCCGATCCGCTCGGGGTGGCCGCGGTGAAGCTGGTGCTTGCCGAGGGAAGTGAAGCTGGGTTTAACGGCTCGGTGGTGGACAACCGTACGGGCGATGCAAGTCTTGAAAGCAACGAGCCTCCGGCAAGTGGCACGGCCCTGGTGATCCCGGGGATTGCCCACAACACCGGTGCTGCGGGTTCGGTGTGGCGTTCATCCCTTACCGTGACGAACCCTGGGAGCAGTGCCGCGAACTTTACCTTGAAGTTTGTACCCAAGGGCCTGCCGAAGTTCGAAAAAGACGTCACACTTCCCGCTACCCAAACCTTGTCCA